>VOFB01000560.1_pt1 | contig 24000 bp, 41 predicted proteins | sample 5384141 | NCBI WGS metagenome assembly VOFB01 (sample SAMN12384721, study PRJNA508395) | human gut metagenome | isolation source: healthy gut A | host: Homo sapiens | reverse complement strand
TGCTCTTGATCCCCTGAATGATCGAGGTAGTTACTAAACTATACAAATACCCTTCCTTTCCTCGTTTTCTGCATCAAAAATAAATGTATTCGAAAATACGCTGTGGATACCGCAGGGAATCCTGCAATGATTCTGATAAAAAGATTCCGACATCCGGCAGAAGCCCTCATACATCTGCCAGATGCAGTTTTAGTATAGCACATTTTCCAGATTTTACAATATTTCTTCTATATTATAATACACCTAAAATGCCTGCCTGAGTTTTTCGATCGCCCTCTTTTCGATCCTCGAAACATAGGATCTGAAATCCCAAGTTTTCTTGCGATCTCCCTCTGTGTCATTGTCTTTTTCCCATAGAGTCCGTAACGGTTTATGATAATAAACAATTCCCTTCCGGACAATGTCTGTGGAATAATTTCATTCAGCCGTCTGACTTTGCGATCCTGTTCCAGCAATTCCACCACATCCTCGTCCTCGCTGACCACAACATCCAAAAGCTGGATCTGGTTACCCTCTTTATCAGTTCCAATCGGCTCATACAGGGAAACTTCTTTCGACGTTTTCTTTTTTTGCCCGGAAATGCATTAATAGTTCATTGTCAATACACCTTGCCGCATAGGTCGCAAGCCTGCTCCCATAATCCTCTTTGTATGTTTCCACTGCCTTGATCAGTCCAATGGTTCCGATGGAAATCAGATCCTCCATCTCATCCTCCGGGTTCTGGTATTTTTTGCCACATGGGCAACAAGCCGCATATTGCGCTCGATCAGCTCGTTTCTCGCCTCAAGGTCACCATTTTTCATTTTCTTCAGACATTCGCTTTCCTGTTCCATCGTCAACGGAGATAAAAATGTTTTCAAAACGCACCTTAAAAGCTTTCTTGATACATCTTATGTTTGAGGGCAAGTTCTCCGTGCTTTTCCTCTTTTAATTTTTCATGCTTTTCGCTATAATCGTTTTATGGTCTTAGGAAAGGAACGATTATGACACGTGATTTAGAATATAACATAACCGCACAGGACAATGGTGTGACCATCTCTGACTATCTGAAAAAGCAGGGTTTTTCCCATGCCGTGATCGTGCAGTTAAAAAGATTCCGGAAAGTATTCTTTTAAATGGCAAATGGGAATATATGAGTACCAGGCTTAACGACGGGGGATTGTCTTTTTATCCATTTTGAGGAAACGGAAGGCTCTGAAAATATTGTTGCCACCAATCTCCCTCTCTCCATCTGTTATGAAGATGAGGACATTTTAGTGGTAAACAAACCAGCCGATATGCCAATCCATCCTTCCATGAACAATTATGACAACACACTCGCCAACGCTGTCTGCCATTATTACCAGACACAGGGCATTCCTTATACGTTCCGCTGTGTCAACCGCTTAGACCGATACCACCGGGCTCACCATCCTTGCCAAACACCTCATCAGTTCCGCAATATTAAACAGCGAGGTGTCAGTCCGGGGCATAAGCAGGGAATATCTTGCCATTGTGAAAGGTTTCACAGAGGATGAGGGGACGGTCAACGCACCGATCGGACGGAAAGAAGGTTCCACGATAGAACGGCAGATTGATGTGCTTCACGGTGAAACTGCCATCACGCATTATAAAAGACTTGCCTATCAAAACGGTCTTTCCCTGATCTCCTGAAATTAGAGACCGGACGTACCCATCAGATCCGCGTTCATATGAAATCTATCGGGCATCCATTGATCGGTGATTTTTATACAATCCTGATTTTACAAAGATAAACAGACAGGCTCTGCACTCTTACCGGCTTCGTTTCACCCACCCGGTCACAAAGAAACCGCTGGTGTTCACTGCTCCTTTGCCGGAAGATATGCAGGCTCTTTTTCCTGAAATGATATTATGATTCTTTTTCTAACTGTTCTTTCAATTGCAGTAACGGTTCTTTCTCATACGGGATTTTATGGGAGAGAACCTCTTCACGGATAAAGCGGTTCGTTGCTTTTTCACCTTTTATCGCTAGCATTTCCAACAGAAGTTCTAACAATACCCTCGTATCATCATGGAGCACATGAAATTGCCGTCCGTTCATATAATATGCTAAAGCACTGTCGTCCCGGTACTTTTCTTTCTGGTAGTTCTTCGATGCCGCTACGCGGTCGATATACATTTCCACCACATAATTGACCGGCATCTTCATGCCGCAGAGACCTTTGTGTTCCCCTTTATGTGGTCCTTCTTTATCCGGTATTCCATAATCGATCCAGTACTCTAAATGATGTTTATTTCTGCCCTTGTGATGCAGCCAGGCGGAAGAATAACCAACCGCCTCACGCTCTGCATTGTTCGGGCTCATATTGCCCTGATAGTATCTACAACCTACGATAAACTCGGTCGGACTGTATTTTGAAAGATCGTGAAGCAGTCCCTGCCTGATCAGTCCAACCTGAAAGCACCCTTTCATCACAAGCATTTTATGATGGTTGATCGTGCAAAAATGTTTCCAAATATTCATTTTCCTGACTTCCTATTTTCCAAGTAATAAAACGACCGACTGCGGTCTGACCGTGATCCTGTGCTGGTTTTCTGCCGGTTTCTCCTCCGGAAGGAAAGCATGTTCCTGCTCTGCGGTGTCCATGACTACATACCATTTCTTCTTCCCGGCAAGCTTCGGCAGGGCAAGTTCATTCACTCCGGTATGGAAATTATAGCCAATATAGACCATATCATCCGGCTCACCAGCATCATTCACGGCATAATCCCCACAGTACATCACACCAAATGCCCCCTTTTTCTTCCGGGAGTCCTGCTGCCCAGGCATTGTCTGAATGATAGGACAGATCCGGACAGCCCTTTATGCTGATAATCGTTCAGATGCATCGGTTCCGCTTTGCGGATCACCGGATGCGCCTTACGGAATGCTGCAAGTTTTTGTACAAACTCCTGCAGCGCCTCCATGCCTGTGTTCCTCTTCCAATTCACCCATCCGGTTTTGTTATCCTGACAATATGCATTATTATTGCCCCTGTTGGGAATTCAGTGCCTCATCCCCTGCAAGGAGCAGCGGCACTCCCTGTGCAAAAAACACCATGGACAACGCCATATATAAGTGCTTTCTTCGAAGTTCCTTCACATACTTTCTTGAAGTTTTACCCTCTGTGCCACAGTTGATGCTGAAATTATAATTTGAACCGTCCGTATTTTCTTCGCCGTTTGCCTCATTGTGTTTCTCACAATAGGAAAAAAGATCTGCCAGCGTAAAGCCATTATTGTTTGCCATAAAATTGACAAAACCGACTGTTTTGTTCTGTTTCTTCTGCTGGTTGCAAAATTCAAAAAGGCTGCCGCCCTGATGATTCAACAATTTTCTTCCTGTATAAAGATACTCGTCATTGTATACAAACAGATGTGGATAGTTTTCCTTCTCCTTCCACAACTGTTCCGGGATATACTGATAAAAGATCTTGCTTCTCCGCAGGAACAAATCCTGGGCGATTGCAGTGATCGGCACATTCTCCCCGATCAGATGAAAACCATCTGCACGAAATTCAGTTGCCCAGTAACGAAGTGCATCCAGAATCAGGTTCTGATTCTCCTCCTGCTCAAAATACATCTCCATCACGCACTCCATCTGATTCTGATGCAGTGCATCGATCAGATGTTTCAATTCCCGTGTCACATTTTTACTATACCCATAAGAGGCTTTCGGCGCAAAATAGGATCCCTTCGCATATCCCCAGTAATTGACTTTCCGTTTTTCTTTCTCTGTCTCAGAACCCTTTTCCGGCAGACTGCCCTGTGGTATATACCCCGGAAGTTTTTGTTTCTTCGGGATCTCAATCTCCTCAAACTCATAGACCGGCATCAGCTCCAGCGTCGTCACTCCCAACGCTTTCAGATAGGAATCTGCTCCTCAACTGCCGCAAATGTTCCACGCAGTTTTTCCCTTTTTCCCGGAATCCATGGAAAATCCCCGGACATGAAGCTTGTACATGACCATTTCGTTTTCGGGATCTCCGGCAGCACGCACTCTGCCATTCATATTCTTTTTCTTCAAAACTGCCACAGACTAAGAAATCACATTCTGCCCTTCTCTCGCATCATCCCACTTTGCTCTTCCAGCAATCTTTGATGCATAGGGATCCGGCACTATCTCTCCATTGATCTCATAATTATATAATAAATGACCTGCCTTCAACCCATGTATGTAAACAGATCTGACTGCCCCTCTGCAAAATGCAGCCGGAGCCTCCACCCTGCCGGCGACCTTTAAGGATCTGTCATATAATATGACTGCACACACATCTTCTTTTTCTCCTGCAAAGGTAAAAATGACACCATCTTTTACGCTCTGCAATCCAAATCTTAAATAATTACCTTCTGTCACTGTATAGTTCATTCTGTCACCAGCCTTGTATTTTTTCAAAAAAATGTTACGACATATAATATTATTATACCTTTAACCGATAACTTTGTATAGAAGAATGTTTTTTTGCATTTCATGAATTTTTTATCTACACAACAGGAAAAATTTATGCTAGAATTTTAATGCTAAATATAGGACGGAAAGGTGCTTTATGAAAATCGTTTCAATTAATAACCTGAAACCGGGCATGGTCATCAGTGAAGATGTCTTTTCCTATCATGGGCAATGTCTTGCAAAACAGAATACTCCTGTTACATTGCAGCTGATCGAACACTTAAAGTTCTATCAGATTGCTTCTGTCAGCATTTTCCCTGAAAATCATGGCGACCGCAATTCAAGCACCATGACTGCACGACGTTTGGAAACTTATTCCCAACGTATCCGCAGAAGCCCGGAATTTCAAAGATTTAAAACAGATTACACAAAAAAAGTTTCCTTTATGAAGGAAAATATCAATAACTTTATCGTCAATGACGAGGATCTCAATGTAGATCAGCTTCTGGATGAAACTCTGACGCTCTTTGGGGAAAACAGTACTACGATCTCCATGTTCGATATGCTTTGCACAATATGAGACAGATCGATGATTCCACCTATGCGCACAGTGTCAACGTCGCACTGATCTGCCGTCTTATCGGCAAATGGAAGAATTTTTCCGAGAAGGATATGGACACTCTGACCCTCTGTGGTCTGCTTCACGATATCGGGAAATCCAAAATTCCAAATGAGATCATTGGAAAGCCCGGAAAGCTTACAGATTCCGAATACGAAGAGATCAAAAACACCCGGTGATCGGCTACAATCTGGTCAAAAACCTTGACATCGACCAGCGTATCAAAAATGCCGTTCTCTTACACCATGAACGATTCGATGGAAAAGGATACCCTTTAGGACTTACCGGCAACGAGATTGATGATTTCACATCCATCGTATCCATTGCAGATGTCTATGATGCCATGACAGCCAACCGCTGTTACCGTGATGGTCTGTGCCCGTTTGAAGTGATCGCAATGTTTGAAAAAGAGGGATTGACACAATTTAATCCAAAATATATCTTGACTTTTCTCGATCATATTGCTAATACTTATATCAACAATGAAGTATTGTTAAGTGACGGATCTTCGGGAAAGATCGTGCTGATCAACAAGAAGCTTACACGCCCGACCATCCAGCTTGACAATGGTAACTTCGTTAATCTGGAGAGTCGTCTGGATCTGTATGTCCAGGCTATTATCTAATAATATGAATGAAAGAGGTGCCCAATGGCAGAGAAAACAAGTTCAACAACTTAGACGATGAAGACATGTTCGTAACACTCGACTTAGATGACGGCAGTTCCATGGAATGCCAGATTCTTACCATCTTTGAGGCAGATGGCCGCGATTATATCGCACTTCTTCCTGTAGATGAGGACGAGCAGCCAAATGAGGACGGCGAAGTATTTATCTACCGCTATTCTGAGGATGCAGAGGGAAATCCTTCCCTGTAGAATATTGAGGATGACGAGGAGTACGAAGTCGTATCTGACCGCTTCGATGAACTGCTTGACGAGGCAGAATTTGAAGATTTAGACGATTAAGGAAAAAGAACTGATGCGCTTTTGGAAAATGCACATCAGTTCTTTTTTTGTATAATATTATTTTTTCTGTGATTCTCTTATGAATCTGGAAATGTCTGTATTTTTGTGATTCAACTGTTCAATGGAATAGAGATGCAGCTTCTTTTTTGCGCGCGTCATTCCCACATAGAACATCCGCCGCTCCTCCTCCACTTCATTGTCAAGCACAGCCTTTTATAAGGCATAATTCCTTCATTCACATCGATAATGTAGACATTGTCATATTCTAAGCCTTTTGAACTGTGTAGTGTGGCAAGTGCAACGCTCTCCGGGTTCTGATTCTGCTGTCTATAAATCTTTTCCAGTTCCGCCGTATAGTTTTCGATATGCTCAAACCAGTCATTATAAGTGTCGAATCCCTTCGCACTGTTCTGTAACTCCTCAAGTACCTCATAGAGATCCTCCACATTCATTCTGCGGTAATCTGCATACTCCACACAGAATTCATCATAGCCAATCCCACGGCGGATATAATTGATCGCCGCATAAGGGCTCATGGTTGAGAGCATTTTAATATCGTACTCCAGCCGCTGGATGCGCTCTGCCACCCACGGTTTATCCTCGTAAAACCACTCCCAGACATCAAACGCTACCGTTTCTTCGTCCAGAGAGTCCCTGCTGATATAGCGTTTCGGGCGGTTCATGATTTTAAGGAATCTTTCCGGTAACGGCTTCCCATCGCAATTTTCATGTATGCAATGATATCCTTCGCAATCCAGTGTTCATAAAGATTTGGAACATTATCCTTCATACGGAATGGAATGTTGTATTCCAGCAGCTTTTTCCATCAGCATCTGCGGCTGCGTATTCGTCCGGAAAAGAATGGCAAAATCTTCGTATCTGCCGCCTCTGTCCATATGCGCCTGTATATCCCAGATAATTTTGGCGATCTCTTCCCTCTGGCTTTTGAATCACTGCATACTCAACCGGTTCTCCTGCCTCCTCGGTTCGCCTGAATCTTCTTTTGGAAACGTTCCTTATTACATCCGATCAGACGGAGTGATGCCTCCACGATCTCTTTTTGTGAACGGTAATTGGTATCCAGTAAAATCTGCTCTGCCTCCGGATAATCGTCTTTAAATGCAAAGATAAGCTCCGGTCTTGCCCCACGGAAACGATAGATGGACTGGTCATCATCTCCCCACGACAAACAGATTATTTTTCGGTGCTGCAAGCATTTTAACAATATCAAACTGTATCTTGTTAATGTCCTGAAACTCATCAATAAGGATGTACTGAAACTTTCTCTGCCATGCCGATAAAATATCTTTTCGCTCCCTGAAAAGCTCATAAGTATAAACGAGCATATCATCGAAATCGATCAGTTTATGCTGATGCAGATATTCATGATATTCTCCATAAATTCTTCGAAATATATTTTCAGCACAGTTCGTGGAATAGTAATGTTCGATGGAGACTCCTGTATTTTTTACCATACTGATCTCTCCAAGAATGGATGATACAAATTCCGTTTCATCCTCATATTCAAGACGGTGTTTCTGTACAAGTTCACGCATGAGCGCATACTTTTGTTCTTCCCGGACGATATTATTTGCATTGTAATTGTATGCATGCTTTAAAATGCTAAAATAAACGGCGTGGAATGTTCCAAATGTGACCGGATACGAACCGTTTCCCATCAGACTTAAGAAACGGGTCTTCATTTCCACTGCTGCCGCTTTTGTAAAAGTAATCACTAAAATATTGGACGGATTCACATGATATTTTGTGATCAGGTTTTTTGTCCGCTCCGTAATGACCGCTGTCTTTCCGGAGCCTGGACCTGCCGAGGGTAAGGCACGGACCGTTAAAATGTCCGATTGCCTTCACCTGGGAATCATTGTATCTTTTTTCCATAAATACCCTTTTTATTTGCTGAGTAATTCAATCCCTTTTTTGATACGTGCAATGGATTCTTCTTTTCCAAGAATCTCCATTAATTCAGTTGCACCGCCCGGTGTCATCTGTTTTCCGGAGACAGCGGTACGGATTGGCCACATGACATATCCGTTCTTGACACCCTTTTCTGCAACATACTCACAGAGCATTGCATAAAGTGCGTCGTTGCTATAGTCCTCCTGCGCCTCTAATCTTGGCAGAACTTCCGTTAAAACTTCTAAAGATGTCTCTGCATTTGTCTTCATCTTCTTGTGTGTATACATTGCAACATCGTACTCTGGTAATTTTTCGAAGAAATCAATATGTTCTGCAATATCCGGGAACACTTCGATTCTTGTTTTTACCATAGCTGCGATCTTTTTAAAGTCAAGGTCTTTCGTAATAACTGCCTTGATGTATGGAAGTGCTCTCTCATAGAACTTGTCAAAATCCATTGCCTTAATGTATTCACCATTCATCCATTTTAACTTGGTGTAGTCAAATACTGCCGGTGATTTGCTGATTCTGTGGTAATCGAATTCTTTAATCAATTCATCTAATGTAAAGATTTCGTTGCTATCTTCAGGGCTCCATCCTAAAAGTGCAATATAATTGACAACTGCTTCTGTTAAGAATCCCTGCTCGATCAGATCTTCAAAAGAGGAATGTCCGCTTCTCTTAGACAGCTTCTTGTGATTCTCGTCTGTGATCAGTGGCAGATGGATATAAACAGGCGATTTCCAGCCAAATGCATCGTATAATCTCTGATATTTTGGAGAGGAAGAAAGGTACTCATTTCCTCTTACTACATGTGTAATATTCATAGTATGATCATCGACAACATTAGCAAAGTTATATGTTGGATATCTGTCGATTTGATCAGGATCATATCGTCAAGCTCTGCGTTCTCCACTGTGATATCTCCGTATAATTCATCATGGAAGGTCGTAGTTCCTTCATTTGGAATATTCTGACGGATCACAAATGGTTTTCCGGCAGCAAGGTTTGCTTCTACTTCCTCCTTGGATAAAGACAGACAGTGTTTGTCATAGATCATGATCTCTTTTCCTCTACAACCTCTGTCTTTAAAGTAGAAAGGCGTTCTTTATCACAGAAACAGTAATATGCCTCTCCTTTTTCTACCAGCTCTTTTGCGTATTTCATGTAGATTCCGGTTTTCATACGCTCACTCTGGACGTATGGTCCATAACCGCCATCCTTATCCGGACCTTCATCATGGACTAAGCCTGTCTCAGCCAATGTACGATAAATGATATCTACCGCGCCCTCTACGAAACGTTCCTGATCGGTATCCTCAATACGAAGCATAAAGTCTCCGCCTTCATGCTTTGCAATTAAAAACTCATATAATGCAGAACGTAAATTTCCAACATGCATTCTACCTGTTGGGCTTGGTGCAAATCTTGTTCTAACTTTACTCATAAATCTCCTCTTTCTGGTTTTTTGATAAAACCTTACGTTTTCTATCCAATAGACTGACTTGTTTTCATCCGCTCTATTGTCCTGTAAAAAATAGCCTGCAGCTATTTTTAGTCGCTACAGGCTATTATATAATATATTTTTCATTCTGACAAGGCACGGTTTACATTCCATCGCCGTCATTTTTTCACATTTTTTGCAGTTTTTCCCTGCACAGCCACTGCATCCAATGCAGTTGCCTCTCTTCTTCTGTCTGTGCATCCAGCAAAAAGCGAGCACCAGCCAGAGTAAGATCACACCAAGGACGATATAATCTCCAATTTTCATTACAATAATAATCCTCCGACCTGATAAACAAGCAATGCGACTACCCATGCAACCAGACATTGTAAAACGACTACCAAAGCTGCCTTTAATCCACTTCCCATCTCACGTTTTACCGCTGCAATTGCCGCCACGCAAGGTGTATACAATAAGGTAAATACCAAAAACTCACAACAGACACACCGGAAAACATACTGCTTAATACGGCACTCAGGTTCGATGTCGCAGTTCCTGTGAGGACACTCAATGTACTGACTACCGCTTCTTTTGCAGTAAATCCGGTGATGAGTGCGGTAGAAACTCTCCAGTCAGAGAACCCAAGCGGTGCAAAAACAGGTGCGATCCATCTTCCTACCAATGCAAGCAGACTGTTGCTGCTGTCTGCCACAACGTTCAATCTGGTGTCAAAGGTCTGTAAGAACCAGATAATGATCGTTGCCACAAAAATAACGGTAAACGCTCTCTGGATAAAATCTTTTGCCTTATCCCACATCAACTGGAATACACTCTTTGCGGAAGGAAAACGGTAATTCGGAAGTTCCATCACAAACGGGATCGGATTTCCACGAAATGCCGTATGGTTCAGCACAAGCGCCGAAATAATTCCAACTATGATTCCGGCAGCATAGAGAAGGATCATCACAAGTGCTTCTCTTCCCGGGAAAAATGCTTTGCTGCAAAAACAGAATAAATCGGTATCTTTGCCGAACAACTCATAAACGGAGTCAGCATGATCGTCATCTTTCTGTCCCGCTCGGATGACAATGTTCTTGTCGCCATAACTGCCGGGACAGTACATCCAAATCCGATCAGCATTGGCACAAAACTCCTGCCGGACAAACCAATTTTTCTGAGCAGTTTATCCATGACAAATGCCACGCGCGCCATGTATCCGGAATCTTCCAGAATAGAGAGGAAGAAAAACAGCACCACGATGATCGGCAGGAAGCTTAACACACTCCCGACGCCGGCAAAAACACCATCGATGAGCAGGCTGTGCACAACCGGATTCAGTCCGTAAGCAGTCAGTGCCCTGTCACACATTGCAGTAAACGCATCGATTCCCATTGTTAACAGATCACTTAAAAATGATCCGATCACGTTAAAGGTCAGCCAGAAAATTGCAAACATGATCAGTAAAAACATCGGGATTGCAAGGTATTTATCTGTTAAAACCCTGTCAATCTTCATACTTCTGATATGTTCCTTACTCTCATGACATTTCTTGACCGTCTTATTACATACTTTTTCGATAAAGGTGTATCTCATATCTGCCAAAAGCAACATTCCGGTCCAGTCCGCAGTCTTTTTCCATCTCCGCGATACTGTGTTCCATCATTTCCAGCTCATTCTGGGAAAGCTCTAACTTATTGATAATATTCTCGTCATTCTCCACAATCTTTGTCGCTGCAAACCGCGGAGACATGCCAATATTAGCTGCATGGTCCTCCACCTGATGCGATACTGCGTGGATACAACGGTGCACAGGTCCCTGCTCGCAGAAATCCATGACCTTTGGAAGAATCTTTTTCTTACCGACCTCGACAGTGGCTTTGATCAGATCTTCGATTCCCTCATCCTTTGCTTTGCACTGATCGGGATCACCGGGATTCCAAGTTCCTCCGACATTTGCCTGTAATCAATAGATCCACCATTTCCTCTGACCTCGTCCATCATATTCAATGCCAGAACCATTGGAATATGCATCTCTAAAAAGCTGCAGCGTCAGATATAGATTTCTCTCGATATTGGTGGCGTCCACAATATTGATAATACCGTCCGGTTTCTCATTCAGGATAAAATCCCTTGTCACGATCTCCTCACTCGTATACGGGCGTATTGAATAGATTCCCGGAAGATCCACAACGGAACAATTCTTTACCGAACGGATCTCACCTATTTTCTGATCTACTGTCACTCCCGGAAAATTTCCAACATGCTGGTTAGATCCGGTTAACTGGTTAAATAAAGTCGTCTTACCGCAATTCTGATTGCCTGCTAATGCAAATATCATTCTTTTGTTTCCTCCATAGACACCTCAATCTTTTTTGCATCTTCCTTACGGATCGTCAGTTCATAATTGCGGAGTCTTATCTCGATCGGATCTCCCATCGGAGCTATTTTTTTACAACAACTTTTGTCTTTGGGATCAGGCCCATATCCAGAAAAAAAGCGGCAGCGAAGCGCTCCCTCTCCCCCAACTGTCGTAATGACTGCCTCTGTTTCAAGTGGTAAATTGTCTAACGTCATTTTATCCTCCGTAATAAACAGGAACTCTCACTGGACTTTCCTGTATGATTATTGATAATTTTTTTCCAAGTTAATATCTCCTAACTGTCCTTAGTTTAATGCTCAAATTTTCCTATGTCAATGCAGCTTACAAAGTTTTTTGATAATTTTTCTCATTTTTTGTCATTTCCTACAAAATGGAATTTTTGCAGTCCTATTATGCACACTTTTCAATTTTAGAACATAAAGTATTGAGAAAGAATAAGAAAGGCAACAGAATCTATGAGAAACTGTAATGCACAAAACAGAATGAATCCTGTCTGTCCAAACGAATCAGTCCGCGATATGAGTCCGGAATTTGTCGTTGCAATGGCATACGTTCCATGGCAGCAGTTTGGACCGTTATATGATATTGAAAAAGGGCTTATGGTGGGAACCATTTTCCCTGAATTAGATAAACCATTCCTTGGAAGGAGGGCTTTTCGAAGATGACGAACCAAATGAACCAGATGAACCGCCAACAGCTTTTTAACCTCATTAATACCGTAAGCTTCGCTGTTGACGACCTTCTTCTTTTTTTAGACACCCATCCGGATGATGTGGAAGCGATCAAAGCATTCCATCATTACTCGGATATCAGACGCAACGCTCTGCAGGCCTACTCTGACCAATATGGTCCGCTGACCATCGACACTGCAGATCCATGCAGTCACTGGAATTGGGCAACAGAACCATGGCCATGGGAAGGAGGATGTAAATAATGTGGAATTATGAAAAACGACTGCAGTACCCGATCAATATCCACAACACCAAATGCCAAAATTGCACAGATCATTATGTCCCAGTATGGCGGACCAGACGGTGAAATGGGAGCATCCATGCGTTACCTCTCCCAGAGATACAGCATGCCGGACAGACGTGTATGTGGCGTGCTTACGGATATTGGAACGGAAGAACTGGCGCATATATGTTGGAAATGAAGAACGATAAAAGAGCCTCTTACATTTACTGTTCTTGAGGCTCTTTATTACTCTTACATCATTCAGATTTAAAAGTACTATTCTCGTGATGACTTTCTTTATATTTATTCATATTCTTTCTTTGCATTTCTGCTTTGCTAGCAAAAATTTTTTAGCTTTACTTTCACCATTTCTTATATCTTTTTCAAATATTTTCCTCATAAGCATTACCATTCCCTTCACGGAAATTGCAAATAATAAAATACCATAAAGTAGATATCCTACTTCCAACGTAAATAATATTTCAACTATTTTTATTGTGTGTAACTGACTTATCTTTATATTATCGCATATCCAATAGATTGCATTACTATACATTGCAAAAATAAACCATAAAGAAATTATTGACGAAATTATAAACATTATTATACTATCAGCAATATTATTACACTGATTCTTTAGTATATGTGTTTCTTTTAATTGTTGCATCATTTCCGTTGATGCAAGAGAAATCAACATGCCTAACACTGTAAATGAAAAACCTGCAAAAACTGTATCTATCGTTATTAAATTGAATTGATAATTTTTCATATCTTCTTCATTTATTGGAATAGACAATAAGCCTTTGTTTTTGTTTACCATATAAAAACATAAAACAATACACCTGCCACCAAAATTTTAGAAATAGGCTTTTGCAATATCTTTTCACTTTAGAGTAGTCCTCCTTATTAAAGGCAAAATATAATCACGCGATTCATTATATGAAAAATTCATATTTTCAAGATTAATCTGTGTTAATTCAGCCTCTTCATAATATATTCTTCTCCCATTTTTCCATTCTGTATACAGGAATATCAACCATAAAATAAAAATTTTCATCATAAAAATTGTAATCTCTTGTTTTTGTGTACTCCGTTTTTCCTCTCACACTGGCCTTTCTTAATCGTTCACGTCCTAAATTATTTATTCTTTCTCTAATCATATCGATTATTTGGTCTGAGCTTTCTGTATCTTCTGTGATTCCATGCCTCAAGAATTCAGAGCGAATCTCCACAGAAACTTTTAAATGTTCACCAAGCGCACTTTCTGCAATCTCATTTGGAGCTTGTCCCAAAATATGTTCTAAAATGACTGGTTCTGGATTAACAAGTTCTAATTCAATAGAATTTATTGAAGAATTTTGTTTTCCATATATCTTTTCAATTCCATTAATATTCGGAACCGGTATAAGTTTAATCTCATATTCTGGTCTGTATTTACAAATTAATTGTTTTATAATATTTTCGTTTGGAGCTCCCATCGCTGATATAATTTGCAAAACACTTGATTCATAATTAATATACAAGTATGTATATAATTCTATACCTTTAATATCCTCACTATATCCATTAAGCAACCCCTCTGCTACTTTCGTATTATAATCTCTTCCTATTACAGACCCTGTTGGTCTTTGTTTCGATGCTCTAGCAAATAAATATCCTGTATCATAATAAAATACATCCAGCATTGTATGTAAATCTTCATCATTTGGTGTCAAATCAAATGTTCTAATATTCCCATTGCGCTCTCCATGATTCTCGATAATATCAATTAGTAAATCGGGAATTCTATGAAAATCATATTCTGTCCCATTTTCTGCTGCTAACAATTCAATTGAAAAGAAAAACGCCTTTTTATTCATTGTATATCTCTCCCAACATTTTTTCTTAATTATATTATACCTATCTAATTATTCAATATAATCTGACGTAAAATGTCGAAATATGATATACTACTTTTATTTGCTCTCATTATACAGAACATAAGTTCTTATTTCAATATGTAAAATAAACAAACTTTTTCTCTTATTTTTTTTATTATCATAATTCATATAAAATGTCGAAAGCCAGTGAAATCAATCCACTGGCTTTCTCGTTATTTTTCATATACACTTACATATTTTTCTGAAGCTGTGATATGCAATCCAGATTTAAGCTTGTACATGCTTTGCCTCCGCCGACCTTGATAGGTCCTTCGGCAATGGTAAAGACTTCGTTCGCCTGTACTTTATGATCTACTGCCGAATCATCCCAGCTTGCACGCTTTCTTACCGCCAGACCGTCCACCAGAACTTTTACATACTTCTTTTTCTCCGGAAGTTGTACTGGTGCAACCGGCTTCGGCTGTGCCTGCACATAATCTGCCAAAGCATACGCAATTGCTGTGCAGATCTGTTCAAATTTCTGCTGATATACTGTGGCATCCGGATCATTTACAAAGCAGACCTCAATCAACATAGACTTTGCTTTTGTCTTTTGATTACATATAATCCGCTACCTTCTTTTACTCCGCGATTTGAAAAACCGAGTGCTGCTATATGTTCGCAGACTTCTACTGCATCCGGGTACTGTCTGCCTTTATAGTTGTATACTTCCACACCATGACCTTTTCTGGCTTTATCATTATTGAAATGAATACTAATAAAATAATCCAGATCAGTACGGTTTGCCATGTTTACCGCCTGTTGTAAACACGCAGACTGTGATGCAGCCTTATCTACCGTGCAAGGCACAACATCCACACCTGATGATTTAAACATCTCTGTCAGTCTGTTACAAACTCTTCTTGTTTCAATACTCTCAACAATTGCACCGGAAGTACCGGATCCAGCTCCCGATAATGTGTCCTGCATTTAATCCAATTCTCATAACTTATTTTTCCTCCTTATTAATGTACTGTTTAAATAACTGGTGCAGTCCTGTGCTTGCTAAACCGCTGAATAATCCACTTAATAAAATAGGTGCTGTAATTGTCCATCCGTTAATCCAGATTGCCAAAAATGACGCCAAGTACAGCACAAATAGTAGGGATATATTTGTTGTCCACATCCTTAATCCACTTCTTTACGACATAGCCTACACAAAGGCAAATGCCTACGATCACTGGCACCATAAATTCTGTTAAAAATCCTAAATCTGTCATGTTTAAATCCTCTCTTTCTGCTTCAGATGAAGCTCTTCAATCTCATTTTTCATTTTTGTCACCATGCCATTGCCGCCAAGTTCGTGGTACGCCTCGTACATCTCTTGAAAATTCTGATACGCATAGGATGGTATCTCTCCCAGTTTCATGTACTTATCATGGTACTCGATCAACTGAACACGAAGCAGCAACATTGTTCCCCGACTATTTGCATCCCTGTCATTCTTCTGACGTTTCAGCAACCACACTATGTATCCCATAAATGCTGTTAAAATAATCGGCAATGCAATTGTGTAAGTCTGTGATAAAAAAATTCACCAATGGTTCATCTCCTTTGTTTTTTTATAGTTTGATTATAATTCCGCCAACCTTCCTTTTTGTGCCAACTTTAAAGCACAAAAAAAAGCGCCGGACAACTAACCCTTTAAAGGTCAATTGTTCGGCGCTAGGCTCTGGAAATATTATAACACTCTTATTTCGATTGTGCTATTATTTTCTTCATGATTTAACATAAATATTCCTTTTTTGTTAATACATAAAAATTACTACACGATTCAGGACTCTCTGATAATGGTATCGATGGCATCTGTCTGATTAACCTTTTCTTTAGCATCTTAATAATCAAACCCAAAACTATAAGTTCCTGTTCATGCAAGTTGTCTGCCACTGTGTGGATACTCACTGGTTTTCCTTCCTTTAGCATACTTTTGATAACTTTTTCTTCCATGGTCTTTACCTCCTTATGCATCCACAATATCACTGACTTATTTTTTCCTGCCCCCTCTTTGGGTAAAAATTTTTAAATTTTTATGCGACATACATATTGTATTTTCTCTCAATATCTCTATCTTCGAGAATGATATAGCCTTTTTCCAAAATGTCTACCGAACCAGAGTTAAAATGCTGCAAAATAGCATAAGAACTAGTGGTGTATGTGCCATTCTCAATTTTAATTGTTTGTCCTGTTTTTTAATGGTACAGTTTTATCTACAATCACTAAACCAGCATTATCACCATTATTAGTGTAAGGATTAAAAACGGGTACATTATTAATATATATTTTTGTATTTTGACCACTTCCGTGTGCATATGCAGCCACGTTTACAAAGCAATCTCTTGTTGCTACATAAGTTACTGTTGCACCAGCGGCGATGGTTGTAACATTTTTTAAAACAGTTCCAACATCAATAAATGTATTACCTTGATTGCATTTCCAGCCATACCATGTTCCATTATTAATATCGTAAGTGTTTGACCAAACACGTCCGGAAACAGGATATTGCTCATGTAATTCCACAGTCACTAAATGATATGTATTAGCAGATTCAGAACACCATCTCACTACCCGATAACCGTAAAAAGGACCGGCTGTATATGGGCTGTTAGTAAATGCTGTGGCAGGATTATCCGAACCAAAATAATGTATTTTATTAATATCACTATTGCGATTGGATAAGTTTACATTTAAAAAATCTGTAATCTGATTTCTTCCCGGAATGCTCTCACAGAACATTGGATCAGAAATGGTTTCATCAATAGCACTTACTGAACTAGCACCTCCTGTTCCACTTGCAAAGTATTTATATAAAGTACTGTTTTCTGCTGATGCGGTACGTTGTTGGACAAAGCCCCAAACGGTTCTTCCTTGGGCTAATGTAAGCAAATCCGTGGACAAAGTACCAGAAAACCAATCTGCATTTGATGCAACTACATCAAATTCGACTGTATATGCAGGAGATAACTGTCCTAGTAAATAATTTTTATTTATATAATCGCAGACAGCTTTCGCGTCAGCAGTAACATTTGGCAGTGCTAAATTGATATACGTTTTTTTTGAATTATTTAAACTCTGGGTGACTTCCTCAAATCCACCCCTTGATCCTATTCTCCAGATCATTCATCTCCTCCGCAGAAAATGCATTTCCCTCTGCTGAGATCTGTCCTCTGCTCGCGCTACGGTCACAAGTTCCGTGCTGTTGCCCGTCCTCATGTGTTAATTTTCTTCTGTTCGGGTACTCGGAAATACGATTCACCCATGTTTTCAAACTAAATGCCATGATAAAATCCTCTCTTTCTTATAAAAGTAATCCAATGTTCTGTCCGGCATAGATTTCCTCGCCTGCGTAATGAACAAAGTTTGAATTATAAACTTCATAAATGTCATGTAATATTTTCTCAATATCATTGATTTTCTGGTACGTGTTAATCGGCTGCTGTGGAACTTCCGGTGTCTCTACATACCGATAACCGGCATTCCTCAGTGCTGTGACGTTCTTTAAAAGACTGTCAAAATACGTTTTATCCGGATATGCAGGGAGATTGTCCTTACAAGTGACGAGCGATATATTCAGCAACTGTGCAATGACATAGCAGTTATTTTCATTCCGCTTGACATCAGATAGATTAAAGGCTCCCTTCATGCCGTTAATCCACTCTGTTTTTTCATCATCCGTCATGTTCTCCCAGCCTATGCTTTGAAGTTCTATTACTCTGTCTACATCCTGCTGTGTACGGTCATATACAAACCACGGTAAGATATATTCAATTGTATTTTCGTAGACGCTCTTATTTCCTGCTTCATCGTACATTTCAATGTAAATGTGGTACAGATTGTCCTCTGCCACATCTACCGCTGCACGCCACTTCACCGGATATGCTTCATCCTGGATAAAAACTGTCTCAACACCATTTACAGTCCCGGCAACATAAGTGATGTCTGTTGACAGTTCAAAACTGATCGTTCCCGAAGCCATCAGCTTACCTCAACCGTGATAGCTACACTTGCGCTCGTACTTACCGGATTTTGTGCAAGTGTGATTCCCGTTAATTCTGGTACTGTTGTATCGAGCTTAACACTCAGTGTGATGCTTGTCGTCTGACCGGCTCCGTCCTTTGCAGTCACCACAATGCTGTTTGTTCCCTCTGCAAGTGTCACAGCCTTTGTAAAACTTCCATCTGATCCTACCGTCACTGTTCCAAGACTTGTACCATTTAAAGTCATTGTCAGTGTAATCGGACTGATGTTGCATCATTAGTCTTTCCTGTTACGTTCAGTGCTGTTTTATTTGTGATAAGTCCGGCAGTTGGAGACGAAATCGTAAGTGTTGGCGGCACGGTATCAATCGTAAATGTCGAAGAAACCACCGTTGCTTTGCATTGCCATCATTATCTGATGCCGTAATGGTAATAGTATGGCTTCCATCCTTAAGTGCCGTCTGTGGTGTAAATGTAAACTGATAACCATTTGTAATCCCTTTACTTACCATTCCTGTGCTTGAAGTTGTGTATGTAGTACTGTCTACTTTTATTTTTACGGTGGACAGGTTCACACCAGAGCCTCCAGCTTCATCCACGACCTTAAAGGTGATCGGCTGCTTATTGTTTGTCACATATGCGCTTTTTGATGGAGATACCAGTGTGATCGTAGGCTTCATCGTTTCTTTTACGATCAGTCTCAATGCTTCTCCCAAAGTAGCATCTGTAGCATCTTTCGTAACTACAGTTCCTGCATCATTGGTAATCTCAATTTTAATCGGATAATACTTGTTTGCCAGATTGTATGATGTGGTTGCAGGGGCTGTGATCGTTCCAACCCATTTTCCATTGCTCAATGTGAGATTCGTCCACACTCCATCAACCTGTACCCTTACTTTTACAATTGCCATTAAATCACTCCTATCTCCTGTCCAGCTACAAGTTCATGATTGCTGGACCTGGTATATTTTGCTTCTGTGTAATATGTCTCTACATCATCTGCCACAACCGTTATTGTAACTTTGGTTTTCGTTGTGACTTTCTGACCGGATAATTTTGCACTGTATATAATTGGTCTCATTTCCATTAGATGATCACATCTCCTCCCGTATATAATTCAGTTCCGACGAAGTAATTTTTCCGTAACAACTACTGATTATCCTCGGCACGTTGCCGTTGCGATAAATCCTCCTGTCAGGTCTATATCCTGCTGCTCAATCAACGTAGTTGCAATATTACTATTCTTGTCTACCACATTTACCCAATTACTCACACTCTCTGTATTCAAAATATATTTCATACTGAGGATTTTTCTTAATGCATAATATGATAGTAACTTTTCAGCGACAGTATCTAAGTATTCCATGTTGTACAGTGTGATCGTCCCTATTTTCTTGATATTTTCGGATTCGCCTGCTTCAATATGATCCACATTTTTGTATATGAAAATGTAGTTTTTATATCTTTTTCCTGTGATCACGCATGCACCGGCTGTCTCCATTTGAACAACCACATAATTTGTATGCTTTTCTATAAAAGCTCCGTTTGATAATTTCAATGATTCTGGATCACATGGTTCTGAAAATGTTATTTTTGATTTTCCTTTGAAAGATTATCCTTAAAATGTCTGACTCCTCGGTTTCTAAATCATATTTTTCCACATTCAATAGAAACCCCTGATACATACTGTCCAATTTTACATTTGATTTGTTATTGAATTTTCTTTCTGTATCAATTGTTGAACTGACATAGCGATCTGGTTTAAAACCCGAACAACATCACTCCTGCTGTCATCCGCAACTGCTGCACACGCGAAACATATCATCTGAAGGGCTGCTCTGCATGACTTTACAGCCAGATAACCATTTAATTTTGTATTGTATACCTCTTCATCGATTATGAATTTTGTTACTGCTGCACACGCAAATATTTCTTCTAATAATTTTCCTGCCAGTACATTCGTGTACATTTTCCCGTTATAAAAAGTATAATTATCCATCAGACCAATTCTGTCGTTCAATTTGAAGCTTGCTGTATTATTTTTAAAATGACGTATCAATGAAAAAGTCCCTACCGAAATATCTACACCATCTTTGTTCTCCGTAAAGGTTACTTCCTGTGTTTTCTGTACAGACCTCCAAGATCCATTTTCATTACTGATATCAAAATCGTTTTTAGCATCCAATATTGATATGCTTGCTGTGTTAATGGATAATGTGGTACTGATCTCGTTGATCTCCTCATGTATCTTGGCAGTCTTGATCACATCGCCAGTCCATTCAATGTAGCGTCCATATAAAATATATCGTAGTTTTATATATCTCTTTGGCAACCTTGTCCTGACAAATTCAATTACAACTTTTCCATAATTTGCGACTTGATGAACACATGCATATACTAAATTATCGGGATAAAATGTTTTTTGATCCAACTTACTGCCAGATAATGTATACCAGGTAATTGTCAGCTCCGCAGGATGTTCATCTGCAAAATATAATGTAATTCCGGCCGATGAATGCTGTGCCCTAAAAGTAATCGTAATTCTAGGATTTTTTCTGAAATAAACAGTCTTCTCCCGACTGTTCAACACTCCAAAATACAATGTCGCCCGGTAAATCCGGCATAACATTCTTATTTCCATCCAATACAAATTGGTTTAATTCAAATGTCCCATAATCCGCCTGATCTGTCTCAACTTCTAAGAATTTAAGATTTCCAATGGACTGGTTATCATCTGTAGCCACGCTTGCATCTGATAATGCTGTCACATCGATAAATTTCATATGCGCGCTACAGCTTGTTCTTTGCATTTTCTTCATACTTACCATCTTTCTGCTGGTTTAATCGCTATAAACTTCACTGTGAACCCGCCCCACTTCGTATATTCTTCATTTGTGTCTTTATTAATTGTATTCTTCATTTTCATTGAAAGTTTATTCGGGTACATGAGAAATACCATTTTTCACATATGTGTCCTTATTTCTACTTCATGACCGGTACCATCATCGATACTGCTCTTCGTGCTTAAAAGTTGCACCAGTGCAACAAAGTCTTTATTCGTTGTATCCGTAGTGGCAAATGTTATAGACTGGTTGTAAAACACTGCGCCAAGTTCATAATTCAATTCATATTTTTCATTTCTCTCTGCAAACTTATACTGAAATTCTACATCCAGTCCCAATTCCGTTATTGGTACATCATACTGTTTTCCATCTATCTTTATCATGTGGCTCCACCTTTGTAAAATCTGTACCTACACGCTGTGATTCTTTATCATATGAATATTTAATATATCTCATAAATCCTGCTTCATCTCCTTCAGCAACAATATATACATTCACATCTCTTTCTGAAGAATCAAGTTCCTCCCTGAGTGCCTGACGAATTGTTGATAATGGTGAAACAACTTCCGTCTCCCGATTGTTATCCCCAAGAATCGCGGCAAATTCACCTGCTGCTTTGGTACAACAGTTCCGGTTGCAAGTCGAGGCAGCTTAACCTCTCTCAGCGTTGGGATACTCATACTCCATGATTTTCCACCGAATACCGGCACCCAGTCTGGTATCGTAAAACTCAATCCATTCAATGCCTCTATGCATTTATTAACGCCAGATACAACACCATTGCACATGGTTTCTATTCCTGAAAGCAGACCATTAATCACACCGAATACACTTGTTTTCAATTTATTGAATATATCCAGAATTTTGGTTTTCAAATTCGAGAATGTATTTAAAACCGGTGTAACAAGTGATTTAATTCCATTTTGGAATCCCTGCATCAGATAAATACCTATATCCCGAATACTGTCGACGGCGAATGGATACCAAGAGCATTCTTAACTCCTGTAATAAGTGGATTTATCATATGGTCATATATCCATGTGCCGATATCCTGCAAAGAACGCCCACATTCCATCTAAAAAAATCCCTGGATGCCATCTTCTCCATTTGCAAAATATGCTTCGTATAAATCTGTTCCGAAATCAGCGATAAGTTCAATCAGAAATGCAATAATACCACCTATCAATGAACCTATTGATTCGAAAAGTGCAGATGAAATACCACTCCAGTCAACATTGGTAAGAAATGTATACACACCATCCGCCAACGATTTCCAATCAAGTCCCTCCAACGTTGTGTAGATGATCGTAAGAATTCCCTTAAGGCCTGTGCCAATTGTATTCCCAATAGCACCCCAGTCCACTGTCGCAATAAAACCATTTAAGGTCTGATAAATCGCCGTTCCTACTGATTCCCAATGAAGCGTAGTAACAAATTCTTCCAGAAAGTAAACGATCGTATTAAGTCCATTGGCTATCGTAGAACCAACGAGATTCCAGTCTACTGTCTCTAAAAAATCCGTTTATAAAGGTTGCAATATTATTTGCAATATTTCTGGCTTTTTCCTGAATGCCGGTCCATTCAATACTTTCCAGTGCTTCATTCAGTTTCTGCCCGATTATCGCACCTAAACCATAGAAATCTCCAGCCTCAAATGCTGCTTTTAACCTGTCCGCAAAAGACTGCACATCACTCTCAATCGGAACTTCCTCAAACATTTCTGATGGTGATACAGTTCCACCAGAGCCGCTTCCAGAATCTGAATCTTTATTATCAATTACATTTAGTTCATCGAACGAATACAGCGAATTTGCCGCCTTTTTTGCCGCGTTCGCTGTATTGTTTAATGACTTTGCATAGTTCTGCTGAACGGCTGTTGCCTGTGTAAATGTACTCTTTCCGGTAATCGCTGCTATAAACTGTCCAACTTTGGAAATTGCAGCCGATAATTGGTTGATAAAACTTGTCAATATCGGGCTTACCACCGACAACAATGGAGCAAATGCGGATGCAAGACTATTTTTAAGCTGCGTTAATGCAGACATCAGTGCAGATATGTCAGCATTCGCACTGGAAGAATATTGTGCAAGGTTCTGAAATCCCTGCTTCACCCCATTGATTACAGCCTGCATCCCCATTCTGGCAACAAGAAGTTTAAACATATTCCCAAGTTTAAAAATACTGCTGCCAAGCCCACTGGATCGGTTTTTCAGATTCTTAAATAAGCCCGGCAGTCCTGTCATTCTCAGCGCAAGTTGTCCAACCGCTTTCGCGCACTCTCGTCCCCGCCTTTGCTACGCCCCGAAGCATTGCAGACGCGCGCACTCTTTTGCAATATTTAAAAGTCTTCCGGGTACTGCTGCTGCAGAATCTCCCAGCATCCGAAAACCATTTGCTAATGACGGTAATATACCAATCTGCTTTTGTTCCGCTGTGGCAGAGCTTTCCAGATTCCTCTTATAGTTTGCAAGGTCTCTCTCTGCAAGTAAAAAGCTTTTGATAAGTCTGATCATACTCCGCATTTCCAAATCCAAGTCCTTTATTATTTTGTAAATGCTCAAGCTGTGTTTTATATAAACTTACTTTCTGTGTAAGATT
>VOFB01000517.1_pt1 | contig 24000 bp, 40 predicted proteins | sample 5384141 | NCBI WGS metagenome assembly VOFB01 (sample SAMN12384721, study PRJNA508395) | human gut metagenome | isolation source: healthy gut A | host: Homo sapiens | reverse complement strand
GGACAGGTGGTCCCCCTGCCAGAGTTGGCTGGGCGGCACCACGCTGGGGAACCTCCTCACCGACGACTGGTCCGCCATCTGGGACGGCGAGACCTGCCGGGCCATCCGGGCCAAGAGCGCCAAGCTGGAGCATATCTGCCAGCTGGGCGAGGGAAACAGAGAGGGGTGCTGACCATGAAAAAGACCATTTGCCGGGCGCTGCTGTGTCTGCTGCTGGCGGCCTGCCTGCTGCCCCTGACGGCCCGCACTGCCCACGCCGACAAGATCTACGACGAGATCGTCAACTATCAGGTGGACGTCACTCCCAACACCGAGGACGGCAGTCTCGCCATTCAGGTGACGCTGGACTGGAAACCTCTGGAGGATCTGCCTGCCACCAACTCCCAGCAGGGCGGGGGGCCAAGATCGGCATCCCCAACGGCTCCATCCGGGAGATGACGGCCCTCACCGACAACCTCCAGAGCATCGATTACGACAACAGCTACGCCTACATCGACTTCACCCAGTCCTACGATGCCAACGAGACCTTCCACTTCGCTTTCCGCTGGGTGCAGGAGTATATGTATACCCTCAGCGACAGCGGAGCTGTATCCTATGACTATACCCCCGGCTGGTTCAGCAGCGCCCCGGTGGACGTCATGACCCTGACGTGGCACGACCCCGCCTCCGTGGCGGGCGTTGGCTCCGACGGCCAGACCGGTGGAGACCATGTGCTCACCGCCAGCAATATGAAACCGGGGACCGGCTGAACTTCACCGTGGAATATGCCAGCTGGCCCTCCACCCTGTATTGGGAGAACAGCCGGGATAATCTGCCGGATAACAGCCGGGGCGACGACTCCTATGACGATTCCGACGATTCCGATAACTGGGTATTCACCGTATTCGTGATATTCGTTCTGGTGATCTTCTTCGTGGCCCGGGCCGCCGCCTACGACGGCTATGCCGGCGGCTTCGGTACCCGCTACGTGTTCGTCCACGGCCTGTGGTATCCCGCCGGCCCGGATGGCCGCCATCCCCGTCCCGGCTCCGTGGGCACCAAGCATAAGCCCCCCGCCCGCAGCAGCGGCTTCGGCGGCGGAAAGCGTGGCGGCGGTTTTGGAGGCGGTGGCTTCGGCGGAGGCAGCAGCCATTGCGCCTGCGCCTCCAGCTGTGCCTGTGCCTGTGCTTGCGCCTGCGCCGGCGGCGGCCGGGCTGGCTGCAGCGCCAAGAATCTGTATGGCGCCGTGAAGCTCAGCGAGAGCTGACTGAAAACCTGTAATTTATCCCGATCACGCAGCGTGACCGCCCCGGTTGCGCTGCGTAATGATTTGCGCTTTTACCATGGATGACAATGTTGCCGATCATAGAGCACCGTTTTCGCACGGAGAATGTGGCACCGGCAAAACTCGCCCCCCAAAAACAAGCAGGCAGAAGCCTTACGCTTCTGCCTGCCTATTTTCAATTATCTTCTCCTGCGCCCGCTGCCCCGCTTCCCCGCCATATAGCGGTTCAGCTCCGACTGTTTGCTGTCGGACTGGGTCATGAACTGCTTCAGCTTGTCCTCGAAGGACGGCTCCGCCGGGGGCTGCATGGCCACTGTGGCCTGTGCCGGACAGGGGGAGACCGCCCGCCGCTGCGGGGGCCGGGACGACCGCCCTGGGGCCGGGCCGATCGGGCCGGCTGCGGGCGTTCCTGCTGGGGTTGGGCCTGCTTGATGGACAGATTGATTTTCCCCTCCGGGGGAGACGGAGAGGATCTTCACGGTGACCTCCTGCCCCTCGGTGAGGTAGTCGTGGACGTCGCTGACAAAGGCAGCGGCCACCTCTGATATGTGGACCAGACCGGACTTCCCGCCGGGTAGGCTCACGAATGCGCCGAATTTGGTGATTGCGGTGACTTTCCCGCTGATGATCGTCCCAACCGCCAGTTCCATATACTTCTCTATTGACTCCCTTCGGTGTTGAAATGGGGATGCTCAGTTGTTCACGTCCCGAAAGATGCGCTCGCCGTCCTCCACCAGCCCCAGCCGGTCACGGGCCAGCCCCAGAATGTAGTCCGGGTCATCGGCGTGGGACAGCGCATCCTTCAGGGAGTTGTTCTCCTCCTCCTTCTGCTCCACCTGAGCGTGGAGCCGTGCCTCCTGTTCCTTGGCGGCGGAGGGTCACCATAGACTTCCACCAGCTTATAGGCCATCACGCCCAGCAGGATCAGCAGCACCAGTGCGCCCAGCAGACCGCTCCGGCGTTTTTTGTGTTTTTCTTCCGTGCCATAGCGGTCTCCTTTCCTGCGCCTTGCAGATGGGGGGATACTCCCACCGATACTGTTTCATTGTAGCGTATTTTTCCAAAAAAAGAAAGTGTTTTTCAGGGAATTCCCGATTTTTTCGCCAACTTTACACCAAAGTGCAGCGGAAGTGCCAGCAACCGTCCAAAGGCGGCGGCAGCGGCGGCCCAAAAGTCCCACAGCGGCCGCAGCAGCGGCGCCAGCAGCAGAAAATACAGCCCCGCTCCGCCGCAGGCTCCCAGCAGCAAAAAAAGAGCCGTGCCTCGCCCCGGCTCACCGCCGTCAGGAACCACACCATCAGCACCAGCCCGCCCCCCGGTGAACAGGGCATCCGTCAGGTGGATCAGCCGACCCCGCCGCAGGGGCCGCAGCAGATCATAGACCACCCCACCCAGCATCCCCAGCAGCGCCGCCTGCCCCAACAGCAGCAGCTGGGCGGAGACATAGTTCTCCATCCCCTCAGCCGAACAGCCGGGACAGCAGGGAGGTGCGCCCTGCGGCAGGCTCCTCATAGCTGATGGAGTCGATGTGGCCGTCCACATGGAGCTCTCCGCCGTCCAGCGTGAGCTTCCCGATGTGCAGCCCCTCGCCAGTGACCACCAGCTCCCCACGCAGGTGGACATGACGATGCACGTCTCGTCGAATCGGGCCACGTCCTCCACTCCGGACACCGTCAGACGCTCCCGGCCATCCAGCTCCAGCCGGTGGTGCAGGGGAGCGCCTGTGAACTCATATGCCATAAAAAAAGCTCCTTTCATACACATACATACTACGATATGTGTATGAAAGGGGCTCTTCGGTTATGACGGGCTGTCCATGATCTCCCGGTACATGGCGGCGGCCTCGGCCTTACCCACATTGTCCGCCACGGTGAGCACCTCCACCTCCAGCGTCCGCTGGCCGAAGCGGATGGCGATGCGGTCGCCGGGCTTCACGTCGTAGGAGGCCCGCTGCACCCGGCCATTGACCATGACACGCTCGTTGTCGCAGGCCTCGTTGGCCACTGTCCGCCGCTTAATGAGACGGGTCACCTTCAAATATTTGTCCAGACGCATGAAACGTCGCTCCCTTTCATGAAAAGGTCGGTGTGCCGCAGCACACCGACCGAAACCATATAAAACCTTACTTCCGCAACGGCATCCTTCAGAGCCTTGCCGGCCTTGAAGGTGGGAACAGCGGAAGCGGGGATCTCGATGGTCTCCTTGGTCCGGGGATTCAGGCCGGTGCGGGCGGCACGCTTCTTCACCTCGAAGGAGCCAAAGCCCACCAGCTGGACCTTGTCGTCGTTCTGCAGGGCCTCGGTGATGGAAGCCAGAGTAGCGGTGATGACAGCCTCGGCGTCCTTCTTGGACAGGCCAGCCTTCTCGGCGGCAGCGGCGATCAGTTCGGTTTTATTCATGGTGATTCCTCCTAAAAAATGTTTCTTTGGTACGTCTATATCCTAAAACGATATCCATCGCATTAAGATCCCTTGGCCTCGACCCACAGGGCCTCCAGCGTTTCCAGCGGCAGTTGATCCACGGATCTCCCCATGGCGGCTGCCCCTCCTCCACCGCCCGGTAGCGGCGGATGAATTTCTCACAGGTGCCGTGGATGGCGACCTCCGGGTCCACCCCGGCAAAGCGCCCCACCTTCACGGCGGCAAAGAGCACATCTCCCAGCTCCTCCGTCACGTCACCGTCTCCGGCGGCGGCCCGGTGCAGCTCGGATACCTCTTCGTCGAGCTTGTCCATCGCGCCGGAGATGTCCGGCCAGTCGAACCCGTCACGGGCGGCCTTGCTCTGGAGCTTCTCCGCCCGCCACAGTCCCGGCAGGCTCCGGGCCACGGCATCCAGCGCCTGAGCGGTGGTCTGCTGGCCCTTCTCCCGGCGCTTGATGGCCTCCCAGCCCTCCAGCACCGTATCGGCGTCCTGCACCGTCTCCCTGTCCCCCGAACACATGGGGATGCCGGAAGAGCATCTTGCGGACCTCACCGTCGGCCACATCGTCCATGGTGAAATCGCCGGCCTGCCGCTCGATGTCGGCATGGAATACCACCTGCAGCAGCAGATCCCCCAGCTCCTCCTTCAGCAGGGCAGGGTCCGCCCGGTCGATGGCCTCGGCGGCCTCATAGGCCTCCTCCAGCAGACTGCGCCGCAGGGAGGCATGGGTCTGCACTCGATCCCACGGACAGCCGCCCTCTGACCGCAGCAACGCCACGATGTGCAGCAGATCCGAAAAGACTGTAATGCTCCTTCCTCTCAAAATCTATCATATTTACGCTCCTATTGCAAGACTTTTTCGTCATTTGTGAGAGATCCTTAAAAAATCCAGATGGCTTTCGCCGCTTTTTGGCGGCAAAAACGGCACACAGCTCCTCTCGGCGCACTGCCCCCAGCAGCAGGACGAGACCGCCGTACACCGCAGCGGCTGCCGCTGCGGCTCCCAGCACGGCCAGCGGCAGGGAAGCCCGGTGTACCAGCATCCGGTAAAAGCCGGAGGCCGTCACCGCCATGGCCCCAACTGCCACCAGCGTCCGGAGAGGAACGCCCCAACGAAAGACTATCCCAGTGGTGCGTCCCACCGCCAGTAGGTTCATCCCCGCAATAAGCGCATAGCAGAGCAGTGTTCCCACGGCGGCGCCCCGGATGCCCCAAGCGGGGTCCGACACCAGCTGATAGCTGACAGCGATTTTCACCGCCCCGCCGGTGAGCAGCGTTACCACCGGGATGTGCTCGTGGCCCCATGCCTGCAAAATACCGCCGGAGACCACCATCAGGCACACGCACACGGCAGCCAGCCCCAGCACCCGCAGGTGATGGGCGGCGGCAGCAGCGGTCTGCACCTGAGCGGGGTACAGCAGCCGCAGGACAGGCCCCGCCAGAACGGACAGCCCTATCCCCGACGGCAGCGCCAGCAGCAGCGCCATCCGCAGGGCGGTGCGGGTGTGACGGCGGGCCGTCCGCCGGTCGCCCTGTCCCAGCGCTCCGCTGATGGCCGGCACCAGACTGACGCTGATGGGATAGAGAAAGGAGGGCGGCAGGGAGAACAGCGTCAGGGCGAAGGCGTACTCCCCGTATTGCCGGTTGGCCTCCTCCAGCCCCAGACCCAACCGGCTCTGGAGGGCATCCATAGCCACGGACTGATCCAGCAGGGTGATGAAGCTCATGCCTCCGGCCCCCAGCGTAATGGGAACGCCGATCCTCAGCAGCTGACCCAGCACCTCCCGCCGGGAGGGTGGAGTCGCTGCCCATGCAGGAGGGCAGCCACCGCAGGGCCAGAACCAGCAGCGCCAGCAGTGAGCCTGCGGTAACACCTGCCATGGCCCCGGCGGCCCCGATCTCCGGGGAGACGCCCCGGACAGTCAGGAGATACCACGTAAAGGCCCAGCCCCACCACCAGCTTCCCGGCGGATTCCACCACCTGACTGACGGCGGTGGGCAGCATCTGCCCCTGCCCTTGGGTGTAGCCCCGGATGGCGGACAGCAGACACACCGCCAGCAGCGCCGGGGCCAGTACCCGGATGGAGGGGGCCGCCAGCTCATTGTGCAGCAGGCCCGCCAGCTGCCGGGGGAAAGGTCAGCATCACACCGCTGCCCACCAGCCCCAGCGCCAGAAATAACGCCAGCGCCACATGAAAAATGCGCCGCTGCCGCCGGGGTCGGCCCCTGCTCTGGGCGATGAGGCGGCTCATGGCCAGCGGCAGACCGGCGGTGGAGAGGGTCAACAGCACGCCATAGACGTTGTAGGCCGCCTGAAAGCAGCCCATACCCCGACTTCCCAGCAGGTTGCCCAGTGGGATCTTATACAAGGCCCCCAGCAGCTTGCTGACCGCTACCGCCGCCGTCAGCAGGGCGGCACCCCCCAGAAAGCCCATGCACCCTCCCGTCCGGGGATGCTCATCCCCTCATGTTCTCATGGAATTGACGGAAGGCGGAGAGATTTTCCTCCAGCTTTTCGCTTCTCTGGATGTATTCCGTGGGGTACTTGGTGTGAAATACCCGCTCGATGCGCTGATGCACCGGATCCACCATCTTGGTGGAGCCACCGGCCCCAGTGAGGAGGATGCTGTGCAGCTCCTCCATGATATAGATATTATACAGTCCCTCCGCGCCGCTTATGCACCAGCCGATGTTTTCAAAGCTGCCGGACATGTACTTCTGCCGGTAGAGGTAGTAGGGGGCAAACTCCGCCTGCCGGAGGGCGGCGTTGGCGTAGTCCAGCATCTCGCCCACTGCCTCCGCCGAGGGGATGGTAAAGTTCTCCAGCAAAATGCGGCTTCCTTTTTTCAGGCTCAGGGTATGGACGGTGATGTTGTCGGCCCCGAAGGACAGGCACTTATCCAGGGTCCGCCGGAAGCCCTCAGGGGTGTCTGCGGGCAGGCCCGCAATGAGGTCCATGTTCACATGCCGAAAGCCCATGCCGGTGGCCAGTGCCATGGCCTCCTCCACGTCACGGGCCGTATGGCGGCGGCCGATGGCGGTGAGGACGTGATCCTCCAGCGACTGAGGATTAACGCTGATGCGGTCTACGCCGTGATCCAGCAGCACCTGCAGCTTCTCCCGGTCGATGGTGTCCGGCCGCCCGGCCTCGATGCAGTATTCCGCGCAGCCCGACAGATCGAAGCTGCGGTTCAGGTGGGTCAGCAGCCGGTCCATCTGATCGGTGGAGAGGGTAGTGGGAGTACCGCCCCCCATGTAGAAGGATTTGATGTGCAGCCCCGTCTCCTGCACCATTCGGGCGGCGTCGGTGATCTCCCGGTGCAGCACCTCCAGATACGGCTCCACCAGTCCCAGCGTCCGCTCCACGGACTGGGGACACAAAGCTGCAATAGGCGCAGCGGGTGGGGCAGAAGGGGATGCCCACATACAGGGAGATATCCTCCGGTTTCAGCTCCGCCTTGGCTCTGCGGGAGGCCTCCGCCGTCTCGATGCACAGGCGGCGGCGCTCCGGCGAGACGAAGTAGGTGTCCCGCAGGACCCGCTCCACCTGCCGCTCCGTCATGCCCTCCTCCAGCATCCGGGAGGCCAGCTTGCCGGGGCGGATGCCCGTCAGCGCCCCCCCAGCTGGGGGTGATGCCGGTGATCTCCCGTGCCGCCTTGAAGAAGCTTAGCTTCACCGCCTTCTGACGCAGGCGCTCCGCCTCATACTCCGTCAGCTGCGGGTCCACGGCGGTCCGGGAGATGCCACGGCCGTCCGGCCGTGGTAGGTGATGGTGGTGACGGCGGTGTTGAAGCGGGGGAGCGGCTCAGCGTCACCAGCGCATGATCCTCCCCTTCCTCCGCCGGCTTATAGACCGGACGCTCCTCCGGGAAAAACGCCAACAGACTCTGCTCCACGGCGTACCGGTCGTCGTGACCACGAAAGATCAGCTTCATGGCGTCCCTCCGTCACAGGGAGAGCCGCCGGGTCATGAAGGGATTCACCCGGCGCTCATAGTCCAGCTCCGTGGCCCCCTCATGGCCGGGATAGACCTTGTAGTTGCCGGGCAGCGCCGCCAGCCGGTCCAGCGAGGCCAGCATGGCCTTGGAGTCGCCGCCGGCGAAGTCCGTGCGGCCACAGGAGCCACGGAACAGGGTGTCGCCGGAGAACATCACGTCCCCTACCAGCAGACATACGGAGCCCTGAGTGTGGCCCGGCGTCTCCATGACACGGATGGTGAGGCTGCCCAGCGTCAGGGTGTCCCCCCTCCTTGTAGTAGCGCTGGTTGTGCTCCGGCAGGCGGGAGAACATCATATCCATGTGCTTGGGCGGCTGGTCGGTGACGTCCTTCTCGTGGATGTATACCGGCACGTCGGGGTATTTCTCCAGCAGAGGCCGGACGGCGGTGGTGTGATCAAAGTGACCGTGGGTCAGCAGAATGTACTCCAGACGGCAGCCGGAGCGGCTGACCATGTCGGCCACCTGCTCCGGCTTGTCGCCTGGATCGATGAGGGCGCAGACTCCGGCCTCCTCGTCGCACAGCAGGTAGCAGTTGGTGGCAATAAAGCCAACCCGGATGGAATCGATTTTCATGGGATATTCTCCTTTATCAAGCATCGCTGGGATGTGAATGGTCGTGTGGAAGATAGCGTGGGGATCGCATAGAGAAAAAAGCAGCCAAGCAGAGCCGGGATATGCTCCGCCGATGGAGCATACCGGTCAGCTGGAGAGCTGGTCGGTGTCTACGACCAGGGTCAGGGGCCGTCGTTGACGGACTGACCAGCATATCGGCGCCGAATTCGCCGGTCTCGGTGTGAAGCCCTTTTCCCGGCACAGCGCCACGAATTTTTCATACAGGGGATGGCTACCTCCGGCCGGGCGGCGGCCAGAAAGTCCGGACGGCGGCCCTTTGCGGCAGTTGCCGTAAAGGGTGAACTGAGATACCACCAGAATTTCGCCGTCCACCGTCTCCAGACCACGGTTCATCTTGCCGTCCTCGTCCTCAAAAATACGCAGGCCCACCAGCTTGTCCGCCAGCTTCACAGCCTGAGCCTCGGTGTCCTCGTGGGTAATGCCCAGCAGGATCAGAAAGCCCTGTCCTATCTGGCCGATGGTCTTGCCGTCCACGGCAACGGAGGCGCTTTTTACCCGTGTCAGTACAGCTCTCATGGAATATAGTCTCCTTTTTCGACAATATATGCGATGATTTTGATGCGTTGGAGCGATTTCGAGGGAGTGTCAACCGATTTTCCCGTCGCAATGCGGCTGGAGATCGGCAGACACGACCATATGCGCTTTTGCACACTTTGCCAGCTATCGGAAAAGTGTGGCGCCGGAGGCGCATTTATCACCCGGCGGGGCGGGTAACACGCATGACACCGGAGATCTGCTCCAGCCGGCGCATGACGGCTCGCAGCTGCTGGCTGTCGGATACATCCACGGCCAGAGAGATCAGAGCGAAGCCGTCGGCGGTGGAGCGGGCGTTGAGAGGATACGTGGACCTTGGCGGCGGAGAGGATGGTGGAGATATCCACCAGCAGATTGGGCCGATCCTTGGACACTACCTGCAAATTGGTGCGGTAGGATTCCCGTGTTTTGCCACCCCAGGAGACCTTGATCCAGCGGCCCACCTCCTCCGGCGGACGGCGGGCGGGGTCGGCGTTGGGGCAGTCCTTACGGTGGACAGAGACGCCGTAGCCACGGGGTGATAAAGCCCACGATCTCGTCGCCGGGGACAGGAGAGCAGCACTTGGAGAACTTCACCAGACAGTTGCTGAGACCCTGCACCACGATGCCCTGCTCGCTGTGTTCCCGGACGGGGACGGCGGGGCGGGTCACCTCCGGCTGGCCCTCCACCGGCACCTCCGCCTGACGCTCTGCCTGATGCTGGTGCAGGATGCGCTGGATGTCCTCCCGCAGACGGCCAATGAGTTTCAGGCTGGTGACGCCGCCGTAGCCAATGGCGGCGTACATATCGTCCAGACTCTTGAAGGAGAGCTTTTTCAGGATGACGGGGAGGTTTCCTCCGCCGTCAGCTCCTTCAGGGTGACGCCGCAGCGCTTCAGCTCCGACTCGAAGGAGGCCCGGCCGTTGACGATGTTCTCGTCCCGGCGCTCCCGCTTGAACCACTGGCGGATCTTGGAGCGGGCGTTGCTGGAGCGGGCGATCTTCACCCAGTCGCGGCTCGGGCCCGTGGGCGGTCTTGGCGGTGATGACCTCGACGATATCGCCGTTTTCAGCGGGTATCGAACTGGGCACCCACCATGTGGTTGCCCACGGCGGAGTGGATGGAATATGCGAAGTCGATGGGGGTGGCGCCGTTGGGAGCAGATTGGTGACGTCGCCGGGGGGGTGAAGACAAACACCTCGTCAGAGAACATATCCACCTTCAGGTTGTGGATGAAGTCCTCGGCGTCGGCGTCCTCCTGGTTCTCCAGCAGACGGCGGACCCACTCATAGCGGCCCTCGTCCCCGGCCCTCCCCTGACCGTTCTGCTTATACTTCCAGTGGGCGGCGATGCCGTACTCGGCGGTCTCGTGCATCTGCCAGGTGCGGATCTGCACCTCGAAGGGGATACCGTCCTGGCCGACCACGGTGGTGTGGAGGCTCTGGTACATGTTGGGCTTGGGGGTGCCGATATAGTCCTTGAAGCGGCCCAGGATGGGCTTGTAGAGGTCGTGGATCACGCCCAGGACATTGTAGCAGTCGCACACGTTTTCCACAATCACCCGGAAGGCAAACAGGTCATAGATCTCGTCCAGGGACTTATTCTGGTTGAACATCTTGCGATAGATGGTGTAGGGGTGCTTCATCCGCCCGTAGACCGTGGCCGTCGATGCCCTCCTGCTTCAGCCGCTTTGTGATCTGGTCATGGATAGAAGCACATGAAGCCGTCATACTCGAGGCCTTTTCCTCCAGGGCCTCGATGATCTCCTGGTAGCTCACCGGGTCCAGATACTTCAGCGCCAGGTCCTCCAGCTCCCATTTGATCTTCTGCATACCGAGCCGGTGCGCAATGGGTGCGTAGATCTCCATTGTCTCCAGAGACTTCTGCTTCTGCTTCTCCGGGGTCTGGTACTCCATGGTGCGCATGTTGTGCAGGCGGTCGGAGATCTTGATGAGGATCACGCGGATGTCCTTGCTCATGGCCAGGAGCATCTTCCGGATGTTCTCCATCTGCTCCTCCTCCTTGGAGGTATAGTGGACACGGGTCAGCTTGCTGACCCCTCCACCAGATCCGCCACCGTGGGAGAAGAGCCGGTTGGAGATGTCCTCGTGGGTGGCGGAGGTATCCTCGATGGTGTCGTGGAGCAGGCCGCCTCGATGGACTCCGGAGTCCAGATGCAGCCCTCCGCCACGATCTGGGCCACCGCCAGCGGGTGGGAGATGAAGGGAGAGCCGTCCTTCCGCATTCTGCCCCGTGGGCCTTGGCGGCGAACTCGAAGGCGGCCCGATCTGCTGAAAGATTGGCCCCGGGATTATACTGGCGGACGGTGTCCTCCAGCTTGCGGATAGCGCTGCTCCAGATCAGCCCAGACCTCCGGGCGGATCTCCGGCACCAGAGACGCCGGTGCGGTGGTATGCTGGGTATCAGTCATGGTGATCGCCTCCCCGTTTGGGCTGCATGACCTCATGCAGGCCCTGTGGTAACCGGATTCCTCCAAGCGGACGTGTTTCCCCTGGCCGGTGAGTGTGATGGAAATGGTGTCGCCCTCTGCCGGAGGGTCAGCAGCCCTGCTCGTTCCCGGAACACCTCCAGACAGAAGCAGTCCGAAGGAAGGGCATCCGGGTCGGGCCGGGCGGACAGCTCCGCAGCAGCGGCAGGTAGCAGGCGGTGAGTCCCTCCGGGGGGCCACCTGCTGCCCAGCGCCGCGCCACAGGCGGCACGCACTGGCTGCCGATGGCAGCAGGTGGACCGCCTCCCGGGCAGGAGCCGATCGCCCCGCAGACAGCGCTCCAACAGGTGCAGGCACTCATCCTCCCGGTACTGACGGTGAGGGACGGGCGGATGTCCACCATTTGCAGCTGTACCGTGCGGTTGCCCCGAAATTCGTTTATCTGCAGATGTGAAGGCCGCATCCACCCGGCTGCCCGCCGCAACGGGACAGGTGTCGGGGAGACGGAGAAGAAAAATGGCGTCGAACTGGCTGCTGCCCTTGCTGAGCCGCAGCTTCAGGTGGCGATTCTGGCCCACGCCCTGCAGCCGCTCCAGCGTGGCGCCCATCAGGCAGAAGAGAGGGCGGTTATTGCCGGCGCCGTAGGGCTCCAGCATCCCCAGAGCCTCCACCTCCGTCAGGGTGACACGGCTGGGACAGGTGAGGGCGGCATCGATCTCCAGACATACCTCCGGCGCTCCGCCACCTGATACTCCCGCACCAGCTGGTTCATCCGCTGGCGGAAGGCGGGGATATTGGCGACATCGATGGTGAAGCCCGCCGCCAGCTCGTGACCGCCGAAATCCAGCAGGAGGTCGGAGCAGCGCCCAGAGCGGCAAAAAGGTTGAAGCCGCCCCAACTGCGGCAGGAGCCCTTGCCCACGGTGCCGCTGTAAGGGATCATAAAAACGCTGGGACAGGCGTATTTTTCCGACAGGCGGGAGGCCACGATGCCCACCACCCCTGGTGCCACGTGGTCGGAGGCCAGCACCAGAGCGCTGCGCTCCTGCGGCGGCAGATGGTCGATCTGTTCCACTGCCTGGGCATAGATGGTCTGCTCCACCGCCTGACGCTCCCGGTTCAGCTCGCACAGCTCCCGGGCCAACCGGGCGGCCTCCGCCGGATCCTGACACAGCAGGAGGTCGGCGGCCTTGTCCGCCGCCCCCATGCGGCCGGCGGCGTTGATGCGGGGGCCAGCACGAAGCCCACCTGCACGGAGGTGATGGCCTTATCCATGAGGCCTGCCTCCTGCAGCAGGGCGTGGAGGCCGATGAAGTCCGGACTGCGGCCATGTGGCCAGCCCGGGAGACGATGGTGCGGTTCTTCGCCGGACATCTGCATGACGTCCGCTATGGTGCCGATGGCCGCCAGCGTGCAGTACCGGGCAAAGAGAGGCCTCCTCCCGGTCCGGCCCGCCCAGGGCCAGCACCAGCTTCAGCGCCACGCCGCAGCCGGCCAGATGCTTGAAGGGGTAGGGGCAGTCCGCTCGGTGGGGGTCCACCACAGCCACGGCCCGTGGCAGGGTGTCCTTGCACTCGTGGTGATCGGTGATGACCACATCCAGGCCCAGTGAGTTGGCGTAGTCCACCTCCTCCACACCGGTGATGCCGCAGTCCACCGTTACCAGCAGGCGCACGCCCTGGTCGAAAAGGCCCTTGATGGCGTCACGGCTGAGACCGTAGCCGTCCTCGATGCGCCGGGGAATGTAGTGCACCACGTCGGCGCCCCGGCTTTTCAGGTAATCCACCAGGATCACCGTGGCGGTGATGCCGTCCACGTCGTAATCCCCGAACACGGCGCCATGCGGCGACCCTGACTGATGGCCCGGCTGCACATGCACTCCACCGCCCGGTCCATGTCCTTCATCAGGAAGGGGACTGCAGGTCAGATCCCGGCCCCGCTCCAGAAAGGCGGCGGCCTGCTCCGGCGTGGAGATGCCGCGTGCCGCCAGTACCTGCGACACCAGCTGGGATAGCCAGCCTCGCCGAGACGGCGGATATCCGCTTCCTCCGCTGGGGCGATATGCCATTTGGAAAACTTCATCTGCCAGCGCTCCCTTCCGCATACTACTATAATCAACTATTATAACAAATCCGCCGGAAAAGGACAAGCAGAAAGTGCGGCGCAGCGGGCTTTTTGCGGGGGCAAAGGAATGGGAAAAACGGTTGCAATGGACGGCGGGAGGGTCGTATAATGACTGCATCTGTATAGGAACGAGGAAAAAGCATCATGAGACCTGACGGAACCAGAGTGAAAGACCTGCCGCCGCTGGTGGCAGCCATTCCCTACATCATGCCCAAGCGGTACGATGCCTGGAACACCATCACCGAAAACATCGACGAGGAGGCTGTAAAGGCCTACATCCGCCATTGGCGGCGGGGGGCGTACGCTTGAACCACATGAGGTCATCATCGCCGCCTACTACCGGGCGGTGCTGGATAATCCAAAGCTGAACTACTTCGTGATGAACGGAAAAATTTATCGGCGCAACCACTTCTGCGTCTCCTTCGTCATTCTCAAGAAGCGATCCGACGGGGTGGTCAACGAGACAGCGCTGAAAGTGTATTTGGAGCCGTCGGACGATATTTTCCCATTGACAGGAAAATTCGGGAGGTGATTGCCGCCAACCAGCATGAGCACCAGTCCAACAGCACCGACAAGTTCGCACGGTTCATGTTCTCCGTGCCGGGGTTGCCGAAGTTCGTGATCTGGCTGGCCTACCATCTGGACAAGCATGGCCTGCTGCCCCGGAAGATCATCGACCTGAGCCCCTTCCACACCAGTATGTTCATCACCAACCTGGCTTCTATCAAGACCAGCTACATCCACCACCACTGCTATGAGTTCGGCACCACCAGCGTGTTCGTGTGTGCATGGCAAGCCGTGCCGGACTACATGGGCGGCGACCTGACCCGGAAGGTGATGCCCATCGGCGTGGTGATGGACGAGCGTATCTGCACCGGTTATGAGTATGCGGCGTTTTACAGCGATTTCAAGGGGCTACCTCCGGGACCTGAGCCAGCTGGAGACCCCTTGACGGCAGCCGCCCCAAAAGGAGAAAAGATTCCGGCCGGTGTCCTGACACCGGGAGGGAACATAGATAGACGGCCTGTGGGGCGGGACAGGAGGAGACATCCCATGTATGAAGAGCACATCCGGGCGGCAGCCCGGTCCATGGCGGAGAATATGCAGCGCAGCCCCCGTTCCCATGTACGGCAAGGGCCTGCGGCTGCCGGACAAGGGGGCAGTGATCGGACTGCTGAAGGAGATCCGTCGGCTGGTCTTTCCGGCCTACTACGGCGACCCGGAGCTGATGACCCTTCTGGCGGAGGATTACACGGCGCTGCTGCTGGAGCGCATCGAGGGCCAACTGACCCGTCAGATCGCTCTGGCCCTGCCGGAGGAGCAGGAGCAGCGTGCGCCGATGCTGGCCCGTGAGGTGGTGGAGGCCCTGCCCGGCGTACAGCGGCTGCTGCTGACGGATCTGGACGCCACCTTTGAATCCGACCCGGCGGCGAACTCCAAGGAGGAGATCCTGTTCGCCTATCCGGGGCTGTTTGCCATTTTCGTATACCGGGTGGCCCATGAGCTGTATCTGCGTCAGATTCCCATGATCCCCGGATCATGAGTGAGTACGCCCACAGCCGCACGGGCATCGATATCCACCCCGGCGCACAGATCGGCGCCCACTTCTTCATCGATCACGGCACCGGCATCGTGGTGGGCGAGACCACGGTCATCGGGGAGAATGTGAAGCTGTATCAGGGGGTGACGCTGGGAGCGCTGTCCCCTCGGAAGGGCCACGCCAGCCTGCCGGGGAAGCGGCATCCCACCGTGGGCAGCGACGTGACCATCTACTCCGGGGCCTCCATTCTGGGCGGTGAGACCACCATCGGGGATCATGCCGTGGTGGGCGGCAACGCCTTCCTGACGGATTCGGTGGCGGAGGATACTCAGGTGGTGATCCGCACGCCGGAGCCGATCTATCGGGAGCGCAGGCACCGGGAGAAATGAGAATGCCCCCAGCCGGACGGTGCAGCACCGCCCGGCCGGGATTTTATTTCGCCTTGTTTGGCTGCCTCCGATGAGTCACTGTTTGCCTCCGGCGGATGTTTTTCCTGTTTTGCCTCCGACGGGTGACTTTCTGCCAATAGCAGCAGAAAGTCACCAAAGAATGCCAGCAGAAACCGATGGTTTCTGCACTTCCTTCCCGGTGTGTAAGAGTTGCTGCTTAAATCCCGCCGAAGCGAGGAATTGGTCTGCTTCTACCACGCTGCCGCTTTATTGGGCGGTTGAAGGGGCTTACCACTCTACCGTCTGAAAATTCATCGCCCCAATCGCACTGTCATTCCGAGGAAACCGCCGAAGCACCGCCTGTGGCGGATACAGCGAGACGGTTTCAAGAAAGTGTCCCGACTTTCACGCCACAACGTGGTTGGAAATCGGCTGACACGACGGTGCAGACAGTCCGCAGACTGGTTGTGGGAATCCGTATTCCCCAGGCGGTAAACGTAATATTTTCTTCGCCTGAGTGGGAGCGGCAGCGGGTCTGTTGCTGAGTCGATTCCCTTTACAGCCCATAACAAATCATGCTCTTGCACACAAAGGAAATCCAAAACCATTGGTTTTTGGCGGCTCTTGCCCACTTTTCCAGCTGCTGGGAAAAGTGGGCCGCCGGAGGCACAAAAGGCAGAAAGTTACCCACCGGTGGCAACAAACAGCCCCTCCGCAGACAAAAAGGAAGAGACGATGTTTCCATCGTCCCTTCCTTTAACATGTGCAGCATGAGCACTTACAGCACCGTGATATGGACGCACCGGGCGTCACAGCGGCGCAGGGCAATGACGGCATCCAGCACCTCATAGGCCACCGGATCCCCCAAGGGACTGATCTGCACCGCCCGGACGATCGTGCCGGGGATGAAGCCCAGCTCCAGCAGCCGCTGACGCTGGGAGTGCGTCACAGCCCGGATGGCGGCCCACCGGCCCGCCGGCAGGGTATCCAGCGTATCTGCCACGGAAAAGACCTCCTTTTCGGGGAGTGGTCTATCCTATGCCGCCTGTAGGGCGGCGGTCACAGCCACGTCTCGTCGAAGCCATAGGGCAGCAGCTCCTTCAGGGCGAAGTGCTTGGCCTCCCCCTTGCCGTTGAGGCAGATGACCTCCATCTGGGGGGCGAACTCCTGCATCACCTGCCGGCAGGAGCCGCAGGGGACGCAGTAGTCCTCGCTCTTCCCAGCGATGACGATGCGTTTGAGATCCCGATGGCCCTCACTGATGGCCTTGAAGATGGCGGTGCGTTCGGCACGGATGGTGAGACCGTAGGCGGCGTTTTCAATGTTGCAGCCGGTGAACACCGTGCCGTCGCTGCACTCCAGCGCCGCACCCACGGGAAAATGGGAATAGGGGCTGTAAGAACGGTCCAGCATGGCAACGGCGGCCCGGCACAGTTCCTGTTCTGTCATGGGATGACCTCCTTTTGCACTTAGGCGGAAAGCCCTTCTGGGGCCATTGTAGCGCATTTTGCCCGGCCCGTCAAGGCAGGCCTCAGTCCTCCAGCAGCAGGCGCAGCGCATCATCCGTGGGAAGCTCCAGCTCCGGCACGGCGGCGTTCAGATCCTGTACCTGCTGGACAGTGAGGGGATAGATGCCGTCCTCGTCCGGCTCCAGTCCCTGCTGGGCCAGCCACTGGCGGGCCTGCTGGGCCAGCTCAGGTGGCCCGTGAGCACATAGTCCGCCGGGCCGGAGGATTCCTGCTCCTCTGTGTCGCCGGAGGCGAAGGCCAGATCACCGTCAGAGGGGTGACCTCATCGGTGAAAGTATCCTCGTCGGCGCCGACAGAGTTGTTGGCGGAGGAATCCGGCAAAATACCGCTGAAGGGGGAGTCGCCGCCCTTCTCCGCCTGCTGGTGTATCAGGTAGATGCCCAGTACCACCACAAGACACGCCGCCATGCCCATGGCAGCCCGCAGCCACGGCTGCCGCCGCCGGCGCTGGGGGTGTCATGGACCCGGCTCATGATATCCGCAAGCAGATCCTCCGGGACGGGAGCGGTATCGGCCCGCAGGGCCTGCTCCATAGCCAGCAGCTGCCGGTAGTAGCTGCGGCAGCCGGGACTTAATCCCGCAGATGGGCGAGTACGGCGTCCCCCTCCGGGCCGGTGAGTTCCCCGTCCAGCAGGGCCTCGATCTGTTCCTGATTGCAGTGCATACTCACCCCTCCTTTCTATTTGGTAAGACGGCAGAGTCGGAGAAGAAGTTCCCCTGCCGCAGGAGAATTTCCCGCAGCTGGCGGCGGGCCCGGCTGATACGGGATTTCACCGTGCCACTCTCCAGCGACAGTGCCTGTGCGATCTCGTCGTAGCTCATTTGCTGCACCACCCGCAGCAGCAGCACCTGCCGGTGTTCCGGTGACAGCTGATCCAGCGCCCTTTGCAGGGCCTCCTGCTGCTCTCTCTGCCCGCCAGAAGCTCCGGCTGCTGGGGATCCGGCCGCTCCGGGGCCTCCTCCAGCGGGAGGTTCCCCAGATGGTGCTTTTCCCGACGCAGGAAGTCGATGGCGGCATTGGTGGTAAGCCGGTACAGCCATGAGGAGAAGCGGCTGTCGCCCCGGAAAGCCGGCAGGCCACGCCATGCCGCCAGAAAGGCGTCCTGCGCCACCTCACGGGCGTCTTCGGCGCTGCCGCACATCCGCAGTGCCAGCCGGTACACCGGCCCTTCGTAGGCCACCACCAGCTGCTCGAAGGCGTCTGCGTCACCGTGTCTGGCACGGGCGATCCACTGCTGCTCGGTCATTTCAGGTCCCTCTTGATGCCCTCGGTGATGCGGTCCACATCCTCCAGGGTGTTCATGCGCACGATCTGTTCTTTGTAATAGTTGGCGTGGCTCACGCCCTTTAGGTACCAGCACAGCTGCTTGCGGGCCTCTAAAAGGGCGATGTGCTCGCCCTTGTCCTCGGCGGCCAGACGGATCTGCCGCATGGCCACATCACAGCGCTCCGCCAGCGGCGGCAGCGGAGGAATGGGACGGCCCTCCAGCGCTGCCTGGGCCTGTTGAAAGAGCCACGGGTTGCCGAAGCAGCCCCGGCCGATCATGGCCATGTCAGCGCCGGTAAAGTGTAAAATGCGGACGGCGTCCTCTGCCGAAAAGATGTCGCCGTTAGCGATGACCGGCACGGATACCGCTTCCTTCACCTGGCGGATAGTGACCCAGTCAGCCTGACCGCTGTACATCTGGGTGCGGGTGCGGCCGTGAACGGCAATGGCGCACCCCTGCCTGCTCCAGCATTTTCGGGCCAGCTCCACCGCGTTGATGCTGCCCTTGTCCCAGCCCCGGCGCATTTTCACCGTCACGGGTACGGGGCTGGCCTTGACCACCGCCTCGGCCAGTCGGGCAGCCTTCTCCGGATCCTTCATCAGGGCAGAGCCGTCACCGTTGGCCACTACCTTGCCCACCGGGCAGCCCATGTTGATGTCGATAATATCTGCGCCGGACACCTCGGCGGCGATGACGGCGGCTTCAGCCATGCAGGGGATATCGCTGCCGAAGATCTGCACCCCGGCAGGATGCTCCCCGGCCCCAGACGCAGCAGACTGCGGGTCTTGCGGTCCTGATGGGCGCTTGGCGCTGACCATCTGGTGACGCTGCCCCCGGCAGATCTGGCGAAAGGCCAGATCGGTGACCCCGGCCTTCCAGGACCAGCCGGGAATCCACATGGATCTCCACGGCCGATGTTCATGGTGTCTCCCGCTTTTCGGGTGATATTGCTCCCCAGTATAGCACATGGTGGGAAAAAAAAGAAAAGACGGGGAAGAAACCGGAGGGGAGCATCGCTCCCCTCCGGCAGGTGTCATATTTTTCCGGAAGAGCCAGATCGTCGGTGCGGACCCATTCCTCCACGTCCACCACGGTGAACTCCTCCGGCGTCCGGCGGATCACCACACGGGCCAGCCCTGCATTGATGACCATCCGGCGGCACATGGCGCAGGAAGTGGCGTCCGTCAGCAGCTCTCCGGTCTGGGCATTGCGGCCCACCAGATACAGCGTGCCTCCCGCCATGTCCCGCCGGGAGGCGGAGATGATGGCGTTGGCCTCGGCATGGACGCTGCGGCAGAGTTCGTAGCGTTCTCCCCGGGGCACCCGCATGGCCTCCCGTGTGCAAAAAGCCCATGTCCACGCAGTTTTTCCGCCCACGGGGAGCCGTTGTACCCGGTGGAAACGATCTCGTCGTTCTTGACGATGATGGCTCCGTAGCACCGCCGCAGGCAGGTGGAGCGCTCCAGCACCGTCTCCGCGATGTCCAGATAGTAGTTCTCCTTGCTGATGCGGTTCATAACTTCCCCTCCTGACGGAATTTTTTCCTCATTATATCGGATTCCCACCGGCGACGCAAGCATAAAAATTTACATTTTTTGCCCGCTGCCGCCCCTCGACCGCCATTGACAAACAAAAGTGTGCGGGGTATAATACAAGCACACCCGTGTATATGAAAGGAGATCATGAACATGGCATTTTTTGAAGAACTGGGCAAGAAGGCACAGGCCGTCGCCGGCGTAGCGGCGGAAAAGGCCAAGATCTGGCGGGCGTCGCCTCCGAGAAGGCGAAGAAGTGTTTCAGGATTCCGCCAAGGCCAGCATGGAGATCATCTCCGAGCAGCGTGAAATGGAAAAGAATTACCGTGCCATCGGTGAGTGGTTCGTGTCCGAGTATGAGGGCGAGGTCCCCGATGCCGTGAAGGATGTGTGTGGCCGCCGTCATCGCCTCTAAGGAGCGCATCGGTGAGTTGGAGGCTGCCAAGGCCGCCAAGAAGGAAGGGGAGTCCTGCCCTTGCAGCTGCGAGGGAGCAGCCTGCTGGGGAGGAGACCCAGCAGAAGGTCTGCCCCGTGTGCGGTGAGTCCTCCGACAGCAAGTTCTGCCCCAAGTGCGGCGCCCCATGGGCGAGTAAGTTTGTACCTGAAGCCGCCCCCGCAGGTCGACCTGCGGGGCGGTTATTTTTCTGGAAGATGATCCCTTACTTGATCTCACCGTTGGCGGCGGCGGTCAGATAGGCATTGATGAAGCCGTCGATATCGCCGTCCATGACGGCCTGAATGTTGCCCATTTCATAACCGGTGCGGGTGTCCTTGGCCAGCGTGTAGGGCATGAACACATAGGGAGCGGATCTGGCTGCCCCACTCGATTTTCATCTGTACGCCCTGAGGTCGCTGATCTTCTCGGCGTGCTGCTGCAGCTTCAGCTCCGCCAGCTTGGCCCGCAGCATCTTCATGGCGTTGTCCCGGTTCTGGAACTGGCTGCGCTCCGTCTGGCAGAACACCACGATGCCCGTGGGCAGGTGGGTCAGGCGGACGGCGGAGGAGGTCTTGTTGATGTGCTGACCGCCTGCACCGCTGGGCGGCAGGCCTGCATCTCGATGTCCTCCGGACGGATCTCGATCTCGCTGTCGTCGTCCAGCTCCGGCATGACCTCCAGCGCAGCGAAGCTGGTCTGGCGTCGGGCGTTGGCATCGAAGGGAGAAACACGCACCAGACGGTGAACACCGTTCTCACTCTTCAGATAGCCGTAGGCATTCTCCCCCCCTCGATGAGGATGGTGGCGGACTTGATGCCCGCCTCATCGCCGGCCTCGTAGTCCATGAGCTGATAGGTGTAGCCGTGGCGCTCAGCCCAGCGGGTATACATCCGGTAGAGCATCTCCGTCCAGTCCTGGGCCTCGGTGCCGCCTGCTCCGGCGTGGAAGGTGAGGATGGCGTTGTTGGCGTCGTACTCGCCGGACAGCAGCGCCGCCAGACGCCGCTCGTTGATCTCCTTTTCCAGCGCCTCATAGCCGGAGGTGACCTCCGGCAGCTGGGAGGCGTCGTCCTCCTCCTGTGCCATTTCGCACAGGGTCAGGGTGTCCTCCCAGTCGGACACCAGACGGTCGTACTTTTTGACCTTGCTCTCCAGCCGCTTGATCTGCTGGGAGACCTTCTGGCTGCGGTCCACGTCGCTCCAAAAGCCCTCCTGCTCCGTCTCCTTCTGAAGCTGCGCCAGTTCCTCGCGGGCCTTGGGAATGGACAGGGCCTTCTCCAGCTCCTGAAGGGTCGGCTCCAGCGCCTGAAGCTTCTGCTTATATTCGTCGTATTCAATGACTGCCATAGGGTCGTCTCCTTCTTGTGTCAGATTTCCTTAGCCTTTCTATTATATCCGAAAGAGGTCGGGCTGTAAAGGGAGGTGCAGGGGAAAGTTTGCAAAAACCAGCCGCAGAGGGAAGGCTCTGCGGCTGGGGGCGTTTTCAGGGCTTCAGTCGATGATGCGGGAGAAGGTCATGCCGCTCTTCTGCATATGCACGTCCAGCCGTACCCGGTCGCCCCGGATATAGCTGCGGGTGTACTCATAGACCCGGCCATCCTCGGTCTTGGTGCGGCGCTGGTGATAGAAGGCACAGCTGCCCGGCTCCACGCTGAGGAGATTGGCACGGGGTGCATCCAGCACCACCGCCTCATAGGTATCCTCAGCGGAGAAGGGGGTGATGCCCACGTGGTACAGGAGGCTGTATAAGCTGTGGGTCTGCACCAGCTCACGGGTGAGGTTGGGGTAGATAAACTGGGGATAGTAGGACGTCTCCAGGATCAGAGGCTCACCGTCCACATTGCGGACACGGGTGAAGCAGTAGACCGACGTCCCTCCCGCAGCTCCATCTTCTCGCAGATGGCCCGTGTAGGGACGATAACGCCGAAGTCCACCAGTGTGGAGGAGGGCGTCTTGCCCAGGGAGGAGACTTCGGTGGTGAAGGAATAGCGCACGCCCCGGCGGTTGGTGTTGGGGTCGGCCACAAAAGTACCCTTGCCCCCGCTTGCGGACCACGAGGCCCTCATCCTCCAGCTCACCGATGGCCTGACGGACGGTGTTGCGGCTGACATTCAGCGCCCGGCAAAGCTCCGCCTCGGAGGGCAGCAGATCGCCGATGGCCAGTGCGCCGGAGGAGATGCTGCGCTTGATGATGCCCACCAGCTGGGCATAGAGAGGGATATCACTGCTCAGAGACAGAGACTCACTGAGAATAGCATTGGGTTCCATAAAAAAACGGTTCCTTTCATATGGGTTCTCCCGTTTGTATTGCATATGTTCGGGATGTTCTGATTGTACCATATACATTCTGGAAAAGATATCACCTAAAGAGATAAAAAAGGCGACGTTTAGCGGGAAGATTCAGCAAAACGACGAAAACGAGCGAAACAATAATCAAGCGGAACGCGGAAAATTCATTTATCGGAGATTTCGGAAGAAATCCGTCAGCACCCGGCGGGGCGGCTGTGGCCGTTGGCTGGGCAGGGATTGTGCACCACCGGCAGCCGGAGCCGCTGAGCCGCCCGGCGGATGTCCGCCTCCCGGCAGTACAGCAGAGGACGGATCTGGGTGATGCCCGTGCGGTCCAGGTAGGTCACCGGCTGGAAGCAGCCGATGCGCCCCTCGAACAGCAGGTTCATCAGCAGCGTCTCGATGGCGTCGTCATAGTGATGACCCAGGGCGATTTTCCGGATGCCCAGGTCCGTAAGGGCCGTATTCAGGCTGCCCCGCCGCAGCTTGGCGCACAGGGAGCAGGGGTTCTTCTCCTTCCGCTCGTTGAACACGATGTCGTATACCGGCACGTGGATGCGGGTATAGGGCACGTCCAGCTGCCGGCACAGGTCCGCCACGGCGTCGAAGCACATACCCGGGGTGCCGGTCTCCAGGGTGATGGCGTGAACGGTGAAGGGAATGGGATAAAAGGCCCGCAGCCGGGCCAGCGCGGTCAGCGTCACCAGGCTGTCCTTGCCGCCGGATACGCCCACGGCCACCGTGTCCCCCGCGTCGATCATGCGGTAATCCTCCACGCACCGGCGCACCTGTCCCAAAAGCTTCTGCATGTGACATCCCTCCCAGGGTCGGAAAATGAAATTGCCATTTGAGAAAATAAGAGCTATTCAGAGAAAACAAGAGAAAATGCCAGATGTTTTTATCGTAAATTAAAATGCTGTTGACAATCTCCCCGGGATATGCTATAAATATCCTTGCGCGTTCGGCGCGTTTCTCTCCCTCATCATAGCAAGGGAGCCTGAAAAAGTAAAGCAATACATTCTATAAATTGGAGGAAAAACACCATGTCCACTTATATGGCAAACAAGGCCAACATTGAGCGCAAGTGGTACGTCGTTGATGCCGCCGGCAAGCCCCTGGGCAAGACCGCCGTCATCGTCGCCGACCTGCTGCGCGGCAAGGGCAAGCCCACCTATACCCCCCACGCCGACTGCGGCGACAACGTCATCGTCATCAACGCCGGCAAGGCCACTCTGTCCGGCAACAAGATGGAGCAGAAGTATTACCGCACCCACTCCGGCTGGATCGGCGGCCTGAAGGAGACCAAGTATCGCCTGCTGATGCAGGACAAGCCTGAGCTGGCCATGCGCGTGGCCGTCCGCGGCATGATGCCCCGCAACATCGTCACCAAGGATTCCCTGAAGCGTCTGCACATCTACGCCGGCGAGCAGCACATCAGGCTCAGAAGCCCGAGCTGGTCAAGTAAGGAGGAAAAAGAGAATGTATCAGTCTAAGAATCCCTATATGTACGGCACCGGCCGCCGTAAGTCCTCCGTGGCCCGTGTGCACCTGTTCCCCAACGGCACCGGCTCCATCACCATCAACGGCCGCGACATCGACGAGTACTTCGGT
>VOFB01000443.1_pt1 | contig 24000 bp, 33 predicted proteins | sample 5384141 | NCBI WGS metagenome assembly VOFB01 (sample SAMN12384721, study PRJNA508395) | human gut metagenome | isolation source: healthy gut A | host: Homo sapiens | reverse complement strand
CTCTGTTGTGATTACTCCGAATAATACCGGAATTCCTGTTGCAAGTTCAACCTGCGCGATTCCTTTGGCCGATTCATTACACACCAGATCATAGTGGGAAGTATCCCCGCGGATAACTGCTCCCCACGCAGATGACTGCATCATACTTTGCGGACTGTGCCATCTTCTGTGCAGTCAGCGGAATCTCAAATGCTCCCGGCACCCATGCTGCTGTAATATTTTCTTCTTCTACACCATGTCTTACCAGCCCGTCGACGGCTCCGCCCAATAACTTATTCACAATGATCTCATTGAATCTGGCAGCCACGATTCCGACTTTCATTCCCTCAGGTGCTACTACTTTTCCTTCTACTAAATTGATCTGTCTCATGATTTCTTCCTCCTGTTATTCATTAAATCTTTTTATAATTCTATTTCTTTGAAAATGTGTCCCATCTTTTCCTGTTTTGTCTTCATATATTTCAGATCATACTTCTGCGGTGGGATCTCCAGCGGTACTCTTTCATTGATCTTCAGTCCAAACCCACCAAGTCCATAGACTTTGTCCGGATTATTGGTCAGAAGTCTCAATGACTTCACTCCGAGATCCGATAATATCTGCGCTCCGATCCAGTACTCTCTGAGATCCGGTGCAAATCCCAACTTTACATTGGCCTCTACCGTATCATATCCCTGCTCCTGCAGTGCATATGCCTTGATCTTATTGAGCAGCCCGATTCCTCTGCCTTCCTGCCTCATGTAAAGAATGATTCCTCTGCCTTCTGCTTCTACCTGACGCATCGCTGTCTGAAGCTGCAGACCACAGTCACATCTGAGCGAGCCAAATGCATCACCTGTCAGGCACTCTGAATGTACCCTGCAAAGGACATCTTCACCGTCTCCGATATCACCTTTTACCAGTGCAAGATGATGTACTCCTGTAATATCATTGATATATCCGTGAAGTCTGAAATCTCCATACTGCGTCGGAAGGTCTGCAACCGCCTCTTCTTTTACATGTTTTTCATGGATTCTCATGTAATCCTGAAGATCACGGATCGTAATAAATGTAAGATTATGCTCTTTTGCAAGTTCCCACAACTGTGGTGTACGCATCATTGTGCCATCTTCTTTCATAATCTCGCAACACACGCCGCATTCTTTCAATCCAGCCAGTCTCACCAGATCAGTCGTTGCCTCTGTGTGTCCGTTCCGCACCAGGACTCCGCCTTTTCTGGCAATGAGTGGAAATACATGTCCCGGTCTTCTGAAATCTTCCGGCTTCGCATCTTCATCCACACATTTCATGATTGTATAGGAACGTTCTGCTGCCGAAATACCTGTCGTCGTATCAACATGGTCCACTGCAACGATAAATGCTGTGCTGTGATTATCGGTATTCTCCGCAACCATCGGTGGAAAGTTAAGCCTTGCTGCAATTTCCGCACTCATCGGTGTACAGATAAGCCCTTTCGCATAAGTCGCCATAAAATTGATATTCTCCTGTGTCGCAAACTCTGCTGCACATACCAGATCCCCTTCATTCTCTCTGTCCGGATCATCTGTAACCAGAATAACCTTTCCTTCCCTCAGATCCCTTAGTGCCTCTTCGATTGTATTGTACTGATTGTTTTGTGACATTCTATTTATCCTCCTGTTCTAAAATCCGAATTCCTGCAAAAATTCCATCGTAATTCCGGTTCTTTTTTCTCTTCTTCACTCTTTCCAAGGCCTAACAGCCTTTCTACGTATTTTCCGATCACATCATTCTCCAGATTCACCGAATCGCCCGGCACTTTTTCCAAAAGCATCGTTTCTTCTCCTGTATGCGGGATAACCGATACCTGAAATCCCTCTTCCTCTACTTTTGCCACCGTCAGGCTGATGCCATCTATACAGATGGAGCCTTTTTCTACGATCAGATGTAATATCTGCGGCGATGTTCCAATAGATACCCAGATGGCATTCTCCTCCCGGGTCAGAGACCGAATCACACCGGTTCCGTCAATATGACCGCTTACGATATGTCCTCCAAATCTTCCGTCTGCAGCCATTGCCCGTTCCAGATTCACCTGACTTCCGACTTTACAGCTTCCCAGACTGCTTCTCCTGATGGTCTCTGCCATCACATCTGCAGTAAATCCATCCGGCTGAAGTGATGTAACTGTCAGACACACTCCATTGACTGCGATACTGTCACCGATCTTCGTTCTTTCAATACCTTCTTCGCCTTGATTGCCAGAACTCCAGACTCTCCGGTCAGCTGCATATAGCGGACCGATCCTTTCTCTTCTACGATTCCTGTAAACATGGCCCCTCCTGTTCTTTTTCACATACCTGACAGATTATCCTGATGTCTTCACCGATCCGGCAGATATCCGTACATTTCAGTTTCAATGCTTCTGATGGAAGTCCGATGCCGATTCCTTGCACCGGTGTCTTACTGTTCTTTCCGCCAAATAATTTTGGTGCGATAAAACAGTGTACCTCTTTTACAATTCCTGCCCGCAGTGCACTGTCGTTCAGCGTGCCCCCGCCTTCCAGCAGAATGCTGTCAATGCCCTCATTTCCAAGATATGTCATCAGCTTTTTAAGGTCTATCTGACCTTTTTCATCCGGACAGCAGACAGTATCCACGCCTTTCGCATGTAACCGTTCTATTTTTTCTGTTATTTCTTCGTTCTCTTCCCGTCCTGCATAAGCCACGATTGTCCGGTACTCTTTTGCACTTCTTACGATCTGGCTGTCAAGCGGTATCCTAAGACTGCTGTCGCATACTATTCTGACCGGACTTTTCCATCCTTCTACCCGGACATTCAACATCGGATCATCCGCAAGTACAGTCCCGATACCGGCCATAATACCCATATACCGGTGCCGCATATGCTGCACTTCCTGTCGGGCCGGTTCTCCTGTGATCCACTTCGATGCACCTGTCTTTGTCGCAATTTTCCCATCCAGTGTCATTGCATATTTCATCACTACATACGGTGTCTTCGTCGTAATATAATGGAAGAACACCGGGTTCAGACAGTCACATTCTTCCCGCATAAAATCCTGAACTACTGTAATTCCCCGATTCACGCAATATCTGTGCACCTTTTCCTGCCACCTTTGATTCGGATCCCTGGAACCAATCACCACTTTTTTAATCTTCTGTTCTATGATCGCTTCCGTACACGGCGGTGTCTTGCCATAATGACAGCATGGTTCCAGCGTAACATAGATTGTCGCACCCTCTGCCGATTCTGTAAGCGATGCGATTGCATTGCGCTCTGCATGAAGTTCTCCGCATTTTTTATGATAACCTTCCCCGATGATCCGGCCGTCTTTTACGATCACTGCACCTACCATGGGATTCGGATTCGTCCATCCTTCTCCTTTTTTGCAAGCTGGATTGCCCGGAGCATGTATTCCTGATCCGTCATTTCTCTTCCTTCTTTCTTAGTTATACAAAAACCCCTGCAGGATACCTACAGGGGAAATGATCTGTTACATATAACTGACAAATGATCTGTTAACCAAAAAAGCTCTGAAATGGATCACCATCTCAGAGCTCAGACACTACATTCATCTATTAGAATAACTGTACCATCATCTTCTTTCATCCAGACTATACTGTCGGCTCCGGAATCACACCGGATCATGCCTCTCGGCCCGCGGGCTTTACCGCCGGTAGGGAATCGCACCCTGCCCTGAAGATTTCGTTTTTTTTATCATAATACTTTATATATCATTTGTAAAGCAAAAAATATCAATGCATTCCAATCAGAAATCAAAAATAATTTTTTTCAAAAAGGACTCCGGGGTTCATAAAACCGGGTCCCTGAAAATCAAATTTCCCTTACGTCTTTCTTATCTACACTGATCACGACAATCGCTATCACAAATGCTATTGTACTTTTTATGTCTTTATCTCTATGTTTTTTGAATTATAATCCTTCCCGACATCTAATACATTTTTATAATGCCTTGTCCATGAATGCAATAATACCCGCTTCGACTTCGTTCTTAATCTCAGCATAATTATGTATCTCGTGGCGGTATCCCGAGTACAGCTTCGTCGTTACGTTATGTCCGGTCTGTACCAGCCAGTTACTTACCTGATATACACCAACACCATACTCACCTACCGGGTCCTGATCTCCCGCAATATTATAGATTGGCAGGTCTGTCGGCACTTTTTCGGCCCACTTTGTTCCCTCGATCTGTAACATCATCTGGATGAAATCATATACCGAACGGTTGCTGGTCGGTCTGGTAAATGCATCAAACGGATCATCGGCATGATCCCGCTGTACATACGGATCGGCACAGATCCACTCATTTCCGATGCTGACCTCTCCACAGCGCTCACACATCCATCCCATCAGTTCTCCGGTATATGACGGATCGGATTCTTCTCCATGTCCTGCATCGATCGCTTCTTTTAATTTCTTTCCCTGTCTCTTCTGCCCCGCGGAAGATTCCCGTTGTTCCGCAGATGGTTGCCCCGGCCAGTTCGTCCCCGTATTTTTTTGCAATGAAATCTCTTGTGATAAAAGATCCCATGCTGTGTCCGAATAAGAAATATGGCAGATCCGGATATTTTTCACACACGATTCCTTTCAATGTATGCTCGTCTTCCATCATTGTATGCGGTCCTTTGTCTCCCCAGTCGCCCCACACATTATTGACCATTGCTGTCTTCCCATGTCCTACATGATCGTCTGCTGCCACGATATAACCCGCATCCATGAAGGCAGATATCATGTGCAGATAACGTCTGGAATGTTCACCAAATCCGTGGATCACCTGGACAATTCCCTTCGGTTTGCAAGCCGGAACATAGATCCATCCCTGAACCTGGTCACGTCCGTTGTAGGACGCAAAAGATACTTCGTGTAACATAATGTATTCCTCCTTTTCTATCTTATCCGTACGATTTTAGATTCTTTTATTCTGTACGGTTATAAGCTGTTCTTCAAAAATCCTCTGGTATTCTTCTTCCACCTCACCAAATGCTCTGACCTCATACCTCAGATCAATATGCAATTTTGGCACTTCGCTCTCCTGTTTCTCTCCCAGAAGAAACGTCAGATCATACCATAGCATTGCCTTATCAATCGCATTCAACTGCATCTTCTCTTCCGGTGTCAGGTCCGAACCGAGAAATTTTTCATAAATCATAGAAAGCATACGTTCTTCGCGTTCATTATATTCCGGCAGTTCCTTCTTAAAAGGCGACGGAACATCCGACATATAACACTCGCTTGCATCGTGAAGCAGGCATGCAAGCACCATCCTATCCGACAGACCTCTCGCCTTTGCCTCTTTTGCACAGCAAATGCAATGTTCCCCGACCGACCAGAACGTCTTCACATGACCATTTCCTCTGCATATCAGGGACAGCGCATGTGCAATATCTGCTATGTCAAATAACTCCGGATCCGGTTCTGTTGGTTTAAAATGTTTTCCTGTGTAGGTCGTAATGTATTCACTCATTTTCTTTTTTGCTCTTTCACATACTCTTCCAGAATCTCCGCTGCCCTTCTGCATGCTTTCACACAAGGTCTGCTCTGATAATACGCTTCCGTTCTGACCGCAGGCTCTTCCAGATCTTCGCCCTTCTCCAGCCCGAGAAGTTCCCGGCAGATCAGGCTTCCTTCCGAAGCTTCAAAGGATCCACAAAGCTTCTGCACAAGTACATAAAGCTGCTTTTTCCCCGCCGCATCTTTCGGATCGTCATATCCGTACAGATCACCGATTACCATGACCATTCCTGTCACGGCTCCGCATACCTCACGCAGCTTGCCAAATCCCGTCCGAACGGGCTTGCTTTTTTTTGCTGCCTCTTCCACTGTTATTCCCAGTTCTTCCGCAAATGCTGCATAGACCGACTGGCTGCAGTTGTAGCCTGTGCGGAAGAGGGATTCTGCTTTGTCTGCCTTGTTCATTGATTTTCACCTCCGGTTGTAATAACATAATCTGTCACACTGTTCTTCTATACTGATTATGATACCATGAAACCTTAACACCCTCAACTTATATTATAAGCCACTTTTCACCCAAACATCCATTTCACGCCCTTAGCCAGCCTTTTCCCCGCATCTGCAAAATGCCCTCCCGCATTCCACTCTAAAACCACGGATTCCACCATCGAGTCCTCCTGTAACAGCCCTTCCTGCGCCCTGGTCCTGTCACCGACCGCTGCCATTACTTTGTTCTTCGCCTTCTCTTCCTTTCCGCCAAGGCTCAGATACACGCTACATTTACTCTGAATCACATGATTCCTCACATAATGGTCCCAGTCCGGGAACCACAACGAACCCGAACAGCATACAATTCCAGAAAACACGTCACTTTCATAAGCTGCCCATAGCGCGAATAATCCGGCAAGCGAATATCCCATCAGCCAATGTTCCCTGTCTTTCACACCAAAAGTCCGGTCAATATGTGGCACACATTCCTCTGTCAGCCATCTCAGCGTCTTCAGACCTTGTCCGGCGAAGCCTTCCTTTCCGAATACCGCCGCTGCTTCCCAAGGCGAAAAATCCCGATTCCAGTCTTCCACCTGAAATGCGACGAGCAGGAAATTTTGTTCCGGTACAAGTTCCAGTAGAGATTCCCACAGATGTTCTACTTCGTTCGGCTGATGTGGATACATGCCCCAGAAGATGACCGGGCCGCCGGTTCCGTTCTGAAACACCTGTAGTTTGATTCCGTTTATTGACATATCCTGAATCATCCCGGCACTCCTGCCGCTCTTTTCTTTGTTAGCTTCGTTGTAAGCATTTGCTTTTTCTCTTTATTTTCCATCTGCAATTCTCCTAAATTACAAAGATTCATCTTTATTAATCTCTTCCATATACCCGGCTGTAACAATGCCTGCCGGCAATGCCACAATTGCTCTAAATGTTCTTTTTCCCCAAATTATGAAAAGTATCAAGAATAAAAATTTCATCATTAGTATACACAGCCCTTTCTTCTTACTAAAGTTTATCTTTTCTCCCGATACAACTTCGCCGGTCGATGCCCGACATCCCCCGTCATCTCCCCGGTATCTTCTACCAGATCAGCCACTTTTCTTCGAAACGCCGGAACCAGAAGCTTCGTATCCAGCACCGTCTCATGAATCTGCTGCAATTCTCTCAGTGTAAACTTCTCCGGTAAAAGCCGGAACGCTATATGCGTCTCCGTAATCCACTTGCGAAGCTGTACGATTGCATCTGCAAGAATCAGCTCGTGGTCAAATGCAAGGTCATCACTTTCTATCGTCTTAAATTTCTTCTTTACATCCCACTTCGAAGTTATCTCTTCTAATCTTGCATGAAGCTTCTCATCCCCATGTGTCAGACACAGATTCCATATACCGGCTTCTTCCTGAAATGACACATCAAACCACTTTGCATCCGAAGCATCATCTCCTGCCTGGATTATTTCCTGTCCAAAGCATTGACAAGCGCCATGAATCCATTGCTGATCACCCATCTTCTCGGATCACGGTCTGGATTGCTGTAGGTACCGAACTGTTCCAGGAAATTACAGTTGCAGTTTGTCTCTTCTTTTTAATTCACGTTCTGCGGCTTCGCCGATGATTTCATTCGAACCAACGAATCCACCGGGAAGGGCATAACAGCCTTCATATGGTGCCGCACCTCTCTGGATTAAAAAGTACCTTTAACTCTTTCTCGGCTATTTTTCTGTAATTATCTTCTTCTTTGTCAAACATTCCGAAAATGACGATATCTGCAGTTACGGATGGTTTTGGATATTTTGAATCATCGTAAGTCTTTACAAATTCTTCGTTAGCCTTTTGCATTTCTGATTTTTTCCGCATGATTACTACCTCTTTCTTTTTTTTTTTCGTCCTATATTATTATCTTTATGATAGTATCGCTTTGATAGTATGTCAATATATAAATTTACGCACACGAAAAATGTCATCTCATCTTCTAACGTTCTTCGTATACGTTTATCCTCTTCAGATACTTCACTACCTTGCTTATTTGTTTTTACTGAATCTTTTCACATATACTTCTTCCGCGACAGCCATTTCTGATCAATACACTTCACTTCCCCATCAAACCGGATATGTAAATGCACCCCGCCAGATCTCTGATTAATCTTCTCCACAATTCCATGTCCGAATTTCGGATGTGTCACTGCATCGCCAAGCTTTATACTGAACCACTTCATCTTTTTTCTTCTGTGCAGTCTTCAGTTGCTGATAAGTATCCCGGACCGGCACGGACTTATCATGAATCCTGTTCTTTAATACTTTATCGTAGTCATGATTCATAAGCGCTTCGCCCGCCTTATAATACGGCGTCGGCGCCGCTCCGATTAGAGAACAACAATATTTCCACGCACTTCCATGTGTTCCAGCCTGCCATTTATACTTCTCAGGTATCCGCATATTGTACTGCATGTAATGCGCATATTCATGCTTGAATAAATCGATACGGTCCTCTTTTGACAACGGATTGTTGACTCCATACGCAACAAAGAGCAGGGAAAAATGAAAATGTTCCTTTTCATGTGCACTTCGTCTAGTGTAAGATCCCAGTGTGTCCGTGTCATATCCAAATGTTATCGGCACTTTTGCACCATTCAAATGGAGTTTTCTGTCCAGTTCTTCATATAGATTTTGTATTAATGCCCGTAAAATCGGGATTTCTTTCTGCAAGCGTTGTCGCAGGAATTGGTCTTCTCGGTTGTAATCTATCATCTTCTCGCACTCTCCATATTTGCATCTATTTCCAATTCTTCCACACATCCGGCCGATATCCTACCGTTGCCTGCTTTCCATTACGAACAATCGGTGTCTTGATCATCTTTTGATTTTCCAAAATCTTTTCTGCTTTTATCTTCCTCTGCAAGATAAGTAATCAACGCAAGCAGATCTTTATCCTTGCACTCCTGATCGATCAGTTTTTCATATCCTCCGACAGCCTGGCATACCGAATTGAATTCGCCTTTGCTCAGGTCCTTTTCTTTCATGTCCACGAACTGGTACTTAATTCCGCGCTCTTTGAAAAATCCGTTCAGCTTTTTGCTGTCGAAGCTTTTCGTGGTTCCGAATATTTGTATGTTCATCCTTGTTCTTCTCTCATTTTCTCTTTCTCCCGCTATAATATAACTGTTTTGGACTCTTTGGCTTATCTGGAATACTCAACTTAATTACGCCAGCTTCTACTAATGGATTTACATACGTCTGTATAGCATAAGTAACAGAATTTAACCCCAGATAATCACAAATTTCCTTTCTTGTACGCGGTGTTTTACAAAATACTATTAAATTATTTGTTTCTTCATCATTTGACATATCTTCATAATCATTCTTTGATTCTTTATATAGTTTTACAATAAAACTTCCTCTTTCATCCAAGAATTCTGGCTGTCTTTAGTTATATTTCTCCATTTCCATCCGGATTGTTGGAATTCCTCAATACCTGTTTTCTGTTATTCCCAATGTTTCAAGTGCCGATGCTAGTACCGGATTTCTTGTATCCGGTTGAATTTTTCCTAATTGGTCAATAGTGATTCTTCCATATAATCCACCTGGATTATGTATTTCAATCCTGTCTTCAAACATTATAAGTTGAATCGGCATTCCTTCTGTATGAATACTATAATCACGATGTACTAATGCATTTATAATAGCTTCTCTAACTGCTGTTATTGGATAGTCTGTTCTGTCAGTTCTTCGTCCGGTTGTCGGACTTATAATTGTCTTTGTCCGCATATTTCGTTTCACAAATAATAATGCCTCATCCAACATTTCCGAATTGTTCCTTCTATTCTCTGATTATCCGAGAATCTTTCCCCATGTCGCCAAGACTTCCTATTGTTCTCCCAGGAATTACAATTGCCGTAATACACAATTGTGAAAAATATGCCTGTGGATATGGACTAAAAAGCAAAATCGCACTAAGCGTTACTTTCTCTCCTCGCTTTATGCTCATAAGTTCATAAATACTTTCATTATCAAGTGTTGCTAATCTTTGTTTTCCTCTCTTTAACAGTTCAACATAACGATTCAGTTCTTCCTGATCCAATGACATTAATGTTACTCTCGGAACCTCACGGATATCGTCTTGATATTTTCTTCTATATGCTTCATAACTATATATTTCGTATTCTGTCATCGGTTCATCACTATCCCCAATACGGGTATAGGACCCCTTCAACCTTCCACGTCCTTGATAATAGCAAGGTCTGTCTGCCAAATCTATTCCGGGAATTTCAGCAGAAACAAATTTTTTATTTTCCTTCTCCACAACTGTAATAAGCGGCCGTACAACCGGATTCATCTGCAAGCATTGCTCGTTAATTTTCTTTTGAATGTCCTGAGCATCATAAACACCAACTTCTTTATAATCTTGTTTCTCATCAATTCCAAAAACAATAATGCCACCATCATCCTGATTAGAAAAGCTTGACAAAGAATCATATAATCGTTTCGGATATCCTTGCTCCGCTGATTTCAATTCCAAATTCTGCGTTTCGCATTTCATTTTTTGAATTAATTTTAGTTTATCATATAATTCTTCTGTTGTCATTTTAGTTCCTCCATTTATATTTTAGATTCTAGCACTATATTTAAGTTTATGCAAGAAACTTGCATATTCCGCAAAAACAGAGCACTCGCTCCGCATGAGCGGAGCGCTGTTCCGCTAGGAACGGATCATTGCCCTGTTTGTTAATAAAGTTACTTGCTTTCTACACGTCTATCGCGACCTGGAAAGTCTAATCGATATGCTTTAGAGGTCATGCGGCTGAGACATGCATCTGCATATGTGTTATCACCAAACAATTGGTAACAGTTCGCTACTGGCATTTGCGAGATGATGACTGTTGATTTTCGGCAATCTCTAGCTTCAATGATTTCAAAGAGATCACGGCACTTGTCAAGATTTAAGTCCATCAATCCAAAATCGTCTATAACAAGAAGATCATAACCGGCCATCTTGTTTGAATACTCATAGTAATTATCTTCACTATGCGCATGGGCGGATTCTTGAAGCAGATAAGAGTGCTTGATCCGATTCGAAAACGATCCATAACAGATCTGGTTGGGCACTTATTCAGACGCATCTGAATAGCACCAATAATAGTGTTGTAGTCCTGCATAAAAATGCCTCCTTTCGTAATCTAAAAATAATGACTACGAAAAAACTATAACACTTTATAAGAATGCGTGATCCGACGAAGCGGAAAAGTGTTCCGTTACGACCGGAAAAACTGATCCGTTGCTAGCGGAATCGGTGATCCGATGAAGCGGAATTTGCAGTCAGATACAAAAAACTTGCCACCTGCTACTTCTTACAAATGCATGGCAATACATAAAACTTGCCACTGACAGCATCTCTTGCATACTATGGTATAAAAAAATGTGGACTGGCACCTCTTTTTTTCAGGAACCTGTCCACATTTTTATTTTCTTTTCCGTATATTCACCTGTTATATCTTATGCAGTCCGGAATCTATTTTTTATATTCAACCTCGAATGATCCAAGTTCATATCCATGAACGCTTCCCTTTACCTCTCTGGATACAAGCTCTACTTTCTGTTCAAGATGTTCACTATATACTCTTGTTGTCAGAACCGTTTCCCCGTTATTAATGAATATCTCAATGGCTGATGTATCCGAAAAAGATGGTAATATCCGAAAGCTCTTCCACCTTAGCAAAGCGCTGCTTTCTTCCACGTCCGCTTTCTCCCATCGATAAGGTAAAAAGCCCGTCCTTCCAGCTTATTGTAACATCTTCACGAAGCTTAAGCTCCAGATTTTTTGCTTCTTCCACGTCAAGTCTCAGTTCAAAACAGCAGTCCGCAGGCGCCCACTTTGTAAATGCTTCCAGTTCGCAGGTAAATGCATTTTTTTACGCAGATCTTTCATCTCCTTTAATGGATGCTGTAAGCTCTTTCCATCTTCCATTCCAGTTCTCTTGGCATGGTAAGTGCATGGATCCAGTCATATGCAACCGTTGCATCATTATCATAATCTGCATCCGGAATCCCCATCCAGCCAATCAGGATTCTTCTACCCGCTTCATCTGCAAATGTCTGTGTCGCATAGATGTCAAATCCTTTGTCAAATTCCTGAAATTTTCCAAAGCTGTATGATTTGTTCTTCAGGTCAAACTCTACCGGAAAATATCCACACTGGTACACATTCTGGTAATCATATCCCTTCTGATCTACTCCTGTGGACAGCATGTCATAATCTGCTGGCCGTCAATCTCGAACAGATCCGGGCATTCCCACATATAACCAAATGGCTTTGCTGTCCGCACCGTATCGTACCATTTCCAGTGTTCCAGATCGTCGGAACAAAACAAAAGTGCACAGCCATAAGATTCCGCATCACGGCCTCCCTGGATCATATAATAACGGCCGTCTTTTTATAGATTTTTTTGGATCTCTGACATGCTTGGACATATTCACCGGATAATCATCATTGGTCATTACAAGCTTCTTGTATGCAATATTCTTTCCATCCGGACTGAATACGTGAATCGTATTCTGTTCCCGTCCATTCATGATATAATCATAATCTTTATCCCAGAGTTTTACATTTCCTGTGTAAAAATAGTGAATTCCATCTTCACAGGTATAGGCTGATCCGCTATATACACCGTCTCTGTCCCATTCTTCGTCCGGATAAAGGAACGGCTCTTCTTCTTTATAATGAATCCAATCCTTTGTTGTGTAATGTCCCCAAAAGCTTCGTTCCCCATCCGGCAAGAAATGGTGTATATTGGAAATAAATATGATTCACACCCTGAAATTCACACAGACCATTCGGATCATTCATCCAGCCTGTCGGCGGCATCATATGAAAGTGAAGTCTGTTTTTATCTTTTTTACATTCTCCCTCATACTTTCATGCTTCGGATATTCTGTTAAATATGTCTCTTTGTTCATCTGTTCCTGTCCACCTTATCCTTACACGATTTCAGCCATCTTATCATTTTTTGCAATATGTTTTTCTTCTGTTTTGATGGTCTTTCCTTCCGGAAGCTCTGTGAAGATAACAAGAATCTCCGGAGAGTATCCATGCTTCTTCACCAGGTCGATGTCAAATCTGATAAGTGCTTCTTCTGCTGTTACTTCCTGTCCTTCTTTTTACAAGTGTCTCAAATCCTTCACCGTTCATATTGACGGTATCTACCCCCAGTGAATCAGGATCTCTGCTCCATCTGCAGTTGTAAGTCCGATTGCATGTCCGGTTGGATATACGAGTGATACGGTTGCCTTACATGGTGCCATAACGGTTCCGTCTTCCGGAAAGATAACGACACCGTCTCCAAGTACCTTGTTTGCAAATGTCGGATCTGTCGATGCTTCGATATCTTTTACTGTTCCCTCTGCTGCTGCATAGACTGCACCAGGCTCTTCTGTAATAACTGCCTTTGTTGTATCATTTTCTTTTGTATCGTTCTTTTTTGTCATTTTATTCTTATCCGGTGCTGACCACATTTTTCCAAAGATGACTGTACATACAAATCCAATCGTAATCGCGATTGCATGTGCAATGATGTAGTTAATGTACCCGTGATGTGCCGGATTAGCAATTGCCATTCCAGGAAGTGCAGTTGTACCGAATCCAAGAGCAGTAAGCTTTGAATAGTATACATATGCACCTGCAACTGCACCACCGATACATCCACCGATCAGTGGAAACTTGTAACGTAAGTTTACTCCGAAGATTGCCGGTTCACTGATACCAAATAATGTCGAGCAGAAACTTGGAATACAAAGCTCTCTGGCTTTTAAGTTCTTCCAGTTCAGGGAAAGATAACCAAGTACCGCACCACTTTGTCCAAATAAAGCTACAGACATCAGTGGATTTAAAAAGTTTGTTCCTGTCGATGCAATAAGCTGTGCTTCTACCGCACCGATAATGTGATGAAGACCTGTGATAACTACGATCTGCTGAACTCCGGCAAATAACGCATACCCGAATGCTCCCAGATGTTCTGTACCCCACATCAGTCCGTCTGTGATTCCATTAGAAAGAATTCGTCCTGCCGGACCTACAAGTGTAAAAAGTAATACCGTAGAGATAAATACTGTCAGCATTGGTGCAACCAGAAGCTTGATTACATCCGGAATTACCTTATTGAAGAATTTATCCAGTTTTGCAACTACAAATCCCATCATAAGCGCGATGATGATTCCTCCCTGGAATCCTACCATCTCAATCTTCAGTCCGAACAGACGGATAACTTCTATATCAACGGTTCCCTGTGCAGCCTGGTAAGCATTGGCAAGAGAACTGTCTAACATGATTGCTCCGATTACCATACCAAGAACCGGATTCCCGCCAAATCTTTTTTTACGGCTGAATAGCATACTGCCATTGGAAGGATTGCAAAAGATACCTGTAGACGCAAGACTTACCAGCCGGTTGATCGCATATAAGGTATCATGTGTCTTTACTACTTCAAGTCCGCCAAGGACGCTTGTAATTCCCATCAGAAGGGCTGCTGCAAAAGAAGTGCCGGCATGATTCCGATAAATACATCAGATAACGCTTTGATCACTGCCTGAAGTGGATTCTGCCTCTTCGCACTTTCTTCCTTCAGATCTCCCAGTGACATATTCTGTGTATTCGTATACTCGGCAAATACCTCATATACATCATTCACTGTTCCAGCTCCCAGGATCAGCTGTAACTGATTACCTGCTATGAACGCACCTTTTACTTTGTCGATATCTTCCAGTTTTTCAATATCTGCAAGATCATTATCTTTCAATACGATCCTGAGTCTGGTTGCACAGTGTGCTGTTCCCTGGATATTATCCATTCCACCAATATTGGCTACGATCTGTTTTGATATTTCCAGATACTCATTGTTCTTTCCCATTTCTCTTCTCCTTGTATTGTTTTGTTTTGGAACCGGTTCCGTTCCTATGTTTTTATTATATACATCAGCTTTTGTATGTCAACACAAAACGTCACTGCACTTTCATTTTTGGAAACGGTTCCAAAAATTGATATCTAAATTTGTCTATATTGCACAAAAAGCAGGTCTGTCAAATTGACAGATCCGCCTGATTCTCAGTTCTCTTTTACACTTTTTCTTTCTATAATTTCATACGGGTTGACCTGAAGCGGGCTTACCGGCTTTCCTAAAATCATCTGGATCATCGACTCAGCACTGATCTCCCCCAGTTCTTCCAGTCAAATTTTACCGTCGTAAGTGGCGGCTGTAACAGTTCTCCTGCTTCGTAATCGCCAAATCCTACCACGGATACTTCTTCCGGTATCCGTATACCTTTCTCTGACATTACTTTGTACACGCCAAATGCGATACGGTCTGTTGCGCATACGACTGCCGCCGGTGTCTTCATATGATCTACAAATTTCTGTACATTTTCAATTGCATTTTCATAAAAGAACGTTGTCTCTATGACTTCTTTTGGCTTTTTCTCACGGACATAAGTCCATCGATCACTCCATGGCGTCGTTCTCCTCCTACTGCCGGGTCATCTTCAGGTACCCAGAGCATATAAATCTCCTTGAACTTACGTTGTCCGATATAATTACCCACCGCATATCCTGCATTGTAATCATCATTAATGACAGAATTCTCTCCCGGGAAGCGTTGTCCAAGAAACAGGATTGGAATTTTTAACTGCTTTACTGCTTCTTCGTATTCTTTTGTGCTTCCCGTCGCAAGAACCATAATTCCATCTACATTCATATTCTTCAGCCGTTCGATACAGCGTATTTCTTCTTCGATATCATTTTCCGTATGCATGATAAGAGGTGTATAATCATTTTTTTTCTTAAGATAGGCAACGATTACTTCTACAAGTCTCGGTGTTGTTACCGAGTTAAATCCAGGTACCGTAAGTCCTATGATCCGGCTCTCTTTTGCATTCAGCCTTGCAAACAGATTCGGCTCATAATTATTTTCTTCGATGATTTTTTTATCTTCTGGGCCGTTGCATCTTTGACGCTTCCCCCGTTCAGATATCTTGATACAGTACTTTTTGCCACACCGGACATCTGGGCTATATCATTTATTGTCAGTTTTTTTTCCAAATTATTTTCCCCCATAGCGTCTATTTCGAACCTGCTTATAATACAGAGAACCTGCCAGTGACAGCTTCTTCCGGACACATGCCGATTCAAAATGTCTTAATATGTATTATACTCTTCTTTGAAATTTCCTGTCAAATTATCTCCTGTCCGAAATAGAGGATTCACACAAAAGATTTTCAAGGGTTTGCGGAGAATTTAATAACAAAATATAACAGTTATTAAATCTCTTAAAACAGGTGAAATCTCAATCGGGATTTCTTTCTGCAGACGCTGCCGCAGGAATTGGTCTTCTCTCATTTTTCTCTTTCTCCGCTATAATATAACTGTTTTGGACTCTTTGGCTTATCTGGAATACTCAACTTAATTACGCCAGCTTCTACTAATGGATTTACATACGTCTGTATAGCATAAGTAACAGAATTTAACCCCAGATAATCACAAATTTCCTTTCTTGTACGCGGTGTTTTACAAAATACTATTAAATTATTTGTTTCTTCATCATTTGACATATCTTCATAATCATTCTTTGATTCTTTATATAGTTTTACAATAAAACTTCCTCTTTCATCCAAGAATTCTGGCTGTCTTAAGTTATATTTCTCCATTTCCATCCGGATTGTTGGAATTCCCGAATACCTGTTTTCTATTATTCCCAATGTTTCAAGTGCCGATGCAAGTACCGGATTTCTTGTATCCGGTTGAATTGTTCCCTAATTGGTCAATAGTGATTCTTCCATATAATCCACCTGGATTATGTATTTCAATCCTGTCTTCAAACATTATAAGTTGAATCGGCATTCCTTCTTTATTAATACTATAATCACGATGTACTAATGCATTTATAATAGCTTCTCTAACCGCTGTTATTGGATAGTCTGTTCTGTCCGTTATTCGTCCGGTTGTCGGACTTATAATTGTCTTTGTCCGCATATTGCGTTTCACAAATACTAATGCCTCATCCAACATTTTCGGAATTGTTCCTTCTATTCTCTGATTATCCGAGAATCTTTCCCCCATGTCGCCAAGACTTCCTATTGTTCTCCCAGGAATTACAATTGCCGTAATACACAATTGTGGAAAATATGCCTGTGGATATGGACTAAAAAAGCAAAGTCGCACTAAGCGTTACTTTCTCTCCTCGCTTTATGCTCATAAGTTCATAAATACTTTCATTATCAAGTGTTGCTAATCTTTGTTTTCCTCTCTTTAACAGTTCAACATAACGATTCAGTTCTTCCTGATCCAATGACATTACTGTTACTCTCGGAACCTCACGGATATCGTCTTGATATTTTCTTCTATATGCTTCATAACTATATATTTCGTATTCTGTCATCGTTTCATCACTATCCCCAATACGGGTATAGGACCCCTTCAACCTTCCACGTCCTTGATAATAGCAAGGTCTGTCTGCCAAATCTATTCCGGGAATTTCAGCAGAAACAAATTTTTTATTTTCCTTCTCTACAACTGTAATAAGCGGCCGTACAACCGGATTCATCTGCAAGCATTGCTCGTTAATTTTCTTTTGAATGTCCTGAGCATCATAAACACCAACTTCTTTATAATCTTGTTTCTCATCAATTCCAAAACAATAATGCCACCATCATCCTGATTAGAAAAACTTGACAAAGAATCATATAATCGTTTCGGATATCCTTGCTCCGCTGATTTCAATTCCAAATTCTGCGTTTCGCATTTCATTTTTGAATTAATTTTAGTTTATCATATAATTCTTCTGTTGTCATTTTAGTTCCTCCATTTATATTTTAGATTCTAGCACTATATTTAAGTTTATGTGAGAAACTCAAATATTATTCTTATGAACTAAAAAGAACTCAAATTTATACTTCAAATTTGAGTTCTTTTTCATTTTCAATGTCCACTTATTCCTCTCTATATTTTCTAGTCCATCTCTTCTTCAATCTTCTCCGCAACCGCCACATCCGCCGGCAGCCACTCCACATCCGCCAGCTCCTCCCTGGTCAGCCACCTTGCAGCCTCATGTTCCTTCAGTACAAGCTCACCTTTTACAATTTCACACCAGAAGCAATCCATGGACAGATGAAATCCCGGATAATCATACTCCACCGTCTCGATCCACTCACCAACCGAAACTTCCGTATCCAGTTCTTCCATGATCTCACGCTTCAACGCTTCCTGCGGTGTCTCTCCGGCTTCGATCTTACCGCCCGGGAATTCCCATCCGCCTTTGAACTCGCCGTATCCGCGCTGCGTTGCGAATATCATCGTTCTTCCGTCTTCCTTTACTGCCTTTATCACTGCTGCCACAACTCTAATCGTCTTCATCTTACCATTTTATCTCCCGTCAAAAATCTTCCTGTAACAGTCCCTATTCATTCACAATATACTGATAAATATCCTCTCTCACCGGAGTCTCCAGCTCCCATTCGATCTCCACCGCCGTCTTATCCGTATTCGGCATCACGAACTGCTTCGCATTCCCGGTCGCGATCACACGGCCCAGATAATAGAATTCCTTGGATATCTTATCATCCTTATTCTTTCTCACAAACAGTTGCACATCTATGCCACGTTCTGTTGCGTTCAGGAAATTCTGCACATCTTCCGAGTCCATGCTTCTTCCGCTTTTGGAAATCGCGATCAGCCGGTTCTCTGCTACGAAATGATCTTCGTATTTCGTGGTATCGCTGATATTGTCCTGCTTATCGTAGTTAATGAATATCGGAAATGTCTTCGTTTTCTTATCGTATTTGTAACCACCAATGTTCAATGGAACTTCATTTCTTTCCCAATTCAGTAACCGACACGCGTCTTCATAGGTATATTTCTGATATAATACCAGATTCGTATCCTGATAATGGTAACTGTAATTGACCTTATATCTCGAGATTCCGAAGTCTACCAGTTCCTCCAGAATCGCACAAAATTCCGGATTCTCTAACATTTTCCCATACACATCGGAAATGCCGTAATCATCCTGTTCCTTCTTCAGAAATACACACTGTGCGTTCTTCTTTGCTGCGCTCGTCGGAAATTCATTGGTCATCATATTGATCACATTTTCCGTACAATGCTCGTCCATCTCACAATGATACTTCTCGGATAAATGCTTCTGCAGACGCCCAATGATTCCATGGTGATACTGCAACGTACGTTTCAACAATTCCAGCTCATGAATCCGCTTACCACTTGCTAGCTTTTTGGAAATGAATTCGATTGCTTTTTCTTCGTCTTCTGACAGTCGGATGGTATATTCCTTTTCGTATTTCACAAGGAATTTATAATACGAACCCAGACTGTTATTATCGAAAATCCGCAGCACATCCATTTCCCCATATTTATCAAAATCCGCAAGCGCCGGGATATGCCCCAGCTTATTCTTCAGATTCGTATAATTCTCCCGGATTAATTTGATATCGCTGAAGTTCGCATTATCAATTGCCTGGAAAATCCGCTTTCTGGAAATCTCATCAAAGTGGATTGTGCTCGCCCCCGGAATCACTCTGCCGCCTTCCGTGACATAGCGGCGAATATTGTCCTTGTTATAACTGCGGTCGCCGGACAGCGCAATCGGAATCATAAAGTTATTCCGGTAATTTCCGATGAAATCCAGTACAACGACATATTCTTTGTTCTCGGCTTTTCGAAGTCCACGACCAAGCTGCTGGATGAACACGATCGGCGACTCTGTCGGACGAAGCATGATGACCTGATTGATCTCCGGCACGTCCACACCCTCGGAAAATATGTCTACGGAAATGATGTAGTCCAGAGCATATTCGGATTCTTCTCCTGCACAAAATCCTTATTGACCACACCATCTTTCCCCTTAATCATACGATTAACATAAGCCTTTGCACTATCACTCTCTTCTGCAATCTGCACCTAATTTTTTTCTTACTCTATGCACTTTAATTCGATATTATTTTTAACCATAATTCCTATCCTCTATCGGAATTTACGTTATTTCTAACAACTTCTAATCTTATTTCTCAAATGACATGTTATTTTATTTTCTTCATTAATCTGATTATCAATTATTTCATCCCATTTCATATCTTTCCAATTCTCTGGATTCAAATTTATTCTTAAGATCTTTTCACAATGTGCAAAGAAACTCATCAACATTACATATGTTTGTTCTTCAATAAAAATCCCCTCATCCATAACTAAATCGTAATAAGCAAACGTCATTTCATAGGCACTAGCATAAGCCTTCTGAATCTTCTCTTTTCCTTCCGTTGTATCTTCGATTCCTTTTTCGACCAATAACTTTATTATAACAAGATAGTCCAAAACACTCTTGCTCGCTTTTCTAAAACCTGGCATAATCTCTTTATATATTTTGAATTCCTCGTCATAAATAAAAATTTCTTTATGCAAAATTTTCTCATTCAACGTCCGGCACTTTGCCAACTCTACTGCAAGTTCATTTTTATAACCTTCTATTTCTTTTTTTGATATTTATTTTCTGTTTTCCATAAACCACTTTGCCCATAATCTTGCAATAAAACCTGATACCGCAACAATTATTGCTCCTGCACCACCTAGTGCCAAAACAATTTTTCCAAAAACAGAAAAAATATCTATATTATTCAATAGTCACTTTTTCCTTCCTTTTAATCTTGAGTGTATACTTTATCTAGTACTTCCTATTCATCATCTCCATTTTTTTTTCTAAAATATTACTTTTTGCCTCTCTTTTGAATTCATCAGCAACACCCTTAAAATACCTGCATACCTGGAATATCCTCTTGACTCTGCAATATTTGCTTTATTTTCATAATCTTCAGCTAATTCAAGCTCTGGTTTTCCTTCCGGATCAATCCAGTGTACTCCTCTTTGGTTAATTATGCCCAAATAATAACCACGACGCAGTTCTTCATTCTCTACTCTGTTAAGTTCTTCAATAATTGCCGTTTGGGGAAGCTTGTCCTCATCTAATTCCGCATATGACAATCCCGAACCAACCGGATGCATTGCCACTTCATATCGATCATTATCCCTGCTCCATGTTTTTACAGTCTTCATCCAATAATCAAATCGTTTTGCATCAAAGTTACCATTCCAATCAATCCCAGGTATAACTTTAAATTGAAATAGTATCTCATACAATCTATCACTCAAGCTTTTATTCAACTCTATTTCCCGTTTTTCACCATTTCTTTCCTTATAAAACAGCTCAATCAAACTGCAAAAATATTCCGGCTCAAGACTTAATCTTGTGTTTAATGCGCGAGGTCTGACTTCCGAATACTCGTCTAACATTGGTAAATAAATGAATTCAATATCACTGCGTAATTCTAAATCTATATCCTCTTGCTGCTGAAACCAACCAATAATCTTTTGAACTGCGTAATCATCAAGCGTTTCCACCCCTATGGATTCCTCTGTTCCTGCAAGTTTCATTAACTTATATATACATTCTGCATTAGTGACTGCTTCACACTCCGAATGTCCAATCATATTAACAGCTGTCACATATCGCTTACATGCAACAAGTTTTTCTACAATTATTTTTAACTCTTCGGCGTCATAACAGCTATATGGCATAGCTCCTTTTTCCCAGTACGCAGTATCATCATCTAATACCTGATTTATCACATCTAGCAACTGTAAAGAAAACGGAATTTTAGAAAGTATTTCTAACATGCATTCGTCTTCCATCTGGCATAATGAAGTTTCCAATAATTTTCTGCTCCCTGAGTATACACAAAAGATATCAGACAATTAATCGTAAATTCTTTCGATAATATTCCTATGAAATATTTTTCAATTATTGAAGACATGTCATTTGGTCTCAAAAAAGCGTCCCAGTTTATTAGCTTACGTCATGCACGTTTTTTACTGCACAGCCAAACCGTTCTACTTCTTCACTTCCGTACTCATCAAATATTTCTTTAACAACAGATAACTTTTTATCCTCTAGCATCTTCCATCTATTTGCATAATTTCCTTTATCAAACAAACACCTGTTTCCTAAATAGCATTCTCGATGCTTCACTCTTATATCTGTTGGTTCCATTTTTCTATCAATTGTTGGATTCTATCTAACTGCTTATATATTACCTTTCCTTCAGTTGGCTCTATTCGCGCCATACATTCACGTAATTTAAGCCAGACTTCAAAAGTATTCTCATCTGTACCAAATTCAAAACTATTTTCCAAGCACTCCAAATAATCAGTCAGAGTTGGTTCATACATATATCCCAACTGATCGATTAATTCTACAAGTTTTTCATTCTCATTACGGGCAGTATCAACAGCCAATTCCACTAAGTACACATAGCATTCATGGGCTTCTGCATTCGTTACTTTTACTTCTTCTGGAATCTCTAATTTCAAATATTTCGGTCTTGGATTACCTGACGTTGAACGTGTCTTATTAGGCAGCAATTTCTTAAGTGTACTCCAAAACACACAGGGATTATCAGTTTTTTAAACATTTTAATGCATTCTTTCTTTTTTTCAAGATCAGCCATCGTCTGCGGATACCAAGGAAGTAATATTGATACAATTGAATTTATAGGTGTATTTGTCCAATTTGTACGCTCGTATGGTAATGCTTCTAACAATCCTAATACACTTATAGAATGCACAAGATATTCCGGTGACCATGCCAAGATTTCCAAAGCCCACAACAAATTAGAAATATAGTTTATTCCTGATAATTCACCACTTTTGGTGGAAATAAGTTCACTATTTCTGTAGGATTATTTATAATTCCTCGCTCAGCTTCTTTCAAAAAGCTTCCGGTGAAAGTTCTGCTAAATTCTGTAAACAATCCTGTAAACTAGTCCATGTAATCCACTTGGCATCCTGCAGTAAAGTGCTTACCAACGTATATATATTGTTTTCTATTTTCTCCTGATTGCACTGTGATAATTCGAAAGATTTTTCTTTACCCAACACAAACTTTTTACTAAATTACCACGAAGTTCAAGTGAATTGTCATACTCACCTGAAACCGGAATAAAATATGGCATTTTGCTTGCTACACATTTACTCTAACAACTTTCCAATTGAATCGTCAAACAGCTTATTTTTTACATTGATTAAGCAATTCTTCTTTATGACATACCTTCCAATTTCCATTCATCAGCTGCAAATACTCTGAATTCTGTGAAAGCATAGTTCGCGCTTTTGCTTCGAACTCAGAATATTCCATTCCTGATATCTGTTCAATCATCTTACGATCAAATTCATTGTCCTCTTTCCATGCTCCAATTAACGCTATTGTAGGAATAAACAAATCTATTGCTGTTATCGGATCAGGTGGAAGCTGAATAATATTATTTTTGAAAATAAATCTCGTATATTTCTGTCAATATTTTCTTTACTAACAGATGCTGCCGCCTGATTGCATTGACCTGCATACTCCACAAGCCTTTCCGCATTTGTGGCACACCATAATCACATGCCTTAAGAATTCGACAGTCAATATTATATCCCATTTTTCTAAAACGCTTCAAAACTTCATCTTTGACCTGACCTTTATACATGTTCGCCATTCCTGGAACGTTTTCGATAATAAAGCCCTTTTGGATTATATTGTTTAACCATCTCAATAACTGCAAGATAAAGTTTATTCCTTGGATCATCGAAATTTCTTGGTCCTGTCAATGAAAATCCCTGACAGGGTGGTCCCGCAATTACCACATCTATTTTTCTGTCTCCAGCAGTTTTTAATATCAAATCAAATGTTTCTCGTTTGGACAAATCTGCATTTAATCCTATAGCACCTTTATGATTAAATTCAAATGTATCTAAAGCAGCCTGTTCATTATCTACACCAACAATAATATTAAATCCTGCTTGTTGAAACCCTAGAGATAATCCACCTGCTCCGCAAAAAAGATCAATGGCATTAAATTTTTTCATATATTTATTTACTCCTTACTATTCTGATTTATATCCATAATGTCATCAATCGTACAATCAAGAACTCGACATACTTTTTCAAGTGTTTCAACTGGAACTGATTCATCTTTTC
>VOFB01000339.1_pt1 | contig 24000 bp, 33 predicted proteins | sample 5384141 | NCBI WGS metagenome assembly VOFB01 (sample SAMN12384721, study PRJNA508395) | human gut metagenome | isolation source: healthy gut A | host: Homo sapiens | reverse complement strand
CCACGCCTGGCCGTACTCGTGCGCGGCCATCTGGACTTCCTTTGTCACGCTGAATCAGAATCTCGGTGCCTCCAGTGCAAAGATGTCTTCTTGCCCTCGCCAAAGTCCACATCATGGTCGGGGCAGTCGGCCAGAATAAAGTGGTCGCGGTGCTCATCCCAGTTGTACTTGTCGTAGTTCAGGGTGAAGCCTGTTTCTTTTCTCCGCCAAGCGGCGCGGCCAGCTGCAAATACCGCCCCTGATACTGGTGGCCGCCGGGTTCGCCGACGCCGATCAGACCGCCGCCGCGGTGGACAAAGCCCTTGACGGCAGAGGAAATATCGGATCCTCCCAGACCTTGCCGCCGGTATGGGCGGTGTCGCCGTCACCGACGTTGATAAGGACATCCATGCCGTCCAGCACCTTCGGGTCAGCCTTGATGTCGTCAAAGCTGATAAACTTCACGTCAAACGGTGCGCCGGACAGGGCCTCGATAACCCCGCATAGCTGTAATTCTGCTTCTGGTACAGCGCATGGTGAACCATTGGCAGCCCCACGCGCGCTGTTGCCCCAGCTGTTCAGCACAGCCACGGTCTTGACGCAGGGGGTCGTGCCCTTGATGTTCTCCGTACAGTTCGCGGAACTCGTTGCAGACGCTCTCGACATAGTCGAGGAACTCCGGGAACTCGCAGGCCAGCTTCCAGGTAGCCTCCGTAGCCGATGCGGTCAATGGGCTTGCGCAGGATGGCGCGGCGAGCGGTGACCCAGTTTTCAGGCCTCGCGCACAGGGTCGCCGCCCTCGTGGAAGGTATCGGGAAGAAGTAGGGCAGGAAGCGGCCTCGGTACTTGACGCCGAATGTCGAAATCAGGCGCAGGTGCCGCCGTTGCCGACACTGCTGACAATGGCATCCACGCTGGACTGCTGAACTCGGGCATGAATGGCTCGCAGCCGATCCAGTGGTCGCCCAGGAACATCATGGCCTTTTGCCGTAGGGCGTGGACGATGTCGGTCATTTCCTTCATCAGACCGGCGACCGCGGCGCTGGAACGCCTGGAAGTCCTTGTACTCCTTGGTGGGCACGCGGTACTGGTTGTTGTAGTAGCCCCTGATCAATGATAAACCCGGGCGGAATTTGTAGCCGATCTCTTTTTCAAACTGTTCCAGAATATAGGGAGAAACGGAGGCAGAATAGCCGTACCAGTCCACATACTTCTCGCGGCGCAGCTCGTCAAACACCAGCGTGAACAGGTGGAAGAAGGTCGTAAAGCGCACGACATTGACATAGGGGTGGCTTTCGAGATACTTTCGCGCAGGCGGCGCATTGTGTAGGCGTGGGTCTTGGGCTGACGTACATCGAACGGAATTTGATGTTCGACATCCTTCCAGTCGTTGACCGAGTTGTACATGTGGACGGGGTCCCAAATCAGGTATGCCAAAAGCTGACCGTGTACTCGTGGTAAGCGGCGGGGGTGTCGATGACAACGCCTCGGTTGCTGCGCATCCAATGCAGCGGCATCCAACGGCTCGCCCGTCGTGCGGTCGATGACCCCACCAGCGGGCAATGTCGTCGTGGTCGTTGACCTTCATCAGCTCGCGGCTGATGCCCGTCATCAGGGGATGGTCAGCGCACCGTCCGCAGCGGTATAGAACGGCGTCATGTAGCACCGCTGGGTTTCATCGGGGCCCGCCTGCCCACGCGTTGGTGGGGTAGTGTGGTAGGTGGCGTAAGATCTTGGCGCCGGTGTCCTTCAGCTCCTGCGGGAACTCAGTGCCGTCGCAGTCGCGGATGGCATCCGCGCCCCCAGCGCTTGGCAGGTCGAGGTTTCAGGGACGCGTCCATATCGGTGGGGATCGTTACACGACCCATTTTTCTTACATCATTCATATATGATTCTCCTTAAAACGTAATATTTTGAATGGAGGAAAGTCAAATCAACCCTTAACGCCGCCACTGGTAGCCCCGACAATAATCTTTTCAGACAGGAAAAGATACAGCAGAAAGTAGGCAGGAACACAATGATAACTGCGGCAAACATAGCACCGTACTGGCCGGAATACTTCATTGCATTGACAATCTGCAACAAACCGACACCAACAGGGTCATAGAATCGCTGGTGGTGAAAATCAGCGCCATGAAGAACTCGTTCCACACAGACATGAAGTTGAAAATCGTAACGGTAATAATGGCGGGCTGAACCAGTGGCAGCATAATCTGCCAGAACGTCGAGAATGGCTGCATCCGTCTATGTAGGCCGCCTCCTCATAAGACCGGGACAGTGATGAAAGAAATCCAGCAGGTAAATCGTGGTATACGGTACGCGCAGCATAATATACAGCACAACCAACAGCACGCGACCCTTGATGCCCCACTGCACAGGCCGATACGGATGGTCTTGCCGCCGACGAACTTCCAGCGGAAAGCACATAAGCACCAGGCGCGGAAATCAGCAGCACGCCCACACAGGAAACAATGGCATAAACCAAGCTATTGAAGAAATACAGCGATACATTTTGGGTGTTCAAGCCGTAACGTAGTTATCCACTTCAGGCCATTGGAAAAGTCCATAACTCTGCCCGTCAGAATTTCCTTTTGTTGGAGGAAAGGCTGGCGCAGACGATCCATAACAGGATGGCAGCCGTGAGTGCGATCCATGCGCAAACAATGATATAACCGGGCAGAAGCCGAAGCTCTTTCTTCCAGTTGATTCTATCGTGATATTTTCCCATAACCGCTCTCCTACCTTAATACTCCAGATCCGAATCTTTCAAGATCAGATTGGTGATAACATACACAGCAATGATAATCCAAAGTCAGCACAACGCCAACCGCTGCGCCCGCACCAGCATCGCGCTCGACAACGCCCCTTGCCGCCGAACACTGTATCGTACAGGTACACAACGGGCACAATGGTAGCCGTTTCTGCCAGCCATGATGGGGGAGAACATCTTCGTCCACAGGAAGAATGTAGTCGCATTGATGCTCCAGAAAGTAACGCAGGTGCGAATCACACCTTCAGCAGGGGCAGCGTAATCTGGAAGAAGCGGTCAAAGATATTCGCGCCGTCGATGGTGGCAGCTTCGTATAAATCCTGCGGGATACTTTTCGATGCCGCTGATGAAAATCAGCATATAGTAACCAACGCTGCCAAAAAATGAAGGCAATCATCATGGCCCAGAAAATCCAGATCTGTACCCAGCCAGCGGACATTCTCACCGCCGAATGCTTTGACGATCTGGTTCAGTAGACCATAATCATAGTTGAACACACATACTGAATCCACATGGTAGCCAGCGCTCCAACAGCTCAACCATGGAGCTCTTGATGAGTGACCAAGCTGTCCAGCGTGTTCAAACGCCGCACCAGCCTCACCATCGGGGTGGTGGTGTTCTTCAAACTTCAAGGAACCTTCCAGGACGGACTCCTTCAGTCGGGTATCTGCGGGGATCTGGGCGCAATCATCAGCCAGCTGCTGGCCATAGGTGCCAGTAACAACGGTCATAATGAAGTCGAAAGCAGCCTGAGCGTTCTCAGTGTAGGAAGAGATTGCCAGAGAGTTTGCACCGGCGTAAGCGGAAGCATCAACATTGCCCTCGACTTCGGGGTAGTTGAAGAAGCCCAGTTCACAGGCTCGCCAACAGCAGCGTCAACCTCGGAGGTAACGTAGTTGGCGCAGACGATCATAACAGCAGTGCCAAGGCCAACCTTGGTCTGGCTTGCAGGGGTAAGCATCGGGAGCGCCCTCGGCCAGATAGCCAGCGTTCACCAGGTCGATGGTCTCCTGTGCAGCAGCAACAGCAGCCTCATTGTCAGCCCAGCCGCCTTTCTCGCCCAGTTCCTTGATGGCATCTTCGCCCAGGTGACGAACCAGGTGGTTGTAGAAGTTGAAGTTTGCGTAAGCGCCGTCCAGGAGCAGAGGCTCATAGCCGTTGTCCTTCAGGGTCTGGCAGACATCCAGGAACTCGTCCCAGGTCTTGGGGGTCTCAGTGATGCCGCTGGCCTCGAAAGCGTCCTTGTTATAGAATACGCCACCAATCTGGGTTGCTCAACGATGGAGTTCAGGTAGCCAGCCCATGCCTTGGACTCTCATTAAAAACAGGCGTAGCTGAAGTCATCAACCGGCAGCGGCAGCCATTTCGGTCAAGTCATGTGCGCATTGCGGTCTCTTTCTTCTCGCCGGACTCAGAGCAGCGGACAACAGGGTCGTTGACATCGCGGCCCCCTGGATGACATTGGCCTCTTTCTCCAGCATCGGCGGCAGCCTGGATGACATTCGCCAGCGGTCCCATAGACCACATGGTCAACTCAACGCCCTCATACTTCTGCCATCGGTAGCCGTAGACTCGGCAGCCGTGGATTCGGCGGGAAGCAGCAGAGGTGGCCTCCGAGCTCTGAGCGCTGCCACCAAAGCAGCCAGAGATGCTGCCATAGCAGAAGCCATCAAAAGTGCAACGATCTTTTTTTTCATTTGTGTTTTCCTCCTAAGTGTAAATTCTGTGTCGGGATTACATCCCTTTCGCGGTGATTTAAGTGTAGTGCTTTTCCAGTTTTTTAGCAATTATTATCTTGCCTACCAGTTTTACAATCTTGCTATTTCGTCTCTTTTCGGCACATCGCTGGATTTTTGTAGGCATTCATTGTGCACTTTTACCATTTGCTATTTTTCGCAAAAGTTAGTTGTTGACAAAAATGCCAAATACCGTCTTGCGCTTTTCAGTCTTGTGCAATATAATGACAATATACTACAGAATAGGAAGTGTGACCCCATGAGCCATATCAACTACTCCTTCAATCAGGATGATGATTCCCTGCCCCGCGATAAGATGAAATTACGCAATATTGCCTCCACAAGGTATAGCGGGGATTGGCCCTCCATTCCACATTCTCACAGTTATGCTGAGTTATTTTATATTGTAGATGGCGCGGGACAGTTTCAAATCAACGATAGATTATTCCCGGTTCGGGCTCATCAGCTTGTTGTTGTAAACCCCAATGTTATTCACACAGAGGTCAGCTTGGAATCCCACCCGCTGGAATATATTGTGTTGGGTATCGAGGGTTAGAATTTACGATTTCCGATACCTCCGAGGGCAGCTTTTGCGTTTATACGTTTGACGGGAACAACGATGTACTGCCCTGCATGAAAAGATTCTTACGGAAATGCAGAATCAGGGAATCAATTTTCAGATACTTTGTCAGGCTTATATGGATATTATCGTGGTACAGCTTATGCGAAATGCCAGTGTATCCGCTGTTCCAATTCATTCCCGGCTACCTGCTAACCGCCAGTGTGCAACTGTAAAGCGCTATATCGACCACCATTATAAAGAAAATCTTACGCTGGATGAGCTTGCCGAAAAGGTTAGTATCAGCAAATATCACATGGCACACGCTTTTAAGCGCGAATATGGTGTCTCTCCTATCAACTATATCATTGACTGCCGCATCCGGGAGGGAAAGCGGTTATTGGCCGAAACCGACCTTGCACCATCTCAGATTGCCAGCATTCTCGGCTTTTCTTCGTCCAGCTACTTTTGCAAGACATTTAGCAACATAGAGGGAACATCCCCGACAGAATATCGTAAAGCAAACCAAGTGAAATTTTGATGTCCACTTCCTATAAGCGAAACGATCTCGCAAACTAAAAGTCGGCATATAATAGCACACTTTGGCGATTTTTGTCAAATGATTCCGCCATGGATAGCGTGATTCAAGATCGTTCTCAACAAGAGCCTGCCACACTTCGTATGTATTGTCTGTGTCAGCAGCAAATATTTCTGCTGCTGTTCGGCAAGAAAGTACAATTCCAAATTTCCAAAACAAATAGCAGCCCGCGCAATGATATGCCCCTATATAGCGAACAGTGAAATAAAGCACTGAAAACTATATAAGGGGGCATATCATGCTAAAGGCTGCTTTTCGCTTATTCTGCTGTGTGAAATGCTCTGCATGAACTCCTATACTCAGGAAGCAAGTCGAGATACGGCTGCCAACGTCTGCGAATCTCCGCAATCTCGTCATCATCTGCATCAGGATAAAAGTGTTCTCTCTTAGCTTCTTGAAAAACATCCGTTGCAACTTCGTTGAATAGTTCGGCACACAATTCATCCGCAGAAGTAATGATTTGATCCTCCTCGATGGTGTTTTTTGTTGGGTCGATATGCAGCAGCAGATACCCCAGCTTTTCAGACCAGACAAAATCCAAGAATTTACTTGCGTGAATATAATCCTTGAAAACGCCGTACACGCGCTCAATTTCTTTCCTTTCGGCTTCACTGTAAATCAATGCCGTTTTCCTCCTCATTTTCTTGTGCTTCGCGGAGAATTTCATCGCAGAGATAAGCATAGTCCGGCAGTTTTTCGATTACAGGCTTCCAAGCGGCCCGCACTTGTGCAGCTTCGTCCTTATCCATAGTAGAAAAGTTGTGATTGCGCTTTGTCTGCATCAGCACGGTGATGGCCATATCATCCAGCAGTCGGTGGCAAAGCTGTGTCGCGGTATGTAAATCATCGCAGCTTTCAGATTCGTGGGTTTTCTCATTGATGGTAAGAAATACATAGCCAACCTTATCAGACCAGAGGAGGTCAACACTGCCCTCGCTTTCCAAATAATCGGCAAAAGCGCTTTCTACACGCCGCATTTCAAGCGTTCTTTTCATTTTGAATGACATAGAGAAGTTCCTTTCAGGCAATTTTTATCTTTATGCTGGGGGTCACTGTCTCTATTATACACACTTGCTTATCCTATAATCTGGACTACAACTATATTTTCAACATTTTGCAAGAAAATGTTTATTCTTATTGTGGAGTAACTGCATCCAGTGGGTTCACGCGCACACCATTCTGCATCACCTCAAAATGCAGATGGAAACCTGTGCTGTCGCCGGTGTTGCCAACATAGCCAATGACTTGCCCCGCCGTGACGGTTTCGCCCGCTGAAACAGCAGCGGCAGTCATGTGGGCATACCGCGTAGACAGGCCCGCGCCGTTATCCAACAGAACTTGGTTGCCATAGCTATTGTTCCAGCCGGAAATGATGACCGTACCGCCGTGAGCAGCCAAGATAGGCGTACCCTCCGGCGCGGGAATATCCGTACCGCGATGGCCGGAGTTGCCGTAAGCATCTTCCTCACCAAAATTGCAGGAAATATAGGTGTGGCCGGGCAGCGGCCAGCATAACTCGCCATCCTCGATGATGCCGATGCCGCCGCAGAGGGCAAGCAGCGTAGGGCGCATTTCATCGGAGAGAAGTTCGTGCAATATATCGTTTTGGTCTTGGGTGAAATTGTACAACTCGGCCAGTTCATCCACAGTTTTGCTGCTGACGGTGATGTGCAAAATATAGTCGGTCTGCTGCTCCGGGTCGGGGTCGTCCTCGGTGGGTTCGGGAGTGATGTCTACTTCTTCGACCTCGTAGGTGATCTCGTGCATAGTCCAAAAGGTGTCTTGGATGCGCTGCATTTGGGCGGCATTGATAACGACAACGTCGCTATCAGAGTTGAGGTTGGTATGTACTGCAAAGATGGCCAGCACCTCCGGCCAGTAGCTTGCCCATGTATGACCGTCCTCGTAGTCGTAGGTGATGGTGGTTTCGCTGCACTCCGGGTGGGCGGATACGATGTCATTGATGGCCGCGCCGAAGTCGGCGTTGGTGTCGGCTACGATTTCGGCAATAGGGATGCTGTTGGGATCGCCGGATTCATCGGCAAACAAGATGCCCATGGGCGAGCCGATCACCGCTGCGGCTGCGCCAATGACCATCGCCAGCACCAACACCACGCCGCCTGCGCCAAGCAACGCCAGCAGCGATTGCGCGGCGCGCCGCACAGTTTGGGAGAGCAGGGCTTTGATTTTGGCTGCGATATAATGAACGCCACGGCTGATTGCTTCAACTGCGGCTTGTTTATTGCTGATTGTGGGCAGTTTGGGTGCGTGGGTAACGATGGGAGCGGTATTGCCCGCCGCTGTGGCAGTCGTCTGCTTTTGCAGATAGCGGCGCACAGCCTCGCGGGTCAGGTGCTGCCGCTTTAAGCGCTGCTGCATTTGGACTCGGCAGGGCGGCGGTGCCGGTGTGGCCGATGACGGCACAGGGGCTTGCGGCGCTTGTGTTTTGGCTGCGATGGCCTTTTGCCGGAAACGCTGCTTTTTGAACATTTCCCTGCGCTCGGTCTGCGTGGGAACAGTGACTTTCTCTTTTTCAGTCGGCTTTGATGCAGATTGGGCGCTGCCCTGCAAGGTGAGATTCTTCCGCTTCTCCTGCATTGCACGAAACTTGCGGTAGCTCATGCGGGCGGTGCTTTTGGCGGTGTTGCCTGTACGGGCAGCCACATCGGAAATGCCCTGCTGCACCTCGGTTTGTGCGTATTCTTCGGGGGATTCCTGCCGCTGCTCGGCGGTGCGTTCACCTTGCGCCTTGGCCCGCATAAGTGTTTTGCGCACAAGCTGCTTGCGCTTTGCTTTAATTCCGGGCATCGTCAATTACCACATCATCCAACTGGCGCGTATATTCCGGGTAGCGCAGTTTTACGGCTTCGTACATATACGGCGCAAAGGAGCAGTCGAACAGGTCATACGGTGTACAGGATTTGTCATCGTATCCATTCCAAAGGTTGTAGGCAAAACGGGTCAGCTTGACTGTGCCGCCGGTCTGCCAACCGGCGACCAGCGATTCCGGCTTGATTTCGTCCTTTTCAAAATTGAAACAAGCGTCAATGTTATTCCGAAGTGCGGGTACTGCTGTCAAGATGTAAATCAGTGCGCGGTGGTAGCTGTCCATCACCTTGCAGCGGTTGAGGTGGGTTAAGTATGCCCTACGATGGGGAGGGGTCACAAATTTGGGGTCGGTCATGGTGGTATCCTCCTATTTTATATAAAAGTTGTGCTTCTTGATTTCTACGGCGGTCGACACCCCGCCTTTTGTTTGTGTAAAATCATGCTCTTAGCGTTCTCCGTGGTCGATGGGTTTGATTTTCAGCTTATTGCCATCGCGCTGGAATTGCTCGTACTGTTCAGGAGTGCATTTCATCGGCAACAGGCCGTGCGGCGTGGGGAGAAAGACAACAGGGTTATGATACAGCCTTTCATATAAGAAAACCTGTCTATCAGTCAAACTGATAAAGTCTTCTCCGCCATTGCCGCAGACCACAAAAGAACCTGCAAGAAAATCTGTATGTCCGTAAAGCCGGTTAGGCGGCAAACCGTCAATCTTCCCGGAGTCGTTGCAGATAACGCAAACGCTATCTCTCCACGGACGGCAACATTCAATATCACCGCCGACAAGCTCCTGCAATGCCCTTAATGTGTTGGAAATCGTGCGCTCCTCCGGATATTTACCGGGTTGCACATACAGCACACGGATTTCATTTTCACTCATAGGATTCTCTCCATTTCACCGGGTTTTGTAGTAAGCAACTTATATGTCTTAGTATCCTTGGGCTGGGGATTGTTGAATGGGATAAGGCTGTTGCCCATTTTGATAATGCCCTCACCGGGTTGGGCCAACAGCAAATATTTCCGCTGCGGCTCGGACAGGCCGTACAACTCCACCACGCTGTCAATGTCCTTGGTTTGGCGCAGCATGACTACAAATTCGGAGTTTGCCAGCATGGCATAGGCGGTGTCGTTGGTAAGGCAGTCCTGCACATTCTGTGTAATACCGGTGGCGTAGGCGTTGTACTTTCTGAACCGCTTCCAACTTGTGTACAGGAAATTGGCGCTCAAAGAATCGCGCAGCAGCAGATAGATTTCGTCAAAGTACACCCATGTGGCGGCCTTGGGGTCGTTGCGTTCGTTGCTCATAACGGCGGTGTTGATGTACTCCAGCATAGAGAGCATAGCAACAGGTTTTAACTGCTCTCCCAAACTTTGGATATTGAAGCAGATCAGGCGGTTGCTCATGTCCACGTTCGTGGGCTGGGCGAACGCTTGCATACTGCCGGTGGCGAAAATCCGCAATGCAAGCGCGATTTCCTTTGACCGTTTATCGCGCTGATTGTTCAGTGCCATCCACAGGTCCTTGATAGTCGGGCATGGCACGGTATAGTGGGATTCCATCAAGGGTTTATAGATGTTTTCAAGGGCATCGTCAATCAGACTTTTATCACCGGCCAGAATATGCTCCTTGCCCATTATCTGCTCACACAGGCTCAACACAAATTCTGCCTTGGCAACATGGGGAGGTATTTTCGTTGCCTTATCGTATTTGAAGTCCAGCGGATTAAAGTGCGTAGCGCTGTCCACCGAGATATTCACAACCTCGCCGCCCAATTCCTGCACGAGGGGCGCGTACTCATTTTCGGGATCTACGACATAGAAACGTGCTTTTGTGAAGCGCAGATACAGCATAAGGATTTCCAACTTAACAAACATGGATTTGCCGCCGCCGGAGGTGGCGACAACCATCGCATTGCCGTTGACAAGGCTAGTGCGAAGCCCGATGATGAGATTGCCGGTCACGGCGTTTCTGCCGTAACAAATGCCGCCCGGTGTGAGAATTTCTTGGGTATTGAACGGTACAGTGCTGTCAGCGATTTCGTCAGCATCGTGCGCACACTCTCGATGCGGCGCAGACCGTAGGGCATAGCCGTATTAAAGGCGCGTTCCTGCTGAAAGTACAACTCGGTGAATCGGCAGTTATAGTTTGCCGCCGTGGTTTTCAGTGCATCGGTTTCCAGCGCGAGATCTTCCAGTGTGTCAGCAAAGTAAGTGACGGTGAGCAGGCTCAAAAACATCTGCTGGTCATTTTCCGTCATTTCTTTACGGATGCTGGCAATGATGCGGTCCTGCTCCTGCGTCCGCTGCGGCACGGAAGATGTAAAGTCGAGATTTTCCACGGATTTCTTATTGAAACGGACTTTCTCGGCATCGGTTTTCATCTGCGCATTGTCAATTTCTTTGAAAGCATCCTCGGTTTCCACCGGCTCAATGTCGATTGATAACACAATGTATGGCACTTGCTGAAGCAGTGCGGAGATAAACTTATCATCAAGCTGCTGCGGGTACTCGCTGATCGTCATGCACTTGGCATAAAAATCCTCGATTTCAATATGCTTTTTGCAAAAGCGGATGCAGTCCGGGGCGATAGAATCGCGGAAGTCCTGCCCCAGTTTGGCACAATTATCAAAGTCGAAGTTAAAACGACCCTCCTCGGAAATGCGGAAAAACTTGTGCAGCACCTCCAGCCGTGCGCGGTTGTCCAGCGGCGTGACGGCACATTCCAAGGCGGAAAATGCAGACAGCAAATGCCCCTGCACCTGTACAAAGCGTTCGCGGGCCTCTTTTACGCCGGGTTTGTTCGTGGACACGATGATGTACTTATGCTGCACCACATTTCCATTTTCGCGGGCGTTGGCCTTGATTTGGCGGTTACGCTCGGCGCGGAGGGCATCAAAGCCATCGTTCTCGCGGTGGTACAGCACATCACGAGCAAAGGCTTTTTCATCCATGCGCTGGCTGACGATGCAGACTTGCATCCAGCAGTCAGCGGGGATGCCCGCGTAGACCGTGCCAAGTTGCGTTAAAATATTCTGCTTGGCCGCGTCACTCTGCATGGCGTAGTTGATGTCGCTGATTTGCCACATCAAACTGAACACATTTTCCGATTGCCAAACACCGTCTGCATAGATTCTGTCAATCGGGATGCTCTGCTGCACCGAATGCGGCATTTCATAGCTGCCACGTGTTTTTCGCGTAGATGCGTACTCACTTAATCTCAATGTTTATCACCTTTTTTTCTTTTTGAAATATTTGTTTTCGGTTTTCCACAACCGCCAGTCGTTACGGATAATTGTGCTGTCTATTACAACAAGCAGGAATTTTTCAAAGGTCAGACAGTCATAAGTGAAAAATCCTGCTGCTGCAATCGGCGCAGCGGCAACAATGCAGACCCAGCCCGCCGTTTCATGCCCTAGCAGCGGGGTCAGCCACAAATAAACTGCAACAGCTACGGCGATGGCTACGCCGGAGCAAATCATCTGCCGCAGATTCAGCCCCAAAAAGATTTCCTCTTGGTAATGGCGGATTTCTTTATTTATCGGAATTTGCATATTACAACCCCATCATTTCATGGATAATTCGGTCAGAGCCTTTTATTAGCCCCACAAGTACGAGCATATTGAACACGGTTTCGGCAAGGTAGCTCCACACAATAGTGGTCGCCTCACCGCTGGCTACTGTTGGCGTACTGACAAATGCTGAGTAAATCACGCAGGCCAGCACAATGACCGCACCCTCTAGGCACACGCCAACATAGCTTTTCAAAAACGATATGCCCACGGATTGTGTGCTTTCCCCCGCAAAAGCCGCCAGCGGCAGCGGAGCCAGCGCTGTGTACATATACAAACGGAAGAAGCGGCCATACACGGTAAGGATCATTACAAAGGAAAGCACCGTAATGAACAAGCTGCCGAGAATCGTTACGAGCCATAGCGGTATGCTGGCGAGAAATCCCACATTTTCGATAGCGGTCTGCATTTCTGCGGGCAGCGACACCATAGCTTCTGAGATACCTCCCATGCTGTCGGCCATATCTGTGACGATGCCGTTACAGATGGAAAACACATTCAGCATAATGTCCATGCCGTATCCCACAAGCGCTTTTGCCGCCACAAAGCGGAGAAAGTAATGGATTGCAGCTTCGGGGCGTTTTAACTCGTGAAAATTCATTGTGTTTTTACATAGCTATATAGCAAAGAACAGCACGACCAGTGCATAGCCAATGCCAACCATACCATTGTGCAAGGTCTGCATCACACTCCACACTGCGCCGCCCTTAAAGTTTGGGGGCCGGTTGTCACCAGCCCCCATAACTCGCCCAGCTTTCCATTCCATGTGCTGAACGCATTGTTTAGATTCTCAACGATCCAGTTTTGATTCAAGTTTTCACCCACTTTCAGATAAAAGAAAACAGCCGACAGAAAGTCTGCCGACTGCATAGCTTAATTAAAAAAATTGTTTGTTATTAGGGTGTCCATTGTAGAAGCAACTGCATCACACACTTCATCAAAGCTGATGGTGGAAGCGTAGTCGAAATCTTTTCGGTAATTATCCCATTGCCTACGCATAATCTCGCTGTTTCGCACCGCTTCCACAATCGCTCTATAATCTTGCAAAATCGAATCAGAGCCTCGCTTACTGGCTGTAGCCATCAGTGCCGCCCCTAAAGCGGGAAAGTCTATATTTTCTGCTTGCAGTTTGGTAAGGATATAGACATCATAATAATCTCTTGGCCGGGTATTCTGGTCACTGCGAGATATTACAGTCTCCAGCTTTTCCGCCAGAATGGTGGCCAAATTGTATGCCATAACTTGAATATGACGATCTTCCAGCATCAACTTGTAGTCATATTGAATTTCGCGTGGTGTGATTTTATCGCCAGTAGTAATGTCCAGCTTTAAGGGAACTGCCATAGGCGGAAAATCGGCTGTCAAAGCTACGCGGTATCCAGTATATTCATCACCCTCCCGGATTTCACCAATGCTTTTGAATGTAAATGTGATGTCATCGTCAACCGAAACGGTGAGAATCTTCTCTATCATTTTTTGGACGGCATCCTGCGTAACTGGATAACCCTTTATGGTTGCATCCATATCCATTGTCGCTCTGGAGTTCAGCCCCACCATAGAGGAAATTAAAAAGCCACCTTTGATGATGTAATTATCCCGATACGGGGATAATGATACCCGCTCCAAGAATCGTTCCAGCATATAATTTTGCAAAACAAGCTGTGCGGAAATCTGGTTTTCTTTCGCCAGCTTTTTCATAATCGCTTTCAGCTGCATAGCGTTTTTCATAATAGTACCTCCAAATAAGGACGCAGCCGTTTTTCTACGCGTAGTTGATGAGCATATTCCGAAAGCAAAGGAATGTTCTTATCTTTACGGCCAGCGTACCGCTTGAATGCATCTGTAATGATCTGAATATCCGTGTGGCTGATGGGCTTTAGAATTTCACATAGGGTTTTTTCTGCATTGTAGGCCCGGACTGTATTTCCGGCAGGGGTGTCAACCAGCGCGATTCCAAGACTGTAATAAGGCTCTTTCTTGCAAGAGCATAAAATTCCCGCTGCTTTTGGACTGGATGTATTATATCCATAGGGAAATGCCATGTGAAACTTGTGTGGTGTCCTGTCAGTTAAATCATGCAGAAACAGTGCGGTATCCAATGCAAATACACCACGCTTATATCGCTCTTGAATGGATACAAATTCATCCTCCCAAACTTCCGGCAGGGTATATACCCCACGGGAGACCTGATCTAATCGGCCTGTATCGGCCAAATATTTCAAACTTCCGCGTGATATTCCGGCAGAAGAAATCATAGCAGCAGTTACGATGCCATTATTTTGGGAAGCCAACTCTATAATCTTCGTTGTAGAATCCATAGCACACACCTTCTCTTAAATTGACTTTTGTGCTAAACATTATACGCTTATTTAGCATAAAAGTCAACGAGACGGCATCGCTTACAGAATCATATCAAGAATATCCTTTGCAAAGTAAATGACCACGCCACCGAAGAACGTCATAAAGCCTTGCGCCCGCTGGCTGGCATCATGACCTTTAAGCGCAAGGCCAATTTGCACGATGCCGAAGCCCAGCAGGATTGCGCCGATGGCTTTGATGGCGCTGAACACAAAGTCGCTCAGATTGTTGATGGTCGTCAGCGGATCATCTGCAAAGGCAGGCATGGCCATAACAAAAGCAGCGGCAACCACCGTCGCCGCCACAAGATAAAGGCGCTTGATTTTGCGGTCAGTCACCTTGGTCGTATTGAGAGAAGTTTTCTTCATTTTCATAATAATTTTCCTCCGGGTGTTTTTCTAAGTAGTCGAGTTGTTCGTACATTTCTTCGGTGATTTCGGGTGCTGTCGCGGCAGCAACAGCACCCATCGTGATAGTGACGGCGTCGCCCATATAGTCGGGCGGCATTACATAAGGCTCACCTCCTGCATCGGATGTATATTTTACATTCGGGTGATGAAGCAGATTATACTTTTTGTCGATGACCGGGTCCTCGCTGCGCATCAGCAGCAGGCACTCATCGTCACGCATACGGCGGATTTCATCGGGCATACACAGTTCACGGCCCGCCGTTTGCAGGCTGTCGCTGCTGCTGCCCCGGCTGCCTTTGCCAATGCTTTGGCTTTTGGTGCGTTCGGTTTCCTTGCCGAGAATTTTGGAAAGATACTCGTATGTACCGTACTCGTTACCGCCGAGGTAAAGCAGGGTGTCACAGTTTCCGATTATGCCTTCCCAATCGTCTTTGAACAGGCTTTTTAGCTGGGCAATGTTCTGCAAAAATAATGTCGCAGCTGATATTTCGGCTGCGGCACACTGCCAAGATATTTTTGAAGTTCTTGGGCAAGGCAACATTTGCAAACTCGTCCATCATCAACCGCACATGAACAGGCAGCGCACCGTTGTATTCCGGTGTAGAATCGGCCAAACGAAAAAGTTGGTCGAAAAGCTGCGTGTAAAGCATCGTTGCGATGAAATTAAAAAGTTGTGTCATTGTCGGGCAGCACAATGAACAGCGCCCGCTGCTCCAGCCCCATACGCGGCAGGAACATTTCATCACGAGAAGTCATTTCCGCAAACTTACGGCTGTTGAACATATAAAGATTGGCCGCAGCGGAAATCAAAATAGATTGTAGCGTCTTTTTCGCACCCAACATAAAAGACTTGAATTGCAAGACGGCGGGGTGCTGCGGGTCACGTCGCTCCAATTCTCCGAACAGCATCATCAGGGGATTCTCGACCATTTCATTCTCACTGACCTGACAATTTAGAATCATGTACATCAGCGTCGAGAAATTCTGCTCACTGGCGGGGGCTTCGTACATCAGATAGAGAATCAGCGCGGAAATCAGCAGCACCGAGGAATCATCCCAAAACTTATCGCCGCCGCTGGGGGCATCCTTGGGTTTGGTGTTGTTGACGATGGCGAACGCCAGCTTGATGGCGTCCTCATCGGTTTCGAGATAGGCCATCGGATTGTAATGCCCTTGAAAATGCACAAGGTCAAGCACTGTCACGCTGATACCTTTCGTTTCCATGATTCTGCCGAGGGTGCGTGTCAATTCCCCTTTGGGGTCCAGAAAAAGATAAGAGCCAATCAGTTGCAGCGCGTTGGGCTTCACATAAAAGCGTGTCTTGCCGCTACCAGATCCGCCGATTACGATAATGTTGAGATTATGTTTATGCGCGTGGCTGTCGGTGCTGAAGCGTACATTCTCGGTCAAAATGTAATTTTCTTTGGGGTCTTTGGTATTGCGGTACTTGATGTTTAGTCTGTGGGCGCTGCCCCACTTGGCCGTACCATGTTCCGCGCCGGGGTGGCGGTCTGCTTGGTCGAGCATATAGCAGTAGACGGCCAACGGATAAAGCACCAGCACCGCCAGCAGAAATTTTGGAGTGCTGGCGCACCAGCGCAGCATGGATGGGGTGTGCAGAATTTCGGACAACACGGCGGTGATTTCTGCCAGCCCCTGCGCCTGTTCAGTTGCCTGTGCCAGCGCTGCGGCAGCAAACAGCAGCGGTATCAGCAACAGTCCATACAGAATGATTTCTGTGCGGTGGTCTTTATTCGGACGCATGGATTAACGAGCCTCATCCCGCTGCGGTGCGCTCTGGCCGCGCTGCAGGCCAAGTCCCTTTTCTACAGTGTCTCCAATAGTCACAGACAGTTCCCGAATTTCTTCCAGTGTTTTGCGTTCCTCGCCGGGTGGAATGTGGGTATCCATCCCGTCCAAAACAGCGGCAGCGGTATCGGGCATCGGCAGGGAAAAACGCCCGCAAAACTCCACCGAAACGGCCATTGCTGTTTTGCGCAGATAAGGTGCTTGGGAGATACCCGGCGTGTGCTGCTCTGCGGTTGCAATGACGATTTCGGCGGGCAGTCGTGCCAGCGCTTCACGCTGCGGCATGGCCGTTGGAAACACAATCGCGTGTTGCTCGGCATCGTACCCGATAACACCCTCATTTTGAAAAATGATGTTGACCGGAGAAAGGCGCTCCAGTTCCTTGATGGCCTTGTCCATCTGTTCCGGCTTGATTTCGGGGATGGGATACGGTTTGTTGCCGTAGGTCATGGACACATCGAAAATCGAACCGACATTATAATAGCCGTTGACCCGCACAAGCTTCGGGATGCCTTTCGCCCCTTTGTTCACGCGCCGCCCAAACTTATCCCAGTCTCTGGCGGTCAATACGGCCCGCGCTTGCGGCAGGGTTTGCAGCACAAGTGCGGCATTGCCGGATGTGATATGGCTGCCAAGCCGCCCCCTGCCGTACAGATAGTCGGCAAGGCGCTGGCCATCCTGCACAACTTCCTGCAATACGGATTTTTGCGCCGCAATGGTTTCTTTAAGTTCGGCTTGCTTTTTGGCTTTCCACTCCTCGATGGGCAATCGCTGTTCGTACATTTATCGCTCCTCCTTCGCAGTAATATCCTGCACTTTTTCCTGTGCCTGTGCTGCTGTACGGGCGGCTTTTTTCAGTGCCATAATGGTTGCCCGCACAGATGGCCGGGGGTCAATATCCAAAGGATTCTTCCCGCGCGTCAGCAAGCTGTCGCCGGATTGACGGCGGGTTGGGTCTTTTTTTCGGTCTGCCGTAGTGACCTTGGGAATGGCATACCCAAGCTGCTCATAGATACGGTTCAGTTTAGCGACATCTTCGGCTTTGAACATGACATCTACTTTTTCGTTCTGTGCCTTATCTTTCACAACAGCAAACAGAACGCCGTACTGCTTGGCCAATTCCTTAAACTGTCCCACGTCTTTGCTTTGCAGGGCAATAATTTTCAATTCTTTGCCCTCCCGCAGCAGACGGTCAAGGCTGGTTTTGCCTTTCACTTTAGGATTTTCCTTGGCGTAGGCCAGCGATAAGGCCAGTGCATTTTTAATACCCAGCGCAGACAGCTTAATGGCTACTTCGGTAACCTGTAAGGCTTCCCGCACCATCTGATCGGCTGCTTCGCCTCCGTTGTTCATCCTGTTTCACCTCATTTCGTTCTTCTTGTGCGGCAAGTTCTGCTTGCCGTAGTTTTTCCTGCACCTCGGCGGCATCTGTTTCGATGTCGGAACAGATGTAAACCCCATGGCGCAGGGCTTTCATTTGCTGGGTCAGTGATTTGATTTTCTCATCCCGCGCGGCACGTTCCGGCTCACGCTTTTTGCCGATATAGGACTTTGCGCTGGCGGGCAAGCTGTTGGATTTGGACTTCTGCATTTTCCTTGTAGGCCAGCAGTTCATCCATAGTTTCAATATGGTTTTCCCATAGGAATTTCGTTTGCTGCTGGTATCGGCTGAACAGCAGAAAATCCTCACGCAGCAAAAAGTAGCAGCGCTTTGTGCTCTTGCCGTGGTAGGCTTTCCGCAGCAGGGCGCAGTAGTGATAGTAGCAAGCCATAAAGCCGGACACCTTGGGATACCGGCGCGGCAGCTTGCCGAGATACCGCGCTCGCCGCACAGTGGGCTGCCATTTCGGTTTTGCCGGGGCGTATTCCTGCCGGTATTCCTGCTGCATTTCGGTGGGCATACGGTGCAGTTGGCGGTAATACTCCCGCAGCGCTGTCTCGGAAAAGCGCGGGTCGAGCCGGTCAATGCGGATATTTCGCTGGGCGTCTTTATGGCGCACAGCCATGTGTTCCACACGCGGCCCATATTTGACCGTGTAGCCCATGTTCTGCAATTCCGTGATAAAGCCATCAAAGCTGTCGGCGGCAGCAATAGCCTGTTCCACATCTTTACGAACCATACCTCGGATGGTAGGCTTGCCGGCCTGACCGCTTAGCCACTCGTCATAAGCTTTTCCCTTGCCGTCCGTTTCGATGACGGACAGCCGATTTTCTCGGCAAAGTTCATCCGATACCTGTCGGATTCCGTGGTAGTAGGTGTCAAAGTTGTTGCGGAACATTTTTCCGTCCGCATAGGATACCGAATTGACGACTATATGATTGTGCAGGTGGCCTTTGTCCAAATGGGTGCTGACCGTACACTCAAACCGATCCGCAAGAAACCGCCGTGCAAATTCACAGCCAATCTCGTGTACTTGGTCGGGCGTGGCTTCACCGGGGCTGAAACTTTGTATGATGTGGTAGGCCAAAACTCCCTTATCTGTGGGTTGCTCCCACAATCGTTTGGTTAATTCCATGCTCATACAGGCTGTCTCCGGGTCACAATGAAAGCCTGTCACATACAGTTGATGCTCTGTCTTATCTTGGTTCTGCGTATAGGATAAGAGCCGCCTTAAATCATCATCAGCAAATTTTTCGGTTTTGTTTGGATTGCTGGTATAATCCAGACATCGTTGCAGATGATGCTTTACTGCTTTGATTTTTGTATAAGCTATTGGACCCCACCTCCCTTAATGTACCTCCATATTTGCTCCATGATTTGTTTTGCAGTCAGCAAGTCGGTATTACTTACTTTTCCGCTGGCGTTGGCAATGTGGGCAAGCTGGTTTAGATTGTTGCCAAGGGCTGCAATTTGGCGTGACATTTTTATGTAGTCGGCTGTCGGACGCTCCAGAAGTGGAGCGTCCATCAACACTTTGCGCAGCACTTGCTCTTGATTTAGCCCTGTGCTTTTACTTAAATACCGCAGTCGTTCCTGCTCGTCTTGATTGAGCCGTAGGAGTTTTTTATAGGTTCTTGCTTTCATAATTCACCATCCGATGCAGGGGTTTTAGGGGTATTCCCCTAACAAGTGGGCGATGTGATATCACATTGCCGTGCTTGCTCGTACTGTGCCATAGGCACAGTACGCCGCCTGCTGAAAATCACCACGGCAGCTGCAACCCCTTTCGGGTAGCATAGCGTTCGACACGATGAGCCAGCCGAAACATATTAACCCGGTCACGCAGGCTGTACTCGGTAGCCGTGACCTGTACACCGCGCTGCATGAGCCGCTTGAAAAAGGAGTACAAGTGGCGCTCCTTGCCGCTGATCTGCCGCATACGGCAGATATAAACGCGGTCAACTTTTCCACCCTTAATCTGCTGCATCATATCGCGGTAGCCGGGGCGCAGCAGCCAGCCGCCGCGCTCGTCAATGCTTCCACCGACAATATCACAGCCGTCATGCAGAGCCTGCATTGAGCAAACTTTATAGCTGTTCATTGTGCCATCGTAGTCGCCGGGAATTCGCGCGTACACCCACGCGCGGGGTCTTTTCTGTTCGTCCATTGTTCACCGTTCCTCATAAAAACTTAGTTGTTCGCCCTCCTGCAGAAAGCGTTCGTCTATCTCACGAAAAGTGCGCCGCCAACTAAAACGTTCGGTGGGTTTATTCGGCACGTCCTGTAATTCAAGCAAAAGCTGCCAGAGTTCGGGGTGGTATCTGTAGAGATGCCGCAGTTCGCTGATTGATGCGTTCGGGCAAAACCAACAACCCCCGCGTTTAGTGAAGTCATACAGCGGGGACAGCAGCTCCTCAGCTGCGCACATAGACCTCGCTTCGGGTTCGGCCACATGGTACTTGTCCAGCAAAGAAATCTGACCGGGCTTTAATCGTGCCAGTCGCTTGGGTTCATCTGCGGCGATGCCGATGTACTGCACCGTGTCCGGGGGCAATGCCTTCTGATATGCCTTGATCGGCGGCAGCTTGCAATCCCGCTGAATTGTACAGCGCCCACTCAGAGGGAATCCCGAAAGCATCCCCTTGGTTTTTCCTCGTGTGACAACATGGTAAAAAGCAGGATAGATAGGTCTTTTCGGAGCGCAAAACCCGTGTCGGGATGCCGCGCTGTTCAAAATACGGGATTGCTGTTTCGTGGATAAATCGGTTGTGTTCGGGCAGCTCGCCGGATATTTCCTCGCTGAACATGACCTCGCAATACACAAGTTCGTCCAGCGGTTCACCATGCTGCAAGGCCAGCAGCGCGGTGGCGATACTGTCTTTTCCGAAACTGCAACTTAAAATGTGTTTTGCCATCTTCTCTCCTATAAAAATAGGGAGGGCCGCGCGGTCCTCCCCGTAAAAAAAGTATATTTCATTTTCCGATTATTCCTTAGTCCTCGGTGTCCTCGTCATCATCGTCACGGGGCGCAATATCTTTGCGGCGGGCGCTCTTGTGGACCAGAACGGCCAGCCCTGCAAGAGAGATTCCCGCAATCGCCAGCTGCAGTCCCAACGAAGAATTGTCGCCGGTCTTAGGAATCGTCAGCAGCGGCGTGGGTGTTGCAGTGGGTGCAGCGGGCACGGGTGTCGGCGCTGGGGTCGTGTTCGGCGTGGGCTGCGGGTATGGTCCGGGGTCGGCGTGTTGTCGGGGGGTAGGTGTCGGTGTGTCCTCGCGGGCATCTTTCATTACCACGGTCTGCATCTCGCCGGTGGGCAGAACGGTAAAGTCGATACTTTCTGCAACCTTGTAGCCGTTGGGTGCGGTGATTTCCGTCAGTGTATTGACATAAGTGTACGTTGGACAGTTCTTGGGCTGGCCGTCTGCGCCGGGGGTGCAGCAGTAGGCGGGTTCGCCGTTGAACCAGATCAGCCAAGTGCCGTTGACCTTGGCAACCTTGGTGATCTTGCCACTTGTCACCGCAGGGGTGGGGCGCTCGGCAAAGGCGGCAATTTCGCTGTCAGGGAAAGGATATTCGGCAGTCGCATTGCGGTCGATGGCTACCTGTAGGGGTTTTGGTCAGTGTGCTGCCATCGGGTGCGGTGTAAACCAACTGCGCGGTAAAATTCGCATCTGCCTGCACATATACACCCAGCACCGCAGCGGAGGTTTCGCTGTATTCGTTGTGCAGCAGGCTTTCAGCATCCTCGGCGGGCGCGCCGTAGTAGTCCAGCAGGGTCACGCTGTCCGGCAGAACCAGATCGAGCGTGCTGCCGTTGGCGGGGTACTCCACCTGCGCCATAATGGGAACAATGGCATAGTCTGCGCCATCCAGCAGGGGCGCGGCCATGGTAAGGCTGTCATTGTCCAGTGCAACGGCAGTTAGATAGCTGCCGCCTTCTTCCAGCTGGCTTTCGGGCCACTCGGAAATGCCGATTTTAGTTTCACCGGTGGCAACCGGCAGACCCTCGCTGCCGATATAGGAGCCGATGGGTGCATCGGGCAAGTCAGTGTACAGTTCCGCGCCGACAACAGCAGCAGGGATTTCTTCTTCAGCGGGCTGCTCTTCTGCCGTTTCCGGGGTGGCTTCGGTTACATCCTCGCCGGGGTCGGGGCTGCTCTCGTCGGTCTGACCGTTGTCTGTTTCAGACGGTTCGGTCTGCTGCTCCATCTGCGCGGTTTCCTCGGTGGGCTGCGGTGTGGGTTCCTCCGCAAACGCTGCACCGGGCAGCATGGAGCAGAGCATTACCGCCGCCGCAAACAGCGCGGTAACGCGATGCTTCAATTTATAATGTGTTTCTTTCATTGTGAAATCCTTTCAAAACAGAGATTTTTTCACGAAAAAAGCGCCTGCAAAATGCAGACGCTGCGGTTATCTTTCGGGGGTATCCTGGGCGGGCTGGGCTTTGGCTTTTTCAAATTTTCGCACTTGGTTTACAAAACCGTCCAATAGGCAGGTATGCGCTTGTAGGTCAGCGTAGTAACAGGAACGGTCAAATCCACGGCGATCCATATCTTTGATCGTGCGAATGGAATCTGCCCATTCTCTATTCGTGCGAGAAATCCGACCATCTCCATCACGGGTTTGAATGGCCGCTGCCAACACATATTTTGTGCGCTCCAGCCCATATTCCGCCACTACCTGCTCAACAGCGCCAGCGCCCAGCCGCATACCATCAAAGCGCTGTGCAAGCGCTGCGTCAATCTCGTCCCGACACCTTTCATTCAAGTGGCAAGACGCATGGTACTGCTGCAATTCGCCGTGTTCGCGGGCATAAGTGACGGACTGTCGATATACTTTGGGTGGGTTCTGCTGCTGCTCCTTTTTCAGCAAGTCATCTGCACGGTCTTCCACGCACTGAGCCACAATGCTCATATAATCGGTTTCCAGCTTGGAAAAATCCTTATACACATCCGCCAGCGGCGCGGGAGATTTCAGCAGCGCCCGCACCTGTGCAGGGGTGAGGTTCATTTCTTCCGTTGCAAGAATAATGTCCTCACGGACGCTGTACTCGTAGGCGTGGTGTAGAATTTCTTCTGGCGGCTGTGCGGTCAGCCATAGGCAATAGGCGCTCTGCTCCACCCGCATTTTTTCGCAGAGCTGCTCCTGCGGGGTCATTCTTTTACCTCGCACACCAAAGAATTGGTTTCCAGCACATGACGCCAAAAATCGACCTGCCTGTCATAAGACATATTTTCATAGCAGACATCAATCAGCGTTGCATACAGCTTTTCCTCATCTTCAGGGGAAATGGCAAGAGAAATATTGTTTTGCGAACAATAGCACAGGTAATCAACAAGGTCGCCCATAGTATCTGCACCGCTGTTCTCCAACAATTCTTCCCACTCGTGCGGAAAATCGAGATCTTCCAGCACAATATCCACCGTGTCGTCACACATAGGAATACTTACGGTTACTTCCTCTCCCGGATGCGGGCTGAAACAGTCCAAAATAGGTAAACAGCCGGAACTCCGGCTGCATCTGCCAGCGTGTTTGCCAGCAGACTCATCATTTCATCGTGCGTCATAAAATCCTCCGAAGCAGATAAGATCCCACAAAAAGTACGACTGCATACTGAATAAATCACTTCGTGTATGCAAATCATTCAACATCTCTCCATTCCAAGGAGTTGTTTTCAAGCATATCTTCCCAAAAATACCATCTTGCCGTCCATGTCCATATTTTCATAGCAGATTTTGAGCAATGCAGTAGAAAGAACATCATCGGCACTTGAATTTTCGGATTTGCTTTTGTTCAGATAATCGGCAACGTCTCCAATCGTTTCAGCACCGATTTTTTTCAGTAACGGTTCGCACTCTTCCGGCCAGATTTCGCTGCCCACCGGCATGATGCGCATAACACCGTCAATAGGATACTCTATGCGAGTTTTATCCTCCTCGCACTGTGAGAAACCGTCTATAACGCTAATACAGCCCTCATACCTTGCCTTTGTAAGCAGGGT
>VOFB01000263.1_pt1 | contig 24000 bp, 35 predicted proteins | sample 5384141 | NCBI WGS metagenome assembly VOFB01 (sample SAMN12384721, study PRJNA508395) | human gut metagenome | isolation source: healthy gut A | host: Homo sapiens | reverse complement strand
TCAATTCATTCTTTAAAAGTAAATCTAACCATTCAAAGAAAATCTTTGTTGTTTTTATTCGATTTTAACCTATCAAGCAATCCCATACTTCGACCTCCGAAAACTGAATTTATCTTGCAATTAGAAACCATTTATCTTGTATATGGTTCTGTGTCTTTTCCATCATATACAAACCACAGATACCTACGTGAAGTTTCGGGTTAACCGGTTTGCCAAGCTGGATTGCCATCTTCATAAGTTTGCCAACGCCAACCTGATCAAGTTTTGCAAATGGATCGTTCTCAAAGATCTTAGCGTCATAGTATGCGTTAAGGAATTTACCTGCATCATCACGAGAGAAGCCGTATGTCATCTGAGTCAAGTCGTTTGTACCGAAGCAGAAGAAGTCTGCCTCTGCAGCGATCTCATCAGCAGTAAGCGCTGCTCTCGGAATCTCGATCATAGTACCAACTTCATATTGAAGGTCAGAACCTGCGGCTTTGATCTCAGCATCAGCTGTCTCAACTACAAACTTCTTAACATATTTAAGCTCTTTGATGTCACCAACAAGCGGGATCATGATCTCTGGTTTTATGTTCCAGTCCGGGTGATCCTTCTTAACATTGATTGCTGCACGGATAACAGCTCTTGTCTGCATCTTAGCAATCTCTGGATATGTACTGCAAGACGGCATCCACGATGTCCCATCATTGGGTTGAACTCATGAAGGCAATCGATGATTGTCTTGATCTGCTCTACAGTCTTACCCTGAGCGTCAGCAAGTTTCTTAATGTCTTCCTCTTCTGTAGGAACGAACTCATGAAGCGGCGGATCAAGGAAACGGATAGTAACCGGGTTACCTTCCAGTGCTTCATACAGTTTTTCGAAGTCTCCCTGCTGTTCCGGAAGAATCTTAGCAAGTGCTGCTTCTCTCTCTTCTTCTGTCTCAGCACAGATCATTTCACGGAATGCATCGATTCTGTTGCCCTCACCGAAGAACATATGCTCTGTACGGCAAAGACCAATTCCCTCTGCACCAAGCTCGCGTGCTTTTACAGCGTCGGCAGGAGTATCAGCGTTTGTACGAACTTTCATTGTTCTGTATTTGTCAGCCCATCCCATAATTCTTCCGAATTCACCTGCGATCGTAGCGTCTACTGTCGGGATGAGTCCGTCATAGATATTTCCTGTGGATCCGTCAAGAGAGATTGAATCTCCCTCGTGGAACTCTTTTCCTGCTAGTGTGAATTTCTTGTTTGCTTCATCCATTATGATGTCACCGCATCCGGATACACAGCAGGTTCCCATTCCACGGGCAACTACAGCTGCGTGGGATGTCATACCACCACGAACAGTCAGGATACCCTGTGCAGCTTTCATACCTGTGATATCCTCTGGGGATGTCTCAAGACGAACCAGAACAACTTTTTCTCCTCTTTCAGCCCACGCAACAGCGTCCTCAGCTGTGAAGACGATTTTACCGCAAGCAGCTCCCGGAGAAGCTCCCAGAGCTTTAGCAAGCGGAGTAGCCTCTTTCAGAGCATTTGCATCGAACTGCGGATGAAGCAGAGTCAAGGTTACGAGGATCGATCATTGCAACTGCTTCTTCCTCAGTTCTCATTCCCTCATCTACCAGATCGCAAGCGATCTTAATGCTGCCTGTGCTGTTCTCTTACCGTTACGTGTCTGTAACATATACAGCTTACCATGCTCTACAGTAAACTCCATATCCTGCATGTCTCTGTAATGTTTCTCCAGAGTCTCGCAAACCTGTTTGAACTGTACGAATGCTTCCGGGAATTTCTGTCCATTTCTGAGATGTGCATAGGTGTACGAACGCCGGCAACTACGTCTTCACCCTGTGCATTTGTAAGGAATTCACCGAACAGACCGTTCTCTCCTGTAGCTGGGTCACGAGTAAACGCAACACCTGTACCACAGTCATCTCCCATGTTACCAAATGCCATCATCTGTACGTTAACAGCTGTTCCCCAGGAATACGGGATATCGTTGTCACGACGATATACGTTAGCTCTTGGGTTGTCCCATGAACGGAATACAGCTTTTATTGCTTCCATTAACTGTTCCTTCGGATCAGATGGGAAATCAGAACCAATCTTCTCTTTGATATTCAGCTTTGAACTGCATCAGCCAGCTCTTTAAGGTCTTCTGCAGTAAGTTCAACGTCCTGCTTAACGCCTCTTTCAGCTTTCATTTTGTCGATCAGCTCTTCAAAATATTTCTTACCAACTTCCATAACTACGTCAGAGTACATCTGGATGAATCTTCTGTAGCAGTCCCATGCCCAACGATTTAATCAAGGTTCAGGATTGCCATCATACCAGGCATAGAAGCTCCAGCGAACTGAAACGAGAAGTGTCTCAACAATTCCTTCTTTTATCTCAGCACTGCAACTCCGCTGTCTATGACTTCCATGCCGTAATTTGCCATGATATATGCAATTGTTCCGCCTCCGCCGAGGTCTACTTTTCCAAGTTCCGCGAACTGATAGGATACATCTTCTGCATTCATTGCACGGCGTACTTCTGCCAGATATTCTGCATTAGCATCATTCGAACCGCTCTTGCCTCTTGCTCCGGTAAATTTATTGAATACCAGCCCTCTTCCGAAGAATGCGGCACTTCTCTTTTCAAATGCTTCTGCATACATCGGATCGTAAGCTGCACTTACATCAGAGGAAAGCATCTTTGAATTCTGAAGTGCACGGCGTACCTTAAGATCTGATTCTCCTTCTGTCAGTGCAACAAGCTCTGCTACCACATTTTCAAAGAATCTGGAATGCATACCGGTTGCTCCCACGCTTCCGATCTCTTCCTTATCTACAAGGATGCAGCAGGAAGTACGTTCTACATCTTCTACATCCAGCATTGCAAATAACGAAGTAAATGCACATACTCTGTCATCCTGTCCATAAGCAAGGATCATACTTCTGTCAAGCCCGCAGTCTCTTGCCTTTCCGGCCGGAACGATCTCCAGTTCTGCAGACAGGAAATCTTCTTCTTCCATATTATAATAGTCCGTCAGGATCTTCATAACGTTCGCTTTTACTGCGTCTTTTTCATCCTCATCCAGTCCTTCTTCTTTCTCAAGCGGACGGCTTCCGATCAGAAGATCCAGTTTCTCACCTTCGATTACCGCGCTTGCTTTCTTCTCCATCTGTTTTCCGGCCAGGTGAATCAGCAGATCTGTAACTACGAATACCGGATCATCCTCTTTTTCTCCGATATTTACTTTCTGGACAGTCCCGTCTGTCTTAACGATCACTCCATGAAGTGCCAGTGGAAGTGTCACCCACTGATATTTCTTGATTCCGCCATAATAGTGGGTATCCAGATAAGCAAGATCTTCATTTTCATATAACGGATTCTGTTTTACATCAATTCTTGGTGAATCAATGTGTGCTCCGAGAATATTCATACCATTTTCCAGCGGTTCTTTTCCGATCAGGAACATTGCAATACTTTTTCCCATACATACTGCATAGACCTTATCTCCCGCTTTTAAGCTGCCTTTGATATCTTTCAGATTGCGGTAACCCTTCTTCTCAATCTCTTTTACCGTCAGGCGGACGCATTCTCTTTCTGTCTTTCCTTCATCCAGGCATACTTTATATCTGCTGTTGATCTGATCCAGTTCTTTCAACTGATCAGCTGTGTATATCTTCCATGCATTTCTTCTTTCCATGTTGTTTGTCTCTCCTTTCGAATCCACGCTGTGTTTAGTATAGCACAAAAACGAAAATGGTACGCACCACTTTTCATAAATGTTGCATACCATTTTCCTGTTTTTATTTCATTTTAAATTATTTATTCAATCCCATCTCTTCTCTTACTTCGATAAAGCATTTTACGATGAAATCAATATCTTCTTTTGTATGGCTTGCGCATACCTGTGTACGGATTCTTGCTTTTCCCTTCGGTACAACCGGGTAAGAGAATGCTACAACATATACACCTTTTTCCATCATACGTTTTGCGAATTCTGCCGCTGTCTTCTCATCATAGAGCATAACAGGTACGCATGGATGTGTTCCCGGAATAATATCAAATCCGTTATCTACCAGCTGTTTTCTGTAGTATGCAGTTACCTCTTCCAGATGATCACGAAGCTCTGTACTCTCCTCCAACATGTCAAACAGTTCCAGGCTGGCTCCTGCAATTGCCGGTGCCAGAGAGTTAGAGAACAGGTACGGACGGCTTCTCTGTCTTAACAGATCAATGATCTCTTTCCGTCCGGATGTATATCCGCCGGATGCTCCTCCAAGTGCTTTTCCCAATGTTCCGGTAATGATATCCACACGGCCTTCCACACCACAGTACTCTGCTGTTCCACGTCCGGTCTTTCCTACAAATCCGACCGCATGGCTGTCATCAACCATAACCAGTGCGTTATATTTATCAGCCAGATCACATACCCCTTTTAAATTACAGATGATTCCATCCATAGAAAATACGCCATCTGTAGCGATCAGTTTGATTCTTGCTCCGGCTTCGTCTGCTTCTTTTAATTTTGCTTCCAGATCTTCCATATCGTTATTCTTATAGCGGAAACGTTTTGCTTTGCAGAGACGTACGCCGTCGATAATGGAAGCATGATTCAGTTCATCACTGATTACTGCATCGTCTGCTGTAAGAATCGTCTCAAATAATCCGCCGTTAGCATCGAAGCAGGAAGAATAAAGAATCGTGTCATCGGTTCCCAGGAATCCGGAGATCTTTTCTCCAGTTTCTTATGAATGTCCTGTGTTCCACATATAAAACGTACAGATGCTACTCCGTATCCTTTTTCATCATATATGTTCTCTTAGCTGCCTCGATCAGTCTCGGGTTATCCCCCAGTCCAAGGTAGTTATTCGCACACATACAAAGAAGTTCTCTTCCATCTTCCATCTTCACTCTTGCTCCCTGCGGGGATACAAAAGGTGCCTCTCCTTTGAAAAAGCCCGGCTTCTTTGATTCCTTCTACTTCTTTTGTATAAATGCTTAAAATATCGTCTTTACGTGCCATTTTCTCAACCTCTCCATTTTTATTCCGTCTTTTTTCCTTTTTCCTGCTTTGTTCCATGCACTCTTCTTAGTCATTTACATGTGCCCAGTCCAGAATGACTTTCCCCGAATTACCGGAGATCATAGCGTCAAATCCTTTCTGGAAATCTTTGATGTCAAAATGATGTGTGATGATATCCGAGATATCAAGTCCTGCCTGTAACATCGTAGACATCTTGTACCATGTATCCCATACTTTACGTCCATAGATTCCTTTCAGATGTAATCCGTTGAAAATTACTGTCTCAAGATCTACTTTAGCATCTGTTCTCTGTAATCCTAACAGTGCAATGTGTCCGCCGTGCTTCATATTGTGGATCATATCATCCAATGCCACCTGTGATCCGGACATCTCAAGACCGACATCAAATCCTTCTGCCATTCCGATCTCTTTCTATGACATCTTTCAGATTCTCTTCTTTTAAATTAACTGTTCTTGTTGCTCCCAGCTTCTTCGCAAGTTCCAGTCTGTATGGATTCATATCTGTTACCACAACATGTCTTGCACCCGAGAACTTCACGATTGCTGCTGCCATACATCCGATCGGGCCTGCTCCAGCGATCAGCACATCCTCCCCAGTGCTTCAAAAGAAAGTGCTGTATGTGTTGCATTTCCAAACGGATCAAAGATTGCATACATCTCTTCCGGAATGTTCGGATTACATGGCCACACGTTACTTGACGGAATCACAAGATATTCCGCAAATGCTCCGTTACGGTTCACGCCGACACCTTTCGCATCCTTACAGTTCTCCTTGTGTCCTTCCAGACAGTTACGGCATTTTCCACATGTAATATGTCCTTCACCGGATACCAGATCACCGATTTTGAACCCCTGTACACCTTCCCCTTTTTCTACGATCTCTCCAACATACTCATGACCTGCTGTAAGGCCGATTGGAATCGTATGCTGTGCCCAGTCATTCCACTGATAAATATGTACATCTGTTCCACAGATTGCTGTCTTGTGGATCTTGATCTTCACATCATTCGGTCCTACTTCCGGAATCGGAACACGCTTCATCCACAGTCCTTCCTCCGGTTTTTCCTTTACCAGTGCCCACATCAGACCATCATTATTTAATTGCATATTATATGACCTCCCAAAAACACCATCTCCCCAGATGGCAATCTCTTTATTAACAATGGTTATTATACCACTCTTACTGCATATGCACAACCTCTAAACGATATTTTTTGTTTAATATGACAATTTTTTCACATACTTTTTCCTTTTTTCTTGTCATTTTGCACCAAAAATAATATTTACTTTCCTGCTCTTTTCCTGTATAATCATACTCATACTTGCGAAAAGCAAAAAAACAAAAGAGAGGGGTGCGGGATTCAAAAAAATCCTGCCAAAAAAACAATGAAAGATTTAATCAAAAAATGGAACAGCATCAGCCTAATCAAACGGATCATCTGCGGATTGATCATTGGTCTGGTTCTTGGTCTTGTTGTTCCGCAGGCATCCGTAATCTCGATTCTCGGAACCATGTTCGTCGGAGCACTGAAAGGAATCGCCCCGCTTCTGGTATTCTTCCTGGTTATGAGTGCACTCTGCCACATGAAGTCTGGTCAGAAGACCAATTTAAAATTTATTATCATTTTGTACATGGTTGGTAACCTTGTATCTGCCTTTGTAGCCGTTATTGCCTGCCGGTTATTCCCGGTAACACTGACCTTTACAGACACTGCTTCTGCTACCGATATCACTCCGCCAAGCGGAATTGCGGAAGTGCTCACCAACCTTTTGAACAATCTCGTTAAGAATCCGGTTGATTCCATTGTCAATGCTAATTATATCGGTATTCTTTTCTGGGCAGTTATTTTTGGAATTGCATTAAAACACGCGAACAAGGGAACAAAAGATGCACTGGAGAACATTTCCGACGCAACGGCGACCGCAGTTCAGTGGATCATCAACTGTGCTCCGTTCGGTATCATGGGACTGATCTTCTCTACGATTTCAGAACAGGGACTGGATGCATTACTTTCTTATGGAAAGTTAATCCTCGTTCTGGTTGGAAGTATGGCTGTTGTTATCTTCATTATCAATCCGGTCATTGTATTTATTTTCACAAAACAGAACCCATTTCCACTGGTATTTACCTGTCTGAAAGAAAGCTTTATCACAGCATTCTTCACCAGAAGTTCTGCTGCCAATATTCCGGTTAATATGGAACTTTGTAAGAAACTTGGCCTGGACGAAGATACCTACTCTATCTCCATTCCACTTGGAGCTACGATCAACATGGCAGGGGCTGCGATCACAATCTCTGTAATGGCTTTATCTACTGCTCATACACTGGATATCCATGTAGATTTTCTTACATCGATCATTCTCTGTGTACTTGCTGCATTAAGTGCCGCAGGTGCTTCCGGAGTTGCCGGCGGATCTCTTCTTCTTATCCCTATGGCCTGCAGTCTCTTCGGAGTGCCGAATGATGTTGCCATGCAGGCTGTCGGTGTTGGATTTATCATCGGAGGTTATCCAGGATTCCTGTGAGACAGGACTGAACTCTTCATCCGACGTACTTTATACAGCCATTGCTGATATCCGTGAAAAGAGACTTCGCGGTCAGAAATAGTACATAGAAGCTGCCACTGGCAGCTTCTATTCCATATTAAAAAATACGGGAGTGGAAGAATCTTTCTATTGATTCTTCCACTCCCGTATTTATTCTTATTTTTTCACTCAAACCATTGGATTTTGTTATCCTTTATATTGATATATCCTGCCTTTTTAAGCTCCTCTTCTGCCTTTGCAAGATTCGCATCAGACACACGGATAATCGGTCCTGTACAACCCATTCCGCTCTCTGCATAGATGTTCTGCTTCCACAGTACTTTCACCGCATCTTCCAGATCCATAACTTCTATTCCCGCAATCTGGGATGTCACGATCTCTTTTTGGCGGAGCCTTTACTTCTATGGCTTCCGATGCCGGTTTCGACATCTGTTTTCTTGCCGCCAGGATATCTTTTAAACCGGCTTTGTCTGCTGCTACAAATTCTTTCTTTGCGATCTCAAATACTTTACTTTTTACCAGCTCCGCCGCATAACGGATTGCGCCTGCGATCACCGGTGCTCCTGACGCCCTGGATACGATCATAACCAGCTGTTCATAACCTTCCCCGACACCAGGGCCATAACCATATCCGGATGCTTCAAAGCTGCCTCCTGTTGTGTAAGAAGATAACATCTTCACCATGATATTTCCGGTCAGCGAATCACATACCATAATGTCCGGTGTTCCCTGCAGTACATCATTTCCACGCATTACACAACCTCCGTCAGCTCTTGCTGATTCAGCAAACGTAATGTCGTATCCATTTTTCTCAAGTTCTTTTAATGCAATCTCCGTCTGGCGTGCGCCATCCACATTCAGAATTCCTACAGTCGGATGCTCTTTACCACACGCCTTTGCAGCTATGATTCCATAGATTGTATTTTTGATCATTCCTTCTATACGGTCTGAACTAGAAGTTCCGGTTGTATTGGCAATAAACATCTCTCTTCCCTTCGCCGGAGTCACAACACGTCCAACCGTCGATACCCCGATTGGGAATGGGAAATGCATCGTTACCGCACCGTCTATTTCATGCGATGCAAGTAATTCTTCCATCTTCTTATGGCCTTCTTCATCATCTGCCACCTTCACGGTAGTAATGCCTTCTGCTTCCAGTGTTCCGATGTAATATACCTCAATTCCATCTTTGGCGGCCATCTTCGCAGCTTCCATTGCATTTTCTTCTCCGTGCTCACTGCCCATACCTGTCAATGCAATCTTTGGCTTCTTTCCGAAGTTTCCTGTCTCCAGTCCTTCTGCCATCTGTAAGAATGTATCTGCAATGATTCTTTCAATCTTGTCTGCCATTTCACGCACCCCCTTTACTCTGCCATCAGGGTTGCTGCAAATTCTTTCATCGCTTTTGCGATCAGTCCCTTTACTTCTTCCTCAGATACACCGGAAGCCGCTTTTCCTCTGCTGCCGTATTACCGTGGATTACAAATGATACGCCGTCAAAAAGGTTCGTCATACGTCCAAGGAACAGACTTCCTTTTCCAATGATCATGGCATTCTTGATCTTACCGCTTAAAATATCTTCCCGTGCAAATCCGATATAAGGCACTCCGGAAGGAATATGTCCCTGTGTCGGTGCCCATCCTGTCAGACCATGTTCTTTTGTAAAGTTCACGAGTTCTTTTCTTTCCAGCTCGCCTCTCTTAACTGCCAGAGCTCCGATCATCTTATAGTTTGCAAGCGGAACGTCTCCTGCACCCGCCGGTTTCGTAATATCCGGATTCTGCATCTCCGGCGAAAATTTATCGATATCCGTAATTTTCATTCCTGCACGGTCAAGCGGGTCTGCTACCAGGCTTCCGATTACATTCTGCGGTGCAGAACCGGTTCCTACAGCTGTGCCGTCCAAGCATATCAAGGTCAGTCTCCGGATTTACTCCGTCATTTTCAGATGCAACTACCGCAAATCCCCCCAGACAGTCCTCCAAAATCGGAAGTCCTTTCTTTACATGATCTTTTCCATTCATGCCAAGTTTCGCCGTACATCCTCCTGCTGTGACAACAACCGTCTTATATGCACCGGATTTAACCAGTGCTGCTGCCTCGATCAGCGCATGTGTAGGTGCCGCACAGAACCCTCTCGCATCGGATCCGGTAGCATTTACAAGACCTGCAACTTCTGCCGCTGCCTTCGCAAAGTTACCGCCGCCTCGCTGGTTCATATCTCCACATGCTTCTTCCGCACAGTCGATTACATATTCAACATCCGATTTTTTCAATTCCTGCATTTTTCACAGCATACAGAAGGGCAAGTACGCTGGATGCTTTGCTCATAAGATTCTCATGCATAATATGAGAAGATAAATTCACATCAATATCATGTGCCGGTTTTACACATCCGACTAACTGATGTTCAAAATATAATGGTTCTGCATGATCTTCATTGATCAATGCTTCGATCTCTGAAAGCTCTACTCCTTCATGGATTTTTTTCAATAATGTCATCAGAGATAATTGGATCTTGGGCAAATACATCTTTATATTTTGCTACAAATGCTTTATCAGTCTCACTACTTCAAACATATCGCATGCCTGTACCAGAAGCATGAATTCTTCCTCCGGCATGATCTCACCATATTTTCCGTAACGTTTTGCTCCTTCTTTTTTCTTATCGTAATATGGAAATTCAACTGCAGCAAGTTCATCCGGATGTGCATTACCGATATAAGTCTGATTCGGCCAATAAGAAACCGCCTCTTCATATGACCGGAGGTGTTCCGGCACTGCTTTCAGATATTCGGAATCCGGATTTACAACTCTCTCTGTTGTCTGCGTTGTTCCGTTATATAAAACCATATCTGGTGTATGTACTAATACATAACTTGCCCCTTTAATTACACTGTTCATTGGTTATCCACCTTTCTGTTTACTTCAAAATAAGCACCGTATCTACAGAACCTGCCACCTGCAGCTTCTTACAAATGCATTGTAATTTTGAAAAAGGACAGTCCCCTGTAGGAACACAACGGACCTGTCCTTTTTATTCGTATGAAAACTTCGGACTATAACTGATCTCTGATAGCCTGCATCTCTGAAACGATATCATCAACATCTAATACCATTTCCATCATGCCTACCTGCTCATCATAAACAGCTTCGTCAAACTCTGCCTTCATTTCAGGCTCGCAAACGTGATATACCGTGAGTCCAAGCTGGACCCCTGTCAATGGACCTGCGAATGTCGGATCTCCTGCTGTTACAGTCTCAGCTGCAAGACCTGCAGCTTCACCTTCTGCAGCACCAAGAACTACTACTAAGTTCTCTGCGCCGTATTCATCAGCGAATTCCTTTACTCTTTTCTGATTTCTCTAGGTCCATTGCGCCTGCGCTCGTTCAGACGAAACACTCCGTAGATGAAAATACTACTTCAGCACCAGCAGTTTTTACACACTCAGCAATGGCTGGTCCCGAATTCCATCACGATCTCCGATAATTATTGCTTTTTTCTTCCTTCTAAAATAGCCATAATTATATCTCCTTTCTTTTTATATTTTAACCTTTTACAGGTCATTTCTCTATGATTTAGAAATTACCGTTCTGTCTAGATATATTTCTTAATCATTGCTTCAATTGATTCAGCTGTACAGTCGTCTTTGACCAGCTCTTCTACCTTTTCGCCATCCTTATAGATTGCCATTACAGGAAGTCCTAAAACTTTCTGTGAAATTGCAAGACGGCGCGCTTTTGTTGTATTTAAAGATGTGAATTTTAACTTATCCCCATAAGTCTCTGCAAATTCATGTACCTTTGGCATTAAAGCCTGACAAGGAACACATCCATCTCCATAAAAATCAACAAACACATAACCATCTGCTTTTAATACTTCTTCTTCAAAAGTAGTCTTATCTACATCTATCATGTCTGTTTTCCTCCTTTTTATATAATATTCTTAATCCGGTTAAACTCCGAGTTTCTCCTAAAAGAACATCTCTTTAGAAATAATCTGACATGCTTCTTTTCAACCTGGACCGCAGCAATCGCACCATCTGCCGCCGCAGTCACTACCTGGCGGAGACTCTTTACACGCACATCGCCGGCTGCGTATACACCTGGGATATTGGTATGCATATCTGCATCGGTCTTAATGTATCCTCTTTCATCCATGTCAATGACGCCTTCAAAGATCTTTGTATTCGGCACCGTTCCGATAAATCCGAACAGCACCGAACATTCCGTCTTCCGGATCTGCTTCGACTTTTGTTACTTCTCCGGTCTTAACATTCTTCACATACATTGCCTGAAGGATGTCGTCACCTTCCAGTTCTTCTACGACACTGTCCCACATAAAGAAAAGCTTCGGATTCTTAAATGCTTTTTCCTGAATTGATTTTGCAGCCCGCAGTTCATCTCTTCTGTGAATGATCGTAACTTTTCTTGCGAATTTTGTCAGATACATAGCCTCTTCTACCGCGGAATCCCCACCGCCGACTACATATACTTCAAAATCTTCAAAAAGTTCGCATCACATGTTGCACAATAAGAAACACCTTTTCCCTGAACTGTCCTTCTCCTTTGCATCCGATCGGTCTTGCATGTGCGCCCGTTGCAATGATCACATTTTTCCGCGATATTCATTCTTTTCGCTCTTAAGAACCTTGACCTCTCCTTCAAGTTCTACTTCTTTGATCATATCGGATACCCTTTTTTGCCCCGAATTTTTCTGCCTGCTCTGTCATTCTTGCAATCAGGGATGGTCCGATTCCCCTTCTACAATCTGACCCGGATAATTTTCAATCTCGTCAGTAATTGCGATCTGACCTCCATCCTGACCTTTTTCGATGATCAGAACATTGAGCCGGCTTCTTCCTGCATACAGCCCCGCCGCCAGACCAGCAGGACCTGCACCCAGAATGATAACGTCATAAATCTCACTCATTTTACGTTATATCTCCTTCTATATTCACATGTACTATTCAAAAACTTTCTGTCCGTCAACTTCCGTAGTCAAAGCTTCCAGAGCTTTTTCTACGATTCCACGGCGTAATTTCTTTTCTTCTTCCTGATCCAGTGCCGGATTACCGAGTGGATGTGGAATAGCGATCGCCGGTACGATTCTATTTGCACCAACTGTCATAGAAATCGGAGTAACTGTACAGATATGTACAACAGGAATTCCTGCTCTTTCGATTTCTTTCACCATCGTTGCACCGCAACGCGTGCAGGTGCCTCAGGTCGAGGTAAGGATTACTGCATCTACTCCGTCGGCTTTTAATTTCTGTGAATATTCTGCTGCAAATGCTTTTTGCGGATGCTCAGATGTTCCGTTTCCTACAGTTGTATAGAACAGATGATGAAGCGATCCGATCACACCTTCTTTTTTCCATATCGCGAAGAACATCTACCGGAAGTACACGGTCCGGATCTTCATTCGCATATACCGGATCATATCCGCCATGTGCAGTCTCATATGTCTCTTCTGTAAGATCTGTAACTCCTGTAATATCATACTCTCCATAGTGAGAAGCACTTGAACTTTCTATGTGGTCCGGGTTTCCCTTTGAACGATACCACCGGAAGTAACCAGAGCAATCTTCGCATGTGCAAGATCCTTCACTGCCGGATTTGGTTCTACTCTGTCAAAATTCGGCATCGGATATTCTGTTACATATGGCTTGTCATTCAATTTCTTGATTAGCATCTTAACGGCACGTTTGGATCCTCTTTCTTTTTCGAAAAAGTTTACACGTACACCATTTGGGATATATCCTTCTTCTGCAGATGAACCGATTTTTTCTCCTTTGCCAGTTTCACTGCCAACGGAGCAAGTTTCTTCACTGCATCCCTCATACCTGCCGCACTGTTCTTTGTTGAGATCATGTAGACATCATTCTTGAACATATCTGCTCCAGGGTTTTCTACATACATACCTGTAACTGCAGGAATTCCAAGTTCCTCCTGAACAGCTGCCGCAATTGTACCGCAAGCCACACCATAACGTCCTGCATTGAATGCCGGTCCTGCAATAAATACATCCGGTGCCTGCTCTTTTACCATTGCAAGAATATCTGCTTTTGCTTTTTCAAGGTTCTCATTGAAGTAAGAATCTCCGCAAATAACTGTTGCAATAATCTCTGCTTCATCTTTAAAATTCTGTGTCAGTGCCAGACCAGGTCCTACAACTTCCCCAACACGAATTTCTGCAGGGTAGTCTGCTTTTTCTTCTCCACCGATATGAGCGAAGAACTGGTTGATATAATGAACTACTTTTATCTTAGACATATTCTTATCCTCCCTCTTCTATCTTGCACTCAGTTTATTGAAACCTGTCTCATTTGTTGCACCTGTGATTACCTGAAGTTCTACTTCCAGAGATCCATCTTCGCGAAGTGTATCTTCACTTGCTCCGGCGATCTTTGTCACATAATCTAAAGTTCCAATTACTTTATCAAGTTTTGGCAGGATAACAACTTCATTTGCATTACCACCTGTTACAACCGCATCTGCTGCCACATCTGCGTCCGCAAGAGACTGTGATTTCCCATCACGTCCGGCATACTCATCTGTAATAATTACAGTCTTGATGCCTTCTGCTTCGATCTTCTTACAGTTCATAATAAGGTCTGTATCCGGATTACCAAATCCTTCCTGTGATACGATAACGCCATCCAGATCTAACATCTTACACAGTTTTGCTGTCCAGTCAGAAGATCTTTCTTTATCTGCAAGGTATACATTTTCATTTGTAATGATCTGACATACGAAGTTCAGTGTCTTTCCATGTTCTTCAAACAGATCATGAACAACCGGATTATTCTCATGTACATATGTAGGATTCTTATCACATGCAGATACACAGTTACCGGAGACGATTGCTCCGTCCATGATCTCTGTAGGACTTAAGCATTGTAGGAAGTGTCTTCTTTGCATCCACTCCGTATACATAAGTGTCATGTAAGAGTCCCTGGCTTTGAAGCATCTGGACATATGCAACTCTCGGAAGATCCGGATACTGTGTGATTCCTTCTTTGATACCGCATGTCTCATACACTTTTGTCTCATCTGGTGTAAGCTCACGCGCTAATTCCCCAATGTAGCTGCTACCCGGAATCCGGCAAACCGGACTGCTTTTTCATATTCATGCTGCTTGATACCTTCTACAGGTTCACATACCATAACCAGATTCAACGTCTTTGAAAATGGTGTGTAATCTGCCCCAGTCCGGTCCTGTCATGTCATGATACCTTCCTGAAACCGACGATTCTTCCTGCTGTTACAACAGCCATTCCTTTTAATGCATATGTCTTTCCGGAACCAACGGTATCAACTTTTGAAATAATTCCCGGGAATACCCCGCCTTTTCCCTCAACTTTTACTCTTGGTTCGATCACATCTTTTACCGGTGTGATTCCTACTGATTCTCCTGGTTTCGCAATATCAAAAGTGACTGTTTTGATATGCTCATCTTCAATGCTACCGCTTTTACAGCTCCTTTATCTACATACAGGATTCCATCTTCAATCTTTGATGTATCCGCAAACTGGATATCCTTAATGTAAATATTCCCCATTTCTAATCTCACGATCTTTTCCTCCTTTTTTCATCTTCTTTTTTATAAAACGCTGCCCGTTTTACAACCTCTTTATCACTGTCTTCTACCAGACATCCGCAGACGCCAGTCCGCTCTCTAATAAAGTCCAGTCAACCAATTGAAAATCCTTATAAACTTCTTCTTTGTAATACTTACTTTTATCTTGAAATTTCTGACATACCAGAATCGCATTTTCAATCAATCTGACAGATTCCCCATCCACCTTCTCCTTTCTCTCAGATATCAGCACAGATTTGTACGGTGTTTCCTTTGGTTTTACACTTCCTGATAATGGATGTGTCAATAATCTGTGACCTTCGTAAATTCTGTCCCTTACTACCTTCAGAAGTTCTTCATAAGAGAGTTCCAGATAGATTACCTCATGTGTATCATCCAGCCTGGATCGTACAAGCGGATTATTTGTGATCACCATATACTTACTCATTCATGTCCATCCTCTCTTATGTTATTTCAACCAGCCTTAGAAAATAAAAAGGACGTTCCACGCCAGTTACTGCGTTCAAACGTCCTTTTCTGTCTTTCGTCCTGTTAAATCTAATTCCCCTTACAGTACAAGATTCAGAATGTAGTCCCTTTCTCCGTCCTTTTGCCTGAAAGTTTCGTCCGGTTTTTTCTCCATTTTTTTCGATACCGGTTTGCCTCTTCGGCGGCTGCCCTGGCAGCTCTCTCTTGAAAATATCATCCCACTCTTCTTTTCAGTTATAGAAAATTTTTATATCATTTATTTTCTTCCTCTATATTACATCATTGTTACTTATATTGCAATACTTTATCTTTTTTATCTTTTTTAGTTGTTTTGAACAATTATGTAATCTGCTTTTTGTATATTTTTCTATTTTCCCTCCGTTTTTCGTTTTCACTTATTCATTATTCACAAAGTCTTTTTCTTTATTTTACTTTTTTATTTTTAAGAAATTATGATAGTAATCGTCATGCAGTTCTTTCATCTGGCTGCTCAGGAAGAACAATGCAAGAATATTAGGAATTACCATCAATGAATTGAAACAGTCTGCCATATTCCATACCAGATCAACCTGTGCAAGTGAACCTAACAATACACAGAGCGAAACCAGAACCGCATACGGCTTTACTGCCTTTTTTTCCAAATAAATATTTCACATTGGCCTGCCCAAAGAAATACCAGCCAATAATCGTCGAAAATGCGAAAAAGAACATACAGATTGCAATAAATACATTACCGAATTTTCCGAATACACTCGAAAATGCATACTGGCTGAGTGCTGTACCTGTAAGCCCTGTCGGAATCGACTGTGTTGTAATAATCACCAGTGCCGTCAGATTCAGAATTACAAAGGTATCAATGAATACACCGATCATTGCTACAAATCCCTGCTCTACCGGATGTTCTACTTTCGCTACCGCATGTGCGTGAGGCGTCGATCCCATACCTGCTTCATTCGAGAACAGTCCTCTTGCCACACCTTTTTGTGAGTGCAAGCTTTACCGTTGCTCCCACTGCTCCGCCACTGACTGCAGACGGTTTAAAAGCACCTACAACGATAGAATAAAATGCATATGGGATTTCTTTAAAGTTTGCAAAGATTACAATCAGTGATCCGATAATATAAAAACATGCCATGATTGGAACAATCGTCTCTGTAACTTTTGCAATTCTGGAAATTCCTCCGACAAATACAAACAATGCGATAGCCGCTATAATGATCCCCACCACTATCTGTGGTATACCAAATGCAGTATGAAATGCTGACGCTATCGAGTTGGACTGTACCGCATTTCCCATAAATCCCAGTGCAAAAATAATCAGAACAGAAAAGACAGCTGCCAGGATTTTTCCAAAAGTACCTTTGAAAGCCGCCTGGATATAATAAACCGGTCCGCCTGTTACATGCCCGTCTTTTCCTACATGCTTATATTTCTGAGCCATAATAGCTTCTCCGAAAATGGTCGCCATTCCAAGAAATGCCGCAATCCACATCCAGAAAATCGCTCCCGGTCCGCCTATTGCCAATGCTGTTGCCGCTCCTGCTTCCCCGTTCTACCTGTGCTGCAATAGCCGTTGCAAGTGCCTGAAATGATGACATACCGTCTTTTCCCGCCGTTCCTTTTTTCGAAAACAGTCCGCCAAACGTTCTTTTCCACCCGGCCTTAAATCCACGTATCTGGATAAATCGAGCCGGATCGTAAATATAACACCTCCTCCTAACAGCAGAATGATCAAAATATAATCTGCCAGATAATGCTGAATCAGTAATACGATATTATTCAGTTTATCCAAAGTCTTTCCTCCTTACTTATAGATTTTACGAATAATGAATTAAGTCTTTTCATTATGCACAAATCAATTTCTACATACCTGCATATATAAAAAAAGACCGTGAAACCGCCATGCATGCACTTTGGCATACATAGCCGATTCCACGGTCTCTTGTTTTATCTCTTATGCTTCAATTTTCTGATTCTTACCACTCGAATTTCTTCTCAAAGTAAGCATCCAGATCTTCAATCTTGATTCTTTCCTGTTCCATGGTATCTCTGTCACGGACAGTTACTGCTCCGTCTTCTTCAGAATCGAAATCGTATGTTACACAGAATGGTGTTCCGATCTCATCCTGACGGCGATAACGTTTTCCGATATTTCCACGATCATCGAACTCGCAGTTGTATTTCTTGGATAGCTCTGCAAAGACTTTCTCAGCGCCCTCGTTCAGCTTCTTAGAAAGCGGAAGCACACCGATTTTTACCGGTGCCAGTGCCGGATGGAAGTGAAGAACCGTACGTGTATCAGGCTTCTCCTCTGTTCCGATCTCTTCTTCATCATAAGCACTGCAAAGGAATGCAAGTACCACACGGTCAGCTCCCAGTGATGGCTCGATTACATATGGGATATATTTCTGTTTCTTCTCATCATCAAAGTATGTGAGATCCTGTCCTGATACATTCTGATGCTGCGTCAGGTCATAATCTGTACGGTCTGCAATTCCCCACAGCTCGCCCCATCCAAACGGGAAAAGGAACTCTACGTCTGTAGTTGCCTTACTGTAGAAAGAAAGCTCTTCTTTATCATGATCACGATAACGTACTTCATCATCTTTCAGTCCTAATGCAGACAGCCAGTTCAGACAGAACTTCTTCCAATAATCAAACCATTCAAGGTCTGTGTCCGGTTTGCAGAAGAATTCCAGTTCCATCTGTTCGAATTCTCTGGTACGGAAAGTGAAATTACCCGGTGTAATCTCATTACGGAAAGATTTACCGATCTGTCCGATACCGAACGGAATTTTCTTTCTGGAAGTACGCTGTACGTTTTTGAAGTTTACAAAGATACCCTGGGCCGTCTCCGGACGAAGATATACGGTATTCTTCGCGTCCTCGGTAACACCCTGGAAGGTTTTGAACATCAGGTTGAACTGACGGATATCGGTAAAGTCATGTTTTCCGCAGGACGGACACGGAATCTGATGCTCCTCGATGAAGTTCTTCATCTGCTCCTGTGTCCATGCATCTACCGCACCATCCAGTTCAATGTTATTCTCTGCACAATAATCTTCGATGACTTTATCTGCACGGAAACGCTCATGACACTGCTTACAGTCCATCAACGGATCACTGAATCCTCCAAGATGTCCGCTTGCGATCCATGTCTGTGGATTCATAAGGATGGCACAGTCTACACCTACATTGAACGGAGATTCCTGAATGAATTTCTTCCACCATGCTTTTTTACATTGTTTTTCAATTCTACTCCGAGATTACCATAATCTTGCAAGCCCGCCATAGATCTCAGATCCCGGATATACAAATCCTCTTGCTTTCGCCAATGAAACGATCTTATCCATAGTCTTTTCTGCCATTTTTTTCATCCTCACCTTCTAAAAATATTCATAATTGTAATTAATTATAGCGTCTGACTTCTTTGTTTCAAGCCTTATCGCACAATTGTTTCCAATATCTCCAATGATTTGAAGCGTTTTCCCAGATATTCATCCAGATATGCTTTTGTCAGTTTCTTCAGTTCTTTCAGCACATCTTCTTTTTTACCACGAAAGTATATAGTTTCTCAACCGGAGAACACACGATGTACTGCAGTGTATATAATGTCGACGGAAGCAGCCGGATTCCATCGGAAATATGTCCGGCACACTGCGTGCATATCACACCACCCCCCGTATACTGAACACTTTTTTTCCCGCTCTGTCCCCGCACATAATACATTCCATCACCTGCGGTCCTTCCCCGATTCACGGTAATTGTCTTCAACTCATAGATGCATCGTATCAGTTCATTCGGAATATGGACATTCGTCAACGCTCGCAGCGTCTGATACAGAAGTTTCAGCATCTCTGTCTCATCATTCGCCTCTCTTGCATAATATCCCGCCAGATCCATAAAATAGAATCCGTAATAGGCACCTTCTACATCCGTACGCAATTCCTGGAAATAATTGGAAACAGAGGCCGACACCAGCGTATAGGATGTCCGCCCCTCATATACAGTAAACTCTCCAAATGAAAAAGGGCTCGTCACTCCCATCAGTGCACTGTTCGGTCTTCTTGCACCACGTGCGAATGCCGAGATCTTCCCTCTTTCTCTGGTCAGTATTACCACTCGTCTGTCATATTCACCTATCGGTGCTGCTGTGTCAGTATCATGCCAGTCAGTGTAATCTGATTTACCAATTGTATCTCCTTCTTTGTATCTGTTTATCGTCTCCTCACAGATACTCATACCTTTATAATACAGATAATCTTCTATCTTTCCTGTTGTGACGAATCTGTCCCAGTACTCTTCCATATGATCACCTCATCCTTTGCCAGGGCATATTTTTCTAATGCTCCAAGATTAGGTTATCCCATGCCTACTTCTTTTTATTCGTCTTCCCGGTATCCAAAATTTTTCATCAAAAATTCACTGTCTCTCCAGTCCTTCTTTACCTTGACCCAAAGCTTCAGATTCGCCTGCTGATCCAGCATTTTCTCAATCTCATAACGAGCAGTGCTTCCGATCTTTTTCAACATACTTCCTTTTTTACCAATAATTATCCCCTTGTGTGAATCGCGCTCACAGATAATCGTTGCATCGATGTGCATCACTTTATTTCTGACTTTCATACTGTCAATGGCAACTGCGATACCGTGCGGAATCTCTTCATGCAAGCAGTGCAATGCTTTCTCACGAATCAGTTCGGCCACAATCTGACGCTCCGGCTGATCTGTGATTGTGTCCTCATCATAGAACTGCGGTCCGTATGGGAGATATTTCATGATCACTTTCACCAGTTCATCCGTATTGTCACCACTTCTTGCAGATACCGGAACAATATCCGCAAAGTCATAAATATCTTTGTATGCAGCGATGGCCGGAAGAACATCTTCCTTCTTTACACTGTCTATCTTATTGATGACCAGTACAACCGGTGTCGTTACTTTTTAAGCTGGCTGATGATATGCTTCTCACCTGCACCGATAAATGTAGATGGCTCTACAAGCCAAAGCACAACATCCACTTCATTCAGCGTACGTTCTGCCACATTGACCATATATTCCCCAAGCTTGTTCTTTTGCTTTATGGATTCCCGGTGTATCCACGAACACAATCTGACCGTCATCTGTTGTAAGTACGGTCTGGATACGGTTACGTGTCGTCTGTGGTTTATTCGATGTAATCGCGATCTTCTGTCCGATCAGCTGGTTCATCAGAGTTGATTTTCCAGACGTTTGGACGACCGATCAATGTTACGAATCCTGATTTATAATCCTTTTCATATTTTCTCCTGTTCTTTTATCTGTTGAAGACAACTAAAATGTCGTCACATTTTTAAACATATCTTTTGTTCTTCTATCTTCTCTTCACTTCCGATCACGCAGACCTGTTCGGCTTTCATCACTGCCTCTACGACATCCGCCAGTTTCCGGATATCTTCCTGTCCTGCCTCAAGGATCTGCAGACGCTCTTTCTTGATTGTCTCTGCACTGACTTTATTCATGTACAGATTGAACGAACGGTCTCCTTTTGCAGACGGTGTCATCGGCTGGTCAATATTACTCATAGTTCCGATAATATATTTGTTCATATCACGCTCACTGACAGTAAAGTTTCTCAGATAATCGGCAATGCCTTCGTAAACTTCCATCGTTCTTTCTAGGTTCGGATCACGGTAAGATACGAAATAGCCGTCTCCGGTACGGCTGAATCCGCTCATGCATCCATAAGCGCCGCCTTTGACACGGATATTCTGCCACAGATAATCATAGCTTAAGATCACCTTTAAGATCTGCAATGCACCCGTATAATCTGCCCCGTTATCAATAAAGTTGCCGACTCTTGCCACATACTGAGCTTTGGAAGCAGTCTTGAATCCTTCATTCTTCATCTCACAGTGCAGTACGCATCTGGTATCTTCCACCGGATCTTCGAACATTGCTTTCTTCAGACCTTCTACCAGCTCTTCCATGCCGTTCAGGCCCTCTTTGCAGCCGTGTAACTGATCATCATATTGTCTGCACGGAACAGCTTATGAGCCAGCATCTGAAGCTTCTGTACCAATACGTCTTTTTCTTCTTCAAAATGTTCCTCGATATAAGCGATCTTATCATAGAACTCGATACCGCTTGTCATGTCTTTTAACTTAGATGACGGAGATGCATAAGACATCGCACGAAGCACTGCTGTTGTATGTCCGGATGACTGGAATTTCATAAGAAGTCTTGACTTCTGCATCGCAAGAATCTCTGATTCTCTTGGTATCTCCCAGTTTCGAACGTGTCAGGATCTCCTCCATCATCCGGAATACGACTGGCAGCTTCTGATATAATGCCTTTCCTTTGATTTCAAATGTTGCTTTGAATTCTTTTTCCGGCACTTTGGAAATGTCTGTATACAGTTCCAGTGATGTTCCGATACCGCCGGTATGCGTTGATCTCATTAAAGAGTTCTCCGTACTTATAATTCTAGGTATCAATGACTCCAAGTACTCCCTGCAGGATTCCGACATACGGAAGATCTGCTTCTTCCACCTGACATATCGAATAACACATCCACGTATCCGATGCCATTTGTCTCAATCTCATGGTAAACTACCGGTACATCTGCGATTCTTTTTCTTCATTGATGATCGGCTCAATCTCTTTTGAAATATCTTCTCTTGAAAGAACCGGGATCTTCTCAAGATCTTCTACTGCATCCGGTGCTGACTGATATGCCTCTAATGCATTGGAACGCTCTACCAGTTTTTTTCTTTCTTCTTCTGTAAGACTTTCTTTGTATGCCTGTAACTTCTCCTGAAGTTCTTTGTCCATTCTTGCAGTACGTCCTTTTTCCGGCTTAATCAGCACAATCGCACCGTGCGTATTCTCTAACAGATATTTGCGGATCAGTTCTTCATAATATCCTGTTCCGACCTGTGCCTTTAAGAACTCGAATGTATCCAGCGCTTCGATATGGATAAATGGTTTTCGTCATCGTATAACCAGCTGTCCATAATCTGCAGTCCGTACATCAGTCCCTTCGGATAACCTCCGAAATCCGCCTCTCTGTAACGGAACTCATTATAATTGATTCCGGCTTCGAGAGCTTTCTTATCCATTCCATTTTCAACAATATCTTTTAATGTATCCTCGATTACTTTCACAAATGCTTCTTTCTGTTCTACATTCGCATTCTTCGCAATGACAGAAAAAAGATCGGCTGGTAAATTCCGTTGTCATACGATCCCATAATGTCTTTTCCGATCCCGGCATCCGTAAGTGCTCTCTTAAGCGGTGCCATCCATATAGACATCCATAATATTCTTAAAATCTGCCATATTGCAGCTTGCAACAGGATAAAAGAAAAGCCTGTTCCTGTAAGAAACCAGAAAAAGCATACCGCAGATGCAGAAAATGATCAAGGACCACTATCGGGAATACCAGATCGATCACTTTTCCCTTTTCTTCTACGATCTCATTCTCAGCATTTGCATATGGCCTGTCCGGTGTAGTATAGATATCACCCTTTACAGCATTATCTTCATGTAAATTTCATCGGGCCATAATCAATCTTAAGCACTACGATCAAAACCATTGCAAGAATTGTGAGTAAAGCATAATAGTTATACGGAATCGCACGCATAAAAATAGAAAATCCATCTTCACCTTTTACAAATCCTGTTACAGCCGCTGCCCATGATGAGATTGGAGCGATGATACATACCGGTGCCGCTGTCGCATCAATCAGATACGCCAGTTTCGCACGTGATACATTGTGCTTATCTGTGATCGGACGCATAACGCTTCCAACAGTAAGGCAGTTAAAATAATCATCAATAAAAATCAGCACTCCAAGTGTCACTGTAACAAGCTGTGCACCAACTCTTGTCTTGATGTGAATACTAGCCCGACGCCCAAATGCTGCAGAACCACCTGCTTTATTCATCATGCACACCATGATTCCAAGAATAACCAGGAATACCAGGATTCCCATATTATAGCTATCTGTCAGTACTCCTACGATTCCATCTTTCAAATATATGCAATACTGCCTTTTCAAAATGGAAATTAGACCAGAAGATTCCTCCGATCGCAATTCCGACAAACAAGGAACTATACACTTCTTTCGTGATCAGTGCAAGACCAATTGCCACAATTGGGGGTACCAGTGCCCAGAATGATGAATACATCTTTGGTACATACTCTTTTCCTCCATCTGCCGCAAATACGGTAATTGCACCGCATGCAAAGATCATGAGGCAGGTGAGTACGGCAAAGAGTAATTTTTTCTTTTTCTCATAACTCTCTCCTTCGTTTTTTTCCAAAAAAATACCATGAACAATTTCCTCTGCGTGGATTGCTCATGGCATATAT
>VOFB01000219.1_pt1 | contig 24000 bp, 39 predicted proteins | sample 5384141 | NCBI WGS metagenome assembly VOFB01 (sample SAMN12384721, study PRJNA508395) | human gut metagenome | isolation source: healthy gut A | host: Homo sapiens | reverse complement strand
GTGTTTATAATTTGAAATGCCAGCGTAAATTCCCCCTGACATAGCACTGCTTCCGGAGAATACCCCATTACTTTTTTACTGTAGCATCACAAAGTCTTCTGATATCGTCTTCTGTTGCCTCCGCCGGAACATTCGGAAATGGTATGTCAACAATGGCTCCATATTTGTGAGCCTCTTTTTTCTGCTGTTCTCCCCAGTATTTTGAATGGTGATTTGTTAAATTTATAAAAACCGGCTTATTCATATACCTTCCTTCCACACTCTATAAACATACGGATTGCCTGTCCTAACGTGTTCTGGTCAGCCCGCAGACTGCTGTCTGACATATGATTGAAATTGTTCCGTTCGTTTTTAATAATTTATATAACAGCAGCATGTCCATAATGTTGTCGTATTTGTTACTGTCGATTTGTATGTTGCAGATTTCTCCAATCTTTTTTCTTTCTTTTCTTTCTTTATCCTTTTTCTCTGTAACTGTAACATCAATCTTATTTTCCGGGAACTCCTTCATATATCTTTGGTTTCTTCCCCATTTGAGTGGCTTTTTATATTAGATTTCTTCGTTTTCTTATCCATAATCGCCGTCCAAATAAAACATTCAAAAGCAATCTGACTTATCACAAAATTATCATTTCTCTCGTAGTTTTTATGTGCACTATTCTTAATTGTATTTAAGGTACACTCTGATGTTCCATATCGAATGATGCCTTTGCTTACCCATTCTTTCGGCATTTTGGACTCAATATAAGTAATCGCCTGTTGATAAAACTTCTTCTTATACAGCCATTCTATGATATCCAGACCTGTGCAGGAATCTTCAAGTAGTTTTCCATAGTCATCTTTTATCTGCGTCCAGAAAATATCAAGAAGATTATCATCACCATCTTTCTTTTCTTTCACATAATTTCGAAAAGCAGCCAGATTGCAGTCAAAACTTTCCATATCACACATCTGGATATTTTCAACAATGGTCTTCATCATGCCAATAGGTTCTAGTGCGACTTTTTCACCTGTACTCTTATAATAGTCTTCCAGTCTGCTCCCGCTCTGCCATATCTGGAAAATTCATTGATTCCTGAAACAAAATCAAATATTCTATAAGTCTGTGTCTGATCCTGTATCGGATTCGGTTCTTTACTATTTGCAATATATTTTATGGAATATATGCCGTTTGGAACGATCTTATCGTTTTTAGAAGTGAGATAATGGCATTTATCACAAGATTCAGATTACGGAATCCGCCCTGTGTGTCAATCCATAATTTAGGATCTTCTGTTTCATTTTCTTTCCAGAATTTTCGAATTGCTTCTACAGCTTTAAAAATTGCTTCTATAGAATTATCATCTGTCACATTAATCAATAACACCTGATCTTGCGTTACCCTTCTATTCTTGAAAGATAAAAATCTACAGCACTTTCGTTTTCTCCTGCCCTGATATTTGAATCTGACTTTTTCTGTGTCTCCGGGTCGCAAAGATAATAATTTTGTTCAGATTTTTCTCCCGTTCCATAATCATTTTACTCACTGGCTCAAGCTGGCTGTAATATTCTATTTCTTTTCTGCACTCTCCCAATGATCCAGCCTTTTCACTCAGGCTCTCCCAACAACACTTATTGGAAATTATTTCTTCATTATCCCTTCGAATCGGCAGTGTACTCATACCCAGAACCAATAAATTTTTTCCCCATAATTTTCACCTTATCCTTTCGTTCTTCCCAACAATGTTGTTTGATTAAATTACACTTAATTTCACTTTACTACTTTACAATATGGCTTGCAAGCTTCTGCGAATATGTGATTGTTTTCCTCTAAAAAGGTAAAGAATTGCTTTTCGATTTCCTAATAAAGTCAAAAAAATAAGCCTCTGACACAAAATCAGAAGCTCATCTTTTCCTATTATTTTAAAAACACTACCTTGATTGTCGTTCCGCCCTTCTTCACTTTCCAGAGCCTCATGCTGTGCCACGAATGTGTTTGACAATAGCAAGTCCAGGCCTGTGCCGCCCGTGGATTTCGAACGGCTTTTGTCCACTCGGTAAAAACGTTCAAAGACTCTCTTCTGCGCTTCTTCTTGGGATACCGATCCCTGTGTCTTTCACGGTCAGCATCGGGTGTCCGTCCTCCGTGCGCGTCATAATCATGACTTTCCCACCCTTTTTAGTTGTAACGCACTGCGTTACTTTGCAAAGATTATAGATTAATTCATCGATCAGGTTTCTGTTTCCCCTGATCTCAGCTGGAATCTCCCTGCACTTCCACGGTCACCTCGTTCTTTTCCGCCGGAATCTCCATCATTGCCTGACAGTTTAACGCCATCTTCATGGAGGTCTAACGTCTCAAACTCGATTTTGTGTCGTCGCTGTCTAACTCGGAAAGCTTGATGATATCATTGATCAGATATTGCAGACGTTCTGCGCTCTTATGGATTTCCGATGGCAAAATGAATGGTGTCCTCCCCGCTTGTCATTCCACTTGCAATGAGTTCTGCATAACCGGAAATCGCGGTGAGCGGCGTCTTTAATTCGTGGGAAACATTTGCGGTAAATTCCTGACGCATCTGGGAATGTTTTTAAAATATCCACATGCTGCTGCTTGATAGTCGCAACAAATGGCTTCATCTCGTCATAAACATCATTTTCTTCCAGCAGTACAATATTGTCCGCCATCTTTTCGATTGGTGCCACAAGACGCCTGGTAAGCCTGTGTGCAAGGACTGTGCACAGTACAAATACGCAGAATCCCACAGACAACGTGAGATATACCATCTTGATGATCAGACTGTAGATGCTGTTACTGTCTTTTCCAATACGCAGAACTTTGCCGTCATCTGTTCTCATTGCATAATAAAAAGTATGTTTTGCGGACGTAGTCGATTTCCGCATCGCACGCCCCTCTCCGGCTGCCAATGCAGAAGCGATCTCCGGTCGTTCCCTGTGATTTTCCATCTTCGACTCGTCTTCCATGCTGTCATAGATGACGGTTCCATCCTCATTGATCAGCGTGATACGCAGCCCATCTTTATTCAGATTATAGTTGATCTCATCCGGCAGATCCTCCGGGTTCATCATGGAGATCACATGGGCGTTTGCCTTCAGATCGTCAAAAATCTGTTTTTTCAATATATCATAAAAAAGCACCATGGCACAGATTGCCATGACAATAATTGCAATCGCTGAGATCAGCATAAATTTGCTGTTGATTTTCTTTTTCATCCCATCACCGTCTTACGTCTGTCCTGCCTTTTCCCTGCTCCTTAACGGACGTCACTCCACCATGTAACCGACATTGCGCACTGTCTTGATATGGCTTCCCGCCTCTCCAAGTTTCTGTCTCAGCGTCTTGATGTGCATATCGACTGTCCGGCTCTCACCCTCATAGTCGAAGCCCCACACCTGGTTCATGATCTTATCCCTCGACAGCACGATTCCCTTGTTGATGACAAGGTATTTGAAAAGTTCAAATTCTTTGTAGGTGAGCTCACACAGGTTTCCATCCACGTAAACGGCGTGTTTATCGTTATCCACCAGAATATTTCCGTAGGAGATCTGTGATTCTTCCTGCGCATTCGTGGCTCTGCGCAATAATGCCTTGACGCGGGAGATCAGCTCCATGACACCAAACGGCTTGGAAATGTAATCGTCCGCTCCAAGATCCAAACCTTTTACTTTGTCAAGCTCGGATGTTTTTGCTGTCACCATAATGATCGGCACCTTCGCTGTGTTTTTTATCTGCACGGATCTTTGTCAGAATATCAAGGCCGTCCTCATTCGGAAGCATGATATCTAATAAAATCAGGGCCGGAACTTTGCTCTCTAACCTTTTAAAAAGATCTGCACCGCACTCAAATTCTTCTACCTTGATATCCGCTGTTTTTTAACGCATAGCGCTCGATCTCGCGTATATTTACATCATCTTCTACAATATAGATTGTTGCCATAATCATTTCCTCCCACTGTTCGCTCTATAAATAGATTATAATACAGCCTGCTTTGTTTTTTCTATAAGTCTTTCCCTGATTCACAAAAAATTCGCAACACAATAATTGTGCTGCGAATTTCTTCCCGGATTTAATCTATCTCATATTTTTGTTCAAATTCATTTTCCAGTTTTGTAAATTCTGCACTCTCTTTTTCATCCATCTGCTCTGTAAAACTGTGTTCCTCCAGACCGGTATCATTTAACTGCATCATATATACTGCGATATTGGAGCAGTGATCGGCAACACGCTCGTAGTTCATGGCAAGATCTGAGAGTACCAGTCCAAGTCCGATCGTGCATTTTCCCTTGCGCAGACGCTTCATATGATGTTTTTTACCGTTTTGTTCAGGCCGTCAATGACTTCTTCTAACGGTTCTACCGTACGCGCAAGTGGAATATCGGTATTGATAAACGCTCCGGTCGTTCTCTCTAAGATATCCCGCACGGCTTTGGAGTAAATGTTCATCTCCTCCTCCGCCTTCTTAGAAAACTTTGCGTCCTCTTTCTGCATCTGCTGTACACATTCTACCACATTTACCGCATGATCGGAAATTCTCTCGAAATCCGTCAGACAGTGTAAAGTGAAGTCACCCGCAGACTGTCCGTATACGAAAGATCCCCGCTGTTTAATTTCGTCAGATAGGCGCTGATCTTATCATCATACACATCTACGCGGTTTTCTTTTGCGATCACTTCCGCAAATTTCTGATCTGAAGGCTCTTTGATACATTCCATTGCCTCGATAAAACTGTTTTTTGTGATCTCTGCCATCTGGTTTACTAAAGTTTTACATTGCTCGATCGCAAATGCAGGACTGCTCACAAAACGCTCATCTAAAATGGCAAACACATCTTCTTTGGCAGATTTTTCCTCGTCAGATTCCGGGATCGTAAGATAAGCCAGCTTCTCGAGTCCACGGATAAACGGAAATAGCACTACAGTTGTAAATACATTAAAAATACTGTGGATCAGCGCGATCCCTGCAACTCCTACCGTCTCCCCGACAAATTCAAAACGAAAGATTGCATTTCCAATATAAAATACTGTAAGGAATAATAAAGGTTCCGATAATGTTGAAATATAAATGCACGAATGCGGTTCTCTTTGCGCCCCGGTTTGCACCGATTGCTGAGATCATCGCTGTGACACAGGTTCCGATATTCTGTCCTAAGATAATCGGAATAACCGAACCATAAGTAAATGCTCCTGTGACAGACAATGCCTGCAGGATACCAACAGAAGCCGAAGAACTCTGAATGACTGCGGTGAGCAGCGCTCCTGCTAACACGCCAAATACCGGATTGTTGAACATCGTCAGAATATCGGTAAACTCCGGCACATCCGCAAGCGGCTTTACAGCATCGCTCATTGTCTCCATACCAAACATTAAGATTGCAAATCCAAGTAAGATTTCACCGATATCTTTCTTTTTGTCCTTGCCGGACATATACATAATAATACCGATCAGTGCGAGAACCGGTGAAAAAGAGGACGGTTTTAACATGCTGATCAGGAAATTGGAACTCTCGATCCCGGTCAGGCTCAAAAGCCATGAGGTAACTGTCGTTCCAATGTTTGCACCCATGATGATCCCGATCGCCTGCGACAGTTTCATGATGCCTGAATTTACGAAACCGACAACCATGACCGTTGTAGCTGAGGATGACTGGATCACAGCTGTCACGCCGGCTCCGAGCAATACCGCTTTAAACGGATTCGAGGTCAGGCTCTCTAAGATACGCTCAATTTTCCGCCGGACATTTTTTCAAGACCGCCACCCATAACACTCATTCCGTACAGGAACATCGCCAGACCGCCGATCATTGTCAGAATTCCAAAAATATTCATAATCTCTCCCTTACATAGACATATACTAGGTTATTGTTTACATTTCGATTCCATATTATAAACTACATGTAAATCTTATGTCGGTTTTATGTAAAATCTATGTAAAATTGCAATCAGGAGTCTTTTAGCATACCTTTTTTATGTCTGTAAGGGAAAAAGTTTTCTTAAAATTTATTCGTCCTCGTGTTTTCCGGTGATAGAATAGATCACCCATTCTGCAATGTTGGTTGCATGATCGCCGATACGCTCAAAATATTTTGCGACCATCAGCATATCCGTTGCCATCTCACCATTTTTTACATTCTCATTGATTTTTGGATGAGTTCTTTCCGGAAACTGTCAAAAAGATCGTCCACCACATCATCACGGTTGATGACCCAGCGTGCCAGTTCGAGATCTTTGTTGACAAAAGCATCCACACTCTTGATAACCATATCGGTTGTCTCTTTTGCCATCTCTTTGATCACTTCCATATTAATGGCGCTTTTTTCATAATCGGAATCTGCCATCAAAATGGTCATCTCCGAAATATCCGCTGCATGATCGCCGATACGCTCCATGTCCGTGATCATTTTTAATGCTGCGGAAATTAATCTTAAGTCTTTTGCTACCGGCTGCTGTTGAAGCAGCAGTTTCATGCAGAGAGATTCGATCGTTTTCTCCTGCTCATCTACTTCCACATCAAATTTGATCGCCTGCTCTGCTTTTTCTACATCCTGTTTTACCAGTGCTGATATCCCCATCTCAATTGCCTGCTCAATCAGGCTTCCCATCTGAATCAATTCATTATTTAATTCTAATAACTGTCTGTCAAATCGATTTCTCATATCATTCTCTCCTTTTTTATTTATGTCAACCAAAACGTCCTGTGATATAGTCCTCGGTACGTTTATCCTGTGGAATTGAGAATAATTTTTCTGTCTCGCCAGCCTCGATCACCTCTCCTAATAAGAAGAATACGGTTTTATCCGAAACACGCACAGCCTGCTGCATATTGTGTGTGACCATGACGATGGTGTACTGTTTTTTCAGTTCAATGACAAGATCCTCGATCTTGGATGTGGAGATCGGATCAAGCGCGGAAGTCGGTTCATCCATTAGGATGACTTCCGGTTCCACTGCCAGTGCCCTTGCGATACATATTCTCTGCTGCTGTCCACCGGACATGCCAAGTGCGCTTTTTTTCAGACGGTCTTTCACTTCGTCCCAGATTGCCGCATCACGCAGGGATTTTTCCACGATCTCATCTAATTTTGCTTTGGAGCGGACACCATGTGTTCTCGGTCCATAGGCAATGTTGTCGTAAATGCTCATCGGGAACGGATTTGGTTTCTGGAATACCATGCCGACTCTTTTTCGTAAAAGATTGACATCCATACCCTTATAGATGTCCTCGCCATCTAACAGGACATTTCCTGTGATCTTACATCCCTCGACAAGATCGTTCATTCGGTTTAAACTCTTCAAAAAGGTCGATTTTCCACAGCCGGATGGTCCGATGAAAGCTGTGATCTCGTTGGCATGGATACTCATATTGATATCTTTCAGCGCATGAAAATCACCATAATATAAATCCAGGTTTGAAATTTTAAATTTTTCACTCATATTGTTTCCTCTACTTTGATTCACCTTTTCCCATTTTTTTTATCTTGTTTTTACTTTGTTGCAGCTTCCAGTTTCCTTGCGATCAGGGACGATAATCCGTTGATGAGAAGCACCACGATCAGAAGAACGACTGCTGTTGCGTATGCTTCATTTGTGTGAAGTCCCTCTCTCGACAGCGAATACATATGAATCGCAAGGGTTCGTCCGGAATCCATGACACCTGCTGCCTCCGCAACGGTTCCTGCGGTATAGATCAGTGCCGCTGTCTCTCCTACGATACGACCGATCGCAAGGATGATACCGGACAAAATACCCGGAATTGCCGTTGGAAGTACGATTTTAAAAATGGTGCGGAGCTTTCCTGCGCCAAGTCCGAAGCTTCCCTCACGGTACATATCCGGCACACACAAAAGCGCTTCCTCCGTCGTTCTCATAATGACCGGGAGAACCATGATCGCAAGTGTTGCCGCACCAGCTAACATGGAATATCCCCAATGCAACGCTGTCACGAAAAACAACATACCGAACAGTCCATAGATAATGGATGGGATACCGGTCAATGTCTCTGCCGTGATACGCACCAGCTCAACGAGTTTATTTCCTTTTTTTGCATATTCCACAAGATAAATTGCTGCTCCGATTCCAAACGGAACAGAAAAAAAGCAGTGCGAGCAATACCATTGTGATGGTGTTGATGATCGCCGGCATCATTGACACGTTATCGGAATTGTAAGTCAGTGAAAACAGGCTTGGTCTTAAATACGGAACACCGTGGATCAAAATATAGCCCACCAGATAAACAAGCACTGTCACGGTGATCACTGCAGAGGCTCCCACCAGAAGCAGTAAAATAAAAGATCCCGGATGTTTTTTATAGGATTTCAATCTGTCTTTCCACGACAGTTGATTGATCGGAGTGATATTTTTTCCATACTGCCTCTACTCCTTTCCTCTACGTTTCAAAATAGAAAACGATATATTAATAATAAGAATAAACACAAACAAAACTACGCCTGTAGCAATTAATGCTTCCCTGTGAAGATCCGTGGCATATCCCATCTCAAGTACGATATTCGTTGTGAGTGTACGCACACCTTTGAAAATACTGTCCGGCACTCTCGCCTGATTACCGACTACCATCATGACTGCCATTGTCTCACCGAGCGCACGTCCTACGCCGAGCACAACTGCCGCAAACACACCTGATTTTGCTGCAGGAACAACAACGGTAAACACACTTCTCTCATGTGTGGCTCCCAGTGCGAGCGCTCCCTCATAATAGCTCTCCTCCACTGCACGGATGGATGACTCGGACACGCTGATAATTGTAGGTAATATCATGATTCCAAGTAACAAGGCTGCTGTCAAAATGCTCTGTCCATTGCCTTTGAAATGCTCCCTGACAAACGGAACCATAACGACCAGTCCGAAGAATCCATAAACAATAGAAGGGATTCCAGCCAGCAGATCAACGATCGGTTTTAATACCTTATGTAATCTGTCCGGACAGAAACGTGCCATGAAGATAGACATCAGAATTCCGATCGGTACTCCGATGATCAAGGCTCCGCCTGTTACATAGATACTTCCCAGGATCATCGGGAAGATGCCATATAAGCCGTTGCCGGGTTTCCATTTTGTTCCTCCGAGGAAGTTGGCAAATCCGATCTCTTTCATTGCCGGAACCCCGTTTGCGAACAGGAACACGCAGATCAGTACAACTGCTACAATGGAAATAATGGCGGTAAACAGAAATACATATTTCATTACAATTTCTTTTAATTTATTGATATTCATATATTTATGTTCTCCAAAATCTGAGGAATGCCTTGCCTTCATATCATAAATGCTTTACAAATTGTAAATATCTGATTTCGAAAAAAGGCCGGAGGAGTTTTCCATCCGACCCTTCTGTCAGTTTTTTTAATTTCTTATCTCTGATGTTTTTTTTCATACCAGATATTTTCATTGATTATTTATTTTGCAAGTTCATCCCAGCTTGTAATATCTCCAACATAGACACCTTTCACCTGATCGGATGTAAGATTTGCTGTTGGGTTGTCAAGATTTACGATGACTGCGATACCATCCATAGCGATTGTTGTTGCGGTAAGTCCCTGCTCTGTCTCAGAATCTTTTAATTCACGGGAAGCCATACCGATGTCACTTGTACCTGCTGCTGCGTCGGTCATACCTGTTGTGGAATCACTCTCCTGAATCTCGATCTCTGCACCGGAGTTTACGGCTGTGTAAGCTTCTTTTAATTTTTCCATAACTGGTGTTACAGAAGAAGAACCGCTGACTGTCACTTTACCAGTTGCTCCGTTGGATTCGAATGCTGCTGCATCATCAGAACCGATATATCCGTTCTCTGTGATGACTGCCTGACCTTCTGCACTCATAATGTAGTTGATGAAATCCTGTGCAATGTCACTTACTTCACCTTTGGTTGCAATGTTGAATGGTCTTGCGATCGTGTATGTACCATTTTTTGATGTTATCTACCGTTGCCTCTGCTCCGTCAATGCTGACTGCTTTTACTGTGTCATCCAAAGAACCAAGAGAAACATATCCGATCGCATACTCATCACTTGCTACAGAGGTAAGCATTACAGATGTACTGTTTGTGATGATCGCTTCCTCTGTTGTGTTGTCTACTTTATTTCCGTCTGCGTCTTTTTCTTCGATTCCAAATAATTCGATGAATGCACCTCTTGTACCGGATCCATCCTCGCGGGATAATACATTTACATATTCACTTGCATCAAAGATCTGCTGTAGCTGCCGGTGCTTTCCTCTGCAGTTGTGTCTGCTGCATCTGTAGAAGCATCTGCTGTGGTATCTGCGGCTGTGTTGGTGTCTGCTGTATTATCAGAACCACATCCTGCGATCATGCTGACTGCTAACATTCCTGTTACGAATAAACTGATTACTTTCTTTTCATTATGATTTTCCTCCAAATCTCTATGGGATCTTACATTTCCCATCTTTGTTTTTTTGTCTCTGTCTCATTGACAATGACTACTTTAAAGCCAGCGTGTAAAATCTAAATATCTTCCTTTGTAAAACGTCTGTAAAATGATGGTAAACCATTTTGATCCTCCTCTGTCCTGCGTTGCACCTGAAAGAAAACGAATCCGACCACAAACATAGCTGCAATCACGACTACCACTCCTGCTTTCGATGTATCAAAGATCTGCGTGCTGATTCCCATTAACATAGTTCCTATAAAAGATGCACCCTTTCCGAATATATCGAAGATTCCGAAATACTCAGACGATTTTTCCTTCGGGATGATCTTTGCATAGTAGGAACGGGACAGCGCCTGGATCGCACCCTGAAATACGCCTACAAAAGTTGCCATCATCCAGCACTTCCATGCTGCGTCTAACTGCAGGGCGTAAACTGCGACTGCAAAATATGCAATGATGCAGACGGAAATTAGTTTTCCTGTCTCAAATTTCTGTGTCATTTTTCCGAAAAGAATCGCACATGGGAATGCCACAACCTGCGTCAGAAGCAATGCCATCAGCAGATTAGCGTCACTGATCCCAACGTCTTTTCCGTAAGAAGTTGCCATCTCGATAATCGTGTATACACCGTCTATATAGAAGAAAAATGCGAGCAGAAAGAGGGCAACTTTTTTGTTATCTTTCAATTCCGCCACACTTCTTCCAAGTCTGGCAAAAGACTCCTTTACCACGGAGCCTTGATTTTCCACATAATATTTCTGTTCGTAATTTTTTTTCAGAAGTGGGATTGTCACAAGTCCCCACCATGCTGCATTTAAGAAAAATGCGGCTGTCATGGCTGCCGGTGTGCTGATGCCAACTTTATCACCGCCTAATACCAGCATTAAGCTGATGACAAACGGACACAGCTTCCGATATAGCCCCACGCATACCCATGGGACGATACCTCATCCATGCGTTCGTCAGTGGTTACATCTACCATCATGGAATCATAAAAAATCAGGCTGCCGGAAAATCCCACTTTTGCGATTACAAAATAATCAAGAACATCAGCCACGTCTTCGGAATGGACAACGCTGCACAACCTAGAACACCGATCATCATGAAAAATGTAAATAACGGCTTTTTATGGTTTTTGTTGTCTGCGACTGCGCCGAGGATTGGTCCTAAAATTGCAACGATGATCGTAGAGATTGAGATTGCATAGCTGAGATATGCAGTAGAATCCGATGCGGAAACGCCCATATTCTGCGCCATGTTTTTAAAATAAATCGGGATGATCGTGGACACTAACAGCGTAAATGCAGAGTTTCCCACATCATACAGTACCCAGTATTTTTCGAGTTTCGTCAGTTTCTGTTTCATATACGTTTTCCTCATTCATTCTTTCCTGTGCCGTATACACATGATTTAAAAATAAAAATATTTGTCTATAGTAACTGTCACGCACCGCCTCGCCTGCATTAAAGATTTCATGTTTGGAATCCTTTCATTCTTACCAGCTGCGCAGTCTTGGCTTTTTAGCAAATTTTTCAATGCCACAATTGTCAACCATGTCGTCTTTTTCCGCTTCAAAGATTATAAGCGGAATTTTTATACTGTTAATGTTTTTTCTTTTCCGCAGCTTGCGGATCACTTTAAATCCTGCTTTTACCCAGGCATAGGTTCCGCCGTAAGTCTGGTAATTGATATTCCGCAGACGCATGTTGTAGATATACATGTATCGTTCTCTGGAAACGCAGCTGCTTGTTTCAAAGGATGGTTTGTCTGAAAAGCCACTCTGTCCGGCAGCATATTTCGTTCCCTTTCCGATCACACAGAAAAAATCTGCGGTAACTTTTGCGAGCCACTTCGGATATTTTCCAGTATTCATTCCAAGCATTGGTGCTGACAGGATTGCCGCATCGAAGTCAGTGGGAACTCTTCGAGATACCGCACCCCAATGGCTCCACCCATGGAATGACAGAATAAGATTTTTCGTTTTTCTGTGAGTTCTACCACATTTTTCACAAAAAAATGCAGATCCTGCACATATTGCTCATAATCCTCGATATGAACTTTTTCGCCATCCACAACAATCCGGTCAGAATATCCGTGTCCCCTGTGTTCCGGGACATAGACGGAATATCCGTTTTGCAGGAAATAATAGATCACTTCCCTATATTTCTCTGCAAATTCACAGAATCCGTGGCTGATGACAATTCCGGCTTTTTCGCCTGTGGAATCCGGTATGTGCGGTAATAAATTGCAGTCTTATCGTAGCTTTCTATGTAGCCGTCTTTTTCATAGCTTCTCAGATATGGTTCCACATCACGCTTCATGGTTCGCTGATAATTCGCTTCTTCTGGTATCATGATGTTCTCTGCTCTTTTTCTATCATAGGTATCTCTCACTGTCTCAACTCTGAAGGATTCTTTGAACCAGTTCAGGCTGCAGTTCTCCAAAACGGTATTCGTCCCTGATTTTCTTTGCTATATCCGGGTAGTTTGTGATCAGCGCATCCACGCCTGCCTCACACAGCATTCTCATATGTTTTTCTTCATTGATTGTCCATACATGAAGCAGTCTTTTCCGCTCTCTACAACGCTCTAAAATCCCGGATAAAAAACGTTATATCCGGCCGGGTGAAGTGCGTCTGCCTTTACAACATCACATGCATAATCCACTGCATCAATAATTCCATCTTCATAAAGCATCCCTGTCTTAGCCTGCGGATCTGATTCTTTGATTTTCCGGATCGTATAATGGTTAAACGAAGAATAAATGACACGCTCCTTCATTCCAAGGCGCTCTGTAAGCTCCAGCACACGCCCTTCAATTCCCGGATAGAAAACAATTCCTGTTTTGATCTCCACATTAATGGTGAGATTTGTCGGTTTTATCAACAAATATACCTGCTCAAGTGTTGGTATCTCTTCCTTTGTGTATTCCAGATGCGTTTTGTTAAAATTAAATTTTTTCAGTTCTTCATAGGTGTAATCTTTTTTACCCAGCCTTTTCCATTGCTGACACGATCGATCGTCTCATCATGGATAACGACGAGTTCTCCATCTTTTGTCATCTGCACGTCAAGTTCGATTCCATCTGCTCCCATCTCAACTGCTTTCCGGAATGCATCTAATGTATTTTCCGGAGCATAACCGCTGGCTCCGCGGTGTGCCCATACCTTTGTCTTTTCCTGATTCATTTTTACTCCTCTTTTCTATCTCTGTTCTGGTCTGCTTATACCGTTTCATTTTATGTATGTCTGCGTTTGGGATTACCGGATACTCTCACATTTTCTGTATCTTCTTGCGGAGTTCCAGCATCTTCTTATCCACACCTGCGATCACGTCTGCATATTCCCTCGTCGCTTTTTCGACCGCTTCTAACTTCCCGGCATCCTTTTTGTAACACATCTGGGAATCTAGCTCTGCCCAATAATCCATGGCAACTGAACGTATCTGTATCTCAACCCTCACTGCGGTTGTCTTATCCAGATAAGTTACCGGCACTTCCACGATCAGATGAAGGCTCTGATAGCCGCTTTTTTCGGCTTCCTGATATAATTTTTTTCTTTGACAATGGTAAAGTCTTTCTGTCTGCGCACTGCGCCCGCAATCTGATAAATATCGTCCGCAAAATAACACACCACACGGACTCCGGCAATATCATTTAAAGTATTGACTGCTGTTTCAAAAGTGACTTCACGTTCCTTTCTTTCCAGCTTTTTCACAATGCTCTCGGCAGTTTTAATTCTGCTACACAAATTTCTGATTAATGGGCGTTCATTTTTCTCGGTCAGATCTGCATCAATCATGCGAAGTCTTGTTAACATCACATCAATTGCATACTGATACCGCGCCTGCACCATCGGCGCTTCCAATTTTACTTTTATCTTATTTGTTTCCATACATAAAAAAATAAGGCAGCTATGTAAAATCCATAGCCACCTGTACTTACGTGTGTTTTCTGTAAAATTTATTTTTCGTTCCTCTACATTAGTCTCTTCACTGCCGCCCTGATCAGATGTGCCGTTCCTTTGATACGGTGTCCGTTCGCCATCTCTGTCAAGGCTCTCGCCATCTCCATTGTGACAAAACCACCTGTCATTTTTGCATATCCACGGATAGGCATATTGTAGTTGAACAGAACATTCAGGTTCGGTTTACCCTGCCACTCGCTGATCTTTAAGAAAATTTCAATACTCCGTAGAACAGTTTGCCAAAGATACCTTTTCCGTAATAAAGCTGGCATACTGCATCGTTCATCTGGATCTCACCGCTCCAGCTTCCATCCGGGATTTCTCTTCCGTAAAGTTCTCTGTACTCGATGTCATCCACGTTCTCAATCTTACCGCTGAAATATTCCGGTAAAATCTCTTTGCTATAGCCGCCTTCTGCTACAGTTCCTGCAACATCTAAGCTGCCTACTAATACCATAGTATCTGCATCGGTTCCTACCATGATCTGATAGTTACCAGATTCTACTTCCCATGTATCCGTTCTTGTGTCATAGAAACGGAAGGTCTTGTCATCAAATGCAATATGCACGGATTTTTCCTCGCCGGGAGCTAATGTCACTCTCGCAAAACCTTTTAACTCACGAACCGGACGGAAAATTGTCTCGGACTGTTTTCCGACATAAAGCTGCGCAATTTCTGTTCCTTCCACATCTCCGGTGTTTTTGATCGTGAAGGTCACGCCGTCTTTGTCAACGGAGAGATTGCTGTATGCAAAAGTTGTATAACTCAATCCATAACCAAATGGGAAACGAACTTTTTGCCGACCGTTGTGTAATAACGATATCCCACATAGAGAGCCTCGCGGTACTCGCTGCTGCGCTCCTTACTTGGATAGTAGTGGAATGCAGGAGTATCTTCATAGTGAAGTGGATAAGTCTCATTTAATTTTCCGGATGGGCATACCTTTCCGGTGAGGACATTCATCATTGCAGATGCGCCTGCCTGACCACCTAAATATCCGTGAACGATACCTTTTACATAGTCAAACCACGGCATCTCAATAGAAGAACCTGCGGAGAGAACTACCACTACATTGGGTTTACTGCTGTGATCGCATCGATCAGTTCATTCTGTGCCTGCGGCATATGCATATGGGTACGGTCAAGTCCCTCGGACTCGCTGATCTCATCCAATCCTGCAAAAACAAGAACAACGTCTGCATTCTTTGCTTTGCTTCCACTGCTGATTTTGCAAGTGCTGCATTCGGTTTACGGTTGCGGATATATCCCTGCTCGTAAGCGGTCATTACAAGTCCACTGTCTGCGATTACATCTAAGATGGATTCCGGCTGTCTGGTCGGATTTACAAAGGGAAGAACCTGCGCCCTGATAACGCGGAGTCTTTGCAAAATCACCGATTACGGCTACTTTTGTTCCCGGTTTTTTAATGGCAGGATATTATTACTGTTTTTCAGTAAAACAACACTTTCTTCGGCTGCTTTTCTTGCTAATGCATGGTGTCCTTCAACATCAAATTTTTTGCCTTTTCCATCAACAGTTGCCTGATGGGTTGCAAAAACAACATTTAACAGCTCATCCAGACGCTGATCCAATACTTCTTCCGGTAATGTGCCGTCTTTTACCGCGCGGACAATATCACGCATACCAGATTTTCCGGTTCCCGGCATCTCAAGATGGCTTCCGTTCATAACGCCGAGTGCATGGTCGTTGCTTCCGCCCCAGTCTGATACGACATAGCCGTCAAATCCCCACTCATCGACTAAGATTTCCTGTAACATGTGACGATTCTCATTTGCATAGACACCGTTTACTTCATTGTAAGAAGACATGATGGATTTGGATTTTCCCTCTTTGACTGCGATTTCAAATCCGGTGGTATAAATTTCCCGGAATGTACGCTCATCGACAACAGAGTCGCTCGCCATACGACGGAGTTCCTGGCTGTTTGCCGCAAAATGCTTTGGACATGCTGAGATTCCCTTGCTCTGGATACCTTTTACATAAGCGGCTGCCATTTTTCCTGCATGATACGGATCTTCGGAAAAATACTCAAAGTTACGTCCACAGAGCGGGCTTCTCTTAATGTTGAGTCCCGGTCCTAAGATGACATTGACATCCATGGTCACCGCTTCCTCTGCAAGTGCAGTACCGATCTCCTCCCCCAATTTTTCATCCCAGCTGTTTGCGATCGTAGCTGCGGTTGGGAAACAGGTTGCCGGAAGGCTGGCATTTAATCCAAGGTGGTCTCCTGCACCGGCCTGACGTCTTAACCCATGAGGTCCGTCGGACATTGCCATGGATGGGATTCCGTACTTCTCAAAATCTACAGTCTCCCATGTATTTTTACCGGACATCATCAGTGCTTTTTCTTCCAGCGACATCTGTTTTATGATTTCCCCATATTTTAAGCTCATTTTTCGTTCTCCTGTTCTTTTGGTGCTCACGGATTTTATTTGTTGTGTTATTGATACAAAAATGTATGTTATTTAGATCACAACAATAAAAAATAAAACCCATGCTGCTATTATTTTTGTTAGCATAATGGTAGCATGGATTTTATTTGTAAAATGAAAAATGGCATAAATGGTTGTTTTTTACATAAACTGCATATGGATTTGCTGAAATAAGGGAAGCTGCCTTAACAGCTCGCTCCCCCGATCAGTACATTCTTACCGCAGAATGCAAATCCATATTTTCTGATATGATCTTTCGAAATTCCTTTTTCCAAAAGTATCTCCTCGTACTTCTTTTCTTCAATCTGCAATAATGCTCTCTGAACTGTATCCTGTAATGATTTTTCATCGTCTGTATCCTGCACTTTAAATTCCAGAATGATCGCATCGTCTTCTTTCGATTTCTCGGTTCTAATACAACATCATATCTGCCAAAGCCACTCTCCCGATTCGATGTGATGACATATCGAACCTGTAACTCTACGATCAGCCCCAGTACAAAACCATGATAAAACCGTTCCGGCTCATCGCCAAACGGACGCTTACCTGTATCAAAATAACTGAATGTGCTGAGAGCTACTCGATTCATATACACATTCATTGCACGTACGTCACCAATCAACAGTGCTTTGACAAAATCGTTGTAATCTGTCTCTGCCTCAGAAAACCACATACGTATCATATTCCGGAACATAAGCTTCACTTCCAGATTCGTCAGTGCGATCTCATATTTCGGCTGCATTCCCGGTAGAACCTTGTCGTATTCTTCATAGGAAAGTACTTTGAGATAACCACTTGCCAGAAGCAGGCTCCACACCGCCTGTTCATTGCCATTGAGCTGATCGTATACAATCTGTTCGTCAAGGGTTGTCCTTATCGTCTCATCTTCCAACAATCGCTCAAACTTTTCTTTAATACTGCGGTTTCCTTCGCGGATCAGTTTTCCGACCAGACTGTTAGAGCTTGTGTTTGCCCAATATATATCAAATTTTCCCTTATCAAGAAAATTCAGGATCGACCACGGATTGTAAATATCTCTATGTTCTCCAAAAATAAATCCGTCATACCACTCTTTTTACTTTCTGTTTTTCCGAACCCAGTCCTCGCTCTTCCAGTGCTTCAAATACTTCTTTTTTCTGTGAAGCCAAAAGCATCGGCATATTCGTCTGACGTTGTTGTGATTACTTTCAGGTTGTTCAGATCTGAAAATATGGACTCTTTGCTCACACGGGTGATTCCTGTCATGATTGCCCGTTCCAACCATGGATTTGTCTTAAACGCTGCATTTAACAGGCTTCGCATAAATACTGTCAGTTCGTTCCAATAGTCATTTATATAGGCCTCCTGCATCGGCGTATCATACTCATCCAGCAATATCAGTACCTTTTTCCCATAATACTGATACATAAAACTGGAAAGCTTATACAATGCGAGTGTGGCATCCACATATTCTACCTTTTCATTATGAAGCATCCGCTCAAAAAAAAGATTTATCAGCACCTTTTTAAAATCCCACTTTCCCAAATATATGCATGCTCTGTATACAACTGCTGAAGCTGATCACAGACTTTCTGTCTTGTCAACTCGTAAGATGGCTCTTTCAGATTCGCAAACGAAAGACTGATGACCGGATAAGTACCCTGAATCTCCCGATACGCCTTTGTCTTCCCAAATTGCCAGACCTTCAAACAAATTTTGCTGACCGGCATATTTAACTGAAAAGAACTGCTCTACCATACTCATGGTCAATGTTTTTCCAAATCTCCTTGGTCGTGTGATCAATGTGACACTGTCGCCCTTTTCCCACCATTCTCTGATAAATGCTGTTTTATCGATATAAAAATAACCTTTTTTCCTGATCTCATTAAATTGCTGGATTCCGATTGCAACAGTTCCTGCCATATTATGCTCCTTTTCCATCTCTCATAAAAACCTTCTTCTTAAATAGTACACCAAGAGCCGGACTTTGCAAAGCCCGGCTCTTGATTTTTAGTTTCCCTCGTATATAACTTTTATTTGCATTTTTTATCATCTTATAGATAGACACATATTTTTTATAAGTTTTCTTCTAAGAAAGCGGAAAGTTTATTCATTGCCTCTTCTTCGTTTTCACCATCTGTCTTTAAGGTGATCTCCTGACCGCAGTTTACTGCCAGACCCATGACTGCAAAAATACGTTTTGCATCTGCCTCTTTTCCGTCTTTTTCAATGGTTACTTTGCATGGAAATGCGGCTGCTTCCTTTAGCAAATAATCCTGCCGGTCTTGCATGGATTCCCTGTTCGTCTTTGATCACATACTTAAATTCTTTCATTGTTTTTCTCTCCTCTTAAGCTGTTTTTTTCTTTAATACACCAAGCAAAGCGCACATCCGACTGCGGAACCGACTGCCAGTGCAACCAGATATAATAATGGATTTCCTACGGTAAGGAATACGAAGATTCCACCATGAGGAGCCATTAAAGTACAATTAAATGCCATGGATAAAGCACCTGCTACTGCAGAACCAACCACACACGCCGGTAATACATGGAGCGGATCAGACGCTGCATACGGGATTGCACCCTCTGTGATAAAGGAAAGTCCCATGATGAAGTTGGTAGGACCTGCCTTTCTCTCATCTGCTGTAAATTTGTTTTTGAAAATTAAGGTTGCAAGCGCGATTGCGATTGGCGGAACCATTCCACCTACCATAACGGCTGCCATGATGTTATAGTTTCCGGCGTAATAGAAGCTGTACCGAATACATAAGCTGCCTTGTTGACCGGGCCTCCCATATCAACAGACATCATACCGCCAAGTAATGCTCCGAGTAATACTGCACTTGCGCCGTTTAATCCGTTCAATCCGTTGTTGATCAATGCATTCAATGCTCCGATCGGCGGTTCTACTACGTATGTCATCAAAACACCTATCATAAAGATACCAAACAACGGATAGATCAATACCGGTTTTGTTCCCTCTAAGCTGTCAGGAAGTTTACTGCAGATCTTCTTTAATAATAATACAATATATCCGGCAAGAAATCCAGCTGCCAATGCGCCAAGGAATCCGCTTGTTCCGTTTGCTGCAATTGCGCCGCCGACAAAACCAACGGCAAGTCCCGGTCTGTCTGCAATACTCATCGCAATAAATCCGGCAAGGATTGGAAGCATGAAACCGAATGCCACACCACCAATCGACTTAAACATCGCTGCCATCGGAGTGATCGTACCGAAGTTTGATCTCTGGTCTAATGGAAGTGAATTCAGATCTACGGAAAAACCGTCAATCAGGAATGCAATTGCAATTAAAATACCACCGCCGACAACGAATGGAAGCATATGGGATACGCCGTTCATCAGATGTTTGTAGATCTGATGTCCAAGACTGTCTTTTCCTTCTTCCTCGTCATCTGCTGCTTTTCCGCCTGCCTCGTAAATAGATGCATGGCCATTTGCCGCTTTTGTGAGCAGTTCCTCTGCTTTGCTGATTCCGTCTGCCACTTTACACTGGATCACCGGTTTTCCTGCGAAACGATCCATTGGAACCTGTGTGTCTGCTGCAACAATAATGCACTCTGCCTCTGCGATCTCTGCTTTTGTGAGCACATTCTTGGCACCGCCGGAACCTCTCGTCTCAACTTTGATCCGGTATCCAAGCTCTTTTGCCTTTTTCTCAAGTGCTTCTGCCGCCATATAAGTATGTGCGATACCGGTTGGGCAGCCGGTAACTGCGAGGATCAGTTTTCCATTGGAAACTGGTGCTTCTGCTTTCTTTTCCTCTTCTTTTTCTCTTCCTCAGCGTCTTTTTCTGCTTCTGCTGCGTCGATCACGTGCAAAAATTCATCGACCGTCTTGGCATTGCGCAGGTTTGCTGTGAAATCCTCATCCATCAGTAACACTGATAATTTGCTCAGTACATCGAGATGTACGTTCTCTTTGTGTTCGGTGCAGCGATCAAAAAGATCAGGTTTACTTTCTCACCGTCTAAGGAATCAAAGTCAACCCCTTCCGGTACAACCATAGCTGCAAGTCCCGGTCTTGACACCGAATCCGATTTGCAGTGCGGAATCGCAATTCCCTCGCCGATTCCTGTGGTGCTCTCCTCTTCTCGCGCATAGACACCTTTGCGGTAAACCTCTACATCATTGATCTTGCCGCTCTTTGCCATTAAATCGACCATGGCATCAAGAGCTTCTTTTGCCTGTTACTTTTTCCATTCAGTTCAATACTTTCTGCTGCGAGTAAATCTCTGATTTTCATTTGAAAAACCCTCCCTTTCTATTGTTCCCCAATAAACAATTTCTTATTGCTATCAAGTAAAGCAATTACTTCTGCTTTTGTAGCCAGTTCCTCGGAAAATGCAGAGGCACTTCCGGTGCAGACACCCATCTGGAACGCTTTCTCGTAGCTTCCGTTCTCAAGGTATCCTGCAATAAATCCTGCCACCATGGAATCTCCTGCTCCCACGGAATTGACAACCTTTCCTTTTGGCGCTTCGGACTGGAAAATGCCTCCATCTTCTGCGACTAACACAGCTCCGTCACCCGCCATGGATACTAGAACGTTTCTTGCTCCCTTTTCCTGCATTTTTTCTTTGCATAGGTGATGACATCTGCCTTACTTTCAATCTTCACTCCGAAAATTTCGCCAAGCTCATGATTGTTTGGCTTGATCAGAAATGGATGATACTGTAACACATTCACCAGAAGATCTTTCGTTGCGTCTACCACAATTTTCAAGTCCTTGTTCTGTAAATGTCTCATAATATCCATATACATCGAACCCGGCATAACATCCGGAATGCTTCCTGCAAGCACGAGGATATCACCGTCTGACAGTGTATCAAGCTTTTCATAAAGCTTTTTAATATCTGCCTCCGCGATCGCCGGTCCCTGTCCGTTGATCTCCGTCTCTTCCCTGGAACGGAGCTTTACATTAATTCTGGAAATCCCCTTTTCCACGCTGATAAAATCGGTGCGGACTCCTTTTTCCTCTAACAGTTCCTGTATTCTTTTTCCTGTGAATCCGGCCAGAAAGCCAAGCGCTGTATTCTCAAAGCCGAGATTCTTTAAAACCATGGAAACGTTGATTCCTTTTCCTCCCGGAAAAATAATCTCATCCGTTGTACGATTTACGATTCCGCAGGTAAAATTATCTACAGAAACGATGTAATCCAACGACGGGTTAAAAGTTACGGTATAGATCATTTTTTCGACTCCTTTCCTGTGATACCTCTGTTTGTTTTCATACTTTTTGTTCCAGCTTGTATATACCAGCTTGTTTGCAACATTTTTGCAGTTCTTATAAGCCGGAAGGCTCAGTCCTGTCGTGATGACCGTTGCGCCTTCAAATGGTGCAAACGTCACGCTGGAAATCTGATTGAATTTGCTCTCGTCTGCCAGAACAAAACATTCCTTGCAGTTTTCCATGGATTTTTCTTCACCATTGCCTCTTTTAACTCCGGTGTGGAAAATCCCCTCTGCCGGCTGACACCATTTGCACCCCAGAAGCCTTTGGTAAAATTGTATTTTTTCCAGTGCCTGCGACCGCCTCTTCTCCTACGATCGCCTCTGTGACCGCTTTAAACTCGCCACCCAGGAGATACACGGTAAACCCTCTCTCTGCCAGACGCTTCGCATGGCTGATCGCATTTGTCACAAACACCGCCTGACGGCTTGTGATGTACTCGATCATCAGCTCTGTTGTCGTTCCGGCATCCAGATAAACAAAATCCCCTGATGCAATCTGTTCTGCGGCGTATTTTGCAATTTTGTTCTTTGCGTCACGATTCTTTTCTTTCCGGCTGACGACGTTGTCATCCTTAGTACTGTACGCCATCGTTTTAAGGATTGCCCCACCGTGAACCTTCGTCAACTGACCGTTTGCATCCAGTGCATTCAGATCCCTTCGTATCGTAGATTCCGAAGCGTTAAGTTCTGTCATCAACTGCTGTACTGTCACACTCCCCATACTTTCCAGTATGGATAATATCTTCGCAAATCTTTCCTCTGTCAGCATTTATTCCCCTCCATTTTCCGTCAACATCATTCATGTCCGTTCATCTTTATATCTGAATTATAGATTCACATTCCGTCACAGTCAATCATTTTCCGTCAAAACCATTCACAAAAATGATTATTTAAAATTGTGCAGAAGTTACAAGAGCGGCGTTTGATAAACTTATTCCTCGCTGATTATGTAACAGAAACATTGCAACATAATTTTCTGTTACAAAAAAACTGCTGCACAGTGAGCTCTGATTTACTTGCTTCTCTCTGTACAACAGTTTCTACATTTTTTGTTGTGATTTATTTATTTTCTTTTTAAACCGTGCGATCGCATCTATGATCTTAAAGCTTTCGATCATGACTACTTCCGCATTTCTTGTCTTAAATTTCCGGACCATCTCATCAAATGGAAGCCCTGCAATGTAACACCGCAGTGCCATAATGATCGCGCTGTGCGTCACGATCAGCACATCTCCGTTTTCCCGTTTCATAATATATTCCATAGCATCCAGCGTGCGTTTTACCACATCATTGTAACATTCACCGCCTCCCGGTGTGCGCACATAGCGGCGGTCTTTTCTCCACTCCTGATATTCCGGACTGTTTTCCCGCTCGATCACACGCCAGTTGGAACCCTCCCAGCTTCCGAGGTTCATCTCCACCAGTCCATCCAGCGGAATACAGGTCGCATGCAGCGCTTCTGCAGCGATACGTGCCGTCTCTGCCGCCCGAAGCTGCGGTGAATGATAGACATGTTTTACCGAAATATCTTCTTCCACCAGCTGGCACGCCAGTTCCTTCGCCTGCCGGATTCCATTTTCATTCAGTGGAATATCGGTTTTTCCCTGAATCTTCTTTTTTACATTCCACTCTGTTTCACCATGACGTACAAAATATAGTTTCATCGCTCGTCCTTTTCTATGATAAAAATAAGACCATCTGTATTTCATCCCGGTAGCTTCCGTCTTTCAGTTTAAACGCATGAGGTTCTCTTCCCCACTCGCGAAAACCTAATTTTTCATACAGACGGATTGCTTGCCACATTGTCATCAAAAACACCCAGTTTCAGCTGCTCAAGTTCTGTTTTTCTGGCGTTTTCGATCGCATATTCCATCAACTGCCTTCCAAGTCCTATTCCGCAGTATTTTTGAGGATAAAATTCCGATTCCGCCTTATGCCGGAATTTGAT
>VOFB01000158.1_pt1 | contig 24000 bp, 35 predicted proteins | sample 5384141 | NCBI WGS metagenome assembly VOFB01 (sample SAMN12384721, study PRJNA508395) | human gut metagenome | isolation source: healthy gut A | host: Homo sapiens | reverse complement strand
AGCTGGCGTATATCATTGATGCAACCGCCGCGCCAGTCTGCATCATTGCGCCGATTTCTTCCTGGGCGGCAGCCGTCAACTCTTACGTTCCGGCGGGCAGCTCCATGTCCGGTTTTGAGATGTTCGTTAAAACCATTCCGTTCAACCTCTATGCAATTTTAACCCTGTATATGGTGTTCTTCACCTCCATTGTAGGCTTCGATTTCGGCCTGATGAAAAAGCATGAAGAGAACGCGGCCAAAGGTGATCTGTTCACCTCCGGCGGGGAAGAGTTCCAGAACCAGGAAACAAAATGACCCGACCGAGGGCGGCAAATACGCCAAAGGCAAGGTCATCGATCTGATTGCGCCCATGGTCGTCATGATTGCAACGGCAATCGCAGCTATGATCTGGACCGGCCACCTGAACGGCGGCCAGAATCTGGTGGAGGACTTTGCCAACTGTTCTTCTTCGGAAGCGTTGGTGTTTGCCGGTTTGGTCACAGTGGGATTCCTGCTGCTTCTGTATCTGCCGCGCCGTGTCATCGGCTTCAAGGATTTTATGAATTCCGTTCCCGAAGGTGGCAAGCTTATGATGCCCGCCATCCTGATTTTAGTGCTGGCCTGGACTCTGAAAGGTATGACGGACGCCCTGGGTATCGGTACCTTTTGTACGTTCGGCCATCAATCTGAATTCCAGCCTGATGAACTTTGTGCCGCTGGTCATCTTCTGCATTGCAATTTTTATTGCCTTTTTCTTCCGGCACCAGCTGGGGCACCTTTGCTATTTTGTGCCCATCGTGGTCAACATGTTTGCTGAACTGGATCCGACCATGATGATCATTTCTGTAGCGGCTGTCCTGGCTGGTGCTGTCTGCGGTGACCATATTTCGCCTATTTCTGATACTACCATCATGTCCAGCTCCGGTGCCCAGTCCAACCATATCAACCATGTGCAAACCCAGATGCAGTACGCCTTTGTGGTCATTGCCGTGTGTGCTGTTGGCTACCTGATCGCCGGCTTTACCGAAAACTGGTGGCTGACCCTGCTTTGCTCGCTGGTGATTTTGACCGGAGTGCTGTTGGAGATAAGGAAGAGGGAAATGTGCGGCCGATAAACCATACTGACGTAGCATCATCAAAAAGAACCTGTTTTGCACACTATATGAGGCACTAAAACCGGTCGTGTTTTTTTACAGTTATATGAACTATATATGAACTAAAACGCCGAACTTTTGGCCCCTGCGGCACAAAATTGGCACAGCTTTTTCAGAAGTTTTGAGGAGATGGCGAAAAACAGGAGAAAACAATGAGAATCCATGAGTTTATCACCTGCTTCGTAAAACTGTTGTTGAGTACCTGATACGGAGGGGCCTGCCTTCTTTACATGGCTGCCGAAGATGTTTGGTAAAAGAGTTGTAGTTACCGTCCATGGAACCTGTGAAATAATGTTAGTAACCAGAAAAAATCCTGATTTCATGCGGGTTTGCGCGGCTTGACCTTTTTTTACCTCAACTTGTTTCTGTATGCCATGGTGCGTTGCGTTCCGGCGTGATTTCGGGGGTTAGTGGCTTCTGGTTGCGCTCTATACTTAACCCACCACAGCGAAAGCTGATAGAGCAGAAAACAGAATAAGGAGGTACGAAGGCGAGCCTGCGTATAGATTGCTACTGCAATCTGTATACAGGCTTGTTGTCGTGCAATGAAAGGATGCAAGGTGAGTAGTGAAAGATCGAGCATGACAATTTGAGGATAAGAACTACTGGGATTGTGCATAAGGCAACAAGAATAAAAGCATGAAATAGCGGTTGGAGAGAAGTAATGGAAGGAAAAATCAGACTTGCGGTTTTCGGACAAAAACGTCTTTCTCGTGAAGGCGGGATAGAGATTGTCGTAAAAGAATTATGCACCAGAATGGCACAGAATGGTTGTGATATAACTTGCTACAATAGAGCAGGCCATCATGTGAGCGGTGCAGAGTATGACAAAACAATTGAATATGATGGCATCCGTCAAAAGGTTGTTCCGACCATTGAGAAGAAGGGACTTGCAGCGGTAAGCTCTTCCTTTTTCGCAGCACTTTATAGTGCATTTGGAAGATACGACGTGGTGCATATCCATGCAGAAGGCCCTGCCTTTTTCTGTTGGATACCAAAACTTTTTGGCAAGCGTGTAATCTGCACTATTCACGGTTTGGACTGGGATCGCGAGAAGTGGCGCGGAAGCGTTGCATCCAAGTTCATTCGTGGCGGCGAAAAGAATGCCGTGAAATATGCAGATGAGATCATTGTTCTAAGCAAAGGCGTTCAGAAATATTTCATGGAGACCTACGGAAGGGGAGACACATTTTATCCCTAATGGTGTCAATCGGCCAGAGGTTCGGGAGGCAAAGCTGATCACGGATCATTTTGGATTGGAGAAAGATTCCTACATATTGTTCCTCGGTCGTCTGGTGCCAGAAAAGGGGATTCGATATCTGGTTGAGGCCTTCAAGAATGTCAAGACGGATAAAAAGCTGGTTATCGCAGGCGGCTCTAGTGATACGGATTCCTTTATGGAGGAATTGAAAGAACTGGCGAAGGGTGACGATCGGATTCTCTTTACTGGGTTTGTGCAGGGAGCAATGCTGGATGAACTATACAGCAACGCTTACATCTACACGCTGCCGTCTGATTTGGAAGGAATGCCGCTAAGTCTACTGGAAGCAATGAGCTACGGCAACTGCTGTTTGGTTTCGGATATTCCGGAGTGCGCAGAGGTTGTGGAAGATAAGGCATTGATTTTCAAAAAGTCAGATGTAGAGGACTTGCGAGAAAAATTGCAAGATGCCTGTGACCATCCTGAAATGGTTATGAAAATGAAGAATCAGGCTGCTGACTTTATCTGCAAGAAATACAACTGGGATGAAGTTGTAAAGGAAACGATGAAACTGTACAGGAGAAAATAATAGATGAGAGTATTGATAATAAATAAATTTCTATATCCAAACGGTGGATCAGAAACCTACATATTTAAGCTGGGTGAGGCGCTAGAGCAGCACGGACATGAGGTTCAGTACTTCGGTATGGAGCATGAAGGCCGCTGCGTGGGCAACCGGGTCAATGCTTATACATCTGGTATGGACTTCCACGGCGGCAGCAAACTGAGCAAGCTGACCTACCCGATCAAGACCATCTACAGCAAGGAAGCAAGAGTGCAGCTGCGGAAAGTTCTGGACGACTTCAAGCCGGATGTCTGTCACTTGAACAATTTTAACTACCAGCTGACACCTTCCATCATTCTGGAAATCGTGAAGTGGCGCAAGGAGACCGGAAGGGATTGTAAGATCATCTTCACGGCACATGACTACCAGCTGGTCTGCCCGAACCACATGCTGAACAATCCGAACACCCACCAGAACTGTGAGAAGTGCCTCGGCGGCCATTTCGTGAACTGCATGAAAGGCAAGTGTATTCATGGTTCCACGGCGAAGTCAGCCATCGGCATGATGGAAGCCGAATTCTGGAAGTGGAAGGGTACATACAAAAGTACATTGACACCATGATCTGCTGCTCGGAGTTCATGAAGAGCAAAATGGACAGCAATCCGCTGTTTGCAACGAAGACCGTGGCAATGCACAACTTCATCGACAAGGTGGATTGGAAAGAGACGGAGAAGAAGGATTACGTCCTCTACTTCGGCCGCTTCTCTGAGGAGAAGGGCATCGGCACACTCATCAAGGTCTGTAAGGAGTTGCCGGATGTGCAGTTCATCTTCGCCGGTACTGGCCCGCTGGAAGAGACAGTAAATGGTATTAAGAACATCAAGAACGTCGGCTTCCAGAAAGGCGAGGCACTGGAAAAGTTGATCCGTGAGGCACGGTTCTCCATTTACCCGTCTGAGTGGTATGAGAACTGCCCGTTCTCTGTGATGGAATCCCAGATGTATGGCACACCTGTGTTGGGAGCTAACATCGGTGGAATCTCGGAACTGATTCAGGTTGGCAAGACCGGTGAACTGTTTGAGAGCGGTAACGGGAAAGATTTGAAAGAAAAGATAGAAAAGCTCTGGGGTGATAAGAAGCTGTGTGAGCAGTATAGCAAGAACTGCAAGGATATCAGCTTTGATACCATTGATGAGTATTACGAGAAAATTATGAAGGTGTATCAGTAAGAGAGGAGGACAGGTCGATGGTTTATATGCTGTTTGATAACCCGGCAGATAAACAGAATATGGCATTTCTGAGCGGCTATGAAACAGCCAAGATTCGGCAGATTTATCCTCCACAGAAATGTAATTCCACCAAAGAAATGCTGGCAGCTTGCAAGGATATGATCAAGCAGTCGGCGGAGGGTGACACTATCATCTGCTGGTACGACTTCATGGCAGTTTTGTGCTGGTGGTTGTGTAAAATACAGTTCAAAAAATAGAAAGATTATTGCGCTAAATATTCTGCTCAAAGATAAAGCAACTGCGAAAAACAAGTTGGCAAAGTTTTTATACAAGCCGATGCTGAAATCAAAAAAGGTTCAAGCGACTGTGACCTCTAAAAGTACAGTGAGCACTTGAACGAAATGCTAGGAATCCAGAAGCAGTACACGCTGTTGCATGATACCTATCATGGTGGTTATAGCATCGGATATGAAGGCAAAGTTGTGTCGAATACTGTATTCTGCGGCGGTCGGAACGGTCGCGACTGGGAGTTCCTGATTAGAATTGCACAGGCGATGCCGGAAGTTACATTCAACTGCGTTATGCCGAAGGATAAATTTGAAGAGTACAAAGAGAACTTCGGCAAAAATATGGTGGTGAAGTCGGATATTCCTGAACAGGAATTCCTTGAGTTCATGTGTCAGTCACAGCTGGTAGTTACGCCGTTGGATACGGAGGCACCGGCTGGATTGATTGCTTTTTACCAGGCAGCAGCCAATGGGAAGATGGCAATTACGTCGGATACGGTAACTACACAGGAGTATTTTGCCGATGGCAGAGGTGCTTTTGTGTGGTAAGGATATAGAAGACTGGAAAAATAAAATTCAGTACTACTTACAGCATAGAGAAGAAGCCGATGTTAGTGCGGCAAAGTTTAAGAGCTTCCTTGAAAGTGAGTGTTCAGAGGAAAAATATGCAAAGACACTGTGGGGATGCTTGTGGGATGAAAGAGAGATATGAAGGAATAGATGGCTTGAAGGCCTATGCCATATTGGGGATTGCACTGATGCACGTCCTCGCAAATGGAAAATATGGGATAGGAGGCTTTGTGTTTGAGCGGCTGATACCATCTTTCACAAACCTCGTTTTCCTTTTTATGATGGTTAGCGGTTTTGGTATGTGCTGCGGCTACTACCAGAAATTCAAGGATCAGAAAATCGGTGTGACGGATTTTTACAAAAAACGGTACAGCAAGATCTGGCCATATTTCGCATTGCTCTGTGTGCTGGACTTCGTAATGTCACCTAGTAAAAGTGCGCTGTATGAAGTTTTTGCAAACCTGACACTATGTCAAGGACTCTTACCGAATATGAATATATCGGTTATAGGTGTGAGTTGGACGCTGGCAGTGATTTTTGTGTTTTACCTGCTGTTTCCGTTTTTCTGCTTCCTGCTGGAGAACAAAAAGCGTGCATGGTTGGTCTTTATTTGTGCTGTAATCTACAACTTTATGTGTAGCACATATTTCTTTGATGAAAGCCACATTGCAGATAGAGCAGCAGTAAATTTCAGCGCAAGGACAAATATTCTGTACTGTGCAGTCTATTTTATCGCTGGAGGATTGATCTTCCTCTATCGGAAAGAGCTGGCTGAGTTCGCATCGAAGCACAAGGTTATCGCCGGAGCGATTCTGCTGATTGCCACGGTTGCTTATTTTGCAGTAGGCGGCAATACACTCACAATGCTGTTCTTCTGTGTGGCAGCACTGATCTATACCCTCGGTTGTAGAACGGGGGGGGTACTGGTCAATCCAGTCGCCAAGTTCCTCGGCGGTATCAGCTTCGAAATTTATCTGTGCCACATGGTAATTTATCGTGTGCTTGAGAAGCTGCACCTTGTTCATCTATTTGGAAATGGTCTGCTGGCATATATCTTCACAGCGATTGCAGTCATCTGTGGTTCGGTTGTGTTCTCAGTATGTGCCAAGTGGTTCTTAAATAAAGTCGAAACATTCTTAAAAGAGAGAGTTAGGAGAGTTAATCATGTCTGAAGAAAAGAAGTTAAATGGTACTGTCATCGTCACTTATCGCTGCAACGCTCGTTGCTCCATGTGCAACCGTTATAAGGCACCTTCCAAGCCGGAAGAGGAAATCAGCATCGAGACCATCAAGAAGCTACCGAAGATGTACTTCACAAACATCACCGGCGGCGAGCCGTTCATCCGTACTGACCTGAAAGATATCGTGCGTGAACTGTACAAGAAGTCTGACCGTATCGTTATTTCCACGAACGGTTTCTTCACCGATCGTATCGTTGATCTGTGCAAGGAGTTCCCTCAGATCGGTATTCGTATCTCTATCGAGGGTCTGGAGCAGACCAATAATGAGATCCGTGGCCTGCAGAACGGCTACCAGCGTGGTTACGGCACACTGAAGAAGCTGCGTGAAATGGGTATGAAGGATGTTGGCTTCGGTATGACCGTTCAGGATAAGAATGCCCCTGACCTGGTTCCTCTGTACAAGATCTCCGACGAGATGGGCATGGAGTTTGCTACCGCCTCTCTGCACAACAGCTTCTACTTTGTTGAGGCCAAGAACATCATCCACGATCGTCCGATGGTTGCCAAGAACTTTGAGAATCTGGTCAACGAACTGCTCCGTAGCAACAGTCCGAAGAAGTGGTTCCGTGCATACTTTAATCACGGCCTGATCAACTACATCTACGGTCAGAAGCGTCTGCTGCCTTGCGACATGAGCTTTGATACATTCTTCATCGATCCGTATGGCGATGTCATGCCTTGTAATGGTACCAAGGATAAGGAAGTCATGGGCAACCTGAACAATCAGACCTGGGATGAGCTGTGGAACAGCCCGGAAGCTGAGAAGGTTCGTGCGAAGGTTCGTTGCTGTGACCGCGACTGCTGGATGATCGGTTCTGTTTCCCCGGCTATGCACAAGTACATCTGGAAACCTGCTACCTGGGTTCTGGTACACAAGTTCAAGGCACTGTTCACAAAGCATCCGTACAGCATGTATGAGCTGAAAATCTGCCGTGACTACCGTGATGGAAAGGTTACCAAAGAAGAATTGGATAAGTGCAGTACTTGCGATATGAACTGTGTGATCAATAACGGTCTGAGTGAGGCATCCAAGGAACAGCTGAAGCATAAGACTGGCGAGGAAATCGTGGATGCTGATATCGCACAGCAGATGGAGACAAAGTAATGGGTGAAAAGACAGCGGTAAGAACAAGAGAAAAATGGGTCGATGATGTAAAAGTTATTGCCTGTATATTGGTTGTATTGGGCCACTTCTTCCAAAGTATGACGAAGGCGAATATTCTGCCTGAAAATGATTTGTACCAGTGGTTTAACACAACAATTTACTACTTCCATGTACCGCTGTTCTTTATTTGTAGCGGATACCTATATCAGAAGTACAGCAATGTAAATAGCGTGAGTAGTTGGTGCAAGAATGTGGCGAAAAAGGCATTAGCACTCGGCGTACCCTATGCGACTTTTACGACTGCTACATGGGTGCTGAAAAAGATGTTCTCAAGCAGTGTCAATGACCAGATTGGTGGTTTAGGCGATACACTGCTCCTTCATCCAACTGCTCCGTACTGGTATCTGTACGCATTGTTCTTTATTTTTCTTGTTACGCCGACTTTTAGCAGTGTGAAAGCAGCCGCAGTTGGATTGGTAGTTGCAATAGTTGTGAAAGGCCTAATTTTGACTGGGGGGGGGTACAGCGTTTACGCAGTATCAACAGTTTTCTCAAACGAAATCTGGTTTGTGCTCGGTATGAGTATTTGCGTGTTTGATGTGCAGCTGAAAGGCAGAAAAGTACAAGGAACGATATGCGGATTGCTATTTATGATTTTGAGCATTGTGGTATATACGGCGGAAATTAGCGGTAGTGCAATTTCTTTTGCTATGGGATTATTGGCTTGTGTAGCTGTAATCCTTATTGTGGCAGGTTTTGAGGAAAAGTTTGGTAGAGGTATGGACTTTCTAGCAAAATACACAATGCCGATTTTCTTGCTGCACACATTGTTTGCAGCACCGCTGAGATCGATTCTGATGAAGATTGGCATTGAAAATGCTGTGATTCATGTAGTACTGGGGCTTGTAATTAGCTTTGCAGGTCCGATTATTGCAGCTTGGATTATGAAGAAAACGAAGTGGTTGGAGTTCTTTCTGTATCCGAATAAATTTATTAGAAAGGTATCGTAAGGATGGGACTTAAAGGAAAGACCAAGGAAATCCTTGGATTGATGAGAGCAAAAATCTTTGGTGTAACTGCTGGACAGAATGTCTATATTGGCAAGCATTGCAGCTTAAAAGGAAAACATCACATTACCTTGGAAGATTTTGTAACAGTACGTCCCTATGTCCAAATTTGGTCGGGGGGGTACAGTGAGAATCGGCAAGGGATCCGAAATTGGTGAACGATGCCGGGTTTCTATTGCCAATTCTTTGGAAATTGGAGAAAAAGTACTCCTCTCGCCAAATGTGTACATAACTGATTGCGACCATGAGTATCGTGATATAAATGTTCCTGTGATAGATCAAGGAATTGTACAAAGAGGTCAGAAAGTATCCATTGGAGGAGGTTCTTACATTGGAATTAATGCGGTGATTGTAGGTAATGTAAAGATCGGTAACCATTGCGTGATTGGAGCCAATTCAGTGGTTACTAAAGATGTGCCGGACTATTGCGTAGCAGTTGGGAGTCCGGCAAAAGTGATAAAAAGAATACAATAATTTATCAGGAGAAGATATGAAGCCTAAAGTAAGCATTATTGTTCCGGTGTATAATGCGGAAAAATATTTAGAAATATGTGTGGAGAGTATACTAAATCAAACTTATAAGTTCTTGGAAATAATATTAGTCGATGATGGAGCAAAAGATAGTAGCCCTCAAATTTGTGATAGGCTACGAGACAAGGATAATAGAATTAGTGTTATTCACAAAGAAAATGAAGGCGCTGGAAAAAGTCGAAATCGAGGTATTGAAGCTGCAACAGGAGATTACATTCTGTTCATTGACAGTGATGACTGCATCAAACCGACTTTGGTTGAAAAATGTCTAGCGGCAGCAAATGGTAGTCAATCTGCAATTATTATGTACGGCGTTGAACATATAGATGAAGATGGAAATATCATTGGAGAGTCCGTTCCGTATTCTGATCAATATGTTTTTACAAACGATGAGGTGACTGAAAAATTTTTACCAGAGATGATTTTTTCAGAGAATAAAAAAAGAAGAAACCTTTGAAATGCCAGCATGCATGGCAAACTTTTATTCATTGGACGTAATAAGAAAAAAACTTCATGGAGATTTGAATCTGAGAAAGAATATATCTCGGAAGATTTGTATTCTTTATTGAAATTATACCGGTATATAGATAGACTTGTAGTAATAAATGAAGCATTGTATTGTTATCGGCATGGACATGAGTCATTATCTACATCTTCTAGATTAGCAAACTATGCATTGATTCGAAAGTTCTATATGCAGTGTGTAAAGCTGTGTAAGGATAATTGTTACAGCGAGGCTGTTTTGAAACGAATAAGTGAACCATATTTATCATTTACTATTACATGTCTAAAAATAAAAAGCAGACAAAAGAAGAGTCTGATAAAAAAGGATACTGAAATGAATGAAATTCTACAAGATAGTCAACTGCACGATGTTTTGAGGCAACGAGATCTGAATAAAGAGAAGAAAACGAAATGTATTCTATATATAGGGCTATACTGAGTAATAACTATTTACTAGCAAAAGCGTTGATTTCCTTTCAAGCAGGTAGGAGTAAGAGATAGGATGAAAGTTGGAATTTTAACATTTACAGAAGGGTATAATTACGGGAATAAACTTCAAAATTATGCGCTATTAACATATTTGCAAAATAGCTTTCCATGCGAGGTTAAAACTGTAAATAATTGTATCGCACAGGGAAGTAAATTTGAAAAGGTTAGGATTTTATTGACTTGGGCAATTCCTTCCCCAAAGCATTATATGTATTGGAGGAGACTTGTTAGATTCAAGGCGTTTAATAAGGAACACTTGAATTTTACATCTGAAAAAAATAACATCGGATACAAAGAAGTTTTCAGAAGTGGATTGCTTTGTCTGTGGTAGTGATCAAATCTGGAACCCTCACTATTATAACAATATTGATTTATTGACTGGTAATCTGTCAGAGCCTAAAAGAAGCATTTCCTACGCTGCAAGTTTTGGCGTAAGTGAAATTCCAGATGAGAAGAAACAGTCTTTTTCAAAGGCGTTGAAAAATCTGGAAGCTATTTCTGTTAGAGAAGAACAGGGATTGAACATCTGTAGAGAATTAGGTTACGATGAATGCAGAGTTAATATAGATCCAACCTTTTTGCTTTCAAAGAATGAGTGGCTGAAAGTAATAAAGAAGCCAAAGCAGCACTTGCCGGAAAAATATGTAGTCACCTATTTCTTGGGCAAGATAGAAAAAAGAAGTTGAAGATAAAATCAGAGATTATTGCGGAAAGAATGGATTGGAGCGCATTGATTTGAATTCAGTCGCTTCTTTGAAATGGTTTGATATTACGCCGTTTGAATTCCTTTATCTTATCAAGAACGCAGAATTTGTTTTCACAGACTCATTTCATGCGTCGGTCTTTTCTATAATCTTTGGAAAGTGTTTTTTGACAGCAGAAAGAGCTTCAGGTAATAATAACAAAATGGGTTCTCGAATTGATACTTTGTTTTCGACTTTTCATGTGAAAATCACAGATTAAGTGCATTTGATGGAAATATCGAAAGCCTTAAAATGGATGAGTCAAAAGTAGAACATATTATTCAGCATGAAAAGGATAGAACGTATGAGTATTTCTCTGGTGCTATTTTTCACTAAATGCAGTAGAAGTATAAGAAAGGAGGAAAAATTTTGAGCGGAATACACCTATACATTAAAAGAAATCCATTGCCGGAAGAATTATACCTCCAATTCATGCTCTTACTGGGATTGTTTTTGGATACTTTGAAGTTACAGCTTTTTGGAACGCAGGAGTTATTTTATTAACAGGATGGCTGCTACTTGCATCTAAACGTATCCGAGAAGTTGTACAGAAAAATGCAACGGCTGTACTTTTGTTATTTTGCTTGGCTTTCTTTATTGCATTAAATGTGATTTATATGGGAACGGGGACATACCTGTCCTATAATTTAATACAGATTGTAAGACCTATAGTGATTCTTTGCGGCATTTTTTACATCAGTCAAGAAAAAAACGACATCGTATATAATTTTTGTCAGCTAACTTCGGCTTACTTAATCTAATGTGGGTTGTCAATTTGTTTGTTTTAGGTCTGCAAGTTGCAGGAACAGGATTTATGATAAAAAGCTAGTTGGATGGCAGCCAATAGTTTTTATGCTGACAATTGTACAGGCTTATTTGGTGGAAGCTCTACGCATGTTGTGATGCTATTTACAATATTTATTACAATTTATAATCTGGAGTGTGGAGTCAATCGATTTAGAGGCGGATGGAAGAAAAAGATTTTTTGTGCCTATGTTTTTGGAACGTTAGGACTAATGCTTTTGTTTTCAACTTTGAATGATAATACGGCAATGTTCATTTTTGTGCCAATATTTCTTATTTGGTATTATCTGCATAAATTGCGAATTGTAGATGCAACGCTTTTTTTATAAAATCTTCGATGTACTAAAATATGTTTTTTTGGCAATTCTGTTGCTGTTTGTGCTGCAATTCATTCCTGGAGTATCAGATTTTATAAATACGACAGTAATAAACAAGATTGACGGAGTTATTAATTTTGAAAATACTAATGGACTTGGAAGCGTTGAAAGATTGGCTATCGCAAGTGATGCATTGAATCGTGGTTTTGGTTGGAAACTTGGCCAAGGATTAGGAGCATGGAATATTATGGGCGGAAGGTATGCTGGCTTTTTACATTTCGGCCTGAGTTCTGTTGGCTCTTTTATCTATCTGATGGGAATATGGGGTTATCTAATTATAACAATACTTTATGCATATTTTATGTCGCATATGCGTAGTGATGGTGCAAAGTTATCTTTTATAGTTACTTTTGCAATGGTCAATTTGTTGTGCTTTTATACAATGTTTTTGACCGCAACACACGCGATTGTTTGGTCAATTTTTATTTTCTTAATACTTAATGGTGTTGGAATGGAGAAACATGGACAATAAGCAAATCAAGCAAAATAACAAAGCGTTACTAACGGGCACAATAGTATATGCTATTGGAAATTTAGGAACAAAAATACTTACATTCTTAATTGTTCCTCTTTATACATACTATATCAGTACTTCTGATATGGGAGACTATGATCTCTTGATTACAAGTGTTAGTTTGCTGGCACCACTTATTAGCTTGAAAATTTCTGATGCAACCTATAATTGGATGATAAAGAGAACGTCAAGCAATGAGATGTGTATAAAAGCCACTTATAACTATTTGTTGAAAAGCTGTACACTTGCGGTCATAATTATTGGCATTATAAGCCGCTTTGTACATATTTGGAATGTTTGGCTTTTTTAGCAATATTGGTTCTCGAACCCATATTGGAGACAACGCAAAAAATTTTGCGTGGGCTGAAAAATCAAAAACTGTTTGCGGCATCTGGAATCATTTATACAGGAATTCTTGTTACACTTAATTTTATTACGGTTTGTATTTGGAAATTGGGTGTGACAAGTCTGCTTGTGAATACTGTAATCAGCCATATTATAAGCATCGCACTTATTTTCTGCTTGGAAAAGAGAATGAGATGCTTATCAGTAACAGTTGATAAAGCAGAATTACTGAGTACTCAAAAAAGAGATGCTGAAGTATTCGATGCCACTGGTACCGTCTACACTTAGTTGGTGGGTAATGAGCGTTTCAGATCGTTATGTTATTCGTTTCTTTTTGGGAAGTTCTTTCAATGGAATTTATGCCATTGCGACCAAATTCCCATCTGTACTTCAAACATTTTTTGTTTTATTCAATAACGCATGGACAGATATGGCTTTAGCAAATCTTCATTCTAAAGAAGAAAGTAGCAAATATGTGTCAAATATCTTTGAAAAAATGTATGTTTTTTCATTTTCAATGATTTGCTGGTTGATTCCAATGACAAAAATTGCAACACAGGTGATTTTAAGTTCGGACTATAAAGTTGGTTCTGTTTATATTGGATTTTTATATTTGGGTGCAATTTTTCAGGGCTATTCTACATTTGCGAGTGTTGGGTACTTACAGAATAAAAAAACAGCGAGAGCTGCAACATCCAGCGCGGCAGGTGCGATTGTTAATTTGTTTATTGATTTGGTTTTAATTAAGTCAGTTGGATTATTCGCTGCGGCAATTTCCACATATGCCGGCTTTTTTGTGATGTGGATTGTTCGTATGTATGATATTAGAAAAGATTGGCCGATAAATGTAAAAAGGTGAAATTTATAGCGTTGACAACGCTTGCCACACTTGTTGCGACAGTGACAATATGGACATCGATTAAGGTTGATGTGGTCATTACTATTATATTCGGGATTCTTTTCTTGATGTTGAATAAGGACTACATAATATTGATTCTGAAAAAACTAGGAAAACGATGAGTTAATGTCATAGCTGGAGAGGAGGAAGTTAAGAATGAAATCGCCAATGGTATACGCTTGTTATAATACAAACAAAGAGATTAGACTTAGTAGTTCCTCAGGAGCTATATTTTCTTCTCTGGCAGAATATGCATTAGAGCAGCAGGGAGTCGTATATGGTGTCGCCATGTCGGAGGACTGCTACTTTGCCGAGTTCATTTCCATCACAAGTAAGGAAGAACTGACAAAACTGCGTGGATCAAAGTATTTGCAGGCGAAGGTTGGAAATACATACAGGTCGGTCAAAGAAGATTTGGTGGCAGGAAAGCTTGTGCTTTTTAGTGGAACTGGTTGTCAGGTAAACGGTCTAAAAAGCTTTCTTGGCAAGGAATACGATAATCTGATTTGTGTTGATGTTATCTGTCATGGAGCACCGTCCTCAGCTATATGGAAGAAGTATGCAACATATCAAGAGCAGACGAATGGTGGAAAGTTGAAAGGCATCAATTTCCGTTGCAAGGATGATAGCTGGACAGACTTTGGAATGAAAGAAGTTTGTAAGAGTATTCCAGATGGCGAAACGAAAAAATTATATATTTCCAAAAACAAAGATGCTTATATGCAAATGTTTTTGAGGAATTATTGTTTAAGACCATCTTGCTATGAATGCGTAGCAAAAAGGTAAAGGTGTCTGACCTGACAATTGCTGATTTCTGGGGCATTAACGATGTGGCTCCCGATATGAACGACGGTATGGGAACTTCTTTGGTGCTTATTCGTACCGAAAAAGGAAAAGATGTCTTTGAGAAAATCAGCAGTAGCATGAAGTTGAAAGAAGTATCTTATGAAGATGCTGTGAGAGGCAATCCGGCTGAATACCAATCATGCGCGAGACCGGTGCAGAGAAATATATTTTTGATGATATGCGAAGCATGAGCTTTGAAGAACTCAAACAGAAATATACGGCTCCGATTAAGGTTTCTTTTTTATGACGAAAGTCAAACGAAAAGTTAAGAAAGCAACCAAAAAAGTACTCCGAGTAATCGGGGGGGGGCAGAGCATAAACACAATGAAGAATATGGATTACTCTTTGTGTTTCATGTTTGATTGTCAGGAGAAAAAATCAATGAGAGAGATACCAGTACTTTATAAAAGAAAAGAAGAATGTTGTGGATGTACTGCCTGTTATGCTATTTGTCCTAAAGAAGCAATCTCTATGGTAGAAGATGAAGAAGGATTTGAATATCCGCAGATTGATGAAAATAAATGCGTTCGATGCTATCAATGTATTAATGTATGTCCAATAAAGACAGCACGAATAGAAGGAAAATAACAATGTCAAAATACTTTGGAACAGACGGTTTCCGTGGTGAAGCCGGAATTACTTTAACAGCCGACCACGCCTACAAGGTAGGCCGTTTTCTTGGCTGGTATTATAATGCGTTGCGTGAGCGCAATGGTGACACCGATCCTGCTCGTATCGTCATTGGTAAGGATACGCGCCGCAGCTCCTATATGTTCGAGTACAGTTTGGTGGCTGGCCTGACGGCTTCCGGTGCAGATGCTTATCTGCTCCATGTCACAACCACCCCGTCTGTGGCATATATCTCCCGTGTGGATGACTTTGACTGCGGTATCATGATTTCTGCCAGCCATAATCCGTATTACGATAACGGCATTAAGCTGATCGACTGCTACGGTGAAAAAATGCCCGAGGAGACCCTGCTGCTGGTGGAGGACTATATTGACGGCAAACTCCATGTCTTTGATAAGGACTGGCCGGAGCTGCCTTTTGCGCACCGTGAGCACATCGGCTGCACCGTGGACTATGTGGCAGGCTGTAACCGTTATATGGGCTATCTGATCTCTTTGGGTATCTACTCCTTTAAAGGTGTCAAGGTCGGCCTGGACTGCGCCAATGGTTCCAGCTGGAATATCGCTAAGAGCGTTTTCGATGCTCTGGGTGCAGATACCTACGTTATCAATAACAAGCCGAACGGTCTGAATATCAACAACAATGCTGGCTCCACCCACATCGAGGGTCTGCAGAAGTTCGTAGTGGAGAAGGGTTTGGATGTTGGTTTTGCCTTCGATGGTGACGCCGACCGCTGCCTGTGCGTGGACGAGAAGGGTAATGTCATCACTGGCGACCATATCCTGTATATCTATGGCTGCTATATGAAAGAGCGTGGCAAGCTGCTGACCAATACTGTGGTTACGACTGTTATGTCCAACTTTGGTCTGTACAAAGCGTTTGATGAGCAAGGTATTGGTTACGCCAAGACTGCTGTGGGCGACAAGTACGTATACGAGTACATGGCGAAGAACGGCTGTCGTATCGGTGGTGAGCAGAGTGGTCATATCATCTTCTCCAAATATGCCAGCACCGGCGATGGTATCTTAACCAGTTTGAAGATGATGGAAGTCATGCTGGCTAAGAAGAAGCCAATGAGCGAGTTGGCGGCACCGCTGAAGATCTATCCGCAGGTGTTGGAGAATGTTCGCGTGACCGATAAGAAGGCTGCACAGAATGATCCTGCTGTGCAGGAAGCCGTGTCTAAGGTTGCTGAGGCACTGGGCGATACCGGCCGTATTCTGGTTCGTGAGTCCGGCACTGAGCCGGTCGTTCGTGTGATGGTGGAAGCACCTGACCATGATACCTGCCAGAAGTATGTTGATGAAGTGGTCAATGTGATCTGCGAAAAGGGATATAAGGTATAAAGTCAATGACGACTCTGGCAGTGTCCGGAGTCGTTTTGTGTAAGTGGAAAAGTATCATAGAAAAATGAATAATAGGAGGGGCAAAACCTATGTGTGGAATCGTTGGATTTACAGGAAATCGACAGGCGGCACCGATCCTGCTGGATGGCCTGTCTAAACTGGAATATAGAGGATATGACTCGGCTGGATTGGCTGTCCGTGACGGAGAAAATCTGGCACAGGTCGTGAAAGCGAAGGGACGCCTGTCCAATCTGATCGAGAAAACAGATGGCGGCAAGGCATTGAAAGGAAACTGTGGTATTGGTCATACTCGTTGGGCAACTCACGGTGAGCCGAGCCAAACCAATGCACATCCGCATGTTTCAGGTAACTGTACCCGTTCTGGTTCCGGCACAGTGGAGTCTGAGGTCGTTGGCGTACATAACGGCATCATCGAGAACTATACCGAACTGAAAGAAAAGCTGCTGAAGCACGGTTATACATTCTATAGTCAGACGGATACGGAAGTGGTCATCAAGCTGGTGGACTACTATTATAAAAAGTACAACCTCGGTCCTATTGATGCCATCGCTAAGACGATGGTGCGTGTCCGTGGTTCCTACGCTCTTGAGCTGATGTTCCGGGATTATCCGGGCGAGATCTGGGTGGCACGTAAGGATAGCCCGATGATCATTGGCATTGCGGATGGTGAAACTTATGTGGCTTCGGATGTCCCGGCAATTCTGAAATACTCTCGCAACGTGTATTACATTGGCAACCTTGAGTTTGCAAAACTCGTTCCGGGTGAGGCTCACTTTTATGATCTGAATGGTGATGAAATCGAGAAGCAGACCACCGAGATCAAGTGGGATGCAGAAGCAGCTGAAAAAGGCGGCTTTGAGCATTTCATGATGAAAGAAATCCATGAGCAGCCGAAAGCTGTCCAGGATACTCTTAATTCCGTAATCAAGAACGGTGCTATCAACCTATCCAGTGTGGAGATCACCGAAGACGAAATTAAAAACTTTGAGCAGATTTATATTGTTGCCTGTGGCTCTGCATGGCATGTGGGCATGGCTGCTCAGTATGTGCTGGAAGATATAGCGGATATTCCGGTGCGTGTGGAACTCGCATCTGAGTTCCGTTATCGGAAGATGCCGCTCAATCAGAAAGCACTGGTAATCGTTGTCAGCCAGTCTGGTGAGACTGCGGATACACTGGCAGCACTGCGTCTGGCAAAAGAGAAGGGCATTACCACGATGGCAATCGTTAATGTGGTAGGCAGCAGTATTGCCCGTGAAGCGGACAAGGTGTTCTATACGCTCGCTGGCCCTGAAATTTCTGTTGCTACAACCAAGGCATACAGCGCACAGCTTGCGGCCATGTACTGCTTGTCGGTTCAGTTCGCAAAGGTGAGAGAAAAAATCACGGAGGAGCAGTACAGCTACTATATTTCTGAACTTCTGACTCTCCCGGAAAAGATGCAGAAAACTTTGGAAGATAAAGAGCGCATTCAGTGGTTTGCAGCAAAGTATGCCAATGCACACGATGTGTTCTTCGTAGGTCGTGGCATTGACTATGCTGTCTGCTTGGAAGGTAGTTTGAAACTGAAAGAAATCAGCTACATTCACTCGGAGGCATATGCAGCTGGTGAACTGAAGCACGGGACCATCAGCCTGATTGAGCAGGGAACACTGGTCATCGGCGTGCTGACCCAGAGCGAACTCTATGAAAAGACTATCAGCAATATGTTGGAGTGCAAGAGCCGTGGTGCTTATCTGATGGGGCTCACTACTTATGGCAAGTATGAAATCGAAGATCAGGTAAACTTCACGGTTTATGTTCCAAAGGTGGACGAGCACTTTGTTGGTAGTCTGGCAGTGATTCCGTTGCAGCTACTGGGCTACTATGTGTCTGTAGCCAAGGGCCTGGATGTGGATAAGCCAAGAAATCTGGCGAAGAGTGTGACAGTAGAATAAAAGTTAGTAAGAGGAAAAAGTTATGAAAACAACATTACTTATTATGGCAGCCGGTATCGGTAGCCGCTTTGGAACAGGAATCAAGCAGTTAGAGCCGGTGGATGATGCTGGACATATTATCATGGACTACTCGATCCATGATGCAATCGAGGCAGGTTTCAATCATGTAGTATTTATTATCCGCAAGGATATCGAGAAAGAGTTCAAAGAGGTGATTGGTGATCGCATTGCCTCTATTTGCGCGTCTCATGATGTAACTGTGGACTACGCTTTCCAGGATATCAACGATATCCCGGGTACTCTGCCGGAAGGCCGCACAAAACCTTGGGGAACGGGTCAAGCTGTGCTCGCAGCGAAAAATGTGATTGATACTCCGTTCATTGTCATCAATGCAGATGACTACTATGGCAAGGAAGGATTCAAGGCTGTTCATGAGTATCTGGTGAATGGTGGCAAGTCTTGCATGGCGGGCTTTGTGCTGAAAAACACACTGTCCGATAACGGCGGCGTGACTCGTGGTATCTGCAAAATGGATGAGCAGAACAATCTGACTGAGATTGTAGAGACTAAGAACATTGTAAAGACTGCAAACGGTGCAGAAGCGGACGGCGTAGATGTTGATGTAAATTCTCTGGTTTCCATGAATATGTGGGGATTGACACCGGAGTTCTTGGATGTGCTGGAGGAGGGCTTCAAGGAGTTCTTCGAGAAAGAAGTACCGGGCAATCCGCTGAAAGCAGAGTATCTGATTCCTATCTTTATCGGTGAACTGTTGGAGCAGGGAAAGATGTCCGTAAAGGTTCTGAAGACCAACGACACCTGGTACGGAATGACCTACCACGAGGATGTTGCAGCAGTAAAGGACAGCTTCAAGAAGATGCTGGAGAACGGCGTGTATAAGGCCGACCTGTTCAGTGATCTGTAAACAACGATGAAAGAAACGATTGATTTACTCGGAAAGATCCTCACAAACATCCTGACTGCGCTATATGAGCCGTTTGGTTTTTTTCACTCCTGCTTTCCTTCCTAGCCATGTTTTTCTATCTATATGCTTATGAACCTCAAGAAGCCGGCAAAGGCTGGAAGAACGCCATAGTGACATGGTATCAGAAGTTCAAGGAGAGTGTGTTCTTTCGGAAACTATTCTTCTTGGCTTTTGTGACATCGATGATCTTGTTCCGAACGCTGCTGAATCGGAACCTGTGGCTAAATCCTTTGTCAAATGTCATGGGTGGCTGGGGCATCTGGGAGACCGTGAACGGCGAGCAGAAACTTACAACTGAGTGCATTGAGAACGTGATCATGATGGTGCCGTTCACCAGCATGGTTATATGGACGTTCAGAGAGAAGATTGGAAACGGTTGGAAGAAGATACTGTGGCAAAGCGGTAAGATAGCGTTTGGCTTTTCTCTGATGATAGAGATGCTGCAGTTGCTCTTGCGGCTTGGTACGTTCCAGCTATCAGACATCTTTTACAATACAGTCGGCGGAGTACTAGGCGGGTTGATGTACTATGCGGTGATGAAGGTAAGAAAGCGTCTGTAAAACTGGATGAAATTGTGATATACTGGGAGCAGGAGCTCCCTATGCTGCTCTGATAATCACACACCTCTTCGTGGTGAGCAGCAGGCAACGATCTTACAATCGGCGAAGATGTGAGAAAAGATAGTCGAAAATGAATCATACTACCCAAAAGAATAGGGGGTGTGTATTATGGGAATCTTGTCACTGTTTCAAAGAAAACAGAAAAATACACAAGTAGTTCTAAAAAGCAATAATTCTTTGGAAAGGGCAGCAGACAGTATTCTTAGCCAAAGAGGAAAGCAAATAGTAGATGGAATAAACAAACCCACAGCAAGTACCGGAACTCCGATGGATAAATTACATGGTGGAGCAAAAAGGATGGCTCAAATGTCAAACATAGGTGGTGGCTCAAAAGCAACTGGTGGAGGTGGCGTTGATGAAGGAATGAAAGCAATGCTACAATACACACAGGCCAACACTGTGAAAAAGATGGTGTCGCAGAGCGAGAAGAAAAAGATTTCAGGTAAGAAGTAATATTGCCCTCACCCAAACACAGTGCTATACTTAAACCACTAAAAAAGGAAAGAGGTTATCACCTATGCCCAGAACAAAAGGCAGCAAAAATCGTCCCAAAACTACCCATACCGACTACGCATCTCAGATCGCGGAGAAGCAGGAATCTATCGTTTCTTTGACTGCTGAGATTGCATCCATCACCGCAAACATTGACAATTTAAAGGCTGATCTGAAAGCAAAAAAGGCTGCTTTGAAGAAGGCCGAAAAAGAAGTGGCCACTTTGGAAGCAAAAAAAGCAAAGGCAGATGCTAAGGCTGCAGAAGAAGCAAAGGAAGCAGAAGCGGAATCCGTTCTGAAGAAGTTGCTTGACGAGGGCATGAGTGCTGATGAAATCCTCGCTAAACTGAAATAACAGAAAACCCGTAATGGACGCTCATTGTGGCTTGTTCATTACGGGTTTTAGGATTATAGGAATACGGATTCATCCGGCAGCATCAAACGAAAATATTCCGGCAGGTTGAGTCGCTTGATAAACGCATGGTGCTGGGCGTGGTAGTGCCGCAGATCGTACCCCAGATGATGCAGTTCAAGCAGTTTCACCAATACCAGATTGATATGAATGCGTTTGGCAACGGAAATCTGAGCAGCATCCATCTTGCGTTTCGTCATCTGATAGACTTCCTCGCTGTCCAGCATCAGGTGGGATGCAAAAGCGTTTGGCTCATAAAGACAGATCTCCTTATCTGTAATCGCCAGAGATTTGTCCAGCGTGTGCAAGTCCATAAGCAACTGATGCTCCAGATAATGCCCCAGAGCATACCCGCACACCATCTGCTTTGTCTGCGAATCAAGCTGACTGTTGATAAGTATCAAAGGCTTATCAAAATAGAGCGAAAAGAAACCCTAGCACATCTTTGAATGCGGGATGTTTCAAGGATGTCCAGGCTGCAGCTTCGCGCAATCTGTTTGATGTTGCGAGTGCCGGCATTTTGGACGAGGTCGTTGGCTGCTCGGTAGATAAGAATGGAATCCATAATGTGCTCTCCTTCCGGGGATGGCATAGTGAATGGAACGGAATTTTACAGGCCCATTATTCGGTTCTTTTCTCGTTCTTGCTCGCGGTACTTAAAATAGGCTTTGTGCATTTCATACATGATGCCGTCCATATCCTGCGCGGTCAACTCTCCGCTGGCAAATAAGCTCAGTAAGCTCGAATGCGAGATGCTGGGCTTCTATTTTGCCTTTTTTCCGTAGGCTTCGGCTGCACGCGTTCGATGAATAAAGACTGATCCGGCTGTATATGGGTCAGAGGCACATGGAATATATCGGCCATTTTTTCAAGCATTTCAACATTGCGAGGGTAGCGGCCATCACGTTCCCATCCGATGACTGTTCGTTTGCTGACACCCAGACACTTGTGCCAATTCGTCCTGTGTTAAGGAATGCTTCTTTCGTAGATCGCGAACTTTCTCTCCAAATTTCATGTTTGCAACCTTTCTATAGCGTAGTTATCGTGCTGTAACAATGTACAACGGAATCTGTAAATATTCAATCTAGAAAGATGCAACGAATTTTCACATTTTCCTCTTGACACGGCGACACGACTTTTTGCTTATAATATATGCTATATTCTATCATCTTTTGGTTTATTATACCGTAAAAATCGTAAATATGCAAGCTGAAAAAGGTGAAAAAAGAGCGGAAGTTCAAAAGGTGAAATTGAATAGAAGAAAAGAAGAAATTAAACCAACACAAAGGAGGCCGTGAAAAGATGAGCAACGGAGAACATGAGATCCGCACTCCGAAGGGATTGCGGATTGGAAATCGCAGTGTCGTTGATGGGAAAAATATGCTTCAGATCAAGCGTGGAGGCTGTGAAGATTACATTTCTGCTGAATCTCTGGTGGAGTGTATTCACGGCCTTCCCGTGAAGAACATCGAATTTTTCACAGCAGAGAACCAACGGAAAGACGCCTGAAGCAGAATCCTTCATCGACACTGAGAGTGCAAAGGTGGAAGTTTAGGCGGCACTTAGTTAGCCGACCAGCTCCATCAGATGTTCTTTTGGGTCTACAATATAATATCTGTTTGTTTTCAGAGCGATACCGTAGCAATGGAAGAAACTGAAATTGAAGATTATTTTGCCGATTGCTTTGCTAAACTTTCGCACACTCTTGCGAGGTGCGGCAATGAATGGTATAATCATAATAAAGTATACGCAGGAGGGCGTCATGGCTGTTTCGTATAACCGTTTATGGAAACTATTAGTCGATAGAAAAATGAGCAAAGCCGATTTGCGGAAAGCCTCCGGCGTTGCACCGAACACAATGACTAAACTCCGCAGAGATGAAGAAGTCACGCTTACAGTCCTTGGAAAAATATGTAGCACACTTAATGTCGATTACGGTGACATTATGGAGTATATAGACGAAAGGGATGACGAAGAACATGATCCCGGAAGAAAAGGCGCGTCTTGCGATTGATGAAAAGCTGAATCAATCCGGCTGGGTGATTTAAGACATGAAACGGCTGAATCTCTCCGCTTCTCTTGGTGTGGCTGTTCGTGAGTTCCCCACCAGTACGGGTGAGGTCGATTATGCCCTTTTTGTTGATGGTAAGCCCGTGGGCGTAGTCGAAGCCAAGCGCGAAGAAGCCGGAGAGCATATCACGGACGTGGAAGTGCAGTCGGGCCGCTATGCCAACAGCACCTTCAAATGGATAAAGAACGAGTATGCCATTCGGTTTGCCTATGAAGCAACGGACAAAATCATTCGTTTTACCGATTATAAGGACATCAAGTATCGTTCCAGAACAGTATTCTCGTTCCACCGCCCGGAAACGCTGCGGGATTTGCTAAGGCAGCCCGATACCATTCGGAACAATATGAAGCACTTCCCGCCGCTGGACACCAACGGCTTCCGTAAGTGCCAGATTAACGCCATCAACAACTTGGATCAGTCCTTCGCGGATAACCGCCCCAAGGCACTGGTACAGATGGCAACAGGTGCGGGCAAGACCTTTACCGCGATAACGGCTGCTTACCGTCTGCTGAAGTATGGCAATGTTTTGAAATCACCGCGCGTATCCTTCCGGCTGCCGTACTCGTCTCCCAGCGGCTCTCCCGCAGAACGGTAGCTGAAAGGCAGCGCCTGAGAGGTCGCACCTGCCGCGCGTAAGCCTCCCGCATCCTCGGCGGCATCCGCCATGGATTCAAACCGCAGCCCGCCTACCTTGTAACCTGTCACTGCGGTTTTCCGCCGCATCCAAAATCTGCGTGACATACTCCAACCGTTCTTAAAGCACGCATATCCCTGCATATTTCTACTGTGCCTGTTTGACCCCGCACCACCTCCGCAACGCTCTGCGGTGGAAATTCGTCAAATTCCTTTTCTGATATTTCCGGCAACATCCGCGCACAGATATTCTTTGCTTGAATGCTTCTCGATGTATTCTAGCCATTATTTCAGTCCCCTATTGCCAATTAAATATTTAAGACATTTGCAGATAATATCAATGGCGCTTTCTGCTGGGAAAACAATCAATAATAGCAATATCGCAACTGAACCAGCGTCGAT
>VOFB01004228.1_pt1 | contig 24001 bp, 45 predicted proteins | sample 5384141 | NCBI WGS metagenome assembly VOFB01 (sample SAMN12384721, study PRJNA508395) | human gut metagenome | isolation source: healthy gut A | host: Homo sapiens | reverse complement strand
GCAGCAGCGTACTGTCGGTGGAGGAGTTCGCCTTCACCGGCGCAAGACTGCCCGCCGGGTGGGACGGCGGACGGCTGGTGGTGCTGTCGGACCTCCACGGGAAGCGGTTCGGGCGGCAGAACAGCCGCCTGTTGGAGGCCGTGCGGAAAGCCGGGCCCGACGTCATCTGCCTGTGCGGCGACATGATGGACGAGTGGAGCGGCACGGAATACCTCCGGCCGCTGCTGGAGGGACTGGTGGAGATCGCCCCGGTCTATTACGTTACCGGCAACCATGAGTGGGCCTCCGGGCAGATGCCGGAGCTGCGGCAGCTGCTGGAGGAGACGGGGGTGACGTACCTCTCAACACCTTTGTGCCGCTGGAGCGGAACGGGGACACCACCATTACGTTGGCGGGCATCGACGATCCCAACGGCTACGCCGGCCAGAAGTCCCCGGAGGAGGTGGCCGGTGAGGTGAAGGAGGCGGCAGGCGACGGCGTCTGGCTGCTGATGGCCCACCGCAACAACCTCTTTGACGGGGAATACTGCCGGTTGGGGGCGGATCTGGTGCTGTCGGGCCACGGTCACGGCGGCATCTGGCGTCTGCCCTTTACCGATGGCCTGTTGGGGGCGGGCGGACAGCTGCTGCCCGGCTTTACCAACGGCTTTTACCGCTGCACCGACGGTCACGAGGCGCAGGTCTTTGTGACCCGTGGGCTGGGGGGGATCCCCGGCTCTTCAACCACCCGCAGGTGGCGGTGCTGACCTTACACTGTGAATGAGGCGCTGGGATGAAGGAGTTTTTCGCCGGACAATTTGATATTGCCGTCATCGGCGCCGGCCACGCCGGCATTGAGGCGGCGCTGGCCGCGGCTCGCCTGGGGATGGAGACCATTATTTTTACCATCAACCTGGACGCTGTGGGCAACATGCCCTGCAACCCGGCCATCGGCGGCACCGGCAAGGGCCATCTGGTGCGGGAGCTGGACGCCCTGGGCGGCGAAATGGCCAAAGCCGCCGACGAGTGCTGCATCCAGTACCGGCTGCTGAACCTCCGGAAAGGCCCTGCCGTCTGGTCCCTCCGGGCCCAGGCGGACCGCCGGAAATATCAGGAGCGGATGAAGCACACTCTGGAACGTCAGGAACACCTGACAGTACGGCAGGGCCAGGTGGTGGACGTCCGGGCGGAAAACGGTGCCGTCCGGCAGGTGGTGCTGGCCACTGGCGCGGTGTACGATGTCCGGGCGGTAATTCTGGCCACCGGAACCTATCTCTAAGGCCGCACCATCATCGGCACCTGCGTGGAGTCCTCCGGCCCCGACGGGATGCACGCCGCCGGACCCCTCACGGACTCCCTATTGAAGCTGGGCCTGCCCCTGCGGCGGTTCAAGACCGGCACCCCGCCCCGGGTCAACGCCAGGAGGGTGGACTTCGACGAGATGGAGGTCCAGCCGGGGGACGAGATTCCGGTGCCCTTCTCCTATTCCACGGAGAACCCGCCCTATAATCAGGCGGTCTGCTGGCTGACGTGGACCACCGAGGAGACCAAGCGCATCGTGCGGGAGAAATCTGGACCGGGCGCCCATTTACACCGGCTTGATCGAGGGGGTGGGCCCCCGCTACTGCCCCAGCTTTGAAACGAAGATCGTCCGTTCCCGGACAAGCTCCGGCATCAGCTGTTCGTGGAGCCCATGGGTCTCGACACCGAGGAACTGTACATCCAGGGCTTTTCCTCCTCCCTGCCGGAGGAGGTGCAGATGCAGATGCTCCACAGCGTCCCCGGGCTGCGAGCCAGGCCGTGATGACCCGGGCCTGCCTACGCCATCGAGTACGACTGCATCGACCCGCCTGGCCCTGCTGCCCACGCTGGAGGTGAAGCAGGTGGCCGGACTGTACGGCGCAGGGCAGTTCAACGGCTCCTCCGGCTATGAGGAGGCGGCGGTGCAGGGCTTTGTGGCTGGCGTCAATGCGGCGCTGGCGCTGCTGGGGCGGGAGAGCCTTGATCCTGTCCCGGCGCGCGAGAGCTACATCGGCACCCTCATCGACGATCTGGTGACCAAGGGTACGCAGGAGCCTTACCGCATCATGACCAGCCGGTCAGGAGTACCGTCTGGTGCTGCGGCAGGACAACGCCGACCAGCGGCTGTATCGGGAGCTGATGACCTTCGACCCGGCGCCCCGGACGCTGCCGGTGGAGGTGGCGGAGCAGGTGGAGATCTCCGTGAAGTATGAGGGCTACATCCGCCGGCAGGAAAAGCAGGTGGAGGAGCTGCGGCAGCTGAAAAAGCACCGGCTGCCGCCGGATATGAGTACAGCCGCATTCAGGGACTGCGGCTGGAGGCACGGGAGAAGCTGGCGGCGGTGCGGCCGCTGAATCTGGGCCAGGCCACCCGCATATCGGGGTCTCCCCGGCGGACATGGGCGCGCTGATGATCTGGCTGCACACCCGGACGGAGAGAGGGGGGACGCCACATGAAAATGCTGGATCTGACCCACTGCATCACACCGGAGATGCCGGTGTATCCCGGTACGGAGCCGCCCCGGCTGACGGCGGCCTGTACCATGGAGCGAGACGGCTTCCGGGAGACGCTGCTGGAGATGTACTCCCACACCGGCACCCACATGGATGCTCCGGCCCATATGCTGCCAAAAGGGCGGACGCTGGACGACTTCCCGGCGGAGACCTTCGTAGGCCCCGGCTTTGTGCTGGATTGCCGGGGGGAGCGGCGGAGATCACGCTGCCTATGCTGCGGCGGCAGGAGGAGGCCCTGCGGGAGACGGAGTTCCTGCTGTTTTGCACCGGGTGGGACCGATACTGGGGCCAGCCCCGGTACTATGAGGGCTTCCCGTGTCTGACGGAGGAGGCGGCGGAATACGTGGCGTCGCTGGGCCTGAAGGGTGTGGGGGGAGGACAGCATCTCGCTGGACCCCTGCGACACGGAGGACTATCCCAATCACATGATCCTGCTGGGTGCGGGACTGGTCAATACGGAAAATCTGACAGGGCTGGAGGCGCTGGTGGGCAAGACCTTCACCTTCCTGACCCTGCCGCTGAAATGGGGAGCACGCCGACGGCAGCAGCTGCCGGGCCATGGCCATGCTCCGGGAGGAGGAAACAAGATAATGGGCAAACTGCGATTTTTACTGGCACTGTGGCTGGCGAAGCTGTCGGTACCGGCGCTGAAGATCACCCGGCACAACGGTACGGACTTTCCGGCTCGCTGGCGCTGAAGCTGTGTCCGGATTTCCTGCGGTATGTGGGAAAGCCCGGCACCATCATCGCCGTCACCGGCACCGACGGCAAGACCACCGTCAGCAATCTGCTGACGGATATTCTGGAGGCGGACGGGAAGAAGGTCCTCAGCAACCGCTCCGGCTCCAACATCACCTCCGGCATCTCCACGGCGCTGCTGCGGGGCTGCGACCTGCTGGGGCGGGCCAAGTCCTATGACATGGCGGTGCTGGAGGTGGATGAGCGGGCCAGCGTCCGCATCTTCCCTATGTGAAGCCGGACTATGCGGTGGTCACCAATCTGACACGGGACTCCATCATGCGCAACGCACACCCCGGCTACATTGCGGATATCCTGACCCGAGTATCCCGCAGACGGCGACCATGATCCTAATGCCGACGATCTGATCACCTGCGGCGTGGCTCCGGAGAACCGGCGGGTCTACTTCGGAGTGGACCGGCTGCCGGGAGATACTACCCAGTGCGAAAACCTCATCGACGATCTGCGGATCTGCCCCAGTGCAGCGGTAAGCTCACCTACGTCTACCGCCGGTATCACCACATCGGCAAGTGCGTCTGCCCGGACTGCGGGTTCCGCTCCCCGGAGAGCGACTATCTGGCCACGGACGTGGAGATGGAGAAGGGACCATGGCCCTGCGGGAGGGCGGGGGAGGAGCATCCCTACCGGCTTATCTCCGACAGTGTGCCGAACCTGTACAACATGGTGACGGTCATTGCCGTGCTGCGGCAGCTGGGGTACAGCCACGAGGCCATCAGCGGCTACATGAGCCGTGCGGCGGTGGTGGCCACCCGGCACATGGAGGAGCAGGTGGGGACGTGAAGCTGGTGCGGCAGATGTCCAAGGAGAAGAACGCACTGGCCGGGTCCCGAACCTTCCAGTATATCGCCCAGCGGCCCGGCACCAAGGAGCTGCTGCTGATGATGAACTGTCTGGGGACGCCCACCACTGGTCGGAGAACACCTGCTGGATCTTCGATGCGGACTTCGAGTATCTCCGCAACGACAGCGTGGTGCAGCTGGTGTGTACCGGCGCACGGTGCCGGGACTACAAGCTGCGGCTGCTGATGGCGGGGGTGCCGGAGGAGCGCATCGTCTGTGAGCCGGACGAGTTCCGGGCGGCGGAGCTGCTGCGCTATACCCCCGGCGATGACGTGTACATCCTCTACGGCACGGACTCCTGGCCCTGTCGTATAAGGTGTACGACCACATGAAGGAGGCCGCCCGGCGTACGCAGGGCGGCGCAGAGAAGGAGGGTCAGGCATGAAGGTAGAGATCCTGTTTCCGGAGGTGGGGAACCTCTGCGGCGATCTGATGAACATCCGGTATCTGCACCAGTGCTGCCCGGAGCTGGAGGTGCTGGAGACGGATCTGAAGTCCCGCCCGGCGTTTTTTGGAGGGCGGCGTGGATCTGGTATATATGGGCTCCGCCACGGAGAAGGGACTGGAGCTGATGGTGAAGGCCCTGACGCCCTATCGGGAGGAACTGGCGGCCCGTGTGGACGGCGGCCAGCGGATGCTGGTGACGGGCAACGCTCTGGATGCGCTGGGGAATACGTCCAGTCGGATCAGGGGCTGCGGTTCGACGGACTGGGCCTGCTGCCCACCCATGCCGAGTATCAGATGATGAACCGGCACAACAGCTTCTTTTCTGGGGACCTATGGCACCGGGATGGAGATCGTGGGCTTCAAGAGTCTGTTCGGCCACACCTACGGCGCCGACGATCCCGGCACGGGGCTTTTTAAGGTGGTCCGGGGCGTGGGGCGGCGGCCCGGCTCTCTGGTGGAGGGCTTTCCGCCGGGGCGGTCTGATGGCCACCTATCTCACGGGGCCGCTGCTGGTGCTGAATCCCCCTTTACCAAGCAGCTGCTGCGGGAACTGGGGCCGAGGACACGCTGGCTTCGAGGAGGCCGCCATGGAGGCCTATGAGGCCCGGCTGGCGGAGTTCCGGGACGAGAAGCGCAGCTACCTCTATTAAAACTGATGGCAGGTATCACCAGAAACGGCTGGTCAAGCTCCGCCGGATGGGGTATACTGAAAAACAAATGAATATGGAGGCAATGTATGTCCAAGCTCTCTTATCTCGCACGGGTCATGTCCGGCGTGCGGCTGAAGAAAATGAACCAGATGATCGACGTCGTCCACGATAAGTGCGGCCAGAACAAGGTCAAGACCTTCTTCGATATGTGCTGGTGCGGCGCACGCTATGGGGCGGGTTACTGACTATGTGATGTTCGGGTTTTACAACATGAACGGCCGCCAGCGGGACACCTATCTCACCCGTGTCCGCAACAAGAAGGTCATCGACCACATGAACGACCTCAGCTACTCCGACGAGTTCGACGACAAGCTGCGGTTCAACCAGCGGTTTGCCAAGTATCTGGGCCGCAAGACCCTCAACGGCGAGACGGCCACGCTGACGGAGTTTACGGACTTTATCGCCGGACAGGAGGCCATCTTCGCCAAGATCAACCACGGCGACTGCGGCCGGGGCGTGAACAAGCTGTATGTGAAGGACTACGAGTCCCCGGCGGTGATGCTGGACTATATCCGGAGGAACCAGCTGGTGGTGCTGGAGCAGGTGCTGCCCCAGCATCCCGACATGGCACGGCTCCACCCCTCGTCGGTGAACACCATGCGTATCCTGACGGATCTGGTGGACGGGGAGGTCCATGGCCTACATCAGCGTAAAGATGGGCCGGGGCGACGGGTACTGCGACAACCCGGGCAGGGGGTGTCCTGTGCCGGGTGGACCCGGAGACGGGGAAGATCATCTACCCGCCACCGACGACTATTTCAACGTCTATGACCGCCATCCCGACACCGGGGTGGAGTTCGTGGGCTATCAGCTGCCCATGGTGCCGGACGCCATTGCTCTGGCCAAGGAGGCGGCCCATGAGATCCCGCAGGTGGCCCATGGGCTGGATATGGCCATCACGCCTACCGGCCCCTGCTATCATCGAGGGCAACGACTTCCCCTGGAACGGATCTGTGCCAGCTGGCGCCCTTCTATCCGGAGAAGGAGGGCTGTGGCCTGTACTATAAGAAGCTGCTGCACTGGTAAGAGTGGTATGCAAGGAAAAGGGAGTCCTGAAACCGGAGGTTTCAGGACCCCTTGCATAATAGCTTTGTGATCTGCCTCCGGCGAGTGACTTTTCGATTGCCTCCGGCGGCATACTTTGTCAGCAGCGACAAAAAGTATGCAAACGCCGCTTGAAACCTTAGGTTTCAAGACTTCCTTTGTTGTGTACAAGAGCTTCCCGTCTAAATCCCGCCAAGGCGGGGAATTGGCGTATTTCTATTATCGCTGCTGTTACCAATGAGGTGACCACCGAGGCCACCTGCGAGGCCGACGGCGTGCGCACCTACACCGCCAAGGTCACCTTCGGGGGCAAGGAGTACACCGACAGCAAGACCGAGGTCATCCCTGCTACCAGTCACGACACGGAGCTGGTGGGTGCCAAGGATGCCACCTGCACCGAGGACGGCTACACCGGCAACGAGGTCTGCAAGATCTGCCAGACTGTCGTGAAGCAGGGCGAGGTGCTGCCCGCTCTGGGTCACGACTACAAGGATGGCAAGTGCAGCCGCTGCGGCGCTGAGGAGCCTACCACGCCTGTGGAGCCCGGCAAGCCCGAGCGGCCGGAGAAGCCCACCACGCCGATACCCCCGCCACCGGCGACAGCAGCAACATGACCGCCCTGTGGGTGGTGCTGGCTGTGGCTGGCCTGGGCATCATCGCTCTGGTGGTGCTGCTTGTCACCAAGCGCAGCAAGAAGCAGAACGGCTAAGCGCTGACAAGACTCCTTAATAGTTGAAAAGGTCCCTCCGGCCATGTGACCGGAGGGACCTCTTCTTTCCCCTGATCTACCTGAAAGCCTCAGCACAAAAGGCCACCCTGCGCCATCGGCGCAGGGTGGCCTTTTTATCTGTCGGGGAGGGATCAGTCCTTGTGTTCAGCGGGCTTGCAGCGGAAGGTGTAGCAGCCCTCGGCGCAGCGGACGCCCTGGGCGTCCTCCACCCAGACCTGCATCACCACGATCTGCTGCCCCATGCGGACGCTCTCCGCCCGGCAGCGCAGCGGTCCCGGCTGGGCCGGGGCCAGATAATGCAGGTCGTAGTTCACCGTCCGGCAGGTGCTGCCACGGCTGCAGGCCGCCGTTCCCGCCACATGATCCATCATGGCGGCATAGACCCCGCCGTGGACGATGCCCAGGGGGTTCAGCATCCGTCGCCTGCCGTCAGCTCCCCCTCGGCCCAGCCGTCACCAATGCCGGTGACGTGGGCCCCAGCCCGTGGGTGAAGGTGCCGGGGCGGTTGGCAAGCTCCATGACGTCCTGCCAGATCTGCTCCTGTTGTGTCATATGATGCTCCTTTTCCGGGAAAGAAACCGGCTCCCCGCCCACAGGCAGGGAGCCGATGCTCTACGAAAATGCTTACAGATAGTTCCGCATACCCTCGGTGGCCAGAGATTCGTCCGCCGTGATGGTCACGGTGAACTTGACGCTGTTCTTCTCACTGAAGCGCTCCAGCCAGTTCAGGAACTTCTCCACCGCCATCAGGTCGCTGGTGCCGGCGATCTTGCACAGGTTGTCCACGAAAACGTGGGAAATATCGTAATTGCCCGCATACAGACCGCTGATAAAGCCACGCAGGCACTCAAAAGAATCCACGGAATATTCGCTGGCGTTCACCAAACGAACGTTATAGCTGATGTTATAGGTCATGTCGGCGCTGGGTTCCATGCAGACGACGCTGCCGTTCTCCGCTTCCACGGCGTTGTGGATCAGGTCGATGAGCTGCTTGGTCTTACCGGCCCCGTTTGCGCCCATGATCAATCTAACCATAAGTATCACTCCTCTTGATAAGATCGGGATGGTTATTCCCTGTCATTAAGATACCATATTGCCGACCAAATGGCAATGGAAAAACGCTATTTACAGATTTGTAGAAATGGTGTAAAGAGGCGGTCAAGCTCTGTGCAGTTTTTCCGCCAGTTCCTGCCGCAGGGCCTCGTAGCCGGGCTTTCCCAGCAGGGGCGAACATATTCTTCTTATACGCCTCCACCCCCCGGCTGGTCGAAGGGATTCACGTCCAGCAGGTAGCCAGACAGGCCGCAGGCGTACTCGAAGAAGTAGATGAGCTCACCCAGCGTGAAGGCATTGATCTGGCCGGTGCGGAGGATGATGTTGGGGACGCCGCCCTCCACATGGGCCAGCAGTGTGCCGTCCATGGCTTGCGTGCGGATGAAATCCACGTCCTTCCCGGCCAGAAAGTTCAGGCCGTCGCCGTCGGTCTCATCCAGCGGCACCACCTGCGGCCGGTGGGAAGCGCCGAAGCGCACCACCGTCTCGAACAGGGAACGCTCCCCCTGCTGGATATACTGACCCATGGAGTGCAGGTCCGCCGTGAACTCCACGCTGGCGGGGAAGAGGCCCTTGCCCTCCTTGCCCTCGCTCTCACCGAAGAGCTGCTTCCACCACTCCGCCATGAACCGGAAGCTGGGCTCGTAGGCCGCCAGCACCTCGATCTTTTTGCCGGTGCGGTACAACTCATACCGGGCGGCGGCATACTGCCAGGCGGGGTTTTCCGCCATGTCCGTCTTGGCGCAGGCCTCCATCATAGTCTCGGCACCCTCCATCAGGCGGCAGATATCCACCCCCGCCACGGCGATGGGCAGCAGGCCCACAGCGGTGAGGACACTGTACCGGCCGCCGATGTCGTCAGGCACCACGAAGGTCTCGTAGCCCGCTTGATCCGCCAGAGCCTTCAGCGCCCCCTTTGCGGCGGTCGGTGGTGGCGTAGATGCGCCGGGCCGCCTCCTCCGGGCCGTACCGCTCCTCCAGCAGCTTCCGGAAGAACCGGAACGCCACGGCGGGTTCGGTGGTGGTACCCGACTTGGAGATGACGTTGACGGTGAAGTCCACCCCTCCAGCAGGTCCATAAGCTCCGCCATCTGGTCGGAGGACAGGCCGTTGCCGGTGAAGTAGATGTTGGGGGTGTCCTTCTTCTTCAGGTTGTAGTTGGGGGAGCACAGGCACTCAATGACTCCCCGGGCGCCCAGATAGCTGCCGCCGATGCCGATGACTACCAGCGCCTGAGAGTCCTGCTGAATTTTTCGGGCCGCCGCCTGAATGCGGGCGAACTCCTCCCGGTCATACTGCCGGGGCAGCTGCACCCAGCCGGTGAACTCGCCGCCTGCGCCGTCACCGTGCTGCAAATGACTGTGGGCCAGCCGCAGCTGGGCGGCACGGGCCTCCTCGTAGGGCAGCGGGATAAACTGCCGGATATGGGACAGATCCATCTGTATCATATCAGATGCCTCCTCTGTACAATTTGGTTTATCATACAACGTTTTCCCGTGGAATACAAGAGGAAACCTACCCAAAAGCGGCTTTCAGCCGGCAAAAAATGCCGCCGACAGCATCCGGCGCAGCATGGTACCGAAGGTGAGACGCTCCACGCTCTCCGCTGCCCGGATGGGGATGGACTGCACCGTCTCGCCGGCGGCATCCGTCAGCGTCAGAGTCCCCAGTTCCTGTCCGGCGGACACCGCCTCCACCTGTTCCGCCAGTGTGACGGACTGGGACAGACCCCGGCCTGACTTTTTCTGCACCAGCGCCACCGCTTCCTGCGGGTCGATGCAGGGCTGCACCGTCTCCGTCTCCCCCAGCACCACCGGGATGGCGGGAAAGGTTCCTCCGGCACCGTGTGCAGCAGGGCGTAGGTGGAGAAGCCGTAGTTCAGCAGGGCCTTGGCATCCTCGAACCGCTGCTGGCCGGTGGGGGACTTCAGCACCACGGCGATGAGCCCATGCCCTCTCGCTCCGCCGTGGCGGACAGGCAGTATTTGGCGCTGTCGGTAGAGCCGGTTTTCAGGCCCGTAGCCCCGTCGTAGAACCGGATCAGCTTGTTGGTGTTGGCCAGCTGGAAGGTGCCGTCCCGCAGGGTATCCATCCAGATGGTGGTGTAGCGGCGGATGTCCGGGTGCTTTTCGATGAGCTCCCGGCTCATGAGGGCGATGTCCCATGCACTGGTGACGTGTCCCTCCGCCGGAAGGCCGGTGCAGTTGACGAAGTGGGTGTCCGTCATGCCCAGCTCCTTGGCCCGTGTGTTCATCTGCTCCACAAACAGCTCCGTCACCCCGGCCACGCCTCCGCCAGCGCCACGGCGGCATCGTTGCCGCTGGCGCACACCGCCTTCAAAGATCGTCTACGGTGATCTGCTCACCCTCCGACAGGTAGACATGGCTGCCGCCCATAGAGGCGGCGTAGGCGCTGACCGTCACCACATCGTCGTAGTGAGGCTGCCCTTTTTCGATGGCCTCCATGGTCAAAAGCAGCGTCATCACCTTGGTGACACTGGCCGGCCCAGCGCCTCGTGCTCATTCTGGGCGTACAGCACCTGTCCCGTCTTTCCCATCAGCAGCGCCGCCTCCGCCCGTATCGGCAGCTCCACCGCTCCGGCCTGTGTCGGCGTCAGCGCCAGCACCAGCAGGAGCGCCGCCCATAAGCCCGCCATCCGTCTCATATGCAGCCCTCCGTTCCGTTTTGTTTCCAGCATATGCGGCGGTGAAATTTTCATGCCGCCGTCGACAAAATTTCCGGTTGCAAAGCCGGGGATATCTGCTATAATGAGCAGGTATTCAAAATGCAGGGTTAGTACATCGGTAGTACATCGGCTTCCCAAGCCGAGGAGGCGGGTTCGATTCCCATACCTGCTCCAAAAAGGACTTCAAGAGAACTCTTGAAGTCCTTTTCCCTTGCCTGTAAACCGTTGTGCCACAAGGCTTTGCGGGATTTGCCATGTGGGAATTGCTGCAACATTTTTTCATAAAAATTTTATAAGGGCTGCATACACAAGGACAGCAAACTACTGCCTGACACAGTAATATAGGAGGCTTTTCATGGATGGCCTAATCTGTTATAGTAGAAAGGAAGAAGTTTGTGCGTAGCTTGAAGTATAAATATTGGAAATCCGTCATCGATCTCCGAAGATGTATGGAATGCAAAAAGCATCAAGGGAAAATTTACTTGCTCTATGATATTATTCCAGAAGAACCACCGCTCTATCCTAATTGTCGCTGCTCTGTTCAACGCTTAGAGGCAAAAACGGCTGGCACAGCGACAAAGATTGGCCTGCGGGGGGCCGATTGGTGGCTAAAAACTTTCGTCAGATCCCTGGATACTATATAACTGGGGACGAAGCTACCAAGTTAGGATGGATTCCGATTTTAGCAAATCTTGCCAGTGTTGCACCTGGTAAGATGCTGACAAAGGGCGTTTACAAAAACAGAGACAAGCGGCTCCCCGATGCACTTGGACGAATATGGTACGAGGCTGACATCAATTACTCTTTTGGGTTTACCGAGGCGGTGAACGAATTCTCTACTCCAACGATGGATCGATTTTTGTTACTTACGACCATTACGCCACATTTGTCGAGATTGTTTGACAGAAAGGAGCTTTGTTATGAATCGCAACGCATATACGCCCATTACAGCCGACCCCGTTTTACTGCGCCTGAACAGCTGCAGGGACTGGGGCGCATTACATCAGCGTATCCGCAAGGCATTTGGATTTCCCCGACTATTACGGGGAAAACTGGGATGCCATGTGGGATTGCCTGACGGATGTGTTTTTGCAGCCGGTGCAAAGGCACATTGTGGTGGAAGGCTTTGACGCCATGCCGCAGGGGCTGCGGGCGTACGCCGCTCCGATGCAGGAGATTTTCAGTGACCTTCAGGAGAAATACCCTTGGGTCTCGGTCACATACCGCTGATCGCAGGGACAGCAAAAGCTATGGGCAGCCAGAGGGAGGACACCCCGCAAGGGTGTCCTTCCTGCTGTTATGCCCTGATAGCGTGCGCTGTCGAAGGACAGCACACGTTTTTCACCGGATACTGTACTTTTTTCATCTTATAGGCGAGGTTCTGTTGCTGACCTGCAGCCCGCCGCCGTTTTTTGGTGGTGAGGCTGCCGCCGTTGCGGCGGTAGGCATCCTCAATGAGCAGCACCTCGTACCGAGCCAGCATCTCATGGAGGGGCAGGCCTCGGACGTCCTCGGCGTGCATGGTGTCCACCGCCAGCCGGGGAGAGGATGTATGTTGGGGATATCGTTGCGGGTGAGGATGGCGGTGTGATTGTTGTGGAAGGCGGATTCGATGACGTTTTTCAGCTCCCGGACGTTACCGGGCCAGTTATAGGCCAGAAAGATATCCTGTACCTCGCTGCTGTATGCCATGATCTGCTTGTGGAATTTCTTGTTGTAGTGCTTGCGGAAATATTCCATCAGCAGGGGGATATCCCCCTTTCCGCCGGTACAGCCCGGGATATCGTACCGCAGCACGCACAGGCGGTAGAAGATATCCTCCCGGATCTTATTCCGCTCTACGCAACCCTCCGGGTCCTCGTTGACGGCGGCGATGATCCGCACGTTCACCTGCTTTTCCTCTTTGGCACCGATGCGGCGGATGCAGTTGTCCTCCAGCACCCGCAGCAGCTTGGCCTGCGCCGTCAGCTCCATGGAGTTGATCTCGTCGAGGAACAGCGTGCCGCCGTCGGCCAGCTCGAACAGACCCGGCGTATCCTTAGCCCCGGTGTAGCTGCCCTTGGTGGTGCCGAAGAGGATGCTCTCCAGCAGAGTGCTGGGGATGGAGGCGCAGTTTTGCTTGATGAAGGGGGCATCCTTGCGGCGGCTGGTTTTCTGGATGGCGTTGACGATGAGCTCCCTTGCCGGTGCCGGTCTTGCCGTAGACCAGCACATACGGGCATCGCTGTCGGCGGTCTGCAAGATCTTCTCCTTGATGCGGATCATCTCGCCATCCTGCGTGACGATGTCCTCCAGCGACTGGTCGGAGGTGTTGTAGCCTTGGTGAGGGCGCTGATGAGACTGATGTCGAAGCTTAGCCGCCGCTCGGTGACGGGCATCCTTGTAGTGACCATATCGATGACGCCCACCACTTCGCCGTGCTCCTAATGGGGACGGCACTGCAGTTGGCATCCATGGCGTCCCCCTTTGTAGTTGATATAGGTCTGCTCGTAGTTGATGAAGCTCTTCCTGTTTTCAGCGCCCGGCAGATGTAGCTGTCCTCCCGCTTCAGGGTGGGATACAATTTCAAAGACTGCGGTTCAGAGGCTCGTCCTGCCGCAGATTCACCAGTTCGGGGTAGGCGGTGTGGTAGTGGCGGATGATGCAGTTTTTGTCCACCACCATCAGGCCGTCCACATAGTCCACCAGACGGAGCATTTGTTCAAAAAGTTCTTGTTCATAGTTCATACCTCCTGAGAAAAGAATGGGGAAGGGGCGAGACAAAAATCTTGACACACGGCGCAGAGCAAGGGGCGGGAGTGAAAGGTGTCTGCACTGCCGGATCGCGGTGACTATTTGGCGAAAAACGCCGAGTTTTCCGAAAATCTTGTGAAAACCGCTGGACGAGGAGCGAAACTTGCGGAATAACCGTGGAAGCTGTCATGCTGGCACGGGAGTTGCTATTTAGTTTGGCATCAACCTGATATGTGAGGAGATACCATGAGCGATCAAAAAATCAAGAATAAAGGGAGGCCCTGCTTTGTCCCACGGCGACGCCGGGGCCAAGGCACAGGTGCTGGAGCTGACGGAGCGGGTGCTGCACCGACTGGATGCCCGGGAAGCGGCTCCATGAGATGATGCACCGGGAGGGCAGCGAGCTGGTCATCGGCAGCCGCCGCCACGATCTGAGCCGGTACCGTCATGTGTACGCTTTTTCCTCCGGCAAGGCGGGCAATCACATGGCACGAGCCTTCGAGGATCTGCTGGGGAGTATCTGACGCTGGGCGTCACCATCATCAAGATCCGGGATGAGGGAGGACGTCTATCGAAAGACGGAGGTCTATGTAGGAGGGCATCCCCTGCCCAATGAGGAGGGCATCCGGGGCTGCCAGCGGATGATCGACATCGCAGAGCAGATGGGGCCGGACGACCTGCTGCTGCTGGCCTTACCGGCGGGTGCTCGGCGCTGATGGGCTACCCGGTGGAGGGAACCACACTGGAGGATCTGCAGGAGGCCACGGATGTGATGCTGAAGGCCGGAATGTGGGTCATGGACATCAACGACATCCGGGGGCATCTGTCCCGCATGAGCCGGGGAAGGCTGGGGCAGCACATCCACGGGGCCAAGATCCTCTGCTTCGAGATCTGGGATGCCGTGGGGCTGGACGATATCACCGATTACACGGAGCCGGTACCCATTATGGGAACCCCTGTGGGCTACGACACCCCTTCGAGGACATCGGGGCCATCCTCCGCAAATACCATCGAGGACAAGCTGCCCCGCAATGTGGCCCGGTATCTGCTGGACTATGACCCGGCGCAGGAGACGCCCCAGACCATGACCAACGATGTGGATTACTATATCGTCAATACCCTGCCGGACTCCTGCCAGGCGGCGCGGGAGGCGGCGGAGGAGATGGGAATACCCGCCCATGTGCTGACCACCTACGCCGAGGGGGGGAGAGCCGGGACTACGGCACCTTTATGGCTTCGCTGGCCCATGAGGTGGTGAAGAACGAACGACCCTTCCGGGCGCCCTGCTTCCCCTGTTCTCCGCCGGGGAGACGACCACCGCCATTCCTGACAGCAGCCTCATCCGGGGCCATGGTGCCCGTCACAGGAAATGACGGCGGCCTTTGCCGTGGCAGCGGAGGGGTTGAAGAATGTGTGCCTGCTGTCCATGGACAGCGAGGGTACCGACGGCACCACCCCGGTGGCAGGCGGCCTGACCGACGGCACCACCGGGACTGCTGCCGCAGAGCGGGCATCGACCTGCGGAAGGCGCTGCGGGAGCACGCCGCCTATGAGGCGCTGGAGCCGCTGGGGATACGGTGCTCACCGGGAACACGGGAACCAATTTGTGCGATTTTAATGTGCTGTACATCGGCACACAGGAGTAAGGAGGAACTATTATGAAAATTCAGGATCTGCGGGCAAGAGAGATCATCGACTGCAAAGGGAAAGCCCCTGCTGGAGGTGGATATCATCACCGAGGATGGCACCATGGGCCGGGCAGCGTCCCCCTCCGGCATCTCCGCCGGGGAACACGAGGCTATGGTGCTGCGGGGACGGTGACCAGAGCCGTTATGACGGCAACGGCGTCCGCAAGGCCGTGGAGATGGCGGAGAAAGGTGGTCCTGCCTGCCATCCAGGGCATGGACGTGCTGGACCAGCAGGCGCTGGACCGCCGTCTCATGGAGCTGGACGGCACCACCAATAAGTCCGTCTGGGGGGCAATGTCACCTAGAGCACGTCGCTGGCGGTCATGCGGGCCGGATGCCAGCTGCGCCATGTGTCCCAGTACCGCTATCTGAACCCCGGTGACATCCGCACCATCCCTCTGCCCACCTCGGATATGTTCGCCGGAGGAAGCTATGAGGACGACACCATGCCGGTGCAGGGAGACCACCATTGTTCCCTATAAAGGCATCCTCCATCGCTGAGGCTACGGAGATCCTCTGCAAGGTCTATAAGAAGCTGCCGGAGGTCATCCGGGAGTTTCAGGGGGGCCGCCGTCCGGAGATCGGCGCCATGTCGGAGTATATGGCCCCAGCACCGATTTCATGGACTGCCTGGATATCCTCTATGAGACGGCCAAGCGCTGCCACTGCGAGGAGAAGATCGCCTTCCATATGGACTGCGCTTTCAGCGAGATCTACGACGCCAAGCGGGGAACCTATCACTACTGCGGCCGGGAGGTGGATCTGGATGAGATCATCGGCATCCTGAAGCAGGCCAGGAGAAGTATAACTTCCTCTACATTGAGGATCCGGTGGACGAGAACGACTGGGAGGGGCTGGGTGAAGGCCGCCAAGGCGCTGAATCGTACCACCCTCTGCGGCGACGACCTCACCGTTACCAACATCAACTATCTTCGCAAGGCGCTGGACATGAGGGGCCTGCGGGGCCTTCGAATCTTTAAGCCCAATCCAGGTGGGGACCGTTACGGAGGCCATGGAGGCCCAGCGGTATGCCGTGGATCACGGAATGTTCTCCATCCCCTCCATCCGGGCGGGCGGCGTCAGCGACGACCCTGTTGCGGACATGGGCATCGCCGGCGGAGCGGCGGCGGTGAAGCTGGGCCCGCCCAAGTTCGGTCACGCCATTCACATCATCAACTCCCTGCTGCGGGCGGAGACGGAGCTGCCGGAGGCCAAGCCCTTCGACTTCTCGCCCTTCGTGAAGTTCTAAGGTACTTGCCCCTATTGTAAGAATACCAAGGAAAATGCAAGTTTTTACAGGAAAGTCAGTGAAAACTTGATACAGAGTAAAAATATTTTTACAATTTGCTCTCTACACCCCCTCAAGTAGGGAGACCGCAGCGGACGCAGAACACGGCGCCGCTGCGGTCTCCTGCGAAAACGGCTTGCACCGGGGCGGTGGATGCACTATAATAATAAAAAATCCCGTGCAGGGAAATTGGGGAGGAAAGCACAGTGGAGCTGGAGCTGAGGCAGGAGCAACAGCTGTCCATGCGGCAGCTGCACAGCCTGCGGCTGCTGCAAATGGGGCGGCTGGAGATGCGGGGTATCTGGAGAGCGTGGCACAGGAGAATCCCACGGTGGAGCTGGAGCTGCCCCACGAGGAGGACCCCTGACCAGACAGGCCGAGCGCTGGCTGGACCGCTGGCGCTGGCTGGAGGAAAACGACCGCCAGAACAGCTACTATGAGCGGCCCAATCAGGAGGAAGAGGACTCCCCATGAACCGCATCGGCACCGACGGAGGTCTGGCGGAGACGTTGGAGAGTTTCCTGTGCCGCCAGATCGCCGGACTGGAGGTGCCGGAGAGCAGCGGCAGCTGCTTTACTATCTGGTGGGCTGTCTGGAGGACAGCGGAGTACCTCACCGTGCCGGCGGAGGAGCTGGCCGTCGGGGCTGGTGTGCCGGAGGAGCTGCGCCGCAGCATCGCACGGCTGCGACGCTGGAGCCGGCGGGGGTGGGGGCTGCGGATCTGAGCCAGTGCCTGTACCTGCAGCTACAGCGCATCGGAGATGACGGCCCCGCCACCACAGATCGTGCTGCATCATCTGGAGGCGCTGGCCAAGAACCGCTATCACCAGATCGCACAGACCTGCACATCTCGCAGGAGGAGGTGCGCCAGGCTAACAGCGCATCCGGCAGCTGGATCCCCGGCCAGGGCGACAGTTCAGCCCGCCGGGCCGGCCCCATGGTGTACCCGGATGTGTTTGTGGTGGAGCAGGAGGGAGTTCGTCTGCGACGACCATCGGCGTCCACGCCCCCATGCTGCACCTGAACCCGGTATTATCAGGATCTGTACCGCCAGACGGATGATCCGGAGGTCAAAAAGTATCTGGCGGAGAAGCTGGTGCAGGCGGAGAACGTGTTGTTTGCCCTGCGGCAGCGGAAAGCACCATGCTGCGCTGCGCCCGGTTCGTGACGGCAGGGCAGCAGGCATTTTTCAGACGGCCCCCGTGCCCTGCGGCCCATGTACATGACGGAGGCGGCACAGGCGCTGGACGTGCATCTGTCCACCGTCAGCCGTGCGGTGAAGGATAAGTACCTCCAGTGCCGGCAGGGGGTGTTCCCCCTGAGCTACTTTCTCCGCTCCGGCCCCGGACGGCAGTGATGTCAGCCGCCGGGCGGTGCTGCTGCAGCTGCGGGAGCTGATCGACGGGGAGGACAAGGCTCATCCCTGTCGGATGAAAAAGCTGCGGTGTCTGCTGGAGCAGAAGGGCTGCGTCCCTGTCCGGCGCACCGTGGCCAAGTACCGGGAGGCGCTGGGCATCCCCGGCACGGCGGGCCGCCGGGAGTAACAACATAAGCTTATTTTTAAGAAAGCAACAGCAGGGAGCCATTCGGCTCCCCACCGCTGCACCTGTGGAGATGGGATTGGATCACTTCCGCAGCACGGTGTGCTGTCCATAAGCTCGTGGTTGATCTCCACGCCGAGGCCCGGCTTCTGAGGCACGGCGATGTTGGCCGTCCTTATCCACCACCAGAGGCTCCGTGAGCATCATGTCACGCACCTCGTAGGGCCAGTAGGGAGGATCGTAGCAGTACTCGATGAAGGGGCAGTTGCTTTGTTGCGCGCCCGCCATATGCAGGGCGGCGAGCCCATACCATACCATGAGTCCAGGTGTGGGGGTGTAGATCTTGTTCTCCGCCTCCGCCATGGCCGCTACCTTCCGGTTCTGCACGAAGCCGCCGGAGGCACCACGTCCATCTGATAGATGTCGAAGCAGTTTGTGCTTGATGGGTCACGGTACTCGTGGACCTGAGCGTTCAGCTCGCCGCCGGCCACATGGAGGGTGGTGCGCTTGCGCTCTGCCAGACCCTCGAAGTCGTAGCCGTACAGCGGCTCCTCGATCCCTCGATGCCGATCTCCTCGAAGGCACGGCACGTTCAGAGCCTTCTTCCAGATCCCCACTTGGCCACGGCCCGCTTACCGGTGAAGAGCCAGCCTGATTGGCGTCCACGCGATCTTCAGCTTGTCGCCTACCCGCTTTTTTGATCTCGGCGATGATACGGACGTCCTCAAAGGGATCGTCGTGGTGAGAACACGGAGCTTCATCATCTTGAAGCCCTCGGCAATAAACCGCTCGGCGTCCTCCACACGCTCCTCCACGGACTTCCAGGGGCCGGTGCTGGCGTAGGCCAGGACCTTGTCCTGCACGCCGCCCAGCATCTTATAGATGGGGAGGTTGGCGTATTTGCCGTGCATCCCACACGGCTACCTCCACGCACCAGGGGCGGTAGGCGTACAGGGAGGCGTTGACAGAGCCGGTGTTGATGGCCTCTACCTGCGTGATCTCCTTGCCGATGACCAGCGGGCGGATGTGGGTGTCCCAGATACCCGCCAGCAGCTGGGAGGTCAGGCGCACCATAGCCGTGGATACCGTCATCGGTGATGATCTCAGCGATGGTAACGAGCAACTGGTCTCCAGTTGCCGGGGTTCCAGGTGGAGGGGAAGGGATGGGGGGCAGGGGGACTTCCACCACCTGCAGCTGCGTCGATAATTTTTCACGGTTATATCCTCCTATTCGTGTCAAAAGTTGGATGGGATCAGGCGGCGTCCTGAGGAGCCTTGGCATCCTTGCCACGGCCCACGTGCTTATTCAGCAGGAAGGACACCAGGCAGATGAGCACCAGCGTGATGTAAGTCCCACAGAAGGCACCGCCCTTCATCAGGCCATGACGATATAGCCAACCAGAGACGATCCGGCAACGTCGGGGCATAGGGCAGCTGCGTGCGCACGTGGTCGATGTGGTCGCAGGAGGAGCCCATGGAGGACATGACGGTGGTGTCGGAGATGGGGGGCAGTGGTCGCCGAAGCCGCCGGACAGCACCACGCCGATGGCCATGCCTACGGGGGCACCCGATGGAGATGGCCAGAGGCACGGCGATGGGGATGAAGATGGCGAATACGCTCAGGCTGCCGGTGGAAAGGAGGTCAGGCAGGTAGCGATGAAGATGATAGCGCACATAGAGGTGGGGTCAGGGAAGCTCTCGCAGGTGCTGACGATCCAAGATTGGAAGTGCCGCAGGCGGAGCAGATGCTGCCGATGCCCCAGGCCAGCATGAGGATCATCAGGACCTCCATCATGCCCGTGCAGCCCTCGATGAAGGTGCTCAGGGCCTTCTTGAAAGTTCCAGACCTTGCTGATCATGCCCATGATGATGGCGGCGATGGAGGCCAGAATGAAGGCGGTATCCAGCGCACGCAGGAGCTGCCGTTGTAGCACCAAAAGCCATTAGTCTTGATGTCACCGGTGTAGAACAGGCCCACGAAGATGAACGCCAGCAGCACGATGACGAGGAACCAGCATATTCCAGATGGAGGACTTGGCACCTTCCGGCAGATCCTCTGCTCGATCTCACGGCGGATCGGCGCCGTCACGGAACAGCTTGCCGGTGAGCAGCGCACGGTCCTCGGCCTTCTTCATGGGGCCGTAGTCCCAGCCGGTGACGGCGATGATGAGCACCATGAGGATGGAGCCGATGGTGTAGTACTGATAGGGGATACCGGCCGCAAAGTCTACCTGAGGATTGCCGTTATAGCCGGTGGAGGTGTAGAAGGTGGCGATGAGGCCGATGATGTAAGCGCCCCAGGCGGAGATGGGGGAACAGAGTGGGGACGGCCGCCGTGGTGGAGTCCACGATGTAGGCCAGCTTCTCACGGGAGACCTTTACTTATCGGTAAAGCTGCGGCAGATGGGGCCCACCAGCACGGGGTTGGTGGAATCGGAGAACCAGACGAACACGCCGCCCAGCCAAGTCAGCACCTGAGCGCCCCGGCGGGTCTTGCCGGCGCCGTGGCTGACGGCATTGGCGAAAGGCTTGGGCACCTCCGTTCTTTTTCCAGCAGCAGCGACAAACCGCCGCAGAAGGTGGTCGCGCCAGGATGCGCTGGTGGTCGGTATCCTCGAAGCCGGGGAGGATGTAATCGAAGAAGGTGCTGTAAAGCCCTCCCACAGATTACCGCCGCACAGCATCACGGCGCCGACGAACACGGCAATGAACAGGGACAGCACGACCTGGCGTGTGATGACCGCCAGGAGGATGGCCAGCAGAGGGGGAACGATGGCCAATAGGGTAGGTGAAAACTCCATATGTCGTCCTTTCCTCACTCGAAGAGTGAAACATAAATTCTGCGGTCCGTGGACCGTCTGCCCATAGTAATAGCAAGTGACGTGCCAGTCTGAGAAACGGCGATTTTCGGGGATTTTGGGGGGCGGTAAAAGCAATGAGTTGCATTTTGTCAAAAATATTTGATTTTGCATCCGGACGCCGGCATTTTCTATCAAGAAATTTTGACAAAGCCGGAGAAATATGAAGAATTTGTAAAAATTTGATGTGTTGGGGGGAGGAGGCTTGTCCTGAGGGCAGATGTAGGGCAGTTCGTTCTTCTTTTGTCTCCGACGGTGACTTTCTGCTGCTATTGGCAGAAAGTTACCCGCCGGAGGCAAAAAGAAAAAGCCACTCGCCGGAGAGAAAAATACGACACATTTGCAAAGCGGCCTTGTAATGACGGAAGAATGAGCCGCAGCCACGACAGGAGCTTCCCCTTGATTCCGGCGGCTGGGTCTGGTATAATATTTGGGATTTTTCCCCGGCGGAGAGGCCAGAAAGCGAGTGATACCATATGCCTTTTCAGAAAATGACCATCGATGATATTACGGTGATCGCCCCATATTTTCGCTTCGTGACCACAAATACTTGCGACTTCACCGCAGGCGGGATGTTCATGTGGCGGGACTACTTCCACATGGCGTGGCAGGTGGAGGACGTCGTGCTGTACTCCACCCTCACCGGCGAGGACGGGAAGCTCTACTACAACCTGCCCTTGGGGGCAGGATATCCCCCGCCGGACTGCGGCAGTGCCTGACCCGCCATCCGGAGCGGCCGGTGCGGTTCTGCACCATCCCGGAGGCAGATCTGCCCCTGTTCCGGGCGCTGCCGGGCCGGGTGGAGATCACGGAGGAGGAGAATTTTGCCGACTACCTGTACTCCGCTGAGGAGATGATCCAGCTGTCCGGCAAAGTTCAGCGGCCAGCGCAACCACATCAGCCGTTTCCTCCCGTACCTGCCAGAGCTGGAGCTTCGAGCCGCTGGACAGCACCGACGCAGCGGAGGTGGAGACTTTTTCACACCCTGAACAAGAAACTCAACTACACCCCGCGGCGAGGCGGCGGAGGAAAACCATAAGGTGCAGGAGGTGCTGGAGCATCTGGATCAGTACGGTCTGGTGGGCGGCGTCCTCCGGGCCGACAGGGCCATCGTGGGCTTCACGCTGGGGGAGGTGCTGCAGGACACCCTGTTCATCCACATCGAGAAGGCGGACCGGGACTACCCCGGCGCCTATCAGATGCTGTGCCGCCAGTTCTGCACCGCCTATGCCGACGGTCTTGCGTATGTGAACCGGGAGGAGGACATGGGGATCTGGGCCTGCGGAAGGCCAAGCGGGATCTGCACCCGGTGACGCAGCTGAAGAAGTACACCGTGGAGGTGTGGTGACTGTTCCCCTCCTACGGACAAAACAGTTTGCGCCGTGCCGCAGAATGAAGTATAATCAAAGAGCATTCCATGAAAAAAAAAATGACAGGAGGCATTTCTCATGCAAAAACTGGAGAAACAATTTCATATCCACTGTGTGGAGGGCGACGTGGGCCGGTATGTGATCCTGCCCGGCGACCCCGGCCGCTGCGAAAAGATCGCCGCCCTGTTTGAAAACGCACACTTCGTGGCCCAGAATCGGGGCCCTACACCATCTACACCGGCACCCTGCTGGGATCGAGGTCTCCGTCTGCTCCACCGGTATTGGCGGCCCCTCGGCGGCTATCGCTATGGAGGAGCTGCACAATATCGGCGCCCACACCCTGATCCGGGTGGGTACCTGCGGGGGCATTGATCTGGATGTCGCTCCGGCGACGTGGCCGTGGGGAGACTATGCAGGCCAATCCCGTCAGAAGGACTGGATTCCCATAGAGGCCACGGTCACGGATGTCTCCAGCGAGGTAGTCAGCTCTTCGCCCGGAAGGCATGGTAGCAACAGCAGTACCTACTACATTATGGCGTATGAGTATGCCGTGGACGGAGAAACCTATACGGGCCGCACAGGGCGTATGTCATCGCCCCGTCTGATTGGTACTGTCATTACTGTGAAATATAACCCAGAAGTGCCGGAAGAGAATACGGCGATTCTCTCTCCCAATACCCACAATCTGCTGGTCCTTTTGATTTTGGGAACGGCCATCGCAGTGGTGGGCTTTTTCCTCTCTGGGGTGCTGGAGCTACTTCGCAGCCTTCTGCGAAGGACGCACATAGAGGAGCTGAAGAAATCGGTTCCGGAGACAGACACGGGATTTGATTCAACGGCCATTGCAAAAATCCCGGCGAAGCAGTGGGTCCCCCGACTTGCGGCTTGGCTTCTTGCGTTCGTCGCCCTCGTCCTTTTCGTGAAATTCTTCCTCACGTCGGGAACTTCGGACTTGGATAAGTTCCGCAAGGCCGCAGCGGCAGCCGGCTATACTGCCGTGGACTCTACGGAGGATATCCGCCAGAGCTGGGGCATCGGTTCCATGCTGATCCGCTCTGTTTCCGTGCATGAGGACTCTCTGCGGTTGGACTACTGCAGGCTGGATTCCGCAGATGCCTGCTACCGTTTCTATGCCGCTGCGACCCTCCCCATCACCGGTGAGGTGACGGAGAGCAATACCTTTACTGGTCAGGTCTATGCCGTGGACAGCCCCACGAATTTCGCAGCAAAAATCCGCAGTGGACAGATAATGCTCTATGTGTATACCACGCAGTTGGCCTCTGCCTCGTGAACAATGGAATCCGCCATCTTCTGGGCAGTGAGCAGCGTGGCCCGCATGGCGTCCTCAGTGGCCCGGTAGTCCTCCACCTTCTCCACCAGCACCTTCATCTTTGCCTTCAGCCCCGCGTTTTCCTTAGTAGAGGGCCGTATAGTCGTCCGTGAGTTCGTCCAAGAACTCGTCCACCATCGCCATATTGTAGCCACCCATCACCGCCTTGGCAAATGCGTGGTTGGAAACCTCCTGCGGCGTCAGCATAGTGCGATGTTACCCCTCGTGTCCGCTCAGAAATAGAGGCCGTTGTTCTCCAGCTCGTCGATCAGGTCGCCCTCGATATCCACATGATAGGGCGTGATGATGTAGGTGTTGGCGGCCACCTTCTTGATCTTACCCTCGCCGGCATAGGCCACGCCGGAGAGGAAGTCCACCAGACGGCGGGCAATGTCCTTGTGGGTGGACTCCAG
>VOFB01001153.1_pt1 | contig 24001 bp, 25 predicted proteins | sample 5384141 | NCBI WGS metagenome assembly VOFB01 (sample SAMN12384721, study PRJNA508395) | human gut metagenome | isolation source: healthy gut A | host: Homo sapiens | reverse complement strand
GGAGCAGGCCATGGGGATGAGCAGCAGGGAGCCGCCGGCCACGCCGGAAGCGCCGCAGGCACCCAGAGCGCTCATGGCGCTCAGGACAACGGCGGCCGGCAGGGACACCTGAATGCCCAGCGTGTTAGCGGCAGCCAGCGTCATGATGGTAATGGTAATGGCAGCGCCGTCCATGTTGATGGTGGCGCCCAGCGGGATGGAGACGGAGTAAATATCCTTATCCAGACCCAGCTTTTCGCACAGGGACATATTCACCGGGATGTTGGCGGCGGAGCTGCGGGTGAAGAAAGCGGTCAGGCCGGATTCCTTCAGGCAGCGGAACACCAGCGGGTACGGGTTGCAGCGCAGGTAGATGAACATGATAAAGGGCGGAAACGATCAGCGCCATGAACAGCATGGTGCCCACCAGCAGCGCCAGCAGCTTGCCGTACTGGGTAAAGATGGCCAGACCGTTGCCGGAAACGTTGGTGTACACCAGACCCATGATGCCGAAGGGTGCCAGATTGATGATCCAGCGCACGATCTGAGAAACGGCATCGGCGGTGTTTGCCAGAAAGACCTTGGTGCTCTCTGCGCCGATCTTCTTCATGGCAATGCCTCAATGTCCTCTTCCAGCAGCTCCTGCGGCGGGAAATGATCTCCCCACTGGGTGGGGTTGCCGGAATCCGCCATCGCCTGCCGGGCGCGGGCATAAATTTTCAGGATCGCATCCAGATCTGCACGTCTTGCTCCACGAAACATCGTCATCCAACCTCTCTTCCGGCAGGCCGCTGCCCGCCCTGATCGTTCTGCTTTAATATAACACAAAACGGCCCTCTCCGTCAAAGCCTGCTGCAAAGGCGGAGAGGGTCGTTCACTGATGCACTTATGTGCGCTGGCTGCGTGCCCGGCGGTACTCCCGGGGGCTCTGACGCCATACCGCTCATGGAACAGGCGGTAGAAGTAGCTGGTGTTCTCGTAGCCCACCTGGGTGATGATCTGCTGGATGTTCAGGTCGCTGCGGCGCAGCAGGCGGGCGGCGGTCTCCATCCGGTGCTTCTGCAGCAGCTCCTTATAGGTCTTTCCGGTCTGGGCACCGGACGCACTCGCTGACATACGCCAGCGAAACGCCGTAGCTGCGGGCCACATTGGAAAGGCTTGCTTCGCGGTAATTCTGGGTGATCTCCTGCAATGCCGCCTGGACCAGCGCTTCGCGGCTGACCGCCTCGCCGCGCGTTTCCAGCGGGAAATTCTTGGTCTGTACCATAGCGTTAAAACCCTCCGTTGCGGCAGCGGCGGGCGGGGACAGGGGGATGCCGGACACCCGCCGCAGCCAGTTCATCAGGCTTTCTGGGGAAGCCTTTCTGCCTATAATACGGGCGGGGCACAGAAATAATTGCAGAGAGCTCAAATTTTTACAGAAACAAAAGATCAGAACATATTTTCGTTATGATAACGCCCGCTGCGGACGAACTCCACCCACTCAGCCAGGTTCACGGCGTGGTCGCCGATGCGCTCCAGATATTTGATGACCATGAGCAGATCCAGTGCGGCATCCACCTTGCCGGGGTCGGCGGCGATCTCCTGCGCCAGCGTATGCTTGATGGCGTTGAAATCGTAGTCCACCTCATCGTCGGCGGCAATGACCCTGAGGGCGGCCTGCTCGTCCTCAGAGGTCAGGGCATTCAGGGCATCCAGGATCATCTTGTGCGCCTTCTGGCCCATCTTGATGGCCTGGCTCACCGCCGGGTCGCCCTCCTTGCGGACGGTGACCAGGTGGGGGATGATCTCGGCGATATCGGCGGCGTGGTCGCCGATCCGCTCCATGTCCGTGACGACTTTCATGGCCGTGGAAATGCGGCGCAGATCGCCCGCCACGGGCTGCTGGCGGAGCAGCAGGGTCATGCAGCGGTGCTCAATGTCCCGCTCCATGTTGTTGATCCGGCCATCGCCCTGCGCCACGGCGGCGGCAGCCCCGGCATCGGCGGTGCAGAGGGCTTCCATTGCAGCTTCCACGGCATCGGCAGCGCTCTGACCCATCTCGGTCAGGGCCATTTTCAGGGCGGCAAGGTCGTTTTCGTATTGTGTGCGGTTGCTCATTGCGTTTTTCTCCTTAGCCGAACCGGCCCGAAATGTAATCCTCGGTGCGCTTATCCTGCGGGGTGCTGAAGATCTGCGCCGTGGGGCCGGCTTCCACCAGCTCGCCCAGCAGGAAGAAGGCGGTGCGGTCGCTGATACGGGCCGCCTGCTGCATGTTATGGGTCACGATGACCACGGTGTAGTTCTTTTTCAGCTCGCTCATCAGCTCCTCCACCTTCATGGTGGAGCCGGGGTCCAGGGCGCTGGTGGGCTCATCCATCAGCAGGACTTCGGGCTTGACAGCCAGGGCGCGGGCAATGCACAGGCGCTGCTGCTGGCCGCCGGAAAGGCCCAGAGCGCTCTTTTTCAGGCGGTCCTTGACCTCGTTCCAGAGGGCGGCGCCCTTCAGCGAGCTTTCCACCAGCTCGTCCAGCTCTGCCTTGTTGCGCACGCCGTGGAGCTTGGGGCCGTAGGTGATGTTATCGTAGATGCTCATGGGGAACGGGTTGGCCTTCTGGAACACCATGCCCACCCGGCGGCGCAGGTCGGTGGGCTCCATCTCGCGGGCAAAGATGTCCTGCCCTTTGAGCCGGACATCCCCCTCGATGCGGATACCAGGGACCAGATCGTTCATCCGGTTGAGCGTTTTGAGGAAAGTGGACTTGCCGCAGCCGGAGGGGCCGATGAGGGCCGTGATCTCCCGCTCGCCCATGTCCAGCGAAATATCTTTCAGCGCCTTGAAATCCCCGTACCAGAGGTTCAGGTTTTTGGCTGTGATAATGGGTGATACGTTTTCCATAGTTTTCCTCTTGTATTGACTCCCTCAGTCGCGGCTATGCCGCGCCAGCTCCCTCTGAGAGGGAGCCTTTTGCGTTGCGGACGCAGGATAAGCCTCCCTCCCGTGAGGGGCCAGGTGGCATCGCGCAGCGATGACGGAGGGAGTTATTTACTGCTTCTGTTTCAGTTTCGTTTTGGCAAGCCGGGCGGCCAGATTGATGGCAAGCACCAGCACCAGCAGCACCGCGCCGATGGCCCAGGCGGAATCAAAGTCGCCATCCTCAAAGGCACGGAGGTAGAGCAGCACCGACAGGGTGGCACCGTTGGAGGTGTAGGCCTTGAGCACGCCGTTGGCAATGACCTCGGCGGCACCGGCGGTGAAGAGCAGCGCGGCGCTTTCGCCCACGATGCGGCCCACGGCCAGGATGCAGCCGGTCACGATGCCGTCGATGCTGCAGGGCAGCACGATGGTGCGGATGATGTGCCATTTGCCCGCGCCCAGACCCAGCGCACCCTCACGGTAGCCCTGGGGCACTGTTTTCAGGGATTCCTGGGTGGTGCGGATGATGGTGGGCAGGTTCATGATGACCAGCGTCAGGCTGCCGGAGAGCAGGCAGGTCTGGAAGCCCAGCGTCTGGGCGAACACCAGCATACCCACCAGACCGTAAATGATACTGGGGATGCCCGCCAGCGTCTCGTTGGTGAACTCGATCACCGAGATGACCTTGCGGTTCTGGGCGTATTCGGTCAGGTAGACGGCCGCGCCCACACCCAGCGGCAGCACGATCAGCAGCGGTCAGCAGGATGACGTACAGCGTGTTGAGGATCGCCGGCAGGATGCCGTCGGTGCCTTTCAGCACGCTGGCCGTGGTGGTGAGGAAGTTCCAGCTGATGTGCGGCACACCGCGCACCAGCACCATGCCCAGAATGCCCGCCACCAGTACGATGACCAGCACAGCCGAGGCCCAGACCAGAGCGTTCATCACGCGGTTCCAGGTGCGGCGGGAGGCAGAAGCACTGTTATTCATCGCGCTTTCCTCCCTTCAGCACCACATTGAGCAGGATATTGATGCCCATGATAAAGACGAACAGCACCAGCGCAATGCTGAACAGCGCCTGTTTCTGCAGGCCGCTGGCGTAGCTCATCTCCTTGGCAATGGCGGTGGTCAGGAAGGTGACGCTGCGGAACAGGCTGTCCGGCATGTTGGGGCTGTTGCCAGCCACCATCATCACGGCCATGGCCTCGCCGATGGCGCGGCCGATACCCAGCACGATACCGGCGGCAATGCCGCTCCTGGCAGCGGGGACGCTGACCTTGAACCAGGTCTCGGCATCCGTTGCGCCCAGAGCCAGGCTGCCCTGCTCATACTCCGGCGGCACAGCGTTGAGCGCTGTGACCGACACCGACACGATGCTGGGCAGGATCATCACCGCCAGCACCACGATGGCGCTCAGCAGGCAGGCACCGGAGGCCTTGCCAAAGGTCTTGGCCACGGCGGGCACCAGCACCTGCATACCCAGCAGGCCGAACACCACGCTGGGGATGCCGCTCAGCAGCTCAATGGCCGTGACGACCACCGTGCGCACCTTTGGGCCTGCGGCCTTGGACAGGAACACCGCCGTCAGCAGGCCGACGGGCACGCCGATCACGGTGGCACCCAGCGTGCCGTAAACGCTGGACAGGATGAAGGGCAGGATGCCGTAGGCCGGGTCGGCAGCGGTGGAAGCCCACCGGGTGCCGAACAGGAACCGGAACAGCCCGATCTTCTGGATGGCAGGCACACCGGAGAGGACCATGTACACCGAGATCAGGAGTACACAGCCCACCGCCAGGATGCCGCAGAGGAAGAAGATGAAGTTCATCACCGCTTCCAGCCACTCAGCAGGGGTTCTGGGGAGAGAAATCTTTTTGTTGTTCATAGCATCATTGCTTTCCGCAATTACTCATTCACAGGAACAGCACCGGCAGTGCGGATCAGGTCAGCAGCATCGGCACTGGTGGCAAAGTCGAAGAAGGCCTGTGCCTGCTCAGACAGGGTGACAGACTTGTTGGTGACGAACACGAAGGGGCGCTGCACCTCGTAGCTGCCGTCCTTAACGGTCTCCTCGCTGCACTCCACACCGCCAACGGTGACCATCTTCACGGTGTCGCCCACAGCGGACAGGGAAGCGTAGCCGATGGCCAGAGGGTTGGCCTCCACAGCGCTGATAACAGCGCCGGTAGCGGTCAGCTCCTGCGCGTACTTGCAGCTGTCCTTGACATCCACAATGCTCTCAAAGCCATCCCGGGTGCCGGAGCCAGCCTCACGGCCGATCAGAACGATCTCGCCGTCGTCACCGCCCACCTCAGACCAGTTGGTGATCTCGCCGGTGAACATCTGCTTGAGCTGGTCAACGGTCAGATCCTCCACCTTGCTTGCATTGTTGACGATGATGGCAATGCCGTCCAGAGCGATGGTGGTGCCCTCCACGTCAGCCTTCTCGTCGTCCTTCAGGGCACGAGAGGACAGGCCGATGTCCAGGGTCTTATCGGTAGCACCGGTGATGCCTGCGCCGGAACCAGTGGGGTCGTAGCTGACGGTGACACCCGGCTCAACCTCAGCAAAGCCTTCGGTCAGGGCAGCGATGACGTTCTTCATGGAGGTGGAACCACCGGTAGCAACGTTGCCGGACAGGGCAGCAGCGGCAGAAGAAGCAGTGGAGCCTGCAGCGGCAGAGGTAGAAGAAGCTGCAGCAGAGGAAGCAGAACCGCCGCAGGCGGTCAGAGCAGCAGCGGCAGCAACTGCACCGCAGACAGTGAGAAACGAACGACGCGTGATCTTTTTCATAATATTTGTCCTCCAAACATCCGGGCTTTCCGTTCCCGGCTCTTGTTTTCTTGTTTTCCTTGGGTACGGCACTATTGTATCCCAGTCGGTAAGCCGCTTCGACCACAAGCGGGAAAAATCGAGGTAAATTGTTTGGACATGTTTTTGCCCCAATGTAAAATTTGGGCGCAAAAAAGCCCGGGGTGCGGGTGCACCTCGGGCTCTTGGGGGATATTAGACTTTATCGACAGCGGAGACTGTCACTTTGCCGTCACTCGTCAGAGCAAACTCGGCTGTCTTGCCCTGCAAGGTCACATACAGCTTGAACGGCGTGCCCTTCTTAAAGGTCTCGTAGTCGCTGACCGATGCCTTGAACTGCGGCACGACGGTTTTGCTGAACGCACCGGCGGTTTTCACCAGAACGTCTGCCTTGTTCTGGAGCTCCAGCTCGTTCTTGTCGATCTTGGCGTGGAACACTTTTATGAACGCATCTCCTACAAGGCCGCTGCCATTGTACTTGATGCGCACATTGGGTTTGCAGAGATAACTTTTGGCGTTTTCATCGCCAACCACTTCGTCGCCGGTCAACACCATATCCGCGGCTACCGTCACTTCAAACTCACCCAGCCCGATGGTTGCGGACGGGATCTCGCTGCCGCCCCCATCGCAGCCGGTGAGGACACCAGCGGCAGAAGCGGCCAGCACAGCGGCGGCAGATGCTTTCAGAAAATCACGGCGGGAAAAAACATTGCGCATCAGAAATTCCTCCCATTTCAGATCTGGTTTGTTCCTATCACCATAGTACCATATTTACCCAGACTGTCAATTTTTGACAGTCATTCAACCCCTCAGTTTCAGCAATTGCCAGTTTCCCTTAGGGGATCCCTGCGTCTGCACGGATGGACAAAGCACCGTCGTTAAAGCTCGACCTCCACGCCATCGGGGCGGTAGAAGGTGACGTTCCTGCGCCACTGGGGCTCACCCATGGTGCGGCGGTAGCAGTCTGCCAGCTGCCGCACGGCTTCCTCGGGGCTGCGCACCTTTCCGCCGCAGCAGGGGAGCACCAGCACCCGGAACCAGGCATCAAAGAGATGCTCTGTCCAGCCGGTGTCCTTGGCCCCGCACCGGGCGTAAAAGCCCAGGCGGCGCACGGCCATGGCCTCGTCCTCCGCTTTTCGGGGCACTCCGCTTCAATGAGGATGGCCTGCGCGCCCTTCTCGTGGTCAGGCAGGGCGGCCAGCAGAGCGGCTCCGATGCCGCCGGCCCGATACTGGGGCAGAACGGCAAAGTAGTCCAGCTGGCTCACCTCACAGCCCACGGGCCGCACCATCAACAGATACGCCACCAGCGCGTCGTCCTCATACACGCCCCAGGTGTGGGCGGTACCGGCGGCCTCGCTGTTCAGGACCCGGCGCATCTCGTTCAGGTAAACGTTCGTCAGCTCTTCGGCGGTCAGCAGCCGCCAGGTCAGGCTCTCGGGGTTCATACGATACGGGTTCCTTTCTGGTAGACAGCCTGAATATTCAGTTCCTTGTCCGCCAGGATCACATTGCCGTAGCGGCCTGCAGCCAGACTGCCGTAATCATTGTCGATGCCAATGCTCTTGGCGGGGTTCTCGCTGGCGGCGCGGACAGCGCTTTCCAGCGGGACGTTCATCTCCAGCACGGCCCGCTTCATGCAGTCGTACAGGCAGGTGTTGCACTGCCGGCAATGGTGCCGGGCTGCTCGGTCAGGGTGGCGCGGGGGCCGCTTGACCGTGACCGCCTGACCGCCCAGGCTGTACTGGCCGTCGGGCAGGCCGCAGGCCATGGCATGCTGTCCGCGATCAGGAGATGCGGTCATCCCCGAAGGTGTTGAAGGTGAACCGCACCATGGCAGGGTGGATGTGGACGTTATCGGTGATGAGCTCCACCTCGGCGTCGTTCCAGCGCCGCAATGATGGGGCCGGGGTCCCGGTGAGTGATACCGGGCATGGCGTTGTACAGGTGGGTCATGTGGGTGGCGCCGGCGTCAAAGGCGGCAATGGCGGTGTCGTAGCTGGTGCAGGTGTGGGCAATGGAGATGCGCACCTCGTCATGGCACTCCCGGATAAAGTCCAGATCGCCCGGCTCCTCCGGGGGCAATGTCCACCAGCTTGATCAGGCCGTTTGCCCGCTTCTGCAGGCGGCGGAACATTGCAACATCCGCCTTGTGGAGATACTCCGGGTTCTGGGCACCCACCTTGTTTGGGGCTGATGAAGGGCCCCTCCATATTGATGCCCACAAGATCTGCGCCTTTGCCGTTTTGGTGGGCAGCAGCAGCATCCATCACACCGTTCAGGATCTCTTCTGAGAAAGTCATGGTAGCGGGGCAGATGGCCAGCACGCCCTTACCGGCCTCAAAATCGGCCAGGGTCTGGATGGCTTCTTCATTGCCGTCACAGAAATCCTTGCCCATAGCACCGTGGAAGTGGATATCCACAAGGCCCGGCAGAGCGTACAGCCCCTCGGCGTCCAGCACCTCCTCGCCCTCTTCCGGGGCGGCAAAGGGCACGATGCGGCCATCGCGGATGACGATGGTGCCGCGCTCAAAGGTGTGGCGCGGCGTATAAACCAGTGCATTCTGAATGATCATGAAAACACCTCGTTCTTTCTTCTTTTTTCGGGGTGCACCCAGTATAGCACGCCGGGTGTTTTTTCAAAAGTCCTTTTGTGTGAACATTGTACCGCTTTGTGCAAAAAGAGGGCCGCCGGGAGGGGGCGCTGTGCACCCGCCCCCGGCGGCCCGGTTCACACTGCAAAATCAACCAGACTTTTGCAGTTCATTCTTTTTCAGAAGTGCAGGATCACAGCATCTTCTTCAGCTCATCATACACGAACTGCACCTTGGTGCCGATGATGACCTGGCAAGCGTTCTTGTCTGGGACGGATGACACCGGCAGCACCGGCAGCCTTGACAGCCTTCTCGTCAACCTTAGCGTTGTCGAGCACCTCAAAGCGCAGGCGGGTTGCGCAGTAACCAACGTCCTTCACGTTCTCCTTGCCGCCGACAGCAGCCAGAACAGCGGAAGCGACTTCAGTGTAGTTGTTGTTAGCCAGAACGACCTTCTTCTCAGCTTCTTCGGCATCCTCGTCCTCACGGCCGGGGGTCTTCAGGTCGAACTTGGTGATAGCGAAGTAGAACACTAAGTAGAACACCACGAATGCAGCGATGCCCAGAGGAATGATCATCCAAGTCTTAGCAGCTGCAGGCAGAGAAGCGGAGAACACCAGGTCGGTAGCGCCTGCGGAGAAGCAGAAGCCTGCACGGAAACCGGAGTAGTAGGTGATGATGGTGAAGATGCCGTACAGAGCGGAGTACACAACGTACAGCGGGAAGCACAGGAACATGAAGCCGAACTCAAAAGGCTCGGTGACGCCGCAGACAAAAGCGCAGATAGCGGCGGACAGAACCAGACCGATGGCAGCTTTCTTGTTCTTAGCGGTCTTGACCATAGCCAGAGCCGCACCGGCGACACCGAACATCATGCAGGGGAAGAAGCCGGACATGTACATACCCAGGCTCCAGCTCACGTCAGCAGAGGTCTCGCCTGCCCAGAAGTGGGACAGGTCGCCCAGGCCGATGGTGTCGAACCAGAACACGTTGTTCAGAGCGTGGTGCAGGCCGGTGGGGATGAGCAGACGGTTCAGGAAGGCGTAGATGCCAGCGCCGATGCCGTCCATGCCAGCGATGCCGTTGCCGATGGCAACCAGTGCACCGAAGATGACGGGCCAGACGAACAGCAGAGCGACAGAAACAACGATGGAGATCAGGCCGGTGGCGATGGCAACGAAGCGCTTGCCGGAGAAGAATGCCAGCCAGTCAGGCATCTGAGTGCTCTTGAACTTGTTGTAGCAGGCTGCACCCACCACAGCGGCCAGAATGCCGATGAAAGAGTTGCCGGCGACCTTCTGGAAAGCGATGTAGGTAGCGGTGCCCTCTTCCAGGGTGCGCACCATGCTGACCACGCCGGGGCTCAGCAGCTGCTGCATCATCAGGTAGCTGACCAGGCCGGCCAGACCTGCGGTACCATCGTTGTCAGCCAGGCCAACAGCTGCGCCGATGGCGAACAGCCATGCCATGTTATCGATCAGAGCGCCGCCTGCCTTGACCAGCAGGAAGCCAACGGTGACCGGTTGCAGCACCGGGAACGCCCATGACACCCGGGGCCAGGGCATAACCGAGACCCATCAGGATGCCACAGATCGGCAGCACAGCGACGGGAAGCATCAGAGCTTTGCCCAGTTTCTGGAGATACTTCATCATAAGACACATTCCTCCTTAAAGAATGTTGTTGTTATGGAGGCCTCTGGTTGCAGGCTGTCCATAATTGCGTAACAATATTTTAACACATCCTCCGAAAAAAAGAAATAGGGTTCCCCCGTTTTTCGGAATGCAATCGGGTACTATACTTATAAATAGAAAACACAAGACCCAGGGAGGTTCTTTTTATGGAATGGACTGATATCCGCCTGACCGTGGCCAAGGCTGATGCCGACAACGCCGAAGCCGTTGCCACCATGATTGCCGAAGGCGGCATCTACATCGAGGATTACAGCGACATCGAGCAGCAGGTGGCCGAGATCGCCCATGTGGATCTGATCGAGCAGGAGCTGCTGGACAAGCCCCGGGATACTGTCATCATCCACATGTATCTAGAGCCGGGCGCTTCTCACGTGGAGACGCTGGCCCTCATTCAGGCCCGGATGGAAGCGGCGGGCATCGCCTACACCGTGGAGACCGAGGGCGTGGAGCAGGAGGACTGGCAGAACGGCTGGCGCAAATACTACCACCCCATGGACATTGGCAGCCGTCTGGCTGTCGTGCCCTCGTGGCAGGAGTACGACACCGACCGGGTCAAGCTGATCCTTGACCCCGGCCTTGCCTTTGGCACCGGCGGCCACGAGACCACCAGCCTCTGCCTTGAAGCGCTGGACGAGCGGGTGGCGGCGGTGAGCGGGTGCTGGACATCGGCACCGGCAGCGGCATCCTTGCCATTGCCGCCCTCAAGCTGGGCGCTGGCAGTGCCGAAGGCGTGGACATCGACCCCGTGGCGGTGCGTACCGCCGGGGAGAACGCTGCGCTGAACGGCGTGCAGGATAAGCTGACCGTGCTGGTGGGCGATTTGTCCGACAAAGCCAGCGGCAAATATGATATCATCACTGCCAACATCGTGGCCAACGCCATCCTCAGCCTTGCGCCCGCCGTGCCCGGCCTGATGGCGGAGGGTGCCACCTTTATTGCCAGCGGCATCATCGACAGCCGCAAGGACGAGGTGATCGCCGGTCTGGAAAAGGCCGGCCTCGCCGTGGCAGAAGTCAAGGAAAAGCGCGGCTGGGAGTGCATCGTCTGCAAAAAGGCCTGAGATTCAAATATTGTAAGAAGGAGCGCACAGTATGCCGCACCGCTACTTTACCACCGAGATCTCCGACGGCACCGCCACCCTGCGGGGTGCGGACGCCCACCACCTGGCCCGGGTGATGCGGGCAAAACAGGGCGATACCGTCATCCTCTGCGACGGCAACGCCGTAGAATACACCGCCACCATCACCGGCTTCGGGGATGACTGCGTGGAATTCTCGGTAGAGCCGGGCTACCCCAGCGCCGCCGAGCCCAGCGTGGAGGTCACCCTGCTGGCCGGCTACCCCAAGCAGGACAAACTGGAACAGATCATCAAGCACGGCGTGGAGCTGGGCTGCACCCACTTTGTCCCCTTTTTCAGCCGGTATTGCGTGGCTGCGCCCAAAAAAGAGGAGCAGAAGAACGAGCGCTACAACCGCATCGCGCTGGAAGCCGCCAAGCAGTGCGGCCGGGGCGTGCTGCCGGACGTGGCCCTGCCGCTGCCAAACTTCGGGGCCGTGTGCCGCACCCTCGACCCGTATGACCTCGTGCTCTTCTGCTACGAGTGCGGCGGCGCACCCCTGCGCCAGCTGCTGGCTGAGGCCAAGCCCGCCGATGGGCAGAAGCTGCGCCTTGCCATCGTGACCGGCGCCGAGGGCGGCTTTGCCGCCGAGGAAGCCGAAATGGCCGCCAAAGCCGGTGCCAAAACGGTTGGCCTCGGCCCCCGCATCCTCCGCTGCGAGACCGCCCCGCTGGCGGTGCTCTCCGCCGTGATGACCCTGACGGGGAATCTGGAGTAAGACGCTTGACGATTTAAATGGTCTCCGCTTTGCTCTGACCATCTTCAGCGGAATAATTATTTAAAATTGGCACCCCGGGAAAATCTGCGGATTTTCCCGGGGTGCTTTTTTCACGGAAGGGGGTCGTAAAGAAAAACGACAGCTATAACAAAAAAAGAGTGAAAGAGGCTGCTGCACAGGAATTTTGTGCAGCAGCCTCTTATTATTTTGCGTTATATTACGTTTTGTAAAGCATTTTCAGGCGTTTTCCCCTGCATCCGGGTGGGCATCGGTGTCCAGCAGAGCCTGTTTTACCTTGAGCAGGTTCTGGGGGCTTACCGAAAAGCTGCGCAGACCGAGGTGCAGGTACTGCGCCGTGTTGGCCGGGTTGCCCACGGCAAGGCCGCAGATGGTCACCGGGACGTGGTGCGCATTGGCGGCATCCATCACCATGGCGATCAGCTTTTTCATGGCCGGGCTGGCGGGGCGGTAATAGCGCTCCGCGCTGGCCAGCTCCCGGTCGGCGGCGTGGGTGTACTGGGTCAGGTCGTTGGTGCCGATGACCAGAAAATCGCACCCATGGGCCACGAATTCCTCCGCGGTCAGGCAGGCGGCGGGGATGCTCAGCATCACGCCGAACGGGGTGTTTTCGTTAAAGGGCACGCCCCGCTCCCGCAGGCTCTGGCGGCAGTGCTCCACAATGCGCATGGCGGCGTCCCAGTCCTCCACATCGGTCACCATGGGGAACATCACCCGCAGCGGGCCCCGGGCGGCGGCGCGCAGCAAAGCGCAGATCTGGGTCTCGAACTGCCGGGGCTGGCGCAGGCTGTTGCGGATGCCGCGCAGGCCCAGCTTGGAGGACTGCGGCCCCTGATTGGCATCGGCCACGGTGCGGTCAGAGCCAAAGTCGAAGGTACGCACGGTCACCGGGCAGCCGTTTGCGGCGGCCAGACAAGAGCAGTAGAAGAAATACTGCTCCTGCTCGTCCAGAATGCGGCCGGGCAGCATCATGTAGCCGCTGCGCAGCAGCCCCACGCCCTTGGCACCGGACTGCATGGCGGTGTCGATATCCTCCGGGCCGAAGCAGTTGGCCAGCAGCTCAAAGGGTTCGCCGTCCCGCGTTTCATCCGGCAGGCTGTGCAGCTGCTTCATCTTCGCGTCCTCGCGCTGGAGCTGGCAGATGCTGGCCTCTGCCTGCTGGCGGGCGGCGGCATCCGGGTCAAGGATGCAGTTGCCGTTGGTGGCGTCCAGAATGACGGTGCGGCCGTCGCAGTCGTCCAGAAAACCCTGGCCCACCTGCACGATGCCCGGGATGTTCATGGCCCGGGCAATGATGGCGGCATGGCTCTGGCCGCTGCCTTCGGTGGTGATGACGCCCAGGATCATGCCGGAGGGCACACTGAACAGGTCGGTGGGCATCAGGCGGTCGGCGGCAAGGATCACCGGGTGATCCAGCGCCAGCCACACCCGGGGGCGGTTGGTCAGGATATTGATCACCCGGCTGGTGGCGTCCAGAATATCCACGCTGCGCAGCTGCATATAGGGGTTATCCTTCATGTTGGCAAGCTGGTCGGCGTAGCGCTGTCCCACCTGATGCATCGCCGCCGAGGCGCTGATGCCCGCATTGATGCAGAAGCGCACCTCGTTCATCATGCCCTCGTCGTCCAGCATCATGCTCTGGAACAGGAAGATGGCCTGCTCGGTGGGTGCGGCGCGCTCTGCCATGGAGTCCAGTTCGTTCTGCGCCGTGTGCACGGCATTTGCCAGCAGCCGCAGCTCCCGCTCCGGGTTGAAAGGCCCGTGGCTAAAGGTCTCCACATGGTGCTCCAGCCGGCTCACCTGACCCAGCACCAGCCCGGGGGATGCGGATACGCCTTTATAAACCTTCATCTTCTGTCACCTCCGGCAAAGCCGGTGCGGTCAAAGTGCGCCACACCAGCGCCTGTAAGAATGTATTGGGCAGCAACGCGGCCAGCGCCGCCTGCCCGGCGGTGCTGCTGCCCGTAAACAGCGGGGCAAAGCTTTCCATACGCTCTTTGTCGCACGCCGCCAGAAACGCCTCGGCCAGCGTCCGGGTGGTGTAGAAATGGGTGGGGTCTACCCCGGCGTCCTCAGCGGCGGCTTCCAGCGGGGCAAGCTGGGCGTCCTTCATCCGTGCCAGCAGTAAAGCGGCATCGGCGGTCAGGGTGACGGGGTACTTCTCCCGCACCTCCTTCTGCACGGCGTCAAAGGCTGCACGGAAGGCTTCGGCATCGGCGCTGCTGTCCGCACCGCTGTCCACCGCGTAGGCACAGCCCCGGATGCGGCCAAAGGCCCGCAGGGTATCGTAGTAGCCCAGCTCGATGTTGCGGCGGGCGGTGTCGGGGTCGAAGTGCAGGATATCGCCCAGCTCCCAGTAGCTGCGCACCATGACGGTGGGCAGGCCGGTGAGGTTGGGGCGGGTGATGCCCACGCCCTCAAGATCCACACACACCAGTTCCTCTGCGCCCATGGTCTTGGCAAGGCCGGTGGGCATATTATCGCTGTACCCGCCGTCCAGAAACTTTACCCCGTCGATCTGCCGCGCCCGCAGGGCGGGGAAGCAGGCCGCCGAAGCCATCAGGTAGTCCCGCACCTGCCCGGCAGGGATATCCTCCAGCGTCAGCTCCCGGGGACGCAGCCCCCGCTGCTCTACCGTCACGAGGCCGAACCGGATGGGCGAAGCCCGCAGGGCATCCTCGTCCAGCACCCGCTCCACGATCTCCTCCAGCGGGGTCACGTCCATGCCGCCTTCCTTTACCACCCGGCGCAGAAACTGGTGCAGGGCGGAAAGGTCGGCGTTTTCCTCCGGCAGCTCCATCACATCCCGGCTGCGGATGGTCAGCCACATATCCCGGGCGGTCTCGTACAGATCCAGCACGAACATGGCGCCGTTCAGGCTGCCCACGCTGGTGCCGGTAATGATCTGCGGGTGCCAGTCCAGCTCCATCAAAGCCCGCCAGACGCCTACCTGATAGCTGCCGCGCGCACCGCCGCCTGCCAGCACCAGCGCCTTTTGCGTGGGTTCTCTGCGTTCCATATCAAGCCCTCCCGTGCACGTTCCCGGTATTTTCTAAAATTGTTATAATTATACCATACTTTCAGGTAAAATTCTCCCGATTTTTCAGAGATCATGCCTTTTTCCTGTGAAAGTTTCGTGCTATACTAACCGGAGATGAGTATAAAAGCGGCCCGGAGGGCGCACAACAGGAGGAACGTATGCACTGCAAACAATGGATCTTTGATATGGACGGCACCCTGACCGACAGCATGGTGGTGGTATGGGAGGGCGCCCCGGAGGCGCTGCTGGCACGCTTTGGCCGCACCCCGAAGGCAGACCTGCACGAGACCCTGCTGACCATGGGCATGGAGGACGGCGCACAGTACCTCATCCGGGAGTATGCGCTGCCGCTGGACAGGAACGGCTATCTGGACGTGATGCGCGAGGTGATCGCCCAATTGTACGAGAAGGTGGAACTGAAGCCCGGCGTGCGGGACACCCTTGCCCGGCTGCGGGCCGAGGGCGCACGAATGTGCGTTTGCTCCAACACATGGAGCAGCCAGTGCCGCACCGTGCTGACCCGCCTTGGCATCGACGAATACTTTGATTTCTACATCGAGGCGCGGGGCACCATGAGTAAAAGCAGTCCCGCCCCCTTTATGGAGGCGCTGCACCGCCTTGGCGGCACGGAGCCCGCCGGGTGTGCCGTGTGCGAGGACGTGCTCTACGCTGCCCAGACCGCCCATGACGCCGGCTTCTATCTGGTGGGCATTCAGGACACCACCAGCGCCGCCGACGCCCCCGCTTTGCGCCGCATCTGCGACCAGTTCCTGCCGGACTGGACTGCACTGGACTGGGCGCAGGCGTAAGGTTTCACAAAACTGCCACAGTGCGGCGCTCTTGTAATCCGGACGCCGCAGGAGTATGATAATAATAATACTCAAATTTTGTCGTCAAAAAGGAGGCTCTGCCATGACGAACCCCCTCGTCAGCATCATTGTGCCCGTGTACAACGCCCAGAAGGGGCTTTCCCGCTGTCTGGAAAGCATTTGCAGCCAGACCTATCAGGAGTTGGAGATCATCGTGCTGAATGATGGCTCTACGGATGACAGCCTTGCCATCTGTGAGCAGTTCCGGGCCAAGGACCCCCGCATCGTGGTGGTGGATAAGGAGAACGAGGGTGTTTCCCGCACGCGGAATGCCGGGCTTACCCTTGCGCAGGGCGACTATATCCAGTTTGCGGACAGTGATGACGCACTGGACCCTGATTACACCCAGAACCTTGTACAGGCCGCCTTGGAGCACAACGCCGACCTTGTGATCGCCCCGTACTGGATGGTGATCCCTTCCAACTCCAGCAAGACCGGGCACGCGCTGGAAACGCTGCAGACCTCCCTTGGCATCGAGCCGGAAGCCCCCAAGACCGAGGTGCACAAGTACGGCTTTCTGCCGCAGGGCGTTTACAGCCGGGAGGACTACGCCCGCCGCCTGATGCAGCAGCCCGCCTCCTTTTACTACGGCGTGCTGTGGAACAAACTCTACCGCCGGGAGATCATCGCGGAAAACCAGCTTGGCTTTGCGCCCGATGTCCATTGGGCGGAGGATCTGCTCTTCAACATGGGGTATCTCGAACACGCGGAGGTGTTCGTTTCCATCCCCGATGCCGGGTATCACTATATCCAGAACCCCAAAAGCATCTGCCACACCCAGATCGACCTGCGCGGGATCGTGGAGAACAAAACGCAGGTCTTTCAGCTGTTCAAGGAGGTGTACACCCGCCTTGGACTGTACGAGGAGCTGCAGCCCCAGATCTACAAATTCCTGTTCGCCTTTTCGGAAAGCGGTGTGCCCTCGGACAGCCTGCAGGGCGCTTTGCTGGATGCCGTGTCCCGCCTGAACGATGCTTCCGTCCAGCCCGAGCCCTCCCGCAAAAAGCCCCGGCGAAAGCCCCAAAAGCACGCCCGCCGCAAAAAGCCCCGGGATAAGACAGAATAAGCTATTTACAGCCGGGACGCTTTGAACGACCGCAAATGCCGTTTGCCTTTACGGCCTTTCCCGTGAAAAGGCAATTATATCGTCAAGCAAAAAAGCCGCCGCACAAACGCTGTGCAGCGGCTTTTGCTTTTATCCCAATCGGGTGCAGAAGGCTTCCCGGACGGCGGTTTCCCGTCCGCGGGGGATGGGAATGCGTGCCCCGCTGCGCATCCGTACCTCGCCGGGGGAAAGCAGCTGCACTGCTTCCAGATTGACCACATAGGAGCGGTGCGGCTGCACAAAGCGTCCGTCTGCCAATAGCGGCTGCGCCACGGCGGAAAAGGGCACCCGCAGCGAGAGGGAAGCCACATCCTCCCCGGTGGTCAGGTGGAAGTGCACGATATGGTGGGTGCACTCCAGATATTCAAGCTCGGCATAGGCCAGCGCCCGCACGCCGTCTGCGGTGGTCACGGTAAGGGTGGGGCCGTATTCCGGCTCCACCGCCCGCTTGAGCAGGGCAGAGATCTCCGTCTGGTGCACCGGCTGCAGCAGATACTGCATGGCGTCCACCCGGTAGGCGCTGTATGCGTGGGCCGGGGTGCGTGCCACAAAGGCCAGCGGCGCGCGGCGGCCCCGGCGGCGCAGCTCTGCCGCCGCCGCAAGCCCTTCGGGCCGGGCTACCGCCGCAAGCTCGATAAGGTACAGTTCGTACCGCAGCCCGGCGGCATCCTGCTGCAAAAGCGCATCCGGGCCTTGCAGCTGCTCCACGATGCAGGCGTCCTCCCGTCGGGCAAAGAACTCCATGCACTGGTGCTCCAGCCTGCTGCGCAGCGCCCCGTCCGGGCTGCAGATCGCAATGTGAAAGATCATGGTTTGGTTTCCTTTGCAGGGTAGACGATTTGGAATGGCCTCCGCGTTGCTCTGGCCATCATCAGCGGAAAAATCATCTTAAATCAAGCAATTCCGGGCAGACTGCAGGCTGCCCGGAATTGCATTTTTTACGGCAAGAGTCAGGACGGCAAGCGGCAGCTGACTTTTGTTCTTTTTAGCATTAGCAGCCGATGGCGGCGCACTTCTTGGCCAGCCACTCGCGCTCCTCGTCGTTCAGGCGGGGTGCCAGCTTCTCGAACACCTGACGGTGGTAGTTGTTCAGCCAGGCGACCTGCTCCTTGTCCAGCACGCCGGGCACGATGGGAGAGGTAGCGATGGGCACAAAGGTGAGGGGACGGAAGGCAAGGAAGGTGCCATACTGGTTGTCGGCCTTGTGGTAGCACTCGATCTCGTTCTCGATGCGGATGCCCACCACTCCGGCCTCGTACACGCCGGGCTCGTCGGTGACGATCATGCCCGGGCGCATCAGGGTGGTGTTGCGGCCGTTCAAAGCGTGGGGGCCCTCATGGACGTTGCCCACAAAGCTGACGCTGTGGCCGGTGCCGCAGCGGTAGTTGATGAGGTGACGCCACAGCGGCTCGCGGGCGATGGTGTCCAGCATATGGCAGTCGCAGTAATCCAGCCAGACGGCCTTGGCAATGTCGATGTGGCACTGGAGCGTCCAAGTATAGAACAGCCGCTCGTCCTCGGTCAGCTCGCCCAGCGGATAGGTGCGGGTGATGTCAGTGGTGCCGTCCAGATAGGTAGCGCCGCTGTCCACCAGCAAAAAGCCCTTGCGCTGCAGCACTGCGTGGTCCTCCGGGGTGGCGTGGTAGTGCATCATGGCTGCGTTGCCGCCGTAGGCTGCAATGGTGCCAAAGCTTTCCACAAGGAACTTGTCGTCTGCGCTGCGGTACTTGTGCAGGATCTCGTCAACGGTCAGCTCGGTCAGCTGTTCGCCGGAAGCCAGACGGTTCTCCAGTTCGATCTGGAACCGCACCATGGCAACGGCGTCCCGCAGATGGGACTCGCGCAGGTGTGCCAGCTCCACCTCGTTCTTCACGCCCTTCATGGCAAGCAACGGGTCGGCGGCGTCCTTCACGGTCAGGGCGGGGTTATTTTCCAGCACCTGATACACGGCGTAGTTCACAGTAGCGCTTTCCGCCAGCACGGTCTGGGGCTCGGTCTCGGCGGCCATCCCGTCCAGAATGCTGTCGTACTCGGCCAGCGTCACGCCGTTGGCTTCCAGCTCCGCCTTAGCCTCCGGGGTGACCCGCGCCTGATCGATGAACAGCACGGCGCGATTCGGGGTAACATAGCAGTAGGCCATGGCGTAGGGGGTGCACTCGATATCCATGGCGCGCAGGTTCAGAAGCCAAGCCAGATTATCCAGCTTGCCCACCAGCTGGGCGGTGCAGCCCTGCTCCTTCAGTTTGCCGCGCAGCTGCTCCAGCTTTTCTGCAGGGGAGAAGCCGGCGTATTCCTTGGGCAGGATCCATGCCGGGGTAGCCGGGCGGGCAGGGCGGCCCTCCACCCACAGCTCGTCCTCCAAGAACAGGGTCTTGATGCTGCCGTGCTTGGGCTCCAGTTCCTTTTTCAGGTTGTTGACCAGTGCACAGTTGGCGGTCAGACCGCACAGACCCAGCGTGCCGCCCTCGGGCAGCACCTTGCCGCAGTATTCCTCGGCGGTGGGCACGCCCGGCTCGCCCATGCGCATCAGCTGGATCTCGGTACCGGCAATCTCCTTTTCCGCCTGCACAAAGTACCGGCCGTCTGCCCAGACGGCGCTCTCGGTCATGGTGACCACAAAGTTGGAGTTTTCACCATGGAAGCCGGAGAAGTAGGTCAGGGAGGTGTAGTGGTCGGGCAGGTACTCGCTGGAGTGGGGGTCGCCCACCGGGATCAGGTACACGTCCACACCGTTTGCCTTCATAGCGGCACGCAGCGCGGCCAGGCGCTCGGGAACTGTGTTCATACTCATAACAAAAGCCCTCTTTCTGTCATTTGCCGGAAAAACGTCCGGCGGCGATGGTTTGCTGCTGCTATTGTATCATTCTGCGGGGAAGAATGCAATGCGGGGGCAAAACTCCCCCCAAAACGCCGTCAATTTGCAAAAAAAAGTTACAATTTTTTCTTGAAAAAGGCCGGTTTCCCATTGACAGCCTTGTTATAATAGAGGTGTAGTATTTTTTATGGGTCAGCACTCTGCGGCCCTTTGCGCTAACAATTGCGAATATTGCGATAAAAAGAAAGAGGCATTTGGAACATGACTAAAATTGATATCTTCTCCGGCTTCCTTGGCGCCGGCAAAACCACTCTGATCAAAAAGCTGATCACCGAGGCCTTTGCAGGCCAGCAGGTCGTTCTGATCGAGAACGAGTTCGGCGAGATCGGCATTGACGGCGGTTTCCTGAAGGAAAGCGGCATTCAGATCAACGAGCTGAACGCCGGCTGCATCTGCTGCTCTCTGGTGGGCGATTTCCGCACCGCTCTGCAGCAGGTGGTGGAGCAGTACCACCCCGACCGCATCGTCATCGAGCCGTCCGGCGTTGGCAAGCTGAGCGATGTGACCCGCGCCGTGGAGGGCGTGGCCGAGCATCTGGACGTGCAGCTGAACAGCTTTGTCACCGTGGCCGATGTGAACAAGGTCAAGATGTATATGAAGAACTTCGGTGAGTTCTACGACGACCAGATCAGCCATGCAAGCTGCATCCTGCTCAGCCGCACCCAGACCGCCAGCGAGGAAAAGATCGCCGCCGCCGTGGCAATGCTGCGTGAAAAGAACCCCACCGCCACCATCGTGACCACCGCATGGGATCACCTGACCGGTGAGCAGATCCTGAAGGCTATGTCCACCAAGGACGACTTCAAGGCCGAGCTGATCGCCATGGCTGCCAAGGCAAACGAGGAGCACGCCCACGAGGACGAGGAAGAAGAGCACGAGCATCACCATCATCACGACCATGAGAACGGTGTGTGCAGCTGCGGCCATCATCACGACCATGATGACGATGACGACGACGAGGATGAGCACGAACATCATCACCACGACCACGACGAGCACGATCATGATGACCATTGCTGCTGCGGCCACCACCACGATCATGATGAAGATGATGACGAGCACGAGCATGAGCATCATCACCATGATCATGATGAACATGACCACGAGCACGGCGACCACTGCTGCTGCGGTCATCATCATCACGACCACCACGCCGATGAAGTGTTCACCAGCTGGGGCGTGGAGACGGCCCGCAAGTTCACCAAGGCTGAGGTGGAGCACGCCCTCACCGAGCTGGATACCGGCAATTACGGCATGATCCTGCGCAGCAAGGGCATCGTGGACGGCGGCGCAGACGGCTGGCTGGAGTTCGACTATGTGCCCGGCGAGTGGGAAGTGCGTGCCCGCGGCGCAGACGTGGGCGGCAAGCTGGTGGTCATCGGCTCCAAGCTGAACGAGACCGCTATCGCCCAGCTGTTCGGCTGCTGACCCCTTCAGGCAATGCCTGACGGCATTGCCAGCTCCCCCAAGGGGAGCGCCTATCATTGATAAAAGGAGCAACCATTTATTATGGCAAAAGAAATTCCGGTCTACCTGTTTGTGGGCTTTCTGGAAAGCGGCAAGACCAAATTCATTCAGGAGACCTTTGAAGACCCCAACTTCGACTCCGGCGACAAGACCCTGCTGCTGATCTGCGAGGAGGGCGAAGAGGAGTACAACGAGAAGAAGTTCGCCTTCCCCGGCGTGACCGTGAAGGTGCTGGAGGATAAGTCCGAACTGAACCCCCAGAACCTTGCAAAGCTGGGCAAGGAAGCAGACGCAGGCCGCGTGGTCATCGAGTACAACGGCATGTGGCTGCTGCAGGATCTGGCCGATGCCCTGCCGGAGAACTGGCTGGTGTACCAGTGCATCGCCACCGCCGACGGCACCACCGCCCTGACCTACGCCCGCGATAACTCCATGCGCAGTCTGATGCTGGACAAGATCGCCCGCAGCGAGCTGATCGTATTCAACCGCGCCGAAGCCGTGAACAACGATGACGCCCGGCAGGAGCTGCACAAGCTGGTGCGGCAGGCCTCCCGTAAGTGCGATATCGCCTACGAGTTCAAGGACGGCAGCGTAGCCTACGATGATATTCCCGACCCGCTACCCTTTGATATCAACGCCGACCCCATCGACATCCCGGATGACGATTTCGGCATCTGGTACATGGACTGTCAGGACGAGCCCCAGAAGTACACCGGCAAGACGGTGCGCTTTCTGGCACAGGTCTGCCAGACCAACCGCGCCGGTAAAAACAGCTTTGTGCCCGGCCGCTTTGCCATGACCTGCTGCGTGCAGGATATCCAGTTCGTGGGCTTCCCTTGCAGCTACGACGGCTACAAGGCTCTGGAGCAGCGCAGCTGGGTGCGGGTGACCGCCAAGGTGAGCTACAAGTTCCACAACATCTACCGGGGCAAAGGCCCGGTGCTGACCGCCGTGTCGGTAGAGCCTGCCGAAAAGGGAAGATGCCCGCGCTGATGCACAGCGCTTCGGTGTCCTCCTCGGCATCGATGTAGAGGTCGATGTTCACCGCGTCCATCACGCAGGAGGCGGACAGGATGCACACCTCCCCGCCGAACAGGCGGTACAGTGTCACGTCCCTGCCGTCCTCGGATAGCAGATAGGAGCGCAGCTGCCCGCTGCGCAGCAAAAGGATGCCCACACAGCTTTCCAGCGGGCTGTGCACCCGGGCGCCCTTGGCGTAGTGCACCGGGCGGGTAAAGCGGCACAGCCGCTCCTGTTCTTCCGGGGTCAGCTGCTCCCAGAACGGAAACGCACAGGCCAAGCACCGGGCGTGCGGAGATGCTTCTGCCATACGGTTCACCCCTTTCGCAGCGCCTTGGCGGCTTCCGTGCCCGCCAGTGCGCCCTCGTAAACGGCCTTTGCCACCTGCAACAGCCCGCCGGTGCAGTCTCCGGCGGCGTACAGACCGGGCACGGTGGTCTGCATTTTGTCGTCCACCACGATGCGGCTGCCCTCTACGGCAGCGCCCAGCTTCCGGGCCAGTGCGGTACTGCCCGCCACGCCCAGCGCCACAAATATGCCGGATACCTCCCGCACCGCGCCGCCCTCCAGCTGCACGCCGGTGACGGTCTGCTCGCCCAGAATGGCTTCCACCTTCTGGGTGCAGACGGCTACCTCGGGCGGGAAGTCTGCGGTCAGGGCTGCGCCGTTCGTCAGCAGGGTGACGCTTTTTACCACCGGCAAAAGCGCCTGCACCTCATGCAGGGCGTACTCGCCGCTGCCCAGCACCGCCACGTCCTTTCCACGGTAGAAAAAGGCGTCGCAGGCGGCGCACCAGCTCACGCCGTGGCCTTCCAGCCCGGTCAGCCCCGGGATGCGGGGCACCGCGCGGGAAGCACCCGTTGCCAGAATGACCGCGTCTGCCGGGTACGCGCCTGCCAACGTTTCCACGGTCAAACGGTCGGTCCATGTCAGCCCCACGGCCTCGGTCTGCACAAATTGCACTCCCAGCCGCCGGGCGTTCTCGATGCTGCGGCGTTCCAGCTCTGGCCCGGAGACCGGCTGGGCGAAGCCGTAATAATTTTCGATCTTTTCGGCGCGCGCCAGCGCCCCGGAGCCCTTGGTCAGCACGGTGGTCTGCACCCCGGCGCGCACGGCGTACAGGGCAGCGGACACCCCCGCCGGGCCGGAACCTACGATGACGATGTTGGACATGGTGTTGCTCCTTTGCATGGTTCTTTGCCCTTATTATACACCAAAGCCGCGCAGATTTCTGTGACCGGGTCGCAAAAACTTTTTGGGCGGCGGGCACTGTTCAAGCTCCGGGGCGTGTGCTATACTGTTGTCATGTTAAAATTTCTGCCACAGGGGGCTTTTGCTTTATGTCCAAACAACGTCTGCTTTTCATCACCACCGGCGGCACCATTGCCAGCGTGCGCACCCAGCAGGGGTTAAAACCCGTGCTTTCCAGCGAGGAGCTGCTTGCGCATCTGCCGGAACTAAAGGAGCTGTGCTGCCCGGAAACGCTGGCGCTGTGCAGCATCGACAGCACCGACCTCGGACAGGAGCACTGGCTCATGATGGCACGCGCCATTCAGGAAAACTACGCCTTGTACGATGGCTTTATCATCTGCCACGGCACGGATACGCTGGCGTACTCTGCGGCGGCGCTCTCTTATCTCATCCAGAACGCGGATAAGCCCATCATCCTCACCGGCGCGCAGCAGCCCATCTCCAACGAGATCACGGATGCCAAGAAAAACCTGCGGGACAGCGTGGTCTGCGCCCTCGACCCGGGCAGCCGGGGCGTGATGGTGGTGTTTCTCCCGGCGGTCGGTGGTGGACTGG
>VOFB01000823.1_pt1 | contig 24001 bp, 33 predicted proteins | sample 5384141 | NCBI WGS metagenome assembly VOFB01 (sample SAMN12384721, study PRJNA508395) | human gut metagenome | isolation source: healthy gut A | host: Homo sapiens | reverse complement strand
TCAATTCCTGATATTCCTAATCTGTTATATGGTTTTATTAATGATACAAATAATGCTTCATTTCTAGTTTTCAAATATTTTTCTATATACCATTGCTTTTCACTGTTTCCTTTACCCAAAACAATACAGCTTCCTTGAAAATTGTTGTATCTATCTTTACATTTGTCTCACCTACATTTTCTCCTTTCTTTGTACTTAAAAGAAGAATAGATTTTTATTTCTATTCTTCTTTGGCTATTATTCATTTACTATATAATCTGTTGTATCTGGTTTTACAATATCGCTATCTTTTACAATATTAAATTTATATTCATAATCAACTACTGCATCATTTTTTTCTTGTTATTTCTTTATTTGATTTTTCTATATTTCTAACTGCCAATCCTGTTTCTTTATCTATATACCTTTCATAACTATTTCCTTTAATAACATAGCACTCTTTTCCATTACAATAAGTAGAATCAATTCCTGTTATTAAGGCATATTGGAGATTTGCTAATATTCCATCTGATACATAAGTTACAGGCAATATATATCCACCTATCATTGTTTCTGAATTTAGTACATATTTTTTTCCCTCTGCTTCTGTCATAAATAGTTGTTCTTCGCCTTTTTTATAATAAGTCATTTTTTGAATATTACTTCCATTAACAACTTTAGTAAGTGTAGTCAAGTAATCTTCTCCTTTATTATAACTTTCTGTAATAGTTAAAGTATCTCCTTGATATGAATATAATCTCACATAATAATTATCGTTTATTTGGTTTTCAGTTGCCTTTCCAGAAAGCGAAGACATTATAATTGTTCTCCTTCCTATAACTATTACATATATTAATATTATAACTAATAATGCATATTTTAAAATTTTTAATTTCTTATTATATTTTTTAATATATTTTACCTCTCTATCATCTCTTTTGTAGTACTTACTTTAATTTCTTTTTGCATATTTTCTAATACTTTTTGACATTCTGGACACTCTTTTAAATGTTCTTCAATAAAACAATTTGTTTCTTTATTTGTTAAATTTTCAATATAATTTGGTAATAAATCTTGTACAATTTTACAATCTCTTTTCTCTTTCATATCAATCAACCTCCTTTAATTGATTTTTTCCTCGATAAAATGTTACTCTAGCCCAGTTTTCTGTTTTATTCAAAATAATTCCTATTTCTTTAAAACTAAGTTCTCCTGTTATTCTTAAATAAATTACTTCTCTTGTTTTCTCGTCTAAATACTGCATTTTCTTATATAGTGAAATCTTTTCATCATTTGAGATAACTTGTTCTTCTAATGTATTTAATGCTTGTACATTTAATACATTTGCTTCTTTTGTATCTACAAACTTTTTATTCTTTCTACATTGGTCATACCAAAGATTTTTAGCAATTTGACATAGCCACACAGACATTTTACATTCACCTTTATATGTGTCAATTTTCTTCACTGCTTTATAAAAAGTTTCTTGGGTAAGTTCTTCAGAAATATCATTATTATGAGTTAAACAGAATAGGTATTTATTTACTGTTTCAAAATATTCTTCGTATATTTTTTCAATATCCTGCATAACTTTTATCCTCCTTTGCATATATGACGTATGAGATTTCATTTCGTTACAAAATTTCCAAAAAATTTTTTATATTACATCAAAAATAGTGAACTATTTGCTAATTAAGGTCAGCGACAACTTACTATTTATCTAATTAATTATTAAATTGTAATTTGTATGATTAATAAACTATAATTCTATATATAATTTTTTTCTCTTATTTGTTACAAAATGTATATATTTAATTAATAATTTCCATGAAACAACACCAATTATAAATAATACTACACCAACAATTATTGATAGTACAAAACCTAAAACAGGATTTAAAGAATAACTTCCAAATTCAAACATTACAAATGGTACATCAAATTTGAATATATATCCAATTAATTTAACTAAACCAAATATAGGACATAATATAGCACTTATAATAAATGCTGGTGCTATAATTCCCAATGTTGGGAGGATAAATATTCCAGTTAAACTAACTATGATATAGAACAAAAATATTTGTCTTACTTTATTTGATTTTTTTACTTTTTCTCCATTAAATAATTCATTGATTGATACATTATAAATTTTACATATTTCTTTCATAATAGACGGATCTGGTAAATTTCTACCGTTTTCCCATCTACTAACACTTTTAACATTAACATTTAATTTTTCAGCAATATCTTCTTGAGTCAAATTGTTTTCTTTTCTTAAACTAGCTAAAAATTTTCCTATTTTATCTTGATTCATAATTTTATCTCCCTTCAAAAAATATTGTATATAATTCAATTAAATATTAACAGGACATATAGTGAGAGTTTATATTTCTACCATTACAAATTACTATTTATCTTTTATATTTTCCTTATCTTTCTTAATCTGCTTACTATATCTGTCTTCCTCTGAAAAAATACAACCACAGTACTTTTGCATATACAATCCAAGTTCTCTTGCTTTAGCTTGTCCTTCTCTAAAACCAACTCTAAAATCCCTATACAAAAATTCAATATCATACTTTTTAGCCATCATTTTAGCAACCTCAACTAAAGCATCATGGTTTTGATATGGACTAACTAATAATGTTGTAGAAAAATCAGTATATCCATTTTCTTTAGCATATTTTGCTGTCTGCTCTAATCTTACATAATAACAATAATTTTTACATCTATTATTTAAATCATTCACAACATTTTTACAAAACTCATCTAATCCATAATTTTCCTCAAAAATTGCATTAACATTTATCATTTTAGTATATTCTTTTAAGCAATCTCTTCTTGCCTTATATTCCATGTATGGATGTATATTAGGATTAAACCAATATACAGTTGGCTCTATATTTTCCTTTCTCAATGAATCAATGCAATACACGCTACATGGCGCACAACATGTATGTAATAATAATTTCATTTTCTTCTCCTAACCGATGTATTCATATCCCATATGCTTATATGCAGGAGGCAATACTTGTCTTCCCCTTAAAGTTCTTGCTATAAACCCAAGTTGAATTAAATATGGTTCATATACATCTTCTATTGTATCTACTTCTTCTCCAATTGTTGCAGCAAGTGCCTCTATTCCAACTGGTCTTCCCATATATTGTACTATCATACAATCTAATATCTTTCTGTCTATTTCATCTAAACCTAAATCATCAATTTCTAATTTGTTTAATGCATGTTTAGCTATTTTCAAGTTAATATTTCCATCACCTAAAACAGCTGCATAATCTCTTACTCTTTTTAATAATCTATTTGCTATTCTTGGTGTCCCTCTTGACCTTCTAGCAATTTCTATTGCTGCTTCATTATCTATTTCAACACCTAGTATTTTGCTTGACCTTTTTACAATAGTTGTTAAGTCTTCTATTGTATATAGTTCTAATCTATTTACAATTCCAAATCTATCTCTTAATGGCGTTGTAAGTGAACCTGCTTTTGTAGTTGCTCCAATTAATGTAAATTTAGGCAAATCTAACCTTATTGATTTAGCACTTGGTCCCTTTCCTATTATAATGTCTAATGTATAATCTTCTAATGCTGGGTATAAAATTTCTTCTACATTTTTACTTAATCTATGAATTTCATCTATAAATAAAACATCAAATTCTGAAAGATTTGTAAGTAATGCTGCTAAATCGCCAGGCTTTTCTATTGCTGGTCCAGATGTAATTTTTATATTAGAATTCATTTCATTTGCTATTATATTAGACAATGTTGTTTTTCCAAGTCCTGGTGGTCCATATAATAGAACATGATCTAAAGCCTCACCTCTTTTTTTTGCTGCTTCAATGTATATTTTCATATTTTCTTTTACTTTTGTTTGTCCTATATATTCATTTAAAGTTTGGGGTCTTAATGTATTTTCTAATCTTTCTTCTCCACTTCCCTCAAGCTCAGGACTAATTAATTTATTATCATCCATTTAACTTCCTACTTTCATTTTTTGTTATTTATTTTTTAATAAATTATTAATACTTATAGAAATTGATATATCTAATTCTTTTTTCATATTGTTATAATAGTTTTCTAGCTTTTCTTTTTCCTCTTGGCTTAGAGTATCTAAATCTACCTTTTTGCCAGTAGAAATTTCATACCAATTTTCATCAAAATAATATTTGTCATTTATTATTCTTTCGTTATTTAAACATACATAATCTTTATTTTCAAACATATTTGTTCCAAGAGATATTCCGCCTTCTATTCTAGATAAATAGCATAATGTTGGCTTTATGTCTAGCTTACTTACTGGTTTTGAAATTTCTATATGATTGTTCTTTCCTGATAATTTTAGTCCACACAAAACCTTAGTGTAATTTAATTTTATGTCTATATCATTTAACTCTGGATTTAACTGCTTTAAAAAGTCTATTAGTTCTTCATCATACATACTTATTCCATTATGGTCGCCATATTGTATATTGCTTATTTGTGCAACTGATAACATATTATTTGAAAAATCAAAATATAAATTGTCTGCATATAATAAAATTGAAATTAATGTATCAATAATAATTGTAGTTACTATTTTTATTTAGTTGTACCATTTTTTCTCCTTATTTTAGAACATTTTTAACATTTAAATTATACCTTTAAAATACTTTTATGTCTAGTAAATTTATTAATAATTTTAGCATATACTTATTTATAGGAGAGAATTTAAAATTGTAATATTAAAGGGAGGTTTTTTATGAATGATTTTAAACAATTAGATATTTCGGATTTTATGTGTAATCCATTTTCAAAAATTGGTTCTCGGATGGATGCTTATTACTTCTGGAAATAAAAAAAATTTTTAACACTATGACTGCATCTTGGGGGTCTTTTCGGTTCTATGTGGGGAAAAATGTTGTTTTTACTTTATTAGACCTGGACGATATACAAAAGAATTTGTTGATAATAATGAAAAATTTTCTTTGTGTTTTTTTGATGAAAACTATAAAAAAGTTTTGTCTTATCTTCGGAAGCCATAGTGGCAGATATGAAAATAAAATAAAAAAATCAGGTCTTATTCCAACTTTTTAGATGATATTCCTTGCTTTTATCAATCAAATTTAGTACTTATTTGCAAAAAATTATATAGACAAGATTTAACCCCTTCTTGCTTTTTTTAATAAAGATTTAGATGAAAAATGGTATCCTTTAAAAGATTATCATAGAAATTCTATTTTTTATTTTATGCTCTTGGATGAGCTTTTTTATATATATTTTTAATCCTTCATCTTGAAATTGCATATATACTTGTGTTGAAGATATATCTGAATGTCCAAGCATTGTTTGAATTGCTTTTAAATCTGCTCCATTTTGTAAAAGATGTGTTGCAAATGAGTGTCTTAAAACATGTGGTGTTATATCTTTTGTTATATGAGCTTGTTCTTTATAATATTTTATTATTTTCCAGAATCCTTGTCTTGTTAATCTTTTACCATTTATATTTACAAATAAAGATTTTTCTGATTCGTCTTTAATTAAAATACCTCTTGCATTTTCAATATATTCTTTTTTAAAGCTTTTAAAGACATTGTACCTAAAGGAATATTTCTTAATATTTTTTTTGATGTTAGTACATTGTCTCTTTTTTCTATTTTGGAGATTGTATTTGGTCTGTTGGGTCTTGCTCAACTTTTTGTTTTTAATTCATATTGATTTAATTGATGCAATACATCTTGATATTGTTGAAGCTTTTTTTCCTAACTTTGAAGGTGTTCTATGTATTCTTTCATGTCTTCTTTAGATGTTGTATAATCTTTATTTTGATTTAAGTATTCTTTAAACTGTTTTATATCTCTTTATATTTGTAATGTATTATCTGATAATTTTATCATTTTCTAAAAATTCAAAAAAAAGTTTTAATTGTTTTTCCATTATTATTCCCCTATCTGACTTTAAAATTATATATTTACATAAACTATATATGTTATATCAAACATTTGACAAATTGTAAATAGTTTTTACAAATATTTTACAATTATTTTCAGTGATACAAATGATGAAAAAAAGTAGTATTGTCATTAGTGCTGAAAAAAATCTATTTTATTATTTCTATTTTTACATTTTCTTTTTTTTATCTTTTACTATTGATTTATAAAGTTTAAAACCACTAACACTTATTGCTAAAATTGCTGGTATAAAAATAACTGTTTGCAAAAGCATATTTGAAAAAACAAAAGCCAACCCCTTTGCAATTCCAATTGTACTTATAAATGTTGAAATTGTATACCCTAAACAAAAACCTCTATATATTAGTATTCCAAATACAATTGGAATACCTATTATTGTTGTTCCAAAAACCATAAGCTAAGTGCAAGTATTAGGTTTTTTATTATACTAGTTTTTAATAGTTCACCACTATCTATATTAGGATTTTCTTTAAATTTTTGTATAAATGTTGTAATATAATTTTGAACACTATCAAATTCATCATTTTTTATATTGTTTACAAATAATACCCTAAAAAATTCCTGTTATAAATATTAATGTTACTATTATATATTCTTTGCTATTACTTGCAATATGGTTAACAATTATGTCCTTTAACTTTAGTGTTTTTTGATGTTTTTCATTAAAAATCTCCTTATCTTACACGTACTTTTCTTTATACATAATGTGTATTCGATAAAGAGATTTTTAGAACTTATTTTTTACCTCTACTTTTCCGTAGTTTCCTCCTCCACCTGAGTGAACTTGCATTTTACCGCTTCTTGCATTATCAATACTTACAGCAACTTTTTTTTCCAACAACTTGTTCTAAATCATCTACTGATAATTTATGAAGTATGTTCATTTCTGTGTTAAATGTATCTAATAATTTTTCTATTGTTTTTCCTCCAACTCCAGGTATAAATTGTAATGGTATTTGATATATATATGGTGGTCTATTGCTTGGACTTTTAGACTCTTTTTTATCTTTTATAAGCTCTATTCTATCAAAAACCCCAAAAGTAACATTATCTCCTCCACACTTTGGACATTTACTTACTGGAACTTTTGTCTCTATTGATGTATTACAATCATCGCAAAATGTTCTATGGTATTTACCAAGTTTTGGATCTAATCCATAATTTGCAATTACTTTTCTTCCATCTTCATTTTTTTAGTGCTTTAACAATCTCTTTAAATGACATATCTTCTACTAGCATTTTATTATATTCCTTGCAATTTTAGGAAGAGAATGTGCATCTGAATTTGTTACAAACGTTTTATTTTCAAGTTCTGATATTGTGTCTGCCAAATATGTATCAGAACTTAGTCCAAGCTCTACAGCAAATATTTTATTATATTTTTCTTTAAATATGTTTTCTAGTCTGTCTGTGCAATTTCCATAATAACTTTTATGAGGCGTAAATATATGTGCAGGAATCTTTCTAAATATTCATAACCTGAAAGGTCACTTTCTAATTGGATTAATGCATCTTCTGGTCTAAACCCTGCTCTTTCTGGTCTGTCTAATAACATACCTCCAAATTGATCTACTAATTCCAATATATCACTTTCAGGCCTTTCTAGGTCTGGTATCGCTGTATCTATTTACTCCTTCACATATTCTACAAAACCTTGGGTCAAAACCTATATTTAATAAATAGTCAGCACCTTCTTTTGCATATGTATGAAGTTTTCCTATTTTTGAGCATTATCTACTTTTTTTACAGTTGCATAGCAAACATGCTGTTAATACTAGATCTTTATCAACATCTAAATTCATGTATTCTATAAACATTCTTGCTATTTCTGTTTTAAATATTACAGATTTATCAAAAAATACTTTCATTTGGTTTAATTATATTCTATAATATTTCTTTTTTCAATATAATATTTAAATTGTATTACAAATGTAATATTTTTGTAATATTTTGTATGAGTCATAATAATTTACTAGTTTAATTATATATTGCAAAAAAATATTTTTACAACATTTTTATTGCGTTTCTTGCAAGTTCGTCACATCTATTATTAAACTCGTTATCTGCATGCCCTTTAACTTTTATAAAATTAACTTTATGAACTTTTGTAAGATTATATAATTCTTGCCATAGCTCTTTGTTTTTTACTGGTTCTTTACTGCTATTTACCCAATTATTTTTTAACCATCCATATATCCATCCTTTGTCAAATGCATTTACTACATATGCACTATCACTATATAAATCAACCTCACATGGAAATTTTAAAAGTTTTAATCCCTCTATTACAGCTGTTAATTCCATTACATTATTTGTTGTATTTTCTTTATTTCCAAATATTTCTTTTTTATTTTCTTTATACATAAGTATGCTACCCCATCCACCTGGTCCAGGATTTCCAGAGCATGCGCCATCTGTATATATAATAACCTTTTCCATATTTTCCCTTTCTATTGTTTTTTTACATATTTTATGATAATATTATAACAATAAATTTATTTTTGTACAATATAAAATTATAAAACAAATTATAGAAAAAAATTACAATTTAGTAGTTTGTTAAAGAAATAGTAATTTGTTGAAATGATTGGAGGAATGGGTATGAAAAATAAAAATGTATTATTTGCAGTATTAGGTATAATTGTATTAGTAGTGTTAGTGATAGGAGTTTTTTATCATTTTAGAGATAGAAGGACTTATACACTCAATTTACCTCAACTTGAAAAATTAGAAAGTATTTCATTAAATCAAAATGAAAAAGATATTAGTATTAATGGCAGAGAAGAAATGAAAGATATACTATATGTTTTAAATGGTACAAAAAGAGTTACTAAAAACGAAAGCATACAAGATGCACCTGTAAATATTGATGATGAAATAAAAGTTGATTTTCACTTTATAGAAGCTGGAGTATCTACAATATTCGTATATAAGAAAAACAATAGTTATTATATTGAACAACCATATAATGGTATATATCAAATAAGTGGAGATGAATACAATTCGATAGAGAAACTTGTTAGATAAATTACAATAGATAGGGCAGGTAATTAGTTGAAAATTATCTGTCCTTTGTGTTATAATGCAAACAATAATTAGAAAGTTATCGTTGAGAAAGAAGTGTTGATATATGAAGAAAAAAATAAGTTTAATGGCAAGTATGGTATTATATTTGATTGCTATAATTATTTTAATATATTATTTTAGTTTAGAGTTTAATGAATTACGTTTAAGTCCAACTGGAAGAATAGTATTATTACTATTAAGTTGTCTTATTATGTATTTTGGTGGATTAGCTTTAACTAAATATATAGATGAAAAATATAAGAATAAAGTTTTAAAAATAAATATAGGTATATGGTTTATTTTATATATTATATTGTTATCAACACTTACTTTATTTGATGATTATTTTTTTTAGAGGAGATTTTAATATATTAAATTGGAATAGTGAGTTGTTTAAAAACTATATGTCTAACTCATTTAATTTAATTCCATTTAAAACAATTTTTGGTTACATTACAAAATTTATTAGTGGAGATATTGCACCATATATATTTATATATAATATTCTAGGAAATGCAGTTGCTTTAATGCCTTTTGCCTTTTTCTTACCAATATTATTTGAAAAACAAAAGAAATTAAAAAACTTTTTACTAACAATGATTTGTATAGTTGTGGGTATTGAACTATTGCAATTTATTACAATATCTGGTTGCTGTGATATTGATGATGTGATTCTAAATGTATTAGGTTCATTAATTATGTTTGTAATATTGCGAATATCATCTATAAACAAATTTTTAAGAAACATAGTCCTTTTAGAAAAAAATAAAATTGATTATAAAGATTTAATAAAAAAGATTATTATTATTTTAATACCAATTATCTGTATTATTGGAGTTGTTTTTATAAGTGAAAATAAGTATATAGATAAAAATAGTCAAACTTTTACACACTTAAAGATAATAGATAAAACAAAAGAAGAAAATATTACATGTAATACTGCATTAGAACAATTTTATGAAGATAAAGAATATATATATTATTTTCCTTGCGAAAAAAAGTAAATATGTAATAGTTATATATTCTAATGGTTATCAAGAAACTGTAAAATCATCTTTAGAATATGGAGATATAACTATTGAAGATTTAGAAAAAAATAACATAGAATTTATCAAACAGAAGAAAGATATGAGTAATTGACAAATTACAATTTATAGTTATGATTATAAACGTAAATATTAATAGAAGGGAAGTTTATTTATGTCTAATGTTTTAGGAGTAATTGCAGAATATAATCCATTTCATCATGGGCATTTCTATCATTTAGAGAAATCAAAAAAGATACAGGTTCAAATTATTCAATTGCTGTAATTAGTGGAAATTTTACTCAACGCCGGATCTTGTTCTATAATTGATAAATGGTCAAAAACTGAAATGGCTTTAAATTCACGGTATAGATTTAGTTATAGAACTTCCTGTTTTATATTCTATATCTAGTGCAGAAAACTTTGCCGATGGCGCAATCAAAATTTTAAATTCTTTAAAAATAGTAGATTATGTGTCTTTTGGAAGTGAAACACCAAACCTTGCTGCCTTAGATCATATTGCAAATATATTATATAATGAACCAAAAGAATATAAAGCATTATTATCTATTGAACTTGGCAAAGGATTATCATTTCCCAAAGCCAGAGAAAATGCATTAATGATGTATTTAAATGACACAAAAAATGTAAAACAAATTATGTCATCACCAAACAATATATTGGGTATTGAATATTTAAAGGCTTTAAAACATTATAAAAGTTCAATCCAAGCACATACAATAGGCAGGTTTGAAGCAGACTACAATAGTAAAAATTTAGTGGAAATATTGCAAGTAGCACAGCAATTAGAAATATAATTAAAAATAATGGTTTTGAAATTTTACCAAAATTACTTCCAGAACCATCTTACTCAATTTTAATGAGAAATATAAAACTTGGACATGCAGTAACAGATTTATCAGCCTTTGAAAAGGAAATTATATATTCCTTAAGAAAAATGTCAATAGAAGAAATTAGAAACTTACCAGACGTTTCTGAAGGACTAGAATTTTCTATTAAAAATGCTGCAAATGAATGTAATAGTATAATTGAATTTTTAGATATAATAAAATCTAAAAGGTATACAACAACACGTCTTCAAAGAATATTACTTTATACTATTTTGGGTATAACAAAAAAAGATATGGAAATTTCTAAAAAAATAACTCCATATATTAGGGTATTAGGATTTAATGAAAAAGGAAAATATTTACTTTCTGAAATAACAAAAGCAAATCCAAAACTTAATATTATTACCTCTGTTAAAAAATTTATTGATTCTAATAATAATAAAAATCTAGACTTAATGCTTAGCAAAGATATTTGGGCTACTAATGTTTATACATTAGGCTATGAATATGGTTCTTTTGCCAATTTAGATTTTACACATAAATTAATTATTGCCAACGGTTCCGGGTTTAAATGGCAATAAATTGCCAACGGTTGCCAACGGTTCCGGGTTTGAATGGCAATTTTTCACTAAAATAAAATGCTTGAATGGCAGTAATATATTATTTTTTGCACCTTGGTGTCGCAACCAATCAAATAAAAATTAATTGTTGGTTGCTCCAATTCGCACTCGTGCAAGCACTCGTTTAATCGCTTACGCGGTGCTGTAAAATAATATATTACTGCCATCCAAGCTATTATAATTTATTAATTTTTTCAAGCTTGTAACAATTTATTGCCATTTAAACCCGGAACCGTTGGCAATTTTTATTTTGTTATCCATTTTACAAGATTTAAATTTGTTGGTTCTAATATCATTTCATGTTTTGGCATTACTCTGAATGTATAACCATAATTTCCTCCTGTTGTAAGTTCTATTTTTGCTACATAATAATATTTTCTCGTTTCCTCATCTTGTTTTTCTAATTTCATAGGTATAATGCTAACATTTTCTACTATACCATTATCTAAAATTTTACCATAATAAACTTCTACATCTATATTTTCTTGTTTTATATTAGGTAATTCTACTTCACATCTAACTTCAATGTTGTTTCCAGCATCTATTGTTATATTGTCTAAATTATTTACTTGGGTAATTTTTATATCTTTCCAATTACTTGCTATGTCTTTTTTCCACATATTAAATGCTGCAACATTGTCTATATCTTCATAATATGTTTTTGTTAAATTACATAGTGGAATATATAAGTTATTTGTATAATCAACTAACATTCTTGCTGTACTGTATTTTCCTCCTGTTGATATGATAGAATTTTTCATTGTTTCTATCCATTTTGATGACATTCCATCTTTATCTTTATTATAATACATTGGTACTATTTTGCTTTCTAGAGTACGATATAAGCTTTCGCTATCTGCATTATCTTGTGCTTCATATGAATCAAATTCTGCATTTGTTCCAATTGTCCAGCCATTATATTGATTATATCCTTCTGCCCACCATCCATCTAATACACTAAAGTTTATTACTCCATTTACTGATGCTTTTTGTCCACTTGTTCCTGATGCTTCCATTGGTCTTCTTGGATTATTTAGCCATACATCTACACCACTAACTAAATATCTTGACATTGCAATATTGTAATTTTCTAATAAGAATATTTTTCCTTTGAATTGTGGCATCATTGATACTTCATGTATATATTTTATTAAATCTTGTCCTTCTTTATCTGCTGGATGTGCTTTACCTGCAAATATTATTTGTACAGGTCTTTCTTGGTTGTTTAATATTTGTGTTATTCTTTCTAAATCTCTAAATATTAATGTTGCTCTTTTATATGTTGCAAATCTTCTTGCAAATCCAATTGTTAATGCATTTGGATTTATTTTTGACACTATGTCATTTATTTTTTCATAACTATAACCAGAACGTCTTAATCTATTTACAGTACTATCTTTCACTAAATTTAACAATTTTTCTTTTCTTTGCATATGTGCTTCCCATAACTCTTGATCTGGTATATCTTTTACTTTTTCCCATGTTTTATCTAAATGTATATTATCTTGCCAGTATGGAATTAAATATTTATTATATAATTCTTTTAGCCTTGGTGATAGCCATGAACATGTGTGTATTCCATTTGTTACATATGTTATTGGTGATTCGTTTGCAGCAATTTCTGGCCATACTTCTCCAAATAATTCCCTAGATACTGCTCCATGTAATTTACTTACACCATTTTTCTTTCCTGCAATTTTTAATGCAAGAATACCCATGTTAAATCCTGGCTCTAAGTCTTGGGTCGGTTTCATTCCAAGTTTTAAAAATTCTTCTTTTGAAATTCCAAGTCTTGGCCAAAAATCTTTAAAGTATTTTTCTACTAAGTCTAATGGAAATATATCATTTCCTGCTGGTACTGGTGTATGTGTTGTAAATACTGTTTTTGAACTAGCTATGTCTTTGGCAACATCAAATGATACTTGTTTTTCTTTTATAGTATTTTTTATTATTTCTAATGTTAAAAATGCTGAATGTCCCTCATTCATATGGTAAACTGTTGGCTTTAACCCTAAAGTTCTAAGTAAATTTACTCCAGCCATTCCTAAAACAATTTCTTGTCTTATTCTCATTTCTTGGTCTCCACCATATAGTCTTAATGTTACATCTCTATCTTCTTCATTATTTTTTTCTATGTCTGAATCTAATAAATATAATTTTACTCTTCCAACATTTATTTGCCATACTTTTAAGTATAGTCTTCTTTTAGGAAATTTAACATATATTATTAAATCTTCTCCATTTTGGTCTTTTACAGCATTTATAGGTAAATCATATAAATCTATATTATTATATTCGGTTTCTTGTCCGCCATATCCATTTATTTTTTGATGGAAATAACCATTTTTATATAATAATCCTACAGCTACTAATGGTATTCCTAAATCACTTGCTGATTTAAGATGATCTCCTGATAAAATCCCAAGTCCACCAGAATAAATTGGAATAGTTTGATCTAGCCCATATTCTGCTGAAAAATATGCAATTAAGTCATTTTTATTTTCTGGATATTTATTAGAAAACCATGTATTTTTGCTTTTCATGTAATTTTCAAAGTTATCTACTAATTTATCATATTCTTTTAAAAACATTGCATTTTTTGACGCATTGTCTAATTTTTCTTGTGATACCCTTTTTAAAAATTTTACTGGATTTTTTTCTGATTCTTCCCATAAATCTTTGTCTATTTTTTGAAATAATCTTAAAAATTCGGTGTTCCATGACCACCATAGGTTATTTGATATTTCTGATAATTTTTCTATTCTTTTTGGTAATTGTGGATTTACTGTGATTCTATTGAATACGTACACTTTTTTGTTCCTCCTTTGTATTTTAAATCTTTTGTCTTAATTGTAAATTGATATTTATATTATCTATTAAAGATTAAAATTTGTCAAATGTTTTTATAAATTTATAGCAAAAAATCTGTTAAATTATAATATAATTCAACAGACTTACAGCAAATTCGCTGTATAAAATAATATATTGTTCGTATTATAACAAGATGGCTGGGGTACTGTGATTCGAACACAGGAATGTCGGAGTCAGAGTCTTTATAAGTGTTTCATATATATTATTATTTATTGTTATATAATATCTCTTAAAACGGCTCTAAATTAAACAATTTTAACCCCAATTTTATCTAACTTAACATTTAACACTAATTATAAAATAACACATTTTTATATCATTTGGTTAGATATTGGTTAGATGCTTTATTGGGTATATTATAACAGATAATCTACTATTGATAAATAGTTTTTGAAAATTTTCTATAAAATTTTTATGGTAAAATTACTCTATTTTCACAATAAAATGGCATAAAATCGATTGTGAGGGCTAATTAAATAGAATAAACTTGGACTACTTGTAGTTTTAAAGCTACAGGTAGTCTTTTTTTTTAAAAAGAGAAATGCAACACCTCTTAAAAAGTGATAGGTGTAATGAGCCGATGCTATAAAGTTCATTCGTATTTGTATAAGTAGTCTAATTATACAAAGTGCGTGAGTGAGATTTTAGAACACAGACTCACAATAAATAAAAGAGTATTTGGTGGCATATTTGATATGGATTTGTAATTGTAAAAAGTTTGGGCAAGTATGAACAAAGATACTTAAATGTATCGGCAATTATAGTAGTAATATCACTACTTACTAGACTACCTATGAAACAAGGCGAACGACCGATGGTTTCAGCTTATTACGAAAGTAACAAGGTTCTGGGGTACCCAACAGCAATCTTTGATTGCATTGTTGGGTCAGGTTCTTATATAGGTGTAATAATTCTATTTTTCATAAATGGGATTATTACACCTAATTCACTTTAGCTCTCTCCCTCTGGTTTCTGCTTTGAATTGCTAAAGTGAATACAAAAAAGCATAAGAGCTTTTTTGTTGTGAGTAAAAAAATTATTTTTTTGCTCACATTCATAAAAATTGCAACAAGCAAATTTTTATGAAAGAACCTAAAAATGCGAATAGCAATTTTTAGGTTTGGGGTGTGGGGTTGTAAAACCCTGCCATACGGGACAAACTTGTTTGTCTAGTATGTTAGACATTGAAACAATATCTTAAGCAAAGAAGGAGGTGCAAGAAGATATGAGCTATGCTATTATAAGAAATGATAAATTAACAAGAGTGGATGCACAAGGGTCATACATTCACAATGATAGAAGATCAAAAGGTCATTCTAATAAAGATATCGACCCTACAAGAACGCATCTAAATTTTTGGTGTAAGAAAAATGAACTAACTTATATAAGAGAATTTGATAAGATGAAAAAAGAATATGATTTAAAAGGTACTATTAGAAGTAACAGTAATATCATGTGTGAAATGATGATTACTTCTGATAATGCTTTTTTTAATAAGATTGGTTTAGAAGAAACAAAACGATATTTCAAAGAAAGTTATAAATTTGTATGTAATTACAAAAATCTTGGAGAAAAATATATTGTGTCAGCAGCAGTACATTTAGATGAAACTACACCACATATGCATTTAGTTTATATACCAATAATTCATACAAAAAATAAAGAAGGCAAAGATATTGATAAAATATGTTGTAGAGATTTTTGGAAAGGTAGAGATAGTTACAGACAACTACAAAATGCTTTTCATAAATATATAACTTCAAAAGGCTTTGATTTAGAACGAGGTTTACCAGTAGAAGAAACTGGAGCTAAACACGAAAAAATAGAAGATTTAAAGAAATTGACTAATTTTGAAAACACTAAAAAAGTATTAGATAATATAAAACTAGAATTACCAGAAACTCCTGATATAAATGATATTAAACTAATAAAACTTAATAAAGAAAAAGTAGAAAATGAGATTATTAAGCCAAAAGATAATATGATAGAAAAACTATATAATGAAAAAGTTTCTTTACAAAAAGAATTATTAAAACAAGTCAATTTAGTTAACGAGGCTGAAAAATACCAAAAAGAAAGAGATTCCATACTTGCTGATAATAAAGAATTGCACAATACCGTAAAACATTTAGAACACGAATATAAAAAAGAAAAATAATACTCTTGATTTAAGATTTGAAAATAGAAAAAGAGAATTAGAACAAGAATTTCAAAACAAAGAATTTAATATTGAATATAAATACAAAAGTAAAATTAGGTCATTAGAAAAAGAAAATACCCATTTACACAAGATTATTGATAAATTTTATGAAACTGTTGATAAATTTATAGTTTGGATTTGTCATAAATTTGGTATTGGTGAATCTAAAGAATTAGTCAAAAATTTTGAAGAAGAAACTCTCTTTTTATTGATCCAGTAAAACAAATTAAACATGAAGAAAGAGAAAAAGAGTGGGATTTAGAGAGATAACAAACAAAGTAAAGGAGTTAGAATTTTCTCTCTAACTCCTTTCTAAATTTTAATTACTTTGTGCTAATTTTGTTCTTATAGATATTATTTTATTTTTATAGCCATTAATTGATTTTTTTAAATCATATATTTGTTGCTTGTATAATTTTTCAAGACCTATTCTTTCTTCTTTAGATAAATCTTTTTCCTTTATTCTACCCATTTTAAATAGTTTTTGCAAATATAATAATTCTTTAAACTCTTTATTTTCTTTTATTTTAATATCTTCTAAAAATGAACTTGTTTTAGTATTCTCGTTTTGTATTTTTATTTCTTCAATTTTCTTCTTTGACAAGACTTTCACTTTTAAAAAATAATCTTTTAAAGAAATTTTTGATTTTGTAAAAATACTATTTTCGTTAACAGCTAATAAGCCTTCTTTTGATTTATTCATTGAAACCCCTCCATATTATTCAATAGATATGTCTTCTTCTCTATTATGTAATTGTTCTTCATATTCTTGATATAATTGTTTTGCTTGTTGTTCTTTATCTTCTAATGTTGTCTTTTCAAATTCTAAATCTTCTAATGAAGGAGATTCTTGAGTTTTGCTATCATTTATTTCGTAACCTAAAATTGATAATAATTCTTTTGCAGAATCTTCGCCTTTCATTTCAACTAATTTTAATAATTGTTCTAATCCACCTAAATTATTAATATCTCTCTTACTCATATTAGCAATAAAGTTTGGAATAGCTTTTTTAGTAGTTTCATCTTGTTTTTCTACTTCAGGGTTTTGTTCTTTTACTTGTTCAAGATAGGCTTTTGTTGATTCTACTGTTCTAAATCGCTCTCTTATACTAGCTATTCTTGCTAATGTTTTTTCATCAGGTGTTATACGATTTGAAAAATAATTATATTCTTCATTAGTTAAATCTTTTAACTTTTGTGGATCAAATGTATTATAGATAAAGTCTTGTACAGCAGGCATAATTTCATCATTTCCAGCAAGTTCTTGAGCAATATAATTAATATATGAATCTACTGTATCTGTATTACCTTCTAGTTCTGACTCTTTTGCATTTTCAGGGTAAGCAAGATAGTATGTCAACATTTCTTGAACACCTAAATTGGAACTTGTATATCTATCTCCATCGGGATGCTCATTATCTATTACTACTTGTCCATTTTCTTTTTTAAAAGTTTGATTTTCACAATCATATTCATCATCTACATACCACTCGCCATCATTTTCATAGGCATATTCTTCCCATTCTGCTTCTTCTTCTGAAAGTTTTCTTGTTCCACTAATAGGGTGTGTTTCTCCATCTATCTCAACATCTATTGTATCATTTTCATCTAAATATTCCATCATTTTTGAAATATCAACATCTGCATTGTACCAGCTTAAACTTCTTTTACAATCTAATACTCCTTTTTCAGTTTCTTCAAATCTTTTTACATAGTTAGGAATAATCATTTTTGCTAAATTTACAAATTTGTCACTATCTTTACCATTATATTTAATGTTCCAATTTCCATACCATCCCATAATATTTAATTTCCTTTCTCTCTTGCATTTTATGTAATTTATATCACAATATTTTATTTTTTACAATAAATATTGCATTTGTCATAAAAATTTAATATTTTTGTAATATTTCTTCTCTGTTAAATTCCTTTTCTAAATATTGTGCTTGTTCTTTTGTTAAATTATTATTTACAACTGCTAATTTCAATAATGATTTTATATTCTCCCATTTCATACATTTAGAATAGCCTTTTGCAGTCAGTTCAACATAGTCTACAATTTCTTCAAATATATAATATGGCACACAAAATTCTTTATTTAATTGTTCCATCTTGTACTTCTCCTTTTTCAATGTAATTAAGTATAAAATATAATAAAGTGTTAACACTTATAAATATAACACAGAAAAATATTAAAATCAATACATATAAAAAATGAAAGTAGGAATAAATATGTCATTGATTGCAAGATTTGATGGAAATATGAATGTAATAGGAAGATTACTAAAAGAATATAGAATGAAGAAAGATTTATCTTATGAAAAACTATCTGCAAAATTAGAATTAATGGGAATTAGTATTCATAAGCAAAGTTTATATGATATTGAAAATAATAAAAGAACTGTAAAAGATTATGAATTATTTGGTATTGCTTATGTTCTAGGAATAGATGTTAATGATTTATTAAAAGATATAAGAAAAAAATTCTAAAAATTGGGGTTTAAAATGAATTTTTGAAAATCGTTTGACATATAATAAAAAAAGTAGTATACTATATTTAACTTAAGTTAAAAACAAAAAGTTCATTGGATAATCGAAAAGAGCTAAATGTACGGTAGCATTTGGTTCTTCATTATCATAATTTCGGTTAGCTAAACCTCATCTTGTTTGTGGTCATTTGGTTTGTTATTGTGATTCTCGGCTTGGTCAAGAGCTACTTGATTTAAGTCTTTTTCTTTTTTTGTAGTAGTAATTCCACCAAACGCCATACTAAATCTGCGTTGTTCATTGGACAATCCTCCTTTCGCAAAGATTTCCTTTGAGAAAAGGATGTTTTTATTATACTTTAAATTTTACTGATTTACAACAGATTTTAACATATTTCATCATAAAGATTTTATTTGTTTTCAATCATCCAATTATACAAAGTATCTTCATCTAGTTTGCCTTTTTTGAATAATTTGATTTTCTCTTGTGCCTCTTTCTTCCATTTGTCAAAATCTTTCTTTAATTGCTTATTTTCTTTGTTTCTATATACTGTCATAACCTTTTGTTGATATGTTCTTCTATAAAGTAATAATGCAGGATTACTTTCAAGACTCTTTTTATAAGTTTCACTTGCTCCTTTATCTCTACAAGTTGGTGTTCCATCAACATTTTTTAAGTCACAGTAAATTTCATTTTGTCTAAATGTTGGTATAAAATATCTACCACAAATTTGGCAAGTCTTAATTGGTAAATTCTCTTGTCTTACAAGTTGATCTAAAATAGTAAAACAAATACTTCTTAATTTTGTACTTGTATAAACATCGTGTAATTCTAATTTCGGATTTTTTTCATTTATACCTTTTATTAAATTTTCTATACTTTCATTATGATGATGGTTATGTATATTTATATAATTATCTAATATAACCTCTACATCTTGTGAATATGTATAAAATTCGTTGTGTTTAATTGTATAAGCAACAAATTTTGAATATGTACTATGTTCTTTTAATTCTTCATTTCCATTTAAGTTATATACAAAATCTACACATTTCTTGAAATTATCTTGCCATTCTAATAAATCATCTAGGCTTGTGTTATAAATATCTTCTAACATTTTCATAAATTCTACATCTGTTATGTATTCATCAATTTTTGAGTATATGTAAGGTGTATATTCTTTTATTAATTCAAAACCATAGGCATAAAAAAAAATGTATTATATGCAGATTCCAAAGATGAAAAATCAGCATTTAAAAATTTATTAACAATGAGCCTATGCTTTCTGCATAATGAATATAAATAGTTGAAGGTTGTCTAATGACTTCTTTTTTCTTATTTAATTTTGTTTTTGAAATATCTTTTTCTAACTCTAAATATACTCTTGTTTCATCTTGCTTTTTTCTTCATCATTTTCTTTGTCTGTATCTTTTCTTATTACATTATATAAATATAATGGTGTTGCATAATATTCTTCTTTATCTTTCATATTAAACCATATATAAAAATCTTCTAAAACAAGATGGCGAGGTAATTCTCTCATTTTTTATCTCCTTCGTTTTTTGCATTTGTAAAAATTTTAACAAAATATTTAAATGTATTGACAAATATAAATTATAATCGTATAATGACAATATGAAATTGTTATGTAAAATTTTTTACAATATAATAATACAACAATTAATAACAAATGTCAATAGGCGAATTGTATTTAAAATCTTGCAAACAAAAAATTAACCAAAGGAGGAAAAAGAAAAATTGAATACTAAAGAACAGATTTTAAACTTATATTATAATCATCATCTAAAACAAAATGAAATTGCTAAAATAGTTGGAAAAAGCTGTCCTTATGTTTCAAAAAGTTGTAAAATCTGATAATAGAAACAAACAAGAAAAAGGAAACTCGTAAAAAAACAAATGCTGAAAACAGAAAAGTTTATTTACAAGAATATTTTAAAACTTATGATAGACCAAAGAAAGATGACAACAGTTATGAACAAATGGTAGCACAGCAAAAACAAGATGCAATGGAATTATCTTATACTACTAATAATATGTCAGACTATGCTTTTGCAAAATGGAACTCAAGTGCTTATCATACAAATAGCAAAGGAATTTTAGTTATAGATAGAAAATTAAAAGTTGGATCTGATGTTCCCAAATCAATAAATATGAATATCAAAGTACCAACACAAAAATATAAAAATAGATATGTTTATAGTTATTAACAGGACTTTTATTAAGATTACTTAATAGGTCTTTTTTATTGTGAATTTTAGGGAAAGGAGGACTTACAATATGGGTACTATTAAAGAAAATTATCAATTAATGTTTACTTCATATCCAGATGTAGTAAATACAAATCAATTAAAAGATATGCTTGGTATTGGCATTACTCTAGCTTATAGATTAGTAAAACAAAATATTATTAAGTCTATAAAAGTTGGTAGAGAATACAAAATACCAAAAGCTAATGTAATAGCTTATTTAACTAAACAAAATGAAATATAGACTAGATTTAAAGTTATAAACATGGTATTATACCAATATCAATAGTAGGTTAAATCTAGTCTGTTATGAGAAAAGAAAGGAGTTTTAATGAATATAACAGCAAGCCTACAAACAAAAAATAATATATATCAAGTTGTTTTAAATTATAAAGATATTAATGGTAAAAAGAAAGCAAAAAATGGGTATCAACAGGACTTACTGAAAAAGGCAATAATAAGAGATTAGCTAATCAAAAAATGCAAGAAATACTTACAAATTTTAAAGAAGATTTGAATTGCCCTAATTCAAAAAACTGATGACAAATTGTTTACAACATATTTAAAAAGAATGGTTATTATCTATTAAAAATACTATTGAAGAAAACACTTACGATTCTTATAAAGTCATTGTAAATAAAATTTGTGATTATTTTGAAGATAGAAATATTTTGCTTAATGATTTAAAACCTGTAGAAATTCAAAAATTTTACACTTTCCTTTATTCTAAAGAATTAACAGGAAACACTGTTTTTACATTATCATAATGTTATAAGAAAAGCATTGCAAACTGCTTTAAAACTAGATTTAATATTAAGTAATCCTGCTGATAGAGTAAGTTTTTATTCTCAATCAGAATTAAACACACTTTTTACTTTGATTAAAGACGATCCATTAAAAATAGTTATTTATCTTGCAAGTTTTTATGGATTAAGAAGAAGTGAAGTTTTAGGATTAAAATGGGAAGCTTTTAATTTTGAAGATAAAACAATTACCATTAAACACAAGGCTATTGAAACTAGAAAAGATAATAAAAGAGTTATACTTTTAAAAGATAAAACAAAAAATCAATCTAGTTACAGAACTTTACCATTAGTTGATGATATTATTGTTCTCTTACAAGAACACCAAAAACAAATTGATAAAAATAAAAAATTATGTAGAAATAGTTATAATAAGAAATATTTAGATTATATCTGTGTTGATTCTATGGGCAAATTATTTAGACCAGAATATGTAACTGACCATTTTACTTTGATAATGAATAGAAATAAAGATGTATTAAGAAAAATTAGATTTCATGATTTAAGGCATTCTTGTGCGAGTCTTTTACTTGCTAAAGGAATACCTATGAAAGAAATTCAAGATTGGCTTGGTCATTCTACCTATTCTACTACTGCTAATATTTATGCTCATTTAGAAAAAAAGATACAAAAAATAAGTCTGCAAATGTATTATCAAATGTACTTACATTTACAGAATAGTTACTGGCTGGGGTGGTAGGATTCGAACCTACGCATCGATGGGTCAGAGCCATCTGCCTTACCGCTTGGCTACACCCCAATATTTTGAAAGATATTTAATTGGTTAGATATTTGGTTAGATGCTTTACAATTTTTTACTTTATTATAAAACATCTAATCCTTATATTTCAAGTATTACAAAATTTATTACACGAGGTAAAACGACAAGAGTCAGAGTCCGATGCCTTACCGCTTGGCGATACCCCAATATAAAAGATAAATTATATACCTTTTTATATTATAACAGTATAATTTAAAAATTCAAGACTTTTTTCGTATTTTTTCATAATTTGGACAATACTTTTCTAATATTTTATAAAAACCCTTTGCATGTGTTTTATATTTTAAATGACAATATTGATGTAAAACTATAATCAATTATCTCTTTTTATACATTACAACTGTTGGATCTATTATAATATTTTTACCATCACATTTTCCAAAAATCATTTTTTAATTTTTTCTATTTTTATAATCTTCAGGAGCAAATCCTAACATTATTCTTGTTTTTCCATAGCTCTTTCTATTTCAACCTTGGCTATTGATTCATACATTTTTTTCTATTGCTAAATCCAACATTTGTGTATTGTTCATCTTTTTATATTTGTTTTGAAGTGTTAATTTTATTGTGTCATCTTCAACATCTAGCATAGCAATTTTAACATTTTTATATACTATTTTTACTCTATAATCATTTCCAAGAACTTTTACAGGATGTCTTTCTATTACTTTTATATCATTATTTTTTTACTCTTACTAAATTCATTTTAACCCTCCAATAACAAATATTAGTTTTATGAATTGTTGTTCGTTTTTACTGTTGCCATTTTATAACTTTATATAAAATTTGTCAAGAGTTTTTATAATTTTTTCAAATTTTTGTTCGTATATTTTTTGGCTTTTAAATAAAAAATATATTCTGTATAAGGCATGTGCAGAGCCTTTATAAGAATATATTTTTATAATCTTAAATTTTAATTACCTGTTCCCATGGCAATTCTTTTTTTCCAAAATGACCATAATTGGTTGTTTGTTTATATATAGGATTTTGCAATTGTAAATAATTTATAATTCCTCTTGGAGTTAAATCAAATTTATTGTTTATTTTATTTACAATCTCTTCTTCTGGTAATGTTGAAGTTCCAA
>VOFB01000695.1_pt1 | contig 24001 bp, 26 predicted proteins | sample 5384141 | NCBI WGS metagenome assembly VOFB01 (sample SAMN12384721, study PRJNA508395) | human gut metagenome | isolation source: healthy gut A | host: Homo sapiens | reverse complement strand
GAGGGATGCCTTTCGCAAGTGAGACAGTCTCGTCCATACCGGGCTGTTTGGGAATGCCATGCAGAGAAAAACTACCCGGTTGAGGCAGCCTGTAAACTGCTGCACATTTCCCGGGCTGCCTACCTTCGTTGGGCATCGGGGAGGCAAAGTGCCAGGACTGTGCAGAACCTAAAGATTGCAGAGAAAGTCGAGCAGATCCACACGGAAAGCCCAGACAAGGGATACCGCCGTATCAACGACGATCTCCGGCATGACCACCACATTCATGTGAACGACAAGCGCATTCTCCGGATTTGCCGTGCAAAGAGTATCAAGTCCACCATCAAGTACAGCAACCACGGCTGCACCAGACAGGCAAAGAATCCTCAGTTTGTGGCTGAGAATCTGCTTGATCGAGACTTTCATGCGGACAAGCCGAATGAGAAGTGGCTTACCGACGTAACAGAATTCAAGTGGTATGAAGGCATTGAGGTTCACAAGGTCTATCTCAGCGCAATTCTGGACCTCTACGACCGCCGCATTGTGGCCTACGTGGTCGGCGAAAGAAATGACAATCAGCTGGTTTTCAAGACCTTTGACCGTGCGGTGAAGGCAAACCCCGATGCACATCCTTTATTTCATAGTGATAGAGGATTTCAGTATACCAATCGGACCTTTCACCACAAACTGGAGAAAGCCGGCATGACTCAGAGCATGTCCCGTGTGGGCCAAGTGTATTGACAACGGACCGATGGAGGGCTTCTGGGGAATTCTGAAGCGAGAACGCTATTACGGCAGGCGCTTTACCGGCAAAAAGGAACTGGTCGATATGATTGAGGATTATATCCGTTATTATAACAACAGACGTGTGCAGCGGGGCCTTGGTATCCTCACGCCGATGGAGAAACACAATCTGCACTCAGCGGCTTAAAAACCGCAAATTTCGAAAGGATGCCAAGGCATCCTTCCGGAATTTGCGGTTCCCACAGCGCCGCAGCGCTGTGAATTTTCTTTGAATTATTTCACTGTCTACTTGACGGGGAGCAGTTCAGATCTTTCAGGAGGCATGTTTGCGGATTATGCTGCGATAAACAGCAGAAAACATTTTGATTACGGACTGTTATCGAAATGTTTTATATTTTATCAAGCATCAGCAAACGGTAGTGCCTGCCTTGCCCTCAAGAGCTTCAACCGCCTTGTCGAGGGAAGTGATGATGGCCTTCCTGCCGGGCTTGCTTTCAACGAACTTGACGGCAGCTTCAACCTTGGGCAGCATGGAGCCGGGTGCGAAATGCCCTTCCGCCATATAGCGGCGAGCCTCTTCAACGGTCATGGTTGAGAGGGATTTCTGTTCGGGTTTGCCGAAATTGATGCAAACCTGTTCAACAGCGGTCAGGATGACGAGTGCATCGGCATCGATGTCCTCTGCGAGGCGTTCTGATGCAAGATCCTTGTCGATAACGGCTGCCGTGCCGATATAGTTGCCGTTTTCGTCCTTAATTACGGGGATTCCGCCGCCGCCTACGGTGATGGCGATGAAGCCGCCGTTCATAAGGCATTTAACGGCGTCAAGCTCAACGATTTCAACGGGCATGGGGGAAGCAACAACCCTGCGCCAACCCCTGCCGGCATCTTCCTTCATGGTGTAGCCTTTTTCGGCTTCAAGCTTGCGGGCTTCGTCTTCGGTATAGAAGGGGCCGATGGGCTTTGAGGGTGCTTTGAACTTCGGGTCATCCTTATCAACAACAACCTGCGTAACAACAGTCACAACGCGCTCTCCGTTTTTACGGGCGCGGAGGACTTTCTCAAGCCCTTGCTGCATGTGGTAGCCGATGTAGCCCTGGCTCATTGCACCGCAAACGTCAAAGGGCATTGCGGGGGTGACGGCGGAAGCATATTCGTTCTGAAGCACGATCCTGCCGACCTGCGGGCCGTTGCCGTGCGCAAGAACGACATCATAGCCGCTTTCGATGATGTCTGCGATGTATTCGGAAGTTTTTTCAACAACTTCAAGCTGGGATTCTGCGGTTGCGGGCTTGCCTGCTTCCTGCAATGCATTGCCGCCCAGTGCAATAACGATTCGTTTCATTTTTTGTTTCTCCAAAGAAAAATAATGCGGCGAACATTGCGCCAAAGTCAATTATGCCAAATATCTCGCAGAATGTCAACAGCTTTTTGAATTTTCCTGCTGAAAAATCAAAAACTTATACAAACAGGTATTCATTCGACCGCATTTTCGCCGAAAAGAGCCTTAACAGCGTTGAACGTTATTCCGATGTTTCTGCTGCCCACGGAATAATCAACCCTCCGTTTTCCTGTCGGAGTTCAAGTGCAACTGCGCAATACAGGGAAAATCATCGCACGGGACTCAGGGCTGATTGCGGCTTTTTGATTTTCGACAGCAAAAAAGTCCGGGCGAAATCGCTCGGACTTTTCTTTGGCAGGGGTACTAAGGCTCGAACTCAGAAGAACGGTTTTGGAGACCGCTATGTTACCATTACATCATACCCCTAAGGCTTGATAAGTTTATCACACTTCGAGGCATTTGTCAACAGTTTTTTAAAAACTCTTAATGATTAAGAAACATCATTGCTGACTTGGTTCGGATCGTCAACGGCGGCGGATTCAACGGGCTTTTCCTTTGCGGATTGTTTATACTTCTCGTTAATGTTTTTAATATGCTGTTGTTTTACGGATTCATCAACAGAAGCTAACGGGGAAAGCTTTTCGAAAATTGCATCGATCTGTTCAACGGAAAGCTGATTTCCTTTTCTGCATAGTTTTTCTGAATTCGTGAAAGCACATCGGCGCGGTGAATGACGATAGCATGCGTTTTTTCAAGCTTGACATTCTTCAATTCACAACGATCACTGAATAAAACGTATGAATATATAGGAAGACGGTCAGAAGCAAGAAAAAGCTTTCAACTGCTTGATATGCCCCGCGTTTTGCATTATCGGGTTAAAAAACGCGACTTTTGAGATTTACCCTTCCCGGAGGGCAGAGTTTGGGTCCAAAAGGTCTGCGACTCGTTCCCGAATATCCAACCGCTGTAATTTTTGATTCAAAAACATAGATTCCGGATTCGTGAAGAAGAATGACATCAACTTCGGTCGTTTCTCCGTCGGCCTTGGGAAGATAACAATTAAAGATGAACTTTTTGTAGCCGTTGAGCGGAGCAAGGCATTGATACGTAAAGTACTCTCCGATAAGCCCTATATCTTGCATTACTTTGTTGAAGGGATTCCCTGTTTGAACAAAATATAAAGTTTTTTCGTATTTCTTTTTTCTTGTAAAGATTGATACAGCCTGCTGCGGCGAAAAGAACAACGATGACTGTAATAAAAATAATGGCTATTGCTTTCATGGTATACTCCTGACAGTGCTTTGAATCGTTAACGAATCAATGAGTGCGGACGGACTGCGTACGTGCAGTGTACACAATCCGCCCAAGGGTTAAATGCTGTTTATTCCCCAAACTCCTCTGCGCATTTTTTAAGCATGCTTCTTATCGGCAGTCCGTAGGGACAGCGGGGTTCGCATTTGCCGCAGCCGATACATGCGCTTGCTTTTACGGGGAGGGTTTTATAGCGGCCTTTTGCCCAATCGGCAAGCCCGTAGCGTTCGAGATAGCCTGCAAAAAGGAACACATTCGGGATGCTGATGCCGACGGTGCAGGGGCGCAATAGTTGCAGCGGCGGCAGAAATTGCCCGTCAGTTCGGAACGGATTTTTGCGATCTCGGCATTTTCATCATCGGTAAGGGGCGAAGTGTCGGAACCGGCGGCGGAATTTGTTTGAACTTCCTCTGCGCAGTACATGCCGGGGATGGCGACTGTTACAAGCTCGTTTGCGGCAAGGTAACGCATTGCAATGCGTCCGTCTTCAATTGCACCGCCCGCCATGGGTTTCATTGCGATAAAGCCGATGTTTTTGTCTCGGCATTTTTGCAGCAGGGGTTCGCACTGGCTTTCAACAATGTTATAAGGGAACATGATCGTTTCAACCCAGTCAAGCTCAAGCGCACGTTCGAAAACCGTCAGCGAGTGTGCGGTGATGCCGATATGCCCGATTTTGCCCGCCTCGCGTGCCGCAAAAAGTGCCTCAATGCGCCGCCCACACCGATTACGGTGTCAAGCTGTTCCATGCTGGGGTTGTGTACCTGATACAGGTCGATATAGTCGGTGCGGAGGTTGCGGAGGCTTGTTTCAATGTCTGCCTCCATTGCTTCGTGTGTGCGTGCCATGCTCTTTGTTGCAAGAACGAACTTGTCACGCCGTCCGTCGATTGCGCCGCCGATGTATTCTTCGCTGACGGTGTAGCCGCGTGCCGTGTCGATATAGTTTATTCCGCATTCAATAAGGGCGTCGATAAGCGGCTTTGCCTTTTCCGCATCGATGCGCTGAATGGGGATGCCGCCGAAACCGACGCGGGAAATCTTAAGCCCGGTTTTGCCGAGTGTTACATACTGCATGAGTGTACCCTCCGAATTTGTATTAATTATTGCTTTTTAAAGTTAAATTCACTCCGCCGCATACCGTGCGGATGCGGATTCCGTTTACGATATTATAAGCTTTTTTTCGCAAAAAAGCAAATTAATAAGAGCGTTTTAAAAAGAGAACGGACGGGCCGCGCACTTTGATGCCGCAGTGTGTCAATTTCGCAACATCGTTCCGTATTCGCTTGACATTATGTCCGGCGGGGGTATAATATAGATGAAAGACAACGCTCGAAAGGAGACAGTGTTTTTAATATGCAAAAAGTTACACACAGCGAATACATTGCGCAAAAGAAGCCGCTTGCGAAGCAGCTTCTTGCAAAGCTGAACGAAAAATACCAATATGCTTCCGTGCTCATCACCGATAATTATGAAAAAGGTTATCGTGCATCGCGAAGCGGCGTTGCAATTTCCGCAACAAACGCATTCGGCGGCAAGGGCATGATCGTGAAGGTCTATGACGGCAAAGGCTATGCCGAATACAGCACAAACGAAATCACGGCAGAAAACCTGCCCGAAATTGAAAGAGAAATCGAGCAGCAGCTCATGAATCCCGCAAACTTCATTCCCGAAGGAACCGAAGAAGCGGAGTACAAATGCATCAGCGATGAGCCCTGCACGCTTTGCGAGGCAACGGATTACGAAATTCATCCCCGCGAGGTCGGCGACGAAAAGTTGATTGAAACCGTGACCGCGCTGCGCGAAAAGGCTGTTAAAGCCGATGAACGCATTCTTGACGCAATAACGGGCTTCAACTATCAGGAATATCACAAGCTCTTCCTTTCCGCAAACCGTGAGCTTGAACAGTCCGTGCTCTATTCAACGGGCATCATGGCTCTTGTTGCGGCAAAGGGTGAGGAAATCAAGCAGAGCTTCCGCGGATTCTCCAACCTCGGCGGTGCGGAGCTGCTTGATAAAATGGAGTCTGCAATTCCGCAGTGCGTAAAGACCGTTACGGATCTTTTGAACGCCGAACCCATGGAACCCGGCACTTATGAATGCATCTGCACACCCGAAGTCACGGGCATGATCGTTCATGAAGCGTTCGGTCACGGCGTTGAAATGGATATGTTCGTTAAGGACAGGGCTCTTGCACAGTCCTATATCGGCAAGCAGGTAGCATCCCCGCTCGTTACCATGCACGACGGCTGCGCTCAGCGCGAGGTTGCAACCTATTTCTTTGATGATGAAGGCACCCTGTCCCACGACACTGTTATCATTGACAAGGGCATTCTTAAAGCAGGCATCAGCGATGCACAGTCCGCAATGTTCCTTGGCACCGTACCCACCGGCAACGGCAGGCGCGAGAGCTATGAGCGCAAGGCGTATACGCGCATGACGAACACCTATTTCGAACCCGGCAGCGATAAAGTTGAAGACATGATCGCTTCCGTAAAATACGGAATGCTGCTTGAAGAGCCCAGCTCCGGCATGGAAGACCCCAAAAACTGGGGCATTCAGTGCATGGTCAACTTTGCAAGGGAAATCAAGGACGGCAAGCTGACCGGCAGGATCTTTTCCCCTGTCGTGCTGACGGGCTATGTTCCCGACCTGCTCAAGTCAATCACGATGATGAGCGACAATATCGAACTCGGCGGCTGCGGAGCATGCGGCAAGGGCTACAAAGAATGGGTCAAAGTTTCGGACGGCGGTCCCTACATCAAGGCGACGATTCGTCTGGGCTGATGAAGTTCGGAAAGAATTTTGATTCGAAAGGATGCTTTTATTATGATAGATATTATTAAAAACGCATTAAAAGAAGCTGAAATCAAAACGTGGCGCATCAACGAAAAGAAAGAGCACACTGCGGAAGTTTTCTTTATTCGCCGCAGGCAGGATATGCGCCGCATCAGGGATACCCATAAATACAACGTTGAAGTGTTTTGCGATTACGAAAAGGACGGCAAGCCGATGCGCGGCAGGTCACAGGTCACCATTGTGCCGTCCCAGTCGGAGCAGGAAGTTCTGACCCTTCTTAAGGAAGCGAAGCATGCGGCGTCTTTTGCGGGCAACCCGTACTATGAACTGCCTGAAAAACAGGCTTGTGAACCCATTGCGGCTGAGGGCAGCCTTGCGGAAGTGTCGGCTGAAGAGGCGGCAAAGCGTTTTGCTGCGGCATTGTTTGCGGCGGATAACGATCCGCGCGCATTCGTGAACTCGGCGGAGATTTTCTCAAAGCAGGTCAAAACCCGCATCCTCGGCGATAACGGAACGGACGTTTGCTATTATAAAAACGATGTTGACGGCGAATTCGTCGTTCAGTGCAAGGAACCCGAGGATGTTGAAGTTTATCATGCATTCGGCTACGACAATCTGAATTGCGATGCGCTGCGCGAAAAGGTCACAACCGCGCTCCGCGAGGTGGCGGACAGGGCAATTGCCCGTGCGGAACTGCCGAGCGGAACTTACAACCTGATTCTCTCGGGCGAAAATGCGGCGGAAGTGCTTTCCTATTACATTGCGCGCAGCAGTGCGGGAATGGTCTATCCCGGGTATTCAACATGGAAGGTCGGAACGGATGTCCAGCCCGAGATGAAAGACGGTGAAAGGCTCAACATGACCCTTCGCGCAAAGGTTCCCTTCAGCAGTGAAGCGATTCCCATGAAGGATCGTCCCGTGATTGCCGACGGCAAGGTTGAAACTTTGCACGGCGGCGCAAGAATGAGTTATTATCTCGGCATTGAGCCCACGGGCGATTATTCCGCATACAGCTGCGAAAACGGCAGTGTTTCGTTTGAAGAAATGAAAAAAGAACCTTATCTTTACGCCGTTACATTCTCGGATTTCCAGATGGACACAATGTCCGGACATTTCGGCGGAGAAATTCGTCTTGCGTACCTTTTCGACGGCGAACGCGTTCGCATCGTGACCGGCGGTTCGGTAAACGGCAGCATCAATGCCTGCAGCGGCGGGATGAAGTTCACAACCGAACGCTACGACAGCAAGAACTACAGCGGACCGTTTGCGGTTATGCTTCCCGGCGTCCGCGTTGCGGGTTCGCTTGCCGAGCAGGAATAAATAACTCGGCTGCGAAAGTACTTTATTAACTGAATAAAGCAGAAAAATGCGGCACTCGCTGTTGTTCGGCGGGTGCCGATATTTTAACGGGAGTACCAATTGTATGAGTATTAACATTGAAAAAAGCAGAAAGCTTGCTTTGGTGGTTGACATGTACGGATGTCCAAACCGATGCAGGCATTGCTGGCTCGGCCGATTGCCGAATATTCCGCCGGAAAACGGTGCAGACGAAATGCTTGTGAACAGCTTTCGCCCGCACTTTGAACAAATTGAATATTACAGCTGGCTTCGCGAACCGGATTTTTGCGGGGAATACAGAGCGCGCTGGGAACGCGACAAGGCGTTGAGCGTTAATTGCGAACCGCAAAGGTTTGAGCTTGCAAGTTTTTGGCGGCTCGTCAGAGATGGGGAGTATGCAAAGTTCCTCCGTGAAGTCGGCGTAAAAATCGTTCAGCTCACATTCTTCGGCGGAGAGGAAACGACGGATAGGTACATCGACCGAAAAGGTGCGTATTCGGAATTGCTGAAAGCGACGGAAATTCTGCTGCAAAACGGCATTGCACCGCGTTGGCAGGCGTTTATAAATGCAGAGAACAAGGATGAAGTTGCGGAACTTCCGAAACTTGCCGAAAAGCTGAAACTTGCCGAACGCTGCCGGCAGATCGGGCAGAATTTTAAATTCTTTGTTCATGCGGGAAGTTGCGACGGTGAAAATCGCAAGCTCTATCCGATTCGCATCATCAAGAGCGACATTCCGCAATGCCTTGTGCCGTACTATTGGCAGTATGAAGAATTGCGCACCGAAGCGGAATGCGTTGAAAGCCTGCTGAAGCGCAGCGAGAATCCGGATTATTCAACGGAGATTTCATTGTTCTCAATATTACGAACAACTTTGACATTTGGTACAATTACACGCATATGTCTCCTGAATGGAGAATCGGAAACCTGAAAATTGACGGTATCGAGGAAATAATGCGCCGAATTAACGAAGAAGACACTTTTGCACAGCGCGAAGCAAGGAAAATCACGTTTGCGGAGCTTGCGGAACGGTACGGCGATGCAACCTCGGAACGTGCATTTTCCATCGGTGACTATGAATCCTATCTGTTTAATAAACACCTCGAACAGAAATATTCGGATTAAGTCGAAATATTCAGCAAGGAACCGAAGAATTCTTTGACTTTATTTCCCGGGAAATTGAGCCGATCGGGTCGTACGGAATAATTATTTCCCGGGAAATTGATTCCGTTACGTCGGTTTATGAAATGATGAAGGGCATCTCCGACAGGTTAGAGATGCCCTTTTGAAATAATTCGATATGAAGTTGAATAATAAATTTACAAACTCTCAAAAATATCGGTTCCGCTGCGCATTAGCCACGAACGCAGTACCGCGGAAAGAATCATGTTGAGTGCAAAGAACAACACAAGGTAAAGCCCCGCTCCGAGCGCATGTGCGCCGAGGAACCAACCGGCCCCGAACAGCAATACGTACAGCCACCCGCCGAAAAGAGCGAACATCACGCTTGAACTCTGTTTTATGGGCGTGATTTCGGTCGTCCAATTCAAATTCGGCTTTTTGAGATCAAGGAATAACCCGAATTCGGCAAGAAGGACAACGAGGGAAAGACATGCAAGGATTACCGCAATCGTTGAACCTATCGGCACGGCAAATGCGATGCATATGCAGATCGCGGCGAAAAGCACCGAAATTCCGGACAGCAGGAGCTGCATTGCAAGCTTTGCACGGAGGATCTGCTGCGTGGTTACGGGCATTGAACGCAGAATCCAAAGCGTTTTTCCTTCCAAAGAGACGGACGGCGCAGTCATATCGTTCATTGTGGACACAAGGCAGACGACGGCGGCAGCAAGTATCGCAATCGTTCCCGTGTTGCTGCCGAAAAGCTCAAACAGCATTGAACGAAGAGCTGCGCCCCTGATGAGAAGCAGAATGCCTGCAATGGGTATGATTATAACGCCAAAACCGCAATTGAGCATATATGCAGGGCTTGCGGTGAATCGGCCGAGCTCACGTTTGAGCAAGGCGAAAAAAACGCCGCTTGCCTTTTGTCGTGCATTACGATTATATTTTGCGGTTACGGTATCGGAAGAAGCGGTTGCAAGCTTTAAAAAACTCTTCGACATAACATAAAATGTAAGCAATGCAAGCGCGGCTGTGCCGAATACGGGCAGCAGAGCGGAACCAAGGTTTCCCGCCGACATCCGCCCGAAAAGGTAAACAGGGTAAGCAAAGTTTTTGACGCCTGCCCCTATTGCGCCGGCATATTGCGTAAACTGCATTAAAAGGGTCGTGATATTGTTCACAACATGATAATACCCGCCGATAAACACAAGCGATATTATAACCGTGAGGAAGCTTTTCCGTTTCAGCTTGGAGGCGATTTTTGCAACCACCCAACCCAATGCGCAGGACAGAACAAAAACGAAGACGGAGATTGACAGCATTCCGAGAATGCAGCCCAAAAGCGTGCCGACGGAGAAATCAATGCAGAGGTAAACTATCGCTGCGGGAACGAACACAACCGCCGAGAACATCAGCCCCATAAGATAGACGCCCAGCAGCCGAGAAAGCAGAATGCTTCCGACGGGCACGGGAAGGGAGAGCAAAAGGTCGTTGTCGTTTGCTTTGTAGAGCGCGGCATAGGTGTTGAACACACTGCCGAAAACGCCGAACATCAGCCCGATTATGCCGAACAATGCAAAATAGAGCCAGTCGAACCCGGCGGCACGGAGCGGGTTTGCAAGCTGATAAGCGCAAAATGCGAACATTCCGCCCAGCACGCAGACCATAAGAAGGGCATACAGCACGATGAACGCGGCGGATGCGAACTTTGAACGGCTTTTGCCCTTTTTGGGGTCATAGAAAAAGCTTCGGTTGAGTTCATAGAGCTGCCGTTTAAGAAGAATTTTAAGCATAAGTGCGCCTCCGAAGTTTATTCGGCTTCAAGCTCGAGAAAAACGGATTCAAGACTTTCATCGCCTTTGACCTCGTCCATGGTTCCGGAACGGATGAGCCTGCCGCCTTTGATGATCGCAACCTTATCACAAAGCTTTTCCGCAACTTCAAGCACATGGGTCGAAAAGAAGATTGCGCCGCCGTCATTGCAGACTTCCCGCATCAGTCCTTTCAAAGTATGCGCTGCTTTGGGGTCGAGCCCGACAAAAGGCTCGTCCATAATGATAAGCTTCGGAGAGTGAATCCAAGCTGCGATAACGGCAAGTTTTTGTTTCATGCCGTGGGAATAGGATGAAACAGGCTGCGCAAGCGAGGCGGTGAGCTCAAACATATCCGCATATTTATTGATGCGCTGTACCCGCTCCTCCGCTCCGATGCCGAAAATATCCGCGATGAAGTTGAGATATTTGATGCCTGTCATAAACTCATACATGTCGGGATTGTCCGGAATATAGGCGATGAGTTTTTTGCAGGTCAGGGGGTCCTTTCGAACGGAAGTGCCGTTCACAAGTATTTCGCCTGCATCAAACTGAAGGATTCCGACGCAGCTTTTGAGTGTTGTTGTTTTGCCTGCGCCGTTATGGCCGATAAAGCCGTAAATCTCTCCAGGTGCAATGTGCAAAGAAAGGTCGTCAACCGCCTTTTTGCTGCCGTAAGTTTTTGTTAAGTGTTTGATATTAAGCATATTTTCCTTCCTTATAAAAACACATGAAATGACACATGAAATATTGTGTCGGTTTTTTAGGATAACACAGTTTAAAGATAACCGGTTCCGCAAAAGCTGTTCGGTCGGGGTGTTTCCGTTTGTTGCTCACCGTTCGCGATGACCGCCGCTGCATTATCCGTGCGCATCGCACCGGAGGTTGGATGAAAAATTCGAAAAAATCTGCTTTATAATTTCAGTGCAATAACCGGTGCTTGATCATTGCGAATATTTTTTTCGCCGGTTCACACCGCATAGTATATTCAGCAGAACAAACAGCGCGACGAGCAGAACCGTTCCCCCGCAAAGGACGGCGAACATTGCCGGAAGGCTTACATCCGTTCCGAAAAAGCTGAGCTTGCAATCGACGGATTTCTTTATCACGTCAATAACTTCGGGAGCAAGACCCGCATCCGCTGCCGCGGAGAACGCACCGCGGAGGGCATGATTGCGAATAAGGCTTGTTCCGTATGTTCCGGGCAGAAACATAAGGATATGCTGCAAGCCGGTGCTGAATTGTGCGATCGGCATATATGCACCGCAGATAAAGCCGTAACCCGAGCTGACGATCGTGCCGACAGCGGAAACCTGCCCCTGAGTCGTCAGAAAACGGTTCACAATGCTTGAAAGTGCAGTGCCGAAAAGCACAAGCAGAACAATGTCCGCAAACAGCAGCATCACGTCGGCAAAGGAAAGATACCAGCCGACCTTTGCAAGATAGATAAATCCCGCACCTGCCGCAATAAGGCAGACAAGCAGCGTTGAAGCAAAAGTTGCAAGATAATAGCTCAGCGCAAGCGTGGACTTTTTGACGGGGGAAACGGTAAGATCCCGTCTTGCACCCGTGACCTTGTCCAAAACCATGGTCATGTTGCAGCAAAAGGATACCGTGATGCAGCTTACCGCAAGCAGGGATGAAACCAACTGCCCGCCGACAATGCCGCCGATGAGCTTTTCCGCAGCGGGGAAACCCTCCGGAAGAGCGGAAATAAAGCTGTCGCGATACACATTTGCAAGAAATGCGGCATAAAGCACCAAAAGGATAACAGGCGTTATCAGCGAGGCAAAGAACATGCCTTTATCCTTGAAAAAAAGTTTGCAATTGCGAATAAAAAGATTGTAGCAGCCTGTCATGATTCGGCACCTCCGGAAAGCTTTTTGCCAGTTGCGGCAAGGAACACATCGTCCATTCCGCCTTTTTTGATTTCGTAATCGATGAACAGTTCGGGATGTTTCAAAATCAACTGCGTTGCTTCCGCCGTGTTTTTTACGGCAATGCGAATGCCGTCGCGTGTGGATTCAACTCTGTATTCGCCGAGAGCGGCGGCTTTTTCGGGCGTGACGCCGTAAAGCGTTACAAAATCGCCTGTGAACCTGTTTTTCAGCTCCAGCGGTGTGCCTTCAGCAGCAATGCTGCCGGAATCCAATATTACAACGTAATCTGCATCGGCGGCTTCTTCCATATAATGAGTGGTCAAAAACACCGTAAGTCCGTGTTCGGCACGAAGCTGCATAACAACGCTCCAAAGAAGGAGGCGCGTCTGCGGGTCCAGTCCGGTCGTGGGCTCGTCAAGAATAAGAATCTCGGGTTCGTGCAAAAGCGCACGCGCAATGTCAATTCGCCGCCGCTGCCCGCCGGAGAGCTTGCCGACGGTTCGGTTCAGAAGATCACCGAAATCGAGAAGTTTCGAAAGCTCCGAAAGCCTTTTTTTGAACGCTTTTCCGTTGATGCCGTACAGTGCGGCTCGACTGCGGAGGTTTTCCCGAACGGTCAATGCCTGATCCAGCACGGAATTTTGAAAAACAACGCCGAGTTTTCGGGAAACGTGCTCAAAATCCCGCTCCGCATCCATGCCCAAAATCGTGACGCTGCCGCCGTCCCGGCGGAGCTGCCCCGAGATTATGGAGATGGTTGTGGATTTGCCCGCTCCGTTAACACCGAGAAAGGCAAAAAGTTCACCTCGGCATACACGGAACGAAAGGTCCCGAACGGCCTTTATCTCTCCGAAAGCTTTATTCAGTCCGTCAATGCGGATGATCTCGCGCTCGGCCGAAGCGGAGCGTTCACCGCACAGGTTGTCATATTGTGTGTTACTCATTAACATTTCCTCCGTTTTACTTCTTGCCGCGTTTTGAAGATGCAGCGGGAAGCGCATTCAAAAAAGCCGAAAGTGCAGCAAAGATAACGCCCGCAACGGGCCAGATGACCCATGATGTTTTTGGATTGCCGTCCTTTATACCGAATCTTATCAGCAGATAAACCGCGGTCACAATCAGCCAATAGCAGGAAGATATGCAGCTTACGAGTCCGCTTTTTTTCCTTCTTTACACGGGTGTAGTCGCCCTCTTCAAGAAGTTTGTCAATGGCAGAATTATATGTTCCCCCGAGCACGAATGCGGCACTGCCGATGCCTGCAATAACAAGCGTAAGACTTACCGCCGCAGCGGGAGCAAAATCCGCATTTTCAAAGCAGACGGAAACAAAAATCGGAACCACCGAAAGAATACAGAGCATTGTCCCGATGATATTGAGCCTTGAGGAGGTGTGCGCAAATGCAGCTTTGCGTTCGCGCAGCATACCGGCCACGCCGTATTCCGTTTCAAACGGTTCTTTTGCAAGAAATTCATATTCCTTTGCCTTTGCGCCGGCTGAAATAAAAAGCAGGACACCGATTGCGGCAAGCAGAATCAAGGCACAAAGACCGATGCCGCAGGCAAGGTTTTCGCTGATATTAATAACACGACTGTCGCTCATTGCGGCAAGAAAAATCAAAGGTGCGGGCGAAATAACGCAAAGAAAAGCTGCAAGCGCAATTCGCGGCGCAGAAACACGGCGAAGCTCAAGATAGGCAGAGGCCTGTTCCATTGTGACGGTGCGAAGCGGAGGCTCGGCACTGTCGTCGGAGGATTGAAAGGAAGGTTCGCATTCCTCGATTTCATCTTTAAGAAGATAATCGGTTGAAACACCGAAAATGCGGCTCAGCCGAAGAACTTTGTCCATATCGGGTACGGACTGTGCACCCTCCCATTTTGAAACGGATTGACGCGAAACTCCGAGCTTTTCCGCAAGGTCCTCCTGTGACCAGCCCGCCTTTTTACGAAGATTGATGATTTTGTCTGCAAGTATCATTGCTGTGACCGTTCCCTTCCGTTTAACTTTTTCCGCCGCCTGTTCGCGGGCGGGTTTACTGCCGTAATGATACGCTTTTTTGCCGTTGCGGGCAATAAAGGGAGGCGGGCAATTTGTCAACCCGTGGCTGCGATATGCGCAACTGAGACGATTTTTGCCGTAGATACGGAAAAATTCCCATCACGGGAAAACCGCACTCCGTGCCGCTCCCGAAACAGGGGGATTCAGAGTGTGAACGGAAAAATATTTGATAACTGCAATTGCGCAATATCGGTTTTCAGTATAGCTTTGTTGAAAGTCGTTGTCAATATGGTTTGAAACAATATATGCGGCAGCCGTAAATTTGCCGTCCGATGCCGCTAAATTTCCATATTTCTTGTTTCCGAAAAAACATGAACACTTTGCCCGGGTTGAATTGTTCGGATTCCGGGCAGAGGAGCATTGCGGTCGGAAACTTTTTCGTTAAAAACAATTAATCAGCAATTATCACAAAGAAAGCTTGACGGCGAGTATTTATAGGGATATAATGAGCAATTCCGGGATGACGCGTAAAATATTGAAATACTCGGGAAACATACGATTTATTCTTGCAAACAGCATTGCGGAGGTGCAAATGGAATTAAACAACAGCAAAAATGCTGAGGCCGTCTTTTCACTTTCATTGCTTTCGGGCGGCGCGGCGCAGAAAAATGAAACGGGGCTGCTGCTGAAAAGCAACGAAAAAGCTCAAAAATACGGGCTTGTTCTTTCCCGGAAGCAGGCGGCAGCGATTATCGCAACACGAAATGCTGCATTGCAGCGCACGGGAAGGATGGAATTCGGTGCAGGCATTCTCGGCAGGATTGCCGAAGCATTCTGTGATTCGCCGTGGATTTCGCAGGAGGATTATGAGCAGACCCTGCATGAGGTCACCGGACTGTTTTATGAATTTAAAAATGAAACGATGGACATCGTTTCAGACGATGAACTGATTGATTTCATGAAGGAAGCTTTCAATGGGTTCTGCAAGGGTTCTCTCGAATTGCTTGCGGGACGTGCGCTGCCGATGCTTGCGGAACATGTTCGCAGCGGGGAACCGTTGGAAAGCTTCATTTACCGTGCGGAACAGTATGAACAGAGCTGAAAACGGCGGCGGTGTTTTGCAGCCGAAAAGAAGCTGAGGGATAAACAGCCGACTGAAAGGAGAACGACGGGAGCAATGGAAGAACACGGAGTTAAAATCCATGGAACGGAATCGGTGAAGGCATCCGACGGATTTGCAGCATCGGCGGGCGACAGCTTGAGAAGCACGGGGCACATGCGCTTGACGGCTTCCGTCCCGATCCGACGGATTATTTTGCGTCACTTGTGCAGGCTGCAAACGCTGCGGGACTGCTTTCGGAAACGGATGTTTCAAGCTTGCAGGCGCAGCTTGCGGATCTGCTTAAAACGTTGGCGGATAAGCGAACAGGGGGCAGAAGCAGTTCATTGCCCGTTGAAGAGGGAAGAAAGCTGCTTCTTTCCGCAACATATATAATCGGTTTGAACCTGAAAAAAGTATTCGAGTGCGAAAGAGGCGGCGGAAGCCCTTGTGAACACAGCGCTTGTGCAGCTTTATAATGACGGCATGGCGGAAGCAAACCTTCGTATGAACCGCGCAAGGGGGCTTCAAAAACGCATTTTGCGTAACTTTTTCAAAAACCCCAACAGATTCTGGTTTTCAACGGTTTCGGAAGGTATAAACGGGTTCTTTAAACTGTATTCGCCCGTGTTTTCGGCGCGGGAGATTCACATAACTGCGGACTATCCGCCGCTTGCGGGCAGGCCGAAACTTTGCGGAATCGAATTTGTTGAGCGGTATTTGCGTTATATTGACGCTGAAAATGCCTTTTTGCTTTTATTCCCGTCGGATAAATGCGATGGGCTGCTTCGGGAGCTTGCAAAGGATTATGCCGACAGCCCGGTGAACCTGTTTGAACCGATTCTGCTTTGTGCACTTGCGCTTGCACATTTCGGGCGCGAACCGCAGCGGCTGGATCTGTCAGCAAAGGAAGCGGAAACACTTGAAGCGGAACTCGTTTCACTCGACTTGAAGCAAACTGCTGCATTTCTTATCGATGCGCTGGATAAATTGGACGCCGTTTTGGAACTGCCGAAAAGTGTCGGGCTGTATATCGTTCGCTGTATGCCGATTCTTGCAAGAACGGTTCATAACAATGTAAGTATCGGACGAAGCGTCTTCCCGCGGGTATCGGAAGCGTTCCGGATGGGTGAAGTCAATGTTCGGGACGGTGAAAGGCTCAGCGATGCAGAATACAGAGGGCTTCGCGAAAATCTGCTTGCGGCTCAAACCGCAGGCGAAAGGCTCGCGCTTATCACGGAAAACGTGCATTCCGCAGCGGACATAATCGATATTGTGTGCGATGATTTGCTTGACAGTGCTGAAATGAACGCGCTTGTCGAAATGCTTCCGCTGCCGGCATTCGTTTTGCTTTTGAAACGCTTTCCCTCCGTTGAGTTTGAGGAAGGCCGAAACGAAAAACAATTTGCGGAAGCACTGAAGGCGCGCCGCAGCAGCCTTTCCCCGGAGCAGAGCCGCAAGTTGGAGCTGATACTTAAGAATATGACTGTCGGGGAATGATTAACGATTATTTGTGAACCCGGAAGAAGAACATTTAATCACAAAAAGGGCATTGCAAACGCCGAGCGGCTGCAATGCCCTGAATTTATGTTATAATGTTTCCGAAAAAGTCAGGCGGCAGGATGCAGCGTTAACTCTCGGATCCGTTTGTGAGGCTCATTCGGGAAGATGCTCGGATTCATGTCCGGGCAAAATCCGACTGAGCTTCGGGTCAACAAAGATTAATACTCAAAGAAGCCTTTGCCGGTTTTTCTGCCGAGCAGACCTGCGCGAACCATTTTGCGCAGCAGGGTGCAGGCGCGGTATTTGGAATCATGGGTTTCGTTATACATGGTGTCCATGATTGCGAGGCAAACGTCAAGGCCGATAAGGTCGCCCAATGCGAGCGGTCCCATGGGGTGATTTGCGCCGAGCTTCATTGCGGTGTCAACGTCTGCGGGGGACGCAACGCCTTCCTGAACGATGGTGACAGCCTCGTTGATCATGGGGATAAGAATGCGGTTAACAACAAAACCGGGAGCTTCGGCCACTTCAACGGGTTCCTTGCCGATTTCGGTGCAGAGAGCTTTGATTGTTTCGAAGGTTTCGTCGGAAGTGTGCATACCGCGAATGATCTCAACAAGCTTCATGACCGTTGCGGGGTTGAAGAAGTGCATTCCGATGAACTTGTCCGCGCGCTTGGTGCAGGCGGCAAGCTCCGTGATGGAAAGGGAGCTTGTGTTGGTTGCAAAAATGGTGTGCTCGGGGCAGATTTCATCGATTGCAGCATAGAGATTATGCTTGATTTCCATATTCTCAACGATTGCTTCAATCACGAGATCTGCGGTTTTGAGGTTCTCATAGTCGGTAACAAAGGTGATGTGTGCAAGAATCGCATCCGCTGCTTCCTGCGTCATCTTGCCGCGATCAACGCGCTTTGTAAGGCTCTTTGTGAGTTTTGCGGAGGATTTGCCGATGCTTGCATCGGTTCTGCCGTATGCGGTAACGTTGTAGCCCGCGGTTGCGAAAACCTGTGCGATGTCAAGGCCCATTGTGCCTGCGCCGATAACGAATACGTTTTTCATAATGCTTAGTTCCTTTCGGTGAAATAGTTGTTTGGTAAACTTCGGGCCGAAGCCCTGATGTTATTTGCCGGTGAATTCGTCTTTTTTTGTTTTGGAAACGAATGCCGTCATTGCCATTTGCTGATCCTGCGTTTCAAAGCAGCTTCCGAAAAGCTCTGCTTCGGCGGCAAGGTCGTTGTCAAGCGAATTCATGTAACGAATGCGCATTGCCTTCTTTGCGGCGCGAACGGCAATGGGTGCGTTTGCAGCGATCATTTCGGCAAGCTTCATTGCTTCGTTCATCAGCTCCTCGGGGGGAACAACTCGGCTTACAAGCCCCATTTGAAGAGCTTCCGCCGCGCTGACAGTGCGTGCGGAAAGGATGAGGTCGGCCGCATATGCGCGGTTAACCGTGCGGGTCAATCTCTGCGTTCCGCCGAAACCGGGAATGATACCGAGACCGACTTCGGGCTGCCCGAACTTTGCCTTTTCGGAGGCAATGCGAATATCCGCACAGAGCGAAAGCTCGCAGCCGCCGCCGAGTGCATAGCCGTTGACTGCCGCAATGACGGGAACAGCAAGGTTTTCAAGTGCGCAAAACGCTTTGTGACCGTGCATACCGAAAGCGAACGCTTCGGGACGGGAAAGATCCTTCATTTCGGAAATATCCGCGCCCGCAACGAAAGCTTTGCCCGCGCCGGTAACGATAAGGCAGCGAAGCTCCGTATCATGTGCGATTTCGGTCACTTTTTCATAAAGGCAGTCAAGAAGCGCGGAATTCAGCGCATTGAGTGCCTCGGGACGGTTGATGGTGAGAATGCCGATATTGCCAGCTTTTTTCATAAAGAAGCATGAAAAAAATTCCTCCTCTGCCTCAGTTTTCCTTTTCAACTGCAATTATACTCCATTTGAAGGCAAAATTAAATGCTTTTTAAATAAATATATAATCAATGTCCGATCAAGCGCAGAATTCAAACAAAACAAAGCCGAACAGCCGCAGCGTTGCTGCAAACCGTCCGGCCCGTTGATGCAGGATAGGAGAGAATTTATCTTACCTGCATTGCAAAGCGCATAACGCTTATCGCATCGGAAATGCTGATGTTTCCGTCCGCATCGATATCCGCCATGTTGAAATCACAGCTGAGCGAATTCACGCCGATTGCACTGCGGGCGATAAGAACGGCATCCGCAACGGAAATGTTTCCGTCCCCGTCCGTGTCGCCGCCGAAGCAGGCGGTCAGGCGTTCAAAATCGGAAATTCGGCAGAAATTATTGGAAGCGTACAGTTCACCGTCGGCATACCAGCCGAGGAAGCTCCTTGTGAAGCTTTCCGCTTCAAAAGTAAACTCGTTGTTTTCGACGTCAACATATCGGGGATCACCGTAAACAGCTTCCCTGATGACACCGTTGCCGAAAACGTCGATGGTTGCCGGAGTGTCGCAGCCGGAGGGCTGAACAACAAGGCGGCGGGTGTTGGTTCTGTAAAGGTTAATCTTTTCAAGGTTGGAGCAGCCTGAAAGAATAATCTCACGACAATCGTCGGCACCGACAAAGTCAAACATGCGCAGTTGATCGCAATCGGCAAGATTGATTCCGGTAAGTCCGTCCGGAGCGGCAACGAATTCGCCGATGCTTGTGCCGGAAAGGTTGAGATAACCGTAAAGCTCAACAAAGATGGTGGTGGTGCAGCCGTTGGGGTCGTTGTAATCGGGGTAATAGAAGCGCAAACCGCAAACGGTGGGTTGAGGATAGAAAGGACTTGACGGACTTGAAATGATAACAAAGTTGTGAATAGCATTAAGCTTTGCTTCTTCACTCTCGTTATATGCCGCCATACCGTAACCGAGACAGTACTGCTGACCGTTGGGTTCGCCTGTTTCCGGATTTATCGTATCCAGAAACTCAACAATGTTCTCGTACTGGTCATCCGGAATCCCGAGGGGATTTGTGCGTGTTTCGGCACGGGCGGACAGGCCGACCGCGGCAAGCAGAACGAGACACATCAAAAGACTGAGGATTCGTTTGATGTTCACAGAGGTTAACATAGATTTTCTCCTTTCAAATTTGGGTTTTTACGGCAGATATCATTTCACGATGACGGCAGATTCAGATTACTGCTGACGGAAGGCAGAACAACTGCCGCAAGACGAAATCTTCAATCCGTACTCTAATTATAAAAAAAAACAAAAAGCAAGTCAAAAAAAGAAAAAACTAAAATATATTATAATTGACGACAAATTCTTGGGCATTGCCAATGCCCCCTGCTTTATGGTAAAATATAAATGAAGAAAGAACCCCGGGCGGAGACCTGCAAAATGGTGATGCTCCGTCCCTGAAAGGAGAAATTAATGCATTACACTTACAAGACCGGCGGAACATGTTCCACGATGATCGATTTTGACATTATCGACGGCAAACTGCACAATATTGTGTTCACGAACGGCTGCAACGGCAACCTCAAGGCCATCGGTTCGCTGCTTGAGGGAGCCGATCCGAAGTTTGCAATCGAAAGGCTTTCCGGCATTTGCTGCGGATTTAAGAATACATCCTGCGGCGATCAGCTTGCGCGTGCAATACGGCAGGCGGTCGGCGAATAAGCTCTTTTGCAGCAGGGCAGCCGAAGATGCTTATCACAAGCACAAAAAACGAAATTGTAAAATCTGTGCGCCGCCTGAGGGATCGTTCGGCGCGGCGGGAGAGCGGGCAGCACCTTATCGAGGGTGAACGGCTTGTTTTTGATGCGCTGGAGGCGGGCATTGTGCCGGAAACGCTGTTTATTGAGCAGGGACGCACGGATTTTGAAGCGCGGGTTTCGGCACTCGGTGCGGAGTTTTTTTCCGTGAGCCGCGCCGTGCTTGAAACGGTGTGCGACACTTCCGCTCCGCAGGGGATTGCGGCGGCGGTAAGAACGCCGGATTTGACTGCTCCCGAAAGCGCGGAGGATTTTCCGCACGGGCTTATTGCTGCGCTGGACGCATTGCAGGACCCCGGCAATCTCGGAACGATAATCCGCACGGCCGATGCAATGGGTGCGGCGGCGGTTCTTCTCGGCACGGGCAGCACCGATGCATTTTCCCCAAAGGCTTTGCGTGCCGCAATGGGCAGCACATATCATCTCAGGATTTTTCAATGCGAACTCTCCGAAACTCTGCCGAAGCTGCGGGAAAGCGGGTTCTCGCTTGTTTGCGGACATTTGGCGGGCGAGGAGCGGCTTCCGATGCTGAACCGTGATTGCGTGATTGTTATCGGGAACGAGGCGAACGGCGTTTCGGACGGCATTGCGCGGCTTTGTTCGCTTTGCCGCCTGCCGATGCTCGGGCGGGCGGAGAGCCTGAACGCATCCGCTGCGGCATCAATACTGATTTTTGAAACGGCAAAAAAAATCAACGGAATCGAATTCTGATTTTTGTTTTTACCTTACAGATATTTGATATTTAATATTTGAACGAAGCGGAGTCAGTTCAATCAAAACTGTTTTACAAAGCTGACTTAAAACCGAAACGGAGGCTGCGGAATGGGCGCAAAGCTGAACATGGATACCGGCGGAGAAATCATCAACTGTGCCGCAAAGCTCTTTGCAAAGCGCGGGGTTGGAAGCGTCAGCCTGCGCGACATTGCCGACGAACTCGGAATAAGCAAAGGCACACTGCATTATTATTTTAAAACGAAAGAAGATTTAATATGTTCATGCGCCGAGAATTGCGTTGCCGTCATCGGCGACGGGGTTTTTGAGCTTATGAACGGTGCAGCTCGCGGAGGAAGTGCGGAGAGCGTTTGCGAAAAATTTGTTTCCGCTTTTTTTGACGATGCCTCGCTTCCGAAGCTTCTGGTCGGGCTGCTTTGCTGCGAGTGCGGAAGAGCGGCGGAAATCTGCCGCTCCGCAATTGAAGAATGGCGCGTGATGTTTGAAGTTGCCGCACTTCGCCTTTCGCCGCGCAGCGGAGGGCAAACGGAGCTTTCGCAAGCGGCAATTCCAATCATTCTCGGGTTTGCGGCAGCTCAGGCCGAGCCGCAAGCGGCGCAAAAAGCAGCAGCGGAGGCCTTGGCGGCTTTGATTTTGAAAAAATGATTAAGCAATAAAAAGTATACGTCAGAGGATGCGGGGCGGAAGACGCCTTTGCATCCGTTTTTTTCGAAAACATGCATAAAACGGATTATTTGAAGCGTGGGCAGAGCCGCCGCAAAACAATAAACCCGCAGCGGGTCAAGTCGTGCTGCGGGTTTATTGAAGGAGACAGAAGCCTTTGAAGATTTGCAACAGCATAGTTCCGAAAGGGAGAAAATAAGAACTTGGACTGAAAACTTCAAGGCCATGAAAAAGCAGTCGTGCAGGAACAATCAGCCTCTTGTTCGGCGTTTGCCGCAGAGAACCGTTCCCGCACCGCAAACGATTGAAGCGATGCCGTATGCGATGATTGCACCTGTTCCTGTTGACGGAACGGACGGGGAGGGAACATCTGTCGGAGCAGCGGGTTCGATTGTCGGATTTTCGGGAACATCCGTGGGATTTTCGGGAACATCGGTCGGATTTTCGGGAACATCGGTCGGATTTTCGGGAACATCGGTCGGATTTTCGGGAGCATCGGTCGGATTTTCGGGAGCATCGGTCGGGTCTTCGGGAACATATGTGGGATTTTCGGGTGTATCTTCGGGGTATTCCCAGCTTACGCCGTCGAAATACGAACACCATTCGTTAAGACTGGCTTCATCGGCAAAGATATTCATAAGGTGATTCGGCCATTGTTCGTAGGGAGCGTAATCCTGATTGATATAAATCTGAAGATCGCTGAAGGGGGTATCGTCGGATCATGGAAGGTTCCTCCGGGTCGTGAACGATTTCTGCTCCGTCGAGCGAAACGGAAACGGGCGCATCCCGCCGCGAATCCGCAACGTCTGCAACTTCACGGTGCGTCATTTGCGTTCTCGTTATCGTATTCTACGAGACCGTCGTAGGTGTTAACGATAGCTTCGGAGTCTGCGGAACGGGAGGTTGCGAGAGCGTCCCAGGTCTTGGGGTCGCTGGCGTAACCCATGTTGTAGGTGTCCTTAAGGGTGTAGCCCTTTTCTTTCAGGTAATCGGTTGCCTTCTGGGTGTAGGTGCCGGTTCCGCGAACCTCATTCCACATTGCCTTGAGGTGAGTCTGATCCTCTGCGGCAATGAGCTCGGTGGTTACGAGAACATTGTGGAAACGGTCGGAGTCATTGCCCCAGAGAACGGTGGAAGCGGAACGCTTTGCAACACGGCTCATGCCGTAGTTGCCGCCGTTGGTGGTGCCGGGGATGAGAACAGCAGCTTCAAGAAGCTTTGCCTCAGCCTGTGCCATAAGAGCATAACGCTTGGAAACGTTCGTCTCTTCTTTTGCAGCCTGGTAAAGGGTGTTGAATGCGCCGAGCTGTGCATCATAGATAGCCTCAGACATTGCATTGTAGTCGCCGGTGGGGAGCTCAGTGTTGGGAACCGTAGTTGCGGGAACCACGGACTCTGCCGGCTTGTTGGTGTTGTTGGGTGCGGGTGTGTTCTTGTCATCGCCGTTGTTCTTGCAGCCTACAAAGCCGAGAACCATGACGAGTGCGAGAAGAGCACACAGTACTCTTTTTAGGTTTTTCATCGGATGTCGTCCTTCCTAAATTTTTTTATTTTCACGCACAAGGCGCAAAAACCGAGTTAAATGATGCAGATACATGCGCCGCAATTAAGAACCCCGTGATTCGGGGTAGTATATGCCCGCGCACTTTAGTCTGACGCATTTATTATATCATCTTAACCGCCTTATCGCAAGTGTTTTTCTAAAACTTTTTTATTCCTGCTTTTTTCAAAAAACCTTTATCGGCTTAATTATGTACCGAACATGTGCTATAATATATGCATGTCGGCAGCATCGGACTGCCTGCAAAAAAAAGTTCGAAAGGGAAAACCATGGCAAAAAGATTTTTGAGTGCGATACTCGCGCTTTCGCTTGTGCTTGCACTCGGAACATAAAATTCAAATCGGGTGAGTTCGGAATTTGAATGAACCGAAAGTAAGCAAAAAATAA
>VOFB01000507.1_pt1 | contig 24001 bp, 29 predicted proteins | sample 5384141 | NCBI WGS metagenome assembly VOFB01 (sample SAMN12384721, study PRJNA508395) | human gut metagenome | isolation source: healthy gut A | host: Homo sapiens | reverse complement strand
GCTTCCGACAGCTTTCGTGCTGACAGAACGAAGCGCAGCTTGCTCAACTTCATCCGTTGAATAGATGGGAGTGACAATGATTTGTTCCCCCGCTTCCACAGCACCTGCCGGAGCGGTCAGGCTCATTGCTATCTCCCCCTTTTCATTTCCCTTCAATGTTTCGGATGTGACATCAGCGTTTGCCGAACCGTCGGCGTTCGCGGTAACCGTTGTTCCCTCATTGCTCAGTGTCACATTCCACACCGGATTGTTACTGTCGCTCACTGTAACGGAAGTTTCTTTGGAAGTCTTGCCATCCGCTTCTGCCTTCAAGGTATAAGTGCCTGCGGCTACATTCTCGAAAACGAATGTACCGTCCGAACCGGTCGTTGCGGAAGTTCCGTTCATGGAAACGGTCGCGAAAGACCTTCACCGTCAATACCCGTGACACGTCCGCTGATGCTATGCGTCACAGCCACTTCTGGAGGTGTGACATTGCTGTAATCCGGATCATCGTCATCACAACTGGCCGTACCCCATGCTAGGCCGGCTACGAGAAGCATGAATGCTCCCTTTTTAACAAATTCGTACATAAATAAAATGAATTAAAATGTTAATTATAAATGAATAAATAACTTTCGTAATAGATAGAATCGAATATATACCATATCAGACAAGAGGGAAACCGATCCGTTCCAATTGCGCTTTCCGTTCATCCGACATTTTTCCCTGGCGGTAATCCCGTCTCTGGATGGTGCACCAGCGCCCCAATGATCCTTCACGACATCCCGGCCATCGTCCTTGTCGGCTATGAAACAGGCACAATTGTTCGAAGTTGTTTTTCCAGGCTTGTTCCGCTGACCAAACAAATCCTATTTTATCCAACAGAAGCCAGCGATCATGGGATAATTTCCCCAGTTTGTGCATTTTTCGTTGTGTATGACACCATCCACCCAGATTCCCCTCCGTCGATTTAGGGAAACGCTGATATTTTCCGACAAAAGACTTCAACTCCTCGTAATTCTTCATCCATTCCCCTTGGAGGTCCTGATTCCAGACAAAGCCGATCTCATCCAAAGCCCGGATGCGCTCTTTGCTCAGGCGTCCTTCTTCCGCCTTTCCCGTTGGGTATAACACCAAGTCGCAAGCGGGCCGTCTTCACGTTTGGGCCAGCGTCCGCAGGTATCAAAGAAGACTTTCAACGCACGGTACTCTTTCATCCATTTGGAGTCAAGCAGATTCCATTCGAAGCCGATTGATTCTAGCTGGCGGCGACGTTCCTCCTGCAATTTTCCCCGTTTATAGGCAATGCGTTGGGTGTTGCACCACAAACCGAGTTTCCCTTCCGTAACTGACGGCCAGTCGTTTTCTTCCCGACGGAATTCAATAAGCCTCTCATACATAATCTGCCAGGGTTCCAGTTCTGCCAATATCTCCTCTATACGCAGCCGTATGTCCGACAGAAAACCCGTGGTCAGAAAAGAGGTGTTTCCTTCGAATCCTTTGGGTGACGGAAGGAGAGATAGACGCTCCAAGTGGGGAGCCATCACGTCATAGACCGATTTCCCTGAAAGATTGTTGACAAAATCCAAGACGACCGGCTGTTTTCCTGCCCCGGCATCCAGGCAACGGCCCAATTGTTGCAAGGTAACGATATATGATTCCGTCCGTCTAAGGAATAAGACGGCATCCACACCCTCCACATGTAGTCCTTCAATCAGCATATTGACGGAAAACAATACGTGCAGCCGGTCTGATTCCTCTCGGGAATGCATCCAGTATCCGACCGTTCTGTCGTTCACCTTGGGCATGATGGATTTCGAACGGAGTGATGGCACGTCCCGCTCGTGTGAGCCATCCGCATACTTCTGGTACCATCTGCTTCAAATCAGTGAGATCGCGACAAAAGACCAGCAGCTTGCGTACGCTTGTTGGCAGGAACTTCCGGATGACTTCCGGTGCACCCAAAGCCTCTTTGAAATCCACACGTGCCAAATCCAGTTTCTTCTGTACCTTTTCTTTTCGTCCTTTTGAACAACCGCTGCGTTCCAGCTTTCTTTGCAGCCGGTCCAGTTCGTTGTCCAGCCCGTAAGCACTCTGTACCAGAACCGGAACCGGCAAGATATTGTAATACCAAGCCTGCGGCAAGGTAAGCTCATAAAACAAATTTCCTTCGAAATAAAGATCCACCGTATCGATCATTCCCTCCGGACGGATCGGCGTTGCCGACGTTCCCAGGACATAGGCACAGGGATTATTTTCTATCACTTCCTGCAAGGCGCTTCCCCAAATTTCCGCCCCGAAATGGTGGAATTCATCAATCAGGATATGCTCCGCCCGTAACAGCCCATTATCCTTTCGGTTACAGATCAGTGACTGGAATGTCCGGAACGTCACTTGCGGAGCAAAGAATCCGACGGCTTTCCGGATCTCATCCAGAATCGTGATGTTCGGAGCAAAGACCAATATCTTCTCCTTCGCATGATCCGCGATATAGCGTGCCAGCAAATAGGATTTCCCTGTTCCGGTAGCCTGCACGACAGCACCGATACGGTGCTGTTTGAATCCCCGTGTGACCGCCCTGTAAGCCGTTTCGTTGTGCGGATAAAGCTCTACATGTCTCCCGGACAAGAGGCTTTCAATATAGCTTTCATCCGAAACGGTCAGCCCGTGCAGTTCAAAGTTCAATGCTTCCGGCAGAAATCCGCCGTGCGCCACGATCCTGAAATAGAGATTTCGATGCCCTTTACTTAGTGTAGAGAACTTCTCGTAGAACAATTCAGCATCCGAACGAGTCAAAGGACGTTCGTTTCGGACCTCTTTCACGATGGCATGTACCATTCCCGGCTTGAAGCCTATCCGTAGTCCCTCTTCGGATTCTGTTACCTGGAAGCCTAGACGGAGATAGCAATCTGTTAAAGACGATACCATCCTATTTACTTACAAGTCAAAAAGTTCATTTGATTATTGTCCTTTGCTGTTTAAAGAGGGCTATCATATCACCCATTGTCAGTCGACCGGTAATATCTTGGTTCAAAAGCCGAAGATCCGCCTCAATTTGGACACGGAAACGACAGGACTCAGGATAATCATCCCGGATTGTCCTTGCTGTTTCATCCCAGGAAGAAGCTGGCAAACGAAGGCGAGAAGAAAATTCCATGCGCCGATTATGCCCTTTATAAATACGGTAATAAACAGTACCACGCTCGGGAGATTTCTTACAGGGCTCAAAACGTGCAAAGGCTGTGGGCATCCTTGCTTTTTTTCAAATTGTCTCTTTTACAGCAGATTGATACAGAAACATACGCCGCCGGAAAAATATTTCCCGTCTTGTAAAGAAACTTGCAATAACAAATGCCTCCACAACAGACAGTCCGCACCTACATTTATCTCGTTCCCTGTATATTCCGCTATGACACACAAATTTCGGGCAAATGAAGGACGGTAGGTAATGCCACCAACTACACCATTCCATTTTGAATTATAGTCTTTTACAAAATGTCGATATGCCAAATGAAAACCTATTTCTTCTTTACGTATATTGGACACATTTGTTCGTCGCTATATAATAGTTACCAAAGAATGCTTCCACGGCATCGTCATCGAAATTGAAAAAGAATAAGAGTCGGATACATCATTGCAACCGATTGCGATTGCAGGATACCATTTCCCCTCTTTGAGGGAAGCAGCTTCAATGAGAAATAACGATCCTTCTCTTCATATCCGTGCCCGTCGTATATGGGAGAGTTTACCTGTTTCAGCAGCATGCAGGTATATCCTAATTCTATCCATGAAAATGGTGTGATGCTCATGTAGTAGCTGAATGTATTGTATTTTTCTCCTTGGTAGGAAAAACCTTCACCGGGGGTCTGATGCTTGTTGATAAAGTGCACACCGATTCTGGCATCGCCCTCTTCATTCATTTCGGCGGAAGGGACATGAATCAGTCCCGTCATGCCTGTGTATTGTTGCGCTTTCATGGTTACAGGGAAAAGAGAAAACAGTATGACTGTTACAATCAAGAATAATCTATTCATCTTCCGTCCTCCCTTCTTTTCCATTTATCATGAAATCAGGCGACATCCGGTTACTTCCCCATCGTAAAGCCTCTCTGTCAAACCAACCTTCCCGCTCGTTCTCTTCCGGATCGGTCCTATACATCTTATTGGCGTATGCGTCTGCGTGGATAGTATAGGCGTGACGGAAATTGGAAGCCGGTCGGAAGTTGACTTTATGCCGTGTGCGCTTATACGGAGGAAGCATCATGATAATCTTAAATCCTCCGTCCTCTTTTCCTTTGTCACTATATTGAGCATACACACCCACGGAGCAATGCTTGAAATGCCGCATGACATCAACAACAGCTCCATAGTCTTCATAAACAAACCGGCCACCTCTTATCCGGAACTGTGTATTCCAACGGTTCATATAGACATTAGCTCCACCCAGTGCCGTCCAACGCTTGGGAGTGCTGGCTTCCCAATCCACAGCCATTGAGCAGAATCCCGTCCATCCCACTTGGGCTTCCAAGGAAAACCAATCATTCACCACATATATACTTTTCATGTCTAACCCGTACCGTTCCAATCCGAACAGACCACCGCTTGCCTTTATAAACAGACGTGATCCTAAGTTTATCTCTTTAGAAAGCACAGCCATGTTCAGACGTACCTTCTTGTAACGGTCTCCATATTGATTAACGATAGGTACCAATACCTGTACGCTGCTTTGCCAACCTTTTCCCATGTGCCACTTTATTCCTGGTGTCAGATTAAGCAATATATCATATACCCGTCCGTTGAAATTCAAATCCTGATAGTTGAAATCCACTCCCATAAAAAAATCCACATAAGTGGATGGTTGCCTGTCGGATTGAGCTTTTATTAAGTTTGTGAAGAAGCATAGGCTCAACGCTATCAATGTGCATTTCTGTATATAAGATATTTTATTTCTCATAGGAATGTGCAACTATTTTCGTAGAAATTTCTTGTAAATCCATCCTCTCAGGCTGTTAGGAACAAGACGGGTTACCAAACGAATACAAATGTTTGTCATCATCATGAGAATCCCGATATATCCCAGTTTCTGCAACTGCCGTTGGAAACGCATTTCTACATAGGCGTATTTCCATCCTCCACGGCGTTTGCACATTTCCGGAGAAAACCTGAAATACAACAATGATTCCGGTATATTATACATTTCGATCCATTCAGCATCATCCGGACCCATAAATAATAATCCTCAAAAAGAGGGAACGGCAGATAGCCACCCGCCGCTTCTACGGCTTGCTTGCGAAACATTGTTACCGGATGATTCATCGGGTTCCTCTTCTTCCCGAACGAACGTATCTCTTGTGGATTTTGCGGCAGTTTGCGCGTTGATGTGACATTGGATATAGTCTCTTGAAACTCATCGATCCATGCGCCTACCACACTTATCTCCGGATGGCTCTCCATAAACGCTAACTGCCTGGCAAAACGTTCTGGTTTACAAATATCATCCGTATCCATCCGGGCTACCAAGTCACAGGAACAATGCTTTAATCCTTCACTCAAAGCGTTGCCCAGCCCCCTGTTCTTTTCCAACACAATACGTTTTATCGTACTATACTGACCGGCAAATTCCTCCACCACTTCATATAACGCCGGTGTCAATGGTCCATCTTCGACTAATATGACCTCGTCAGGCTGTAATGTCTGACCAAATACACTGTGAAGACTTTCACGCAGAAAAATTGGATTTTCCTTATAGTACAAGGAAAGCAGAACGGAGAATCTCATGATAAAAATTATAAGTTGTTACTTGCCTAAGAATAACAACGACAAGTAACGGTTTCTTTCAATCAGCCGATAGCACAAATAGCTTATAGCCGAAACCATCACCCACAAGCAGCATACATACAGCCAATAGGGCAATCGCAAGGAGGCAATATTGAACCACGACGTAAGCAGGGTGATAATTGTCTGATGGATAGCATAAATACCCAATGTTACCCCCCTAATTTAGTAAATATTAACAAAGACTTATTCACATAATACTTGAATAAGGGGATGAACGCAGCTATCGCCACTCCTGCGACCATAAATTTGTACACATAGTTGTACACCACATGGCTGCTTGGGGGCATGAACAAGGAGGGTCTTTCCGCATCCACCAGTATGCCATACACAAAGAACAAGGCGGAGAACCACAAAGAATCAACGCGCCCCCGTTTCTCCCAAAGGTATTGATATTTCCTTCCGAAAAATCCAATGGCATAGAACGGAAAATACCAGGCGATAAACTGGAAACCGAACAGTTTAAATTTCAATGCGACCATTATGCCCATCATCAACAAAGAAAAGACACAGACCACATATTCTATCTTGACCTTCAGGCACGTGACAATCCAATTGCACAGCCACATCAGCAGCACGATAAAGAATAAAGTCCACAGAAACCATAGCCCGCTATCAGGATGTACTACTTTCGCTAAAAACAGCGTCGGGTCAAGATGTACGCAGCAACTAACCGCCACCCATGCTAAAAAAGGTATGATCAACTGCCTGAAACGTTTCTGCACTGTCTGCCATTTTATATCTGGCTTGTAACTCACAAAGCCGCTCACACACATAAACAACGGCATATGAAAAGAATAGATATACCTAAAAACGGCATTATGGTCGAAGTCCAGGTCTGTACACTGGATGCAATGTCCTAACACGACAAGAAGAATGAGCACGCCTTTCAGGTTGTCGATGTAATGCAAACGATGATTCATCATGATTATGGGTTTATATAATATTCTCTTATAGTTTGGTCTATAAAGTGGCACACTTCCATGTCTTGCACTTTACGGACAAATAGTTTTCTGGTTCTAAAATACACTCTGTCAACAGTTTTTGTCATTCAACGTCAGGTAAGCGGGAGAAGAGTTTCCGTTTTCCTGCCAGTTGATATACCTTAAAGTGCTGTTCTCCCGTTCCGGTTCCGGCACCAAATAATTGACAAGTGTCGGAATGAACAATTCATCCAAATTCGCTGTATCCTTGCAATATTCAAGATAATCCGGATACCTGGCACAAAAGTCCACAATCTTATCTACGGTTTCCCCTCTCAACATGAACCACAACTCGCCTCCGCATGGTTGCAGATATTCGGGATGCTTTCTCTGGGGATACCGCAGGAATATCTTCAATGCTCGGAGTAACTTTGAAGGATTGTCCCGCATCACTTTCACAAATTGCCTAAAATTCCCCAAGTCGAATCTTTTTAGGCTCGATGGTAGCCAGCGAATTGGCCCTGAGCCTTAATGCATAGCATTCATACCGCCTTCTTCCTCCCTCCAACCAATGGCCTCCCGGTGTATGGAGCGGATTAGGGTGCGGCAATGGCGTAATGGTGATAAAATCTTTCCGCTTTTCCGCCAGAGTCTGCCGAATATACCGGTTGCTTTTGACGGGATAATCAGATTCACTCATCAGTATAATGTAGTCAGCATGACACTTTCGCTGAATATCGCGCAGGCAATATAGAATAGTGAAAGCTATTTCATCCCCCCCCCCATTTTGTATTATGCTGACTATTAGATAGATACACATTTTCTATTCCTTGCAAGCATGAAAAGTCCTCTTGTGATGAAACGTCCACGTGTACGTAAAACTCCACACCAGGAGTTTTCAGCTGCTGTATAGTATGCAGCAGCAACTTAGGGTTTTTGTAAACCAAAAAGAGATATACAATATTCATATCTTCTATGTTATAGTTTTATCCATTTATCAGAAACCGGGTCTTCTATCGGCGAGTTCATCCACCTTTCGGGCGCGACCACCACCTTCTGCGGATTGCGGTTCAGCCAGGCTCCCCACCAAGAGAAAGAAGAGTTGGCAATGATATTGTGCCGGCACAGGCTCATCAACCGCAGATCTACATAGCTTTCCGCACCCTTGTTCCAGTCTACATACACCACCTCCTTCCCCGGCAATAAAGCACGCAGGTGGCTTTCGCTCCAAGCCATGTCGTTTGAAAAGACACAATACAGCCGGATTCACCCGCTCTTCCATGTAGTGAATCGCCCGTTTATAATAGTCCAAGTCACAAGTTCCCCGGAAAAGCGGATGGTTTACGTAATCCCCGCGGCGGACATGCAATGAAACACTGTCGCTTGCCCGAAGCAGTGACCCTATTTCCTTGTTCTGACCGTCGCCCGGCTCCGGGAAGGAGAATGCTTCCCAGATTGTTTCCTTTATGTCGCAAAAATATTCCTCATGCTGCCAATAACCGTCATAGTAACAGTCTCCCTTACGTGTTAAAGCGGCAGCATCAAAGGAAAAAGTCTTTCTGCTCCACGCACATGGTTTTCCGCTTGGGCAGAATGTATTTTCCTATTTGCCAAAAACGGTAGTTCGGATATGGATATGCCACTTTCAAAATATCCCTCCATGAAGCGACGGGAGCTTTTTGTGTAAATATCCGATCCACCTCAAAACCATTGTGCAGGGGATAGTTCCTGAAACAGGATGTATCTATCATCACCTGCTCATGAGGGAACCGCTCTTTCAATGAAAGAAACAAGCCATACTGGAACATCTGGTTTCCCAGACCTCCGAGAATTTTTACGATTTTCATTATCTGAGAAGTTTTTAAAGATACCAGCGAATCGCTCTATAAATGACACTGACTGTTTTTCCAGTTTCCCCTTCAATGAGTAATCACGTCCTTTGTTAAAGTAAGGATCGAGTTTTACTTTGTCGCGGAAAATAATCTTAGGTGAAAAATTACATGTAATCCACTCTTCCGGAAAACAATATTCGGCAGAAAGCACTTTACAGTCATGAGTCCGGAAATATTTGTTGATATGACTTTCATCATGGACTAACGCCACGATACCTTTTTCATAATCGGCACGGATATTCTCCGACAGAGTTTCTGCCATTTCCAAATAGTCGGCAGCTTCTCCTCCGTTTATTCCACCCATATAATAGATATATGGCTTGTCTTCCCGGGGAGGTATATATGCCGATGAATGCCTGTTACGTTCGTAGGGATAAAATGCCGGATGCTTGAAAGGCTTACGCTTGCCCGGCCACTCTGCCCCTACAAGCTTTTCCCCCCATTCAGCGGCAATAACTCTTTTCCCTACAGGAGCTTTAAACTCCGCATTGCTATTGAAAAAGTATATATAATCTGTCTTCTCTAATTCTTGTCTCACTTGTAGGAACATTTCGAAGCGGAAAAGAGAGTCTGCCGGAAAGCCTGCGCACTCTTTTTTTATCAAGTGTACATTGGCTTCGTCAGACAAAGACATATCATCCGTGAATACATAGTATTCCAATTGGGCAATATCCTTTAGCAGATACTTCTCACACGATTCAAAGAAACCCTTGAAGAATTGGTTGTACTTGCCTGTACATATATATAGGATAGCTACTTTCATACTCTATTGTTTCATTTTATTTCCGTTGACATGTTCTAATATCCACTGTTTGTCATAATGGTCTTGCAATATTACAGGTACCGGCATGGCAATATACTGATATCTGGAATTCAGTATAATAGATCTATAGTTTACGGTATTACACAAAGTTGTCATTATTCCGCACCATAAAATAATCGTTATAAACCGTTTCCCAATGTAGGAGTGCTGTTCTATTTCCAGTAAAAGGAAAATGCCTATGGTGGAAAGTACAAATGTCAGTCTTTGCAGCATTGTCATATTGGTAATGAACATTACAGCCATACCTATCCACACCGCAACCATACGCGTCCATCCGCATGAGTGAGATTGGTATTGCGGATCTTGTGCATAACTGCTACATCTGGGGGGGGTAAAATATTGATATACAAGCATTAAGAAAGGAATAAGAAACAATCTGACACCAATGGTAAGAATAAAACCATAAATAGTGATGGCAGAATTGTCGGAAACACTGTTGCCTCCCCCGAAATACCAGTCCGCGCGCCGTCCCAATAAGTAACTAAAGTGTGAAATTATCGGAATTAACACAACTGAAAGCAAGCCAAAAAATACGATTGTCTTCCGTTTGGTGGAACACAGCCAATACAGCAGTACGCTTATAGGAATGAAGAATGCGAATGATACATGAATTTGTGTGGCGAACAAAGCAAAAAATAAAGCCGGAAGCCAGGACTTCTTGTTGAACACCAAATGCAAGGCGTAAACATACTGACAAACGGCAAAACCGTATCGTACCCCGCTGGTAGTCATGATGAACTCAAAGAACAGATACATGATGCAGAAACGCCTGAAGACTTCCCCATATGTATATTTGCGCTCCGACGTTTCAATCATATAATTGAATATGACTGTCAGCAAGAAGAAACTCTCTGTCACTGAAAACAACCGGAGATATTGATATGGAATGTTGCCGTTTACCAATATCCAGTTTACGATAGGGATAAAATAATCTGCGGACTGCTTGTTCACATACGCATAAGAGAAAGGTTTGTCTAAATAGTGATAAATATTGAGCGAATGCCTGAACAAGTCGGACAATGGAACTTGTAGCCATGCAAGGAATCCTAAGAATAAGGCAAAGAAAAAGTACGCGCTACGCTCTTGCCTATATATTCCCAATAGAATGTAAGGTAACGCCAACAACGGTGACAACAAGAACAATGCTGCTACCGTCACCGTATACAGTCCTATATAACCATTATAATGCATGATATGAGCTATTACTAATATCCGAACAATGTTTTTTGATGCTCTAAACTGAAATCAAAGAAACTGTACGGAACAAGATGAAACCATTCATTTCTATAAATCAAGACAATGAGTATTCGCAAAACCAATATCACGGCAACCGTATATTTTAATATTTTCAATCGCTTGTCTGCTTCCGCCTGATACAGGCTGTTTGTAAAGAGTACAACCGCGTATTGCGAGAAGAACATACTGAAGCGGAAAAGGGGTAAACATGGAAGCGCCCATATATTGACAATCAGCGCAGACAGGGCGAATGAAACATATAATTTGTCCTTTTCAATCTCTTCTTTATACTTTTTCCCATAAATATAATAGAACAACAGGCAAGCAAGTATAAATAATGTATCCAATAATTGCGCCAAGGGGAACTGCCTCCCGCTCCATGCCTGTTACCAAGTATTTACTATCGCCATAGCCCAGCAGAGGAAGGATTTTGTATATACTCAATGACATCACAATGGCGGTAGCCATTATAAGCAGAATGTTTCTTCTTGTAAAAGGAATATGATACAAAGCAACCGGCAATATAAACATCACAGAAGAATGATGGAAGAAGTATGCTACAACGCCACACATTATGGCACTCTTATAATATTTGTTTTTATAGCACCAATAAAATATATATGACACGGAAACAGCCAATGACTGCCTGATTGCGCTATAATATCCGAGCAGGCGTGTACTTGTCATCAGCACAAAACAGCAAACGCGACATGTGAAGTCGACTTATTCAGAAACCATAACAGGGAAGCGGTCGTTATGAATGAAGTGATGACAATGAGAGAATACGGCTCTTTTGAAATAACCAAGCCTATAATTCTAAGAAATATCTGAAATCCTTCCTCGAAATTAGAGGAAGAATCAAAAGTGTACCAAGGTGTGTTGTCGAATAGTGTGTTGTCGAACAGTTGCCTTACATGTCTGTAATAATGCGCCGTGTCGTTTAATATTGGTAAGTCTCTAAATCCAAAGAATATAAACAGCAGAAGAAAACACATGACGATTTGTGTATTTTTCTGCACCTTTTCTCCCTTAAAATGCCAGGATATATACTCAACAAGCAAAAAGGAGAGGCAAAACAGGATTATAACTGACATTTCATTTCGTTATTAAACAAGCTTATCCATAGTTTTACCACGTTTTCAGGCATGAGACGTTCCATTGAGTTCATCACATTCATCACATAATCCACTTTAAAATTATCCACCAAACGTAATACCATATCAGCATACTTATCCATATCAAACGGCTTCACAAGAAAGCCATTCTTGCCATCCTCAATGATCTCATGTATGCTTTCAAAGGAATCGAAAGCCACGGGCACACAGCCATATTGCATGGCTTCTGTTAGTACCATCGGGAAACCCTCATGGTTGCTGGTCATACAGAATATGGAAGACTCTTTATAATAGGGTACCGGATCTTTGAATCCTGTAAATTCGATGCGTTCCAGAGACAACCGTTCGCTTAATTGCCGCATCTGTCCGCTGAACGGTCCATCCCCCCACAATGACTAAGTTCCAGTCAGGCAGTTTGTCTTGCAATTTCTTCCATACCCATAAAATGCGATCGGGCCTTTTGGGAAAAAAGTAGCCGTCCGCACCATAATATTTGCTTCTTCTTAGGGTAATTACGTTTTCGTAAGGGAAAGACAGCATATTGTTTATCGCTGTAAGTTTGAAAGCTTCTTTTACCCCGGACAGTTTTATATATGATTTCATAAACTCGTTGCTCAACAGCACCACCTTGTCACTATGCAGATAAAGGTTTCTATACATCCTGCATTGGTCGTGCATGGTGATATACCGCAAGGGGAAGCGTGTGCATATATCCCTTAAAAGCATTGATAAGGTTTTCTTTCAACGACAGATAGCTGAAGTTCACGAGATGCCTGTTCCCCTTATGCGCATATCCGGAGAAAAGTGCAATACGGATATCAGCTTGACGCCCGACGCTGATTTGGTCTCAAAACAAGTACGGTTATAAAGTTCCGAATGAGAGTTCTGATTCAGCAGTATATCCACCTTTTCCTCTTTTAGAATATGCGCCAATGCCTGTACGTTTCCGGCACAATAATCCAAAGGCTCGGGTAGAAACATCTGCCTGGCAGGCAGTACATAAGGTTTGCTGTAAGGGGATTTCCGACAAGCGACAAACAGCACTTCCACTCCCTTCTTTATCAGTTCCTCCGCCAATGAAACCGAGACACGTTCAATGCCTCCTATCGTAGGATTGAACTCCTGCACACTACAGATTGCCACTTTCATGCGAGTATGGATTTCAGGTAATTCAATGAACTTTCCCGATAAGCGGAAAGCCGTTTGTTGACCTCCTCATAATTGATGGCGGGAGCCGCAATGGCGGCATCCACATCGGTAACGACACGCTGTTCTATTCCAAGAATGTCCAACAGATTGGATATTCTTGGGGTTTTGGAAGCCTCACTGATATATACATAGAACGGCTTGCCGAACAATACGGAGAAAACGGTGGCGTGAAAGCTGTCCGTTATGACTACTTTTGTGGAAGCTATGGCATACAACCATTCTTCTATGGGAAGAAATTTCTTGTTTTTCTTCCGTTCCGGTTGCAAATATCCGTAATGCTTGCGGACAGGAAGTCCTGTCTTGGCGGATAACTCTTTGGCAAAAGCATTCATTTCTGAGGTATCGGATAATGAAAGAAACAATATCTCGTTTCTTTCCTCCACTTTGCGCGGTAATAAGTCTCTGTAACTTTCAAGCAACAAGGTCGGGTCAATCACTTCCACCGCGTCAATCCCATTACGTTGCAGAAACTCTACCCCGAATTTCTCGAACTGCAATTCTCTTGAATAAAGAGAGGGCTTTCATGTCCAATTCGGATTTTCTTTTTCTCCTCGTCCTTGATGTTGCCGAAACTGGCCGCATATGCATACCTGTTTTTACATCGTTCTTCAGAAAAGAAAAACAGAAAGCTGTCCGTAAGTTCTGGGTTATTCTCGGATTCCAAACCTGGTCACTGCCTATCAGATAATAGTCGTCCTTATTCCAAGGGTAGGACTCCAGCTCAGCCGTAGTATGGAAATTACCTATCTGATTGGGACAATGCTTCCTGCTGAATCGCTCCGCCAGCGCAAAACAATATGAGTATCCCTTCATCCACTTATGCAGACCAAACAATACCCTGTATTTGAGGTTATAAGGGAAACGTCTGTAATCCATGTCCAAATTGATGATGTAGGGTACATGACCAAGATTCTCTATTGTTTTGTACAAGGCGTATGCTTGTAGTACTGCACCATAGTTCGGTTCTTTGTGTATGGTGAGGATGTTTATATTTTTTTTTCCATTATTCTTAATCTGTGAATTATTCTTATTATTCTGAATATATAAATATCTTAATAAACGTTGCGATGCAGAATATTTAGTTTTAGATAAATACGTAACAACAAACCAGGAAAAGACCACGGACTTATTTGTTGGGTAGCCGTTACATAATCTTTTTCTTGCATCGCACGTAACGCTTTCTTTCTGCTAAAGAAATATCTGATTAATGGATAATGCGTCCAATAGATATTACGGTTATTTGTAATAACCTCTTTCCACGACACTGGTTTTGCTTCCACGTGTGCTTCTTTTATCAAAGATACTATCCTGTCATTATGTACTATTAGTACAGACAAACCTTCATGATGCTGTTCCTTGAACGATTCGTCACCCCAAAAATCGCCAATCGTACAGTCACTGTTACGATGAAGTCCCACAAACTTACAATCAAGGCAGGAAGACCGTTTTAATAGTTTTGAAGAAAAAGTGTTGAGTACCATGTTGTCCAAGCCTAAATCTTCTATACTTCCATCCTTGCGTATCATCTTCAAGGAATATCTGAAACCTTTGCTTTGCCAACCGTTTTCTTTGTCCCTGAATGAGAATATACCTTTGTACTTACCGGATGCTTTCAAATGCAGCATAGGTAACATGGTGGAAAGACCACCACAAATGGTGTCAATCGTATAAAGTTTTTCTTTCTTCGTTTTGCCGAGAAAAGATAACAGCCCTGCGACTTGACATCCAAGACCGGAAAACAACACATACATTCCTTTGCCGCAAATCATTCCGCACCTGCTTGTAAACACCTGTCATATCGCTATGCTGGTATTTGGAACCTTGCAACCGATAGAGTTCGCATTCGTCTGTAATCCGCAGGTGTTTGACATCGAATCCCTCAATTGCTGCCCCATATACACAGCCGCCTTTCCGGATGACGGACGAAGCCAATGCAGCAAATATTCCTCCGGATGCACTCTGTTTGCGTTGCTCTGAATCCTTGTTCCATGCAGCATACGGAAAAGATTCTCCTGTTACCTGAGTCAGGTTTAATATCGGACACACTTGCGAGCATCTTCTGCACTCCACACATTGTTTTTCTGTATCCGTGATAATGGTATAATAGCCGTTTGCATCTATTGCAGCCTTCAATACGGTGTGTGGACATGCGTCAATACAGGCCATGCAACCCGTACATTCTTTCGATGATGCCAATTTCATAAATGTAACTTGTTACGTGCAAAAGAGAATCTTGTTACGTTCGGCTGAAGAAGTTCCCAATAGCCAGATTACAACTATGCAAATAAGGAATGACACGGACATGCGAACGATGAACAAGGACAATCCTCCTTTCGGTAAGAGATTCATGATATAATACTCTACAGGCAGAATAACCACCACAGAAGGGGAGCACCGTTTTCAGCAAACTGCCAAGATAAGTTTTTTAGGAAGAAATATCTGCCTGCCGGCGATGACAAGCCGTGCATAAAATGCGATAACAGCCACTATACACATCACGACAGATGCTATATACGGATTTTTATAAATCTGCAAAGATAAGATAGCCAATGGCATTGTCAGCATATTTATGGTGGCAACGACCAATTGGTATTTCTTTATATTGTTGGTTGCCATCACTCCGATTAACAGAGTGCCTGAAAGCGTTCCTATAAGTGCGTAGGTCAGTTCCAAACGGCATAGCCATGGGGTATATTCCGGCACATTGACTAACCAAAGTTGGAGAATGTCTTGCATATTGTACATGAACGGAACAGCAAGTGCCAATAACAGAAAGAACGAGAGCCTGGAACCGATGATAATATATTGGTGCATCTGCGAATATTCTTTGGCTGCATACGTCTTTACGATTTGGGGATTAAGCGATTGCTGGAAATTTCCCGTAAACGAGGCTAATGCTCCATTTACCTGTGTCGCAATACCCCTTGCAGCATTGATTACCACGCCAAAATAGAAATTTAGTACTAAGTTCATTCCTTGGGATATAATGACAGAAGAGAGCGCACCGAAAAGATTCCATCCGGAATAAACAAAGATTTCACGTATTTTGTTGCGTTTCCAATTCTTGCGAAGGCGGCATTCCGGGAAATGCTTATAACTATAAAACCTATAACATAATTGTGTGATAAAGACTACAGCAAACATCAGTCCAGCATAAAGAATAAGTTTGTCTGTAATGGCCAATGGTAACAAGAATGCTATTGTTAATTGTAATAGCCCTTCCGCAATACTGATTAATGCAAAGGCATCCATCTTTTCATTGCTAATAAGCGCAGCGTTGTATGGGACTGTGAGAGTCTTGCACAACAGGCAGCCTAATGAGAATTGAAATACGATATGTGCTGCGGTTATGCGTGACGGATTTACATTCAAATAGGTATTGATATAGAATATGCCGAAACTTTCAGCAATAACAAAAATAGCAAGAGCAATGATCGCATGGGTAATACAAAGCGAATTAAATACGGAATTTTCTTCTTCGGCATCCTCCTTGCCTTTTGCAAAAGAGAGGAAACGTTGGGAGGCTGCTGCCATGGAAGTATTGAGGAATCCTAGAAATACAACGACAGAGCCAACCACCGAATAAAGGCCAAAATCTTCCGCTCTAATGCATTAAGTATAATCCTAGAAGTATATAAGTTGACCAATATCAGAATGCCCATTCTGATATACAGCATCAACGTGTTTTTGATGATACGTTTATTGTTTGAAGATTGGTTCTGCATCGATGTTTTTACAAAGGATTATTGAAAGTCACTGCTTTTTCAGAACTTTTTCCCAAAGATAATAGAACAGAACGTGTTCAGCAGAATCTTGAAGTCGAACAGCCATGAACGGTGTCCTAAATAGTAAAGGTCGTACTCAGACGACGTAACATCTTTTCCATCGTGTCCGTATAGCCGTTATACAGTGTGGCGTACGAAGTTACACCCGGACGAATTTGGTAAAGATAAGTGTATCGCGCATCATGTTCAAGTATTTGGTCGATATAAAACTTACGCTCCGGACGTGGACCGATGAATGCCATATCGCCACGCAGAACATTGTAGAGTTGGGGTAATTCATCCAAATGGTGCGCCCGGATGAAACGACCTATCTTTGTCAAACGAGGATCGTTGTCACCCCCGGTATGACTAAGCTGCGGTCCGAACTTCTCGGCATCCAGACGCATGGAGCGGAATTTGTATATGTAGAACGGGCGCCCGAATCTGCCGATACGTTCTTGCTTGAAGATGACACTTCCTCCATCTTCCCTGCGAATGGCAATGTAGCAAAACAAGAATAGCGGAGAAAAACAACCAATGCAATCAACGACAATATGAAATCTCCGACGCGCTTTACATTGCGCGCAAATGCGGACATTCCGTCAGGAATGAAACTGTCTTTGGGTACGTATTTACTTACATGTGTAGTTACTATTATTTCATCATCGTTGCTAATACCACCTTTCAGTTTGTTTACCCATTTTGTATATACGTCTGTATTTATGGCATCAGGCATCCGCAGACTTATATAAGTGTCCGTCTGTGAAGCAACTTCGATGGCATTCTGCAACAACGGTATGACCGATTCATTGGAAGTAATTGTACACGGCATTTGAAGACTTTTGGAATATCCCCGTATACTGTTATAACCATTGCTCTTGCCAAATAACCGTAAGCCATACGCCGAATAACCATATGCATACCACATACCTGTCATCTCTCCACGGTACAAGTGAATTTGGTATCCATTATTACTATACTCATTGGTTAGAATGCTATTGGTTTCCATAAATATAAAAAAACTCTATTATTTCTTGTGTGACGAGTACCATTGCTGTTCTATTGGTATTCTTATTTTGAGGAATGTACTCACAAAAACGCCTCAATTTATCCGACAAATTTTCCTGTATTTTTTTGTAATTGCTTCTTTCCAAATTGAATGGCAATGGGTATCGCTACCAGCCAAGTCATAGAAACTGTTTCTCAGCAACCATTCGGCTTTCTTCCTTATCCCAATACCGTATGCGCCGACTAACGAAAAAGGTTGAGTTGAAGTCTTACATTCAATCCTTTCAATTGCCTGTAATCGTTTTCATCCATATATACATACCGTTCGGGATGTGCCAGTACGAATATAGCCTTTTTGTCTTGATGCGGAGCAGAATGTTGTTCAATCCCATCGGAGGATTGAAATAAGAAGTTTCCACTAATAAATGTTTTCCGTCCTTGCCCAAAGGCAGTACATCGTTCTTCGCCAGACGTTCTTCAAACAGATTGTCAAGCATATTCTCGGTGGCAAGATAAAGCATAATGCTTCCCCGATAGGTAGCCTTTAATTCCATGAATCTTTCTTTCAACTCTTTTGTCGTGTTCGGCATATCCTCCATGACGTGTGGTGTTAGCCAAACCTCTTTGATTCCCAACTGCTCATAAAGGAGAGGAGTTGCAGGGATTCGTCTATCGTCTGCACACCGTCATCCACATCGGGAAGCAGGTGACAGTGCCAATCAGTAAAGCCTTGAAAGATTCCCACTATCCTTCAGACTGATGCGCTTATTAAAAGACCACACACGAAGACAAAGAAGAATTAAGAATGAATGATGAAGAATGGATTTTCAGTATTCTTCCTTGGTATATCCGGCATAACCGTAATGGTAACCATACTTGTAACCATACTTATATCCGTAACGTCCGTTACCGCCGTCCGTACCGTTTAGGACAACCGACATATTACTGTATTTCTTGTCTGTATAGAACCTTTCTATCTCCGGCAACATGCCCCGGTCGAGCAATCCTGCGGATAATAAACAGAGTGATGTCCGCCAGTTTATTGATGATGGCGGCATCGGACGATTTCCACTGGAGGGCAATCGATGAAGATGTAGTCATATTCCTTGCGTAAGTCGTTTATCAGTTGCTCCAACCGTTCTACGAACAGCAGTTCGGTAGGGTTGGGTGGTATCATACCTACGGGGATGATGTCCAGCTTGGCATCGTCCGCAGGTTTGCGGACGATTTCCCGCCAGGTCTTCGTCTCTCCGATAAGGTAATTGGAATGCCTTCTTTCGGTCTGCCCACATACTCGCTGAGCGAACCTTTACGCAAATCAAGGTCGATGGCAATCACTCGCTTGCCCTTGATAGTGAGGCTGGTGGCGAGGTTGAACGTGATAAAGGTCTTGCCACTGCCCGGATTGGCCGAGGTGAGGCATGATGACATTCGACTCCGTTCCTTGCCCACGACAAACTCCAGATTGGTGCGTACCACACAGAAACGCCTCGTTGATGACATTGCGGCTCTTTTCTTTAACCACGATTGCGCACTTATTCCCTTTTGTCTTTGTTTTGCAATCGTACCATTTGTTCTTCTTGCGGAAGGCAAGAGGTATCTCGCCCACGAAGGGAACGGTCATATTTTCCAGATCCTTACGGCCACGGACAACGGTGTTCATGTTCTCACGAATGAAGATGATGACCACGGGAATGAGCAGTCCCAAAGCGAAAGCCACCAATAGGATATTTTTCTTTACCGGTGCAGTGGGTACCATGCTGCCACCCGGCATGGTGATGATGCGGGTATTGTAGGCTGTGAACGCCTGTGAGAGCTCGTTCTCCTCACGTTTTTGTAACAGGTATAGGTAAAGTGACTCCTTCACCTTCTGCTGCCGTTCTACCGAGAGCAGGTACTTAGCCTGCTGCGGATTGGACGCAATCTGCGAGGTAGCCTGCCCGCTGTAGCCCCGCTGGCTCTTTATCTGGGCATTTAGGGTAACCAGCTGGTTGTCAATGGAGGTGAGCAACGCGCTCCGCATGGCGGAGAGGGAAGCGTCCATCTCCACCACCAACGGGTTCTTCTCGCTACTGTGCGACACGAGGCTGTTGCGCTCCAACAGTTTGCTGTTGTACTCGCTAATCTGTGTGGCGATGCCCGGATTGTCTATGCCGGAATTGGCGGGAAGCAACTGGGAACTGTTACTCTTGTTCGTCAAGTAGTTGCGTATATAGCGTGCCATGTAGACCTGGTTGTCCAGTTCCTTGATGGCGGCATTGGCCTCGCTGGCCTGCGCCATGTACATACTGGCGGCGGCCTGTACATCGGGCAGCAGATGCTCGCTCTTGTAGGAGGAGATGTCATCGTCCACGTTACCCAATTCGCCCTCGATCACACCGGGCGGCCGTCAATGAACTTCGAGGTACTAATGGCTATCTGGTTCTTGTCCCTCACCCAGTTCTCGTTATAGACAGCTATCAGGGTGTTCAGCACGTCTTCCGCCCGCTGGGTGGAAACATCCTTGAATGACAAGGTAATGATGTTGGATTTCTCGTCGGTCTGCGACACGACCAAGTCAGCACTGTAAGCGGAGGCGGCTTCTCCGAATGGCAGGCGTGACACATATAACAAGGTCTCCGTATCGTCCGTATAATAAGGGGGTCGAAATGACGACGATTTTCCCGATACCACTTGGTATGGTATCGCCCAGATTCCCTTTCAATTCCATTTCACCGACGTTCTCGTCGTTCCGCTCGATGTCGAATAAAGTGACCTTGCCACCCTTCGACAGTTGCAAGGTGAACGTGGCGGATTCGTCCTCGGGCAGGTCGCTGATGCTGATGCTGATGGGAAGTTGCCGTCCGTAAACTGTCTGGCGGTGGAAACGTCCGGGTACTTTATAATCCATGTCCAAATGCAGGCGTGAGACCACTTCCCGCATCAAGTCGGGTGACTGCAACGTACCCATCTCGTTATTCACATTGGTATTGCTTGTGAACAGGCCAAAATCGGAGAATGTCTCCATGTCTGTGGAGGCAGACTTCCCTTTGGAATCATCCTTGATGAGGATGGAGGCGGAACGGGTGTATACCGGCGGTGTAGTGAGCAGGTACCAGACAGCAATGCCGAGACAGACGGCCAATGAGACCACAAACCAATGCCATTTTCCGAGGCAGAGGTAAAATAAATCCTGTATTCGGATGAAGTCCTGCGGACTTTGTGCGGATGTATTTCTTTGTTGGGTTACCATTTCTTGAATGAGGAACTAACAATAATGATGATTTTATTATTTGAATATCAATACGCTGATGGTAGTCAGCAGGGATGCCAAGGAAATCCAGAATGAGGTGCTGCGTACATTGTTGCCGTTAACCGTGGACTGGCGTGCCTTGGTGTCGTTAGGTTCGACATACACCACGTCATTCTGTTGCAGGTAATAGACCGGCGAGGAATAGAGGTGATCGGCGGAACAAAGGTTAATACCATAGACACGCTGCTTGCCGTTCTCGTTACGCAACACCAGGACTTTCTCGCGTTTGCCATATATGGTCAGGTCACCGGCCTGGCTCAAGGCGTCGAGGATGGTGAGGTGATCCTTGTCGATATTGTAACGTCCGGGACGGTTCACCTCACCCATGACATTCACGCTCAGGTTCATGAACTCAACCGTGACTACGGGATCCTTGATGAGGTCGTGCGATTGTAACTCCTTTTTTATATAGACTGCGACTTCCTCACGGGTCATGTCTTGCACGTGGAGTTTCCCCAGTACGGGGAAGTCGATATCACCCTTGGAGTCCACCGTATAACCGGACAGTCCCCGGTTTGTTCCCAATGAACTTTCCTGTCCCACTTGCTGGCTGATGATCGGAAGATTGAACAGGTTGGTCAGGCGCAAATCCTGGCTGTTGACTAAAATAGACAATTTGTCTTTCGGTTGAATCTTGATTTCCATCGGTACGGCAAGCGTCAACTCGCTCTCACCGGGACGCAGATCCTGGAAGTAAGATATTTCCTTGGATGTGGAGCATGCGACTAAGGCTAAGACCGATGCCGCCACAATAATGATTTTGTAAAACTTCATTGTATTTGATAAAAAACTATAGTTTCTTGTTGATTCGATTTATTTTCCGGGTCAACGTATATTCACAGCTATCCAGCATGTTGCCGTAGCTCAGAACTGGCACATACCAGGCAGCAACGCAACGGAGAAGAACACGACCGACTTGAAGGCGATACCGCCCAGACGGGGAACGACTCCCTGGTGGATCTTGCGCTCGTCGGGCATGTCGAATAGGTTCCTGCGGAAGGAAATCAAAAGGATCTGGGGAATAAGCACCCCTGCGAAAAGTGCGCACACGATAAATACCAAAATTGAATTGACCGTCCAGAATAAAGAAGGAGCGGAAAAATTGGAAATGAAAGCCACAGGCAGTTCTGTCAGATAAGTTGTATATACTCGGGATCAACCTCCACTCCTACGGCAAGAAATCCTTCCAGTTCGACGAGCAGGCGTTTGACCTTGGAGCCCCGTGTCGTGAGCAGCCTTCCCTCGTATCCGCTGAGCGGTCCGCCCTCAATGCGGATCTTACGCCCGTACATGGTTGGGGTAATTTCTTCCGGCAGGTAATACCTGGGGGATTCAGTGGCATCCACGGCACGGATGAAACGTTCCATGTCCGCGTCGACAACGACCATCGGCTCCCGCCAAGTGTTGCGTAACCAACGGAACTGAAGGGTCGGGGTCTTTTTCACAACAGCGTCAAGGTTCTTCCGTGTCTCATGCACGAAGAGCAAGTCCTGTATGAAGGGCACTTCCTCACGGATACGCATTCCCTTGCGGGTGACCAAGTGCCATTTCATAGGAACGAAGACCTCCATCTTCTTCCCATCAAGCAGTTTATAGGCGGGTAGTTTGCGTTCGTCCTTTTCAGGTCGCGCATCACGAACCACCGTACCTCTTCCTCATTCTCTTGGGGATGCCATTATTTCGCTTCAGGACAATATTATCAATCCTGCACGATTGTAAATTTCTCTACCAATCAAGCAGTTACAAATATGCTTCGTAAAAGTTCGGGATTTCATCCCGTTCTTGCTCCATTGTTTCGTTCTCATCAGAAACTGGCGTTTGTCCGTCCTTACATCGGGCAGACTTTCAGGCGAGTTTGCGCCTGTTTTTGTTGCACTTCTCTCCGTAAGAGATGAATAACATGACATCTATGAACAAAACAGTCTGATAATAAAGACTTTGATTTCTCATCAAATCCTATCTGCTCAACAAATCGTTTTGCAACTTCAGGAATCATACCATTCCGTATTATCTTTTTTGCTCATTTTTGTAGTCGTTTTCAATATTTTATGTAATTTTGCACCGTATTATTCATCTCTTACGGAGAGACCATAATTCTTGCTCAACATTATCATCGTCCTTGAACATTCCCGCATCCATGGCTATTCCCTGAACAAGTATTTCTTGTTTAGAAAGTTCCTTTTGCACTTCTCTTTTCAAGAGATGGGTTACCTTGTAATTATTAATCTAATTATTTAAATATCAAGTGATTTTTATACTGTTCTTCTTTATACAATCTGCTTTTTGCTCAACAAATGCCTTTTTTCGCTCAACCGTTTTTTTGGGCATGAAACATATTTTTATCATTTATGGGGTGTTTTTTCTATATTTTATGTAATTTTGCATCAAGAAATTCATCTCTTGAAAAGAGAGCGTCCATTCGCTCAACATGCTACTCCCTACATAAAGACTTTAGAATCAGACTGTTCGCTTTATCTATAGTGGCAGTATCCAATGAGGCCAGATAAATCCGTGTAGTGCTTTCTGAATCATGTCCCATAGCTTCGCTGATTACGGAAATCGGAATATTCTTACTCCGGGCCGCACTGGCCCAGGAATGACGGGCGACGTAATGGGTCAGGGGGACGGACAAGCCCAGTTCTTTTCCGATAGCTTTCAAATATCTGTTGATACGATGGGATGCGTTGATATATTGCTTTCTCTCGTCCATGCCCGGTCTGGCGATAATGGGAAGAAGGTACGGGGAGCCGGGAATATTGTAACGGTCCACGATCTCCTGCATGCACGGCTCCCATTTTACAAAAAGTTGTTGACCGGTTTTCTTCCGCCGGTACGTGAGGATACCGTTAGCAAGATCCTTCTTCCTTAAGAATGCCATATCGACCATGGACATCCCCTTGTATAAAAACTGAAAAGCAGCATG
>VOFB01000465.1_pt1 | contig 24001 bp, 44 predicted proteins | sample 5384141 | NCBI WGS metagenome assembly VOFB01 (sample SAMN12384721, study PRJNA508395) | human gut metagenome | isolation source: healthy gut A | host: Homo sapiens | reverse complement strand
TCTTAGGATTAATTCTAACAGTTCCAACAATACCACTGGAAGAGAGTGGGGCATAGGCGCTTATTTCTACAATCATAGGATTATTATCCTGAAGTTTTATGCCCATCCGTAGATACTCTATTGCCTTATCATACAGTTTATTACATATAAACATACATGAGCCTTTTTAGCTTTTTCCGGTACTTCTATAAAGCATCATATAGTGTATGGTTTCAGTTTTACGTACTTCACCATTTCTCTTCCTAGATATGTATGTTACATCAACACCATCATTATAAAAAAGTTTACGCAATTCCTCATTGGTTTGTGCATTGTATTTATTACGATTCTTTCTGGCAATACACAGTAGGTCAGATATTTTTTACACTTATTTGTAGCTTTTTCCAGTAAATGTGAATCATTTCTCATCTTAGCACGTATATAATCATATCTTGCGGATTTTGCAACTTTATATAAATGAGCAACCTCCTGTTCATATGACCGTGTACCATAGTTGAATTCTAAACAGATAATATCTCTTGTAGATTCTTTTATTCCATGATTTTAAACCGTTTTCTTCTAAATAGTCTTTAAATAAACTATTAACGAACATAGCATCTTTATATTCGTAATGGTCACGCACTCCTATGTTATATTCAAACAATGTACTCTGCTTCAATATTTTTAATTTTTAATCCATATTCACTAATTTTACATCACCTCAGTTCAATGTAAGGATGTCAAATAATTATACAAATCTTCAGGAGTTTCTAATTTAATATCCGTCCCATCTTTTTGCTTGACACATCCTTGGGTCCACTTTTCGCCAAAATTAAGCTCGTAACAAAAAATATTCAATCCAATTATCACGGTCGGCTTCAGAAAAGATAATGTGTAATAAGCGCAAGACAGTAGCTACACAGTCTGGTTGAAAAATATATCCATCTGCATTGTGTTTTCGGAAGTATGAGTTAAGTCCCTCATGGTATTTAGTTACATTTTTACATCATTTATCGCATCAACAAAATCTTCTTTTTACTTATATATTTTTCCATTTTTATCTCCTTATTCTATTCTTTTATTTGAAAACCATATATCAGTTTGTATAACAGGCCTTACTATACAATTTACTTAGCATTATTGGTCACATCTTGATCAATTATATCGCTGCCACAATCGAAGCATTTGCAAGTATATTCATATCGCTCTATATAGTAGTCAAAGAATCCAGACAAACTTGCTTGCTCTACAATCCTGCAAATATCCTGTTTAATGGTTTCGTGTGAGCTTTTTATGTACTGTGAATCAATTTCCTGTCCGTCAATTTTGAACGTGTTGTCAATGTCTTTTCTTTTTAAGCCACATTGACAGTAAATATTTGTCTTTTGCTTTGCTATAGCGATACCGACACTCCACTGAATAGCCCTCATACCCACATTCTTCTGGTAACACAACATTAATCACATAACCCTCATTTTTGTATCTAAGCATAATCTTCGTCCTTTCCGCTCATAGAATACCGTTTCTAGTTCTGTGGCATTGCTAATTTAAATAAATCACGATCTAAAATAGTTTCAATGATAACTTGTTAGGCTAAACATATTTCACTCATGGTTTATTTTAAATTTAAATAGAATCAAAGTTCTTCTTTGCAGCCCGTCCTTCTTGTAACTTCTTTTTATGTTCTTCAGTCATAGGAGTACCTTTGACGTTTAGGGCGTTCAGCTTTCCCGATAGTGATCGATGAAGCTTGTGGAGCCTCGTAAAACTTTTTGTACAAACTGATCCATCGCGATAATATTCTATTCCTACGCATTTCCATCCTTGTTTCTCAAATTTTCTCATATAAGTAGGAGAGGAGCAACTTGCTTTCCATTTTCTATCTTTGTCATCCATTACGAGGATAACTTCTCTTTCTTCTGGCGTAAGTTTGTAATTTTGGCCTACGTAATTTGTGGCTTTTATGAGATCTTCACCTTCCATGCGTACTTGTCCTTTCTTTCGTATAATTCTGTTGTTGTTTAGTAATCTGTTGATTCTTTTTACATTGCTCATCGAATCGCTTGTCTCTAATAATTCTGTTAGCAATATATGATGGTGATTGGAAATAGCCTATTTCAAAATCTGATAAATATATTTCACCTCCATAGGTTCTACTTAATTCTTCTTTAGAAAAGTATGGTGTATAGTTACTTGTTTTATTTGATACAATTTCTGTCATATGTAATATTTTTGTCTCCTTTTTAATTTGATATATTTTATTGTTCATTTTGTAAGTATGGGGAGGATATTGATATATTCTCTGTTTTACTATTTATGTCTATCCAATTTTTTAATAAGGTTCTCATTCTGATACTTGGAATATAGATCCAAATCTCTTTTCCGTCACGAATAGCAGATCTCCATATAAACTGAAGCATTTCTGAAAGAGCAAAACCATCTTCATCAACATCTACATTTTCTATATTAACTGGATAAAAAATGTTAGATAAAAAGCCAAATTATGTTTGTGTTGTATATAAATATCGGAATCCAATTCGTTTGGAGCCACGTATCCTTTGGTATAACCTTTTCCTTTTATAAGAGATTTAAACTCAGGAAAAGTTGTCCATAAATTATTTACAGTGTGTGCATCTGTAACTATATTACGGAAAAAGTTTGTTATATTATTTTTCAACAATTTTATTTGGATATCATTTTGATGTTTTTTGTACCACTCCCGTGACAATGAGTATTTAGTTTTTCCAATTCTATTAAGCTTCTCATTTTCTATAATGTGTATTAAAGCAGCGTAATTGTAATCGGGTAAAAATTAAGTACATGTTTAGTATAGTTCTCTACAAGTAGATTGTTTTTCAAAACGCGCTGAGGAGGTGCGATTTTATATTCTATCCATTTATCTTCTAAATACATATTGGTGATTTTACCATTGTCATATACATCGCTAATATTAGTGCTCATCTCGTTATAGTAAAGATTAATATAATAGATTTCACGCCAGACCATATCAGCTTCAGTTTGACATTCAATATATTCTATTTTTACAACATCTTCATTGAGATGATAATGTTGAATAAAAACGCTGTTGTAAATTTTGGGTTCTGCCAACGTATATAATTACATTATTTTCATTCAGAAATCTGTAAACAAAATATCTATTTTTTATTTTTAACTCCCCTTTTAAGCTATCGAAGCTACTAACACCATAGACTTCAAGCATCTTTCGCAAGGCCCACTCAATTTCTTGTTGATATCCATCTTTTGTTAAGAACATATATATTTGGAATATTTTTGGTGGTTTTGTGGATCTGTTTGAACGCTGCCTACTTTTTTTTTATGAGCAATGCCTCTTTACCATTCGATGCAGTAGTAAGGTAGTTGATGCATTGTGTAATGGTATCTTTTGACATAGAAAGCTCTTTTGCCATACTATCTATACTTCTCCAAAAGGCTTGGGGTTATCACAAGAACATTCATCATTACCAGAATCAACCTGACTACGGCATCCGATATATGAGTTGATATAAAGGAATGCCATTAATATATTCTCTTTATTTAATGAACTGTCAGCCATCATTATTGTATTGAATTGGAATGTTGTCAGTTTTGTGAACCTGTAAGGACTATCAAAATTTTCACTGATGATTCTGATCTCAATGCCGGTATCGTATGTTAAGGAATCTAAGTCCTGGGTTAGTTCAATCATTTGGCTATTTATCATATATTCCAGTACGTCAAGAATTTCATAAACAGCTTTAGGTTTATTCTTTGTTGTTTTGTAGCCGTAAAAATTTAAAATTTTTTCTGATAGTCACCCAACTATAGTCTTCATAAGAACGGTATTTGTCAATCAGAATATACGTAATATAAAATTTTCTGCTTATCCCAAACTGTTTCTTGATATTACACTGGATATACTGATTTGGAAATCTTGTAAAATATTCTTTTTTTTCTTTCATGTATACTCCTTTACATTTTACGAGCGTTCAGCAAACAAGGAAAAAAGTATAGTCAAAATATTCAAAGTGAGAATTTTGACAAGGGTGGAACCTTGTTTACTGAACTGAAATAAGATATACCCATTTAATAAGACAGACATATCGTACTTTATTCACTACGTTCATAAAGTACTCTTTGGCTACGCCATTAATTAACATTAATCTCTCCTATATTGTTCATCCAAATATGTATTCGCTCTTTGCCTTAATATATCTTCACAAACTGTATATCCTATACAGAATAGATCGTTCTTTTTCGGGTATGGTGTTGAAAATATTTCCACCAATCTACAAGGTTTTTATCGTTTAGATTAACTAAGTCCGAATACAATAATGAATATTTTTCATCATAGGCCTTGTGATTATATGTAAAAGTTCCTGATGTCATTGATTTATCCTCCTGATTTTTACTAATCATCAAATATAGTTCTTTGTCTTAGTTGTTGGTTAACTTGCGGTAGTAAATTATATTTCTCCAAAAGTGAGTCAACTATTTGTGAAAATAACTTTCTGAGTGTTTTGTTATGCTCAATAACATCCATGGTGAAGCAGCTATCCAAATCATTGTAAAAACAATAATCTTCTTGTAAAATATTCTTTTTTTTTTTCATGTATACTCCTTTACATTTTACGAGCGTTCAGCAAACAAGGAAAAAAGTATAGTCAAAATATTCAAAGTGAGAATTTTGACAAGGGTGGAACCTTGTTTACTGAACTGAAATAAGATATACCCATTTAATAAGACAGACATATCGTACTTTATTCACTACGTTCATAAAGTACTCTTTGGCTACGCCATTAATTAACATTAATCTCTCCTATATTGTTCATCCAAATATGTATTCGCTCTTTGCCTTAATATATCTTCACAAACTGTATATCCTATACAGAATAGATCGTTCTTTTTTCGGGTATGGTGTTGAAAATATTTCCACCAATCTACAAGGTTTTTATCGTTTAGATTAACTAAGTCCGAATACAATAATGAATATTTTTCATCATAGGACTTGTGATTATATGTAAAAGTTCCTGATGTCATTGATTTATCCTCCTGATTTTTACTAATCATCAAATATAGTTCTTTGTCTTAGTTGTTGGTTAACTTGCGGTAGTAAATTATATTTCTCCAAAAGTGAGTCAACTATTTGTGAAAATAACTTTCTGAGTGTTTTGTTATGCTCAATAACATCCATGGTGAAGCAGCTATCCAAATCATTGTAAAAACAATAATCTTCTTGTAAAATATTCTTTTTTTTTCTTTCATGTATACTCCTTTACATTTTACGAGCGTTCAGCAAACAAGGAAAAAGTATAGTCAAAATATTCAAAGTGAGAATTTTGACAAGGGTGGAACCTTGTTTACTGAACTGAAATAAGATATACTCCATTTAATAAGACAGACATATCGTACTTTATTCACTACGTTCATAAAGTACTCTTTGGCTACGCCATTAATTAACATTAATCTCTCCTATATTGTTCATCCAAATATGTATTCGCTCTTTGCCTTAATATATCTTCACAAACTGTATATCCTATACAGAATAGATCGTTCTTTTTCGGGTATGGTGTTGAAAATATTTCCACCAATCTACAAGGTTTTTATCGTTTAGATTAACTAAGTCCGAATACAATAATGAATATTTTTTTTCATCATAGGCCTTGTGATTATATGTAAAAGTTCCTGATGTCATTGATTTATCCTCCTGATTTTTACTAATCATCAAATATAGTTCTTTGTCTTAGTTGTTGGTTAACTTGCGGTAGTAAATTATATTTCTCCAAAAGTGAGTCAACTATTTGTGAAAATAACTTTCTGAGTGTTTTGTTATGCTCAATAACATCCATGGTGAAGCAGCTATCCAAATCATTGTAAAAACAATAATCTTCTTGCTCTTGGTTTAGATCTATATCCGGATACGTATTTAGCATTTCTATGAAAAGATTATGGTATAGATCTTTCCGGCTAATATTGAAATAATCCATTAGGAGCTGATATTTAGGAAACATTTTACTTGTCCAAGATGAAAATCTTTTTTAGGTTTTTGCATAGATTGATGTTGCTTTTTGAGTGTGATAATATCTTGCTGCATGGTGGTTATAGTTTGAGTGAGTGAGGTCATGGCATCTAGTAGGGGTTGAAGAATGATATTTTCAGAGGATCTATGATCTATAAATACTGAAGCTAGTACATCAGCACATTTGTCTTGATATAATTCCAATTTCTTTACTAATTCTGGTTGATCATGTTTCATTTTTGGAGTTAATGTTAATTTTGTTAAACCAATGGGCAGCTTTCTATTTGATATACAATAGGTATCTTGTAACCCTGTTTTAGTAGGTATGACAAAATTTTGCACCCCTTTTTGATATAACAATATCTTTGATCCACTTGTCTCGATTGTTTCGTACCTGGCGTACTGTAAATCCAATATTTCGTAAAATATGATTTATAGCTGCATAGATTTCTCCCGTAGAATTATCTTGAATGGCAATTAAAGAGTCTCCATAAAAATCAAAATCTGTTACTTGAATTGCTGTATTTATATTGCTCATATAATATTTACTCCTTCAAATTTGCAATATTATTCTTGTGGAATAGTAGAAGAGTGATTGGTTGGTCTAATAATTTATTCTCTATTTGGTAATAAGAATTTGTGTTTTAACAGGCTTAGATTAACTAGTAGAATTATATTAGAGATTTATAAGAACAAAAAAAGACAGATGATTTCTCATCTGCCTTAAGTATGTATTGTATGTATGTGTAATTATTACGGAACTAACCAGTTACTTTCTGATCTTGCAATTAACCTTGCGTTATTATAGGCCATGTCCATTGTAAGACATGTGTGTCCTTGATAGAAATTACCTTTATCATTTTTTGGTAACTACTAGTGCAAGATCAGGAGTCTTACCATCTTTTAGGCATAATGGCAGTAACAATTGAATCTTTCCATTGAAATACTGAGGTACAGCTATTTTATAATTTGCAGAAACCTTTTTCTTCATGGTATCAATCTCTCCTCGTAGAAGAGAGGGTATATTTTGAGAGTTTCCTAGAATAGAATCTATGCGCTTTCTGTTGTCTGTGTCCTGTATAAGTCCTCCATATTTCCCTCCCATAAGTCATTTTATATAAAAATGATTGTTATCATTATATCGGTTATGGGGGGTGTATTGAAAATCATTACCTGTTACTTTTATTAATTCTCCGTTTGGATAAGTAACTTCATTGACTTCGATAATTTTGAATTTTGAGTTCGAATATTGGAATGGTAAAATAAGAGATTTTAATGAATTGTTTGTATTGTTTTGGGGTTGTAATAGATATAAAATTTTATAGCAAAAATGTGGGTAGATACGTGAGTTCGAAAGAAGGCTTATTATATGGTGGCTAATGATTGATTTATAGGTTGGGATTGATTAAAATAAATAGTCTGAAAATTTAGTTTTGATTATAAATGTGGGATTTTATCGAAGGCGGTATCGAAGTGACTCGGGACTGAATTGGTGAATTGTATGCGAAATTTTAAGATGACGTGTGAGTTGAACACATTCCCCTAATTATGAAAAAATGAATGATCAATTGAAAATGTAAACCTACCCCCATTACATTATGAGGGTAAAAAAGCCCATAAAATAAGGGATATTTGCACTTACTGCATAACTGCAAATGGAGATATAGAGATATACATATACATATAGATTAATAGTGTAGTATTAATCTATTGGTATAATATATGTTTAAATATATAATACCTTGTATAACATAGTAGTTCGGCTGCATGATATCATTTTGATATCACTTTGATTTCGAAATCTCACAATATCTCATCAAATTTCGCCAGATCTCACTTATACTCACTTAATCTCATTATATCTCTCATTTACTCTCTTTATACTCACTTATGCTCTGTTAACTCATAAAATCATACCACTTACACCACCACACCCACCTACAACGCATTTAAACGCCTATATCCGCGCTTAAACACCATTAACCCACATCCCATCCATAGATCTACACAACCGCTTAAAACGCACTACACCCTCACATGTCACCTATAAAAGTATGCCTACCTACATACCTACACTATATCTATATACAGATCACATCCAATCGCATTGCAAAGAGACAACAATGTATCCAGTGTTATATTAGTCTGTCTACCGTTAAGTAAATTGCTCTCACAGTTGCCCTACTCCATCCAGTAATATTACAAATATCCTTTTGTCTTATGTCTTTATCAATCATAATATGTTGTATTTGCAACATGATATCTTATATATTATCCTTATATTGTACTCTTGCCATTTTATTTATCTCCCCTCTGGTAGTACTATACTATATCATATCATGTCTATACGATTAATAGTTATCGTACATTGCATATTAATAGCATTACATAGGGCTTTTAAATCTGTAATAGTTAGCTCTTTTTTTTGTAGACATTTTGTAATTGTTGTGGACTAATACCCATTTTGCAGGCCACATGAGCGTTGGTTATACCATTGTCATCTAAATATTGCCTATAATCTTTTAAAAAATTGATCCAAAGCTATTATATTTTAACATCTATATATCCTCCAAAGAGTAGTATTATAGTATAACACATTTTGTTTATGATTATAATTATACATATTTACTAAAATAAAGCAATCTAATAAAGTATTTATTTATAGATATATCACAAAACAATATAATTATAAATAAAGTTATTTACAAATGCAAAGATATATGATATCATATACTCAAGTTAATAAAGACAGAGTTACACATGTCTTAATTAATGATCAAATAACCAATTGTACCCTGATAATTTAATAGACTTTACACTAATACTTGCGTCTTACATACTTTTTGCGTATAATATCTATAAGGGGGTATACAATGTCAATATCTGAAAAAACTACTATTATCTATCCTGTCAGGGAGTCAAGATAATAATATAAAATTTAAAGACTTACAAAAAGTTTTAGACACCTATGGTTTTAAATGTCGCATCAAAGGTGATCATTTTATTTACACAAAAGATGGTATTGATGAGATAATCAATATACAACCATCAGGTAATAAAGCAAAACCTTATCAGGTAAAGCAAATACGTAATCTTATTACAAAATATCATTTAGGAGGTATGTAAGATGCATAAATATGAGCGTATTATTTATTGGTCAGACGTTGATAATGCTTTTATTGTTGATGTGCCAGAATTGCCGGGGTGTATGGCAGACGGACAAACGGCGGTAGAAGCATTAGAAAATGTTGAAGTAATTATCACCGAATGGATTGAAACGGCAAAGGCAGAAGGTAGAGATATACCAGACCCAAAAAGGTAGATTACTATACGCATAACCAAATAAATATACTACCCAAAGAGTGTAAAGCCTATTAAGTTATCAGGTAATACACTCTTTTTTTTATTTGTCTGGCATCTGATATAATAACCCTATTATAATAGGTAAGGAGAGTAAGACATGATAAAGATACAGTTAAATGATAATGCAAGCCTTGTACAAGCGGTTAATAATGCGATACAAGAGTCCGGTTACAAAAATCTTACATTGCTGATCAATTGGGTATGACAAGGCAAAACCTTAGTAAAATGTTGGCAAAGGCTAATTTTACAGTCAACGATGCTAATCGTATACTTAATATTATTGGATATGTTGCTGCTATTGAGTTGCAAAAAATAGATTAAAAATAATTGCAAAAAACAGTTGACAAACCTACAAACCTATGATATTATAATCTCAACAACAAAACATAAACAAAAAACATCCTCACAAGCGGTGAGGAGAAAGAGAGGAACATATGAAATATAGAGAAATCGGCCTCATTGCAGGTCGTCACGAAATGCCAGTTGGCAGCTATCTCTTGATAGCGTAGTTGATCCACTGATTTCCAGGGTATCAACCATGCTCTGATGGAGTCCGTAGAAAAAGCGGCAGAAGTCTGCGTTACTAACGCTGACAGAACCCGCTGGATCGAAACAGAAATGGAATATCACGAGTTATACGAAATCGGTGATGTTTCAGAGGCCGGTAAATACGGGCTGACCGTATACGTTACCGGACTAACTCCAGTAACGGTGGAACTTATAAACGTGTGCATGAGCATGCACGTCCCCTCACTCTCATGCACTATAATAGGGAAACGGGGGAATACGTTTCTCAGCACGTATTTTCTTTTGGACTCCCAGAAAACGGGGCTGAATAGTCCTCTCCCTGGCAAGCGGTCAAGCCGTGGCGGTTCAATCCGCACTTGTCATTATGAGCGGTCAACTGCTCACAAAATCTGAGTTTACTCGAAGATAAAATAGCATGAAAGGTAGATTTCTTATGACAAGTAAAGATGTACTATTAGGAATGGTAAAAAAAAGCAAACAAAGACCAATTATGGCATATGATATATGATTTTGAAATGATTGGATTTTATCGAGAGGATAAACGGGTTCAGAGGCAATTCATTATTGATTGTATTAATAACTGCTACACAACTGCATTGGTTGTGTATGATGAATTGCCTGATTCGGATTGTTTATTAATGGAAAAAGCAGTAATAAGAGCAATGAAAATGTGATTTCGAGGTAAAAACGGAAGAAAAATAAAACTAAAAGGAGATAATAAAAAGGAATGTGATGTCAAAATAGGGCTTGCATCAACCCGATGAAAGCGCAACTCTTAATTGTAAAAAAGAAAAAAGTCCAGAGTTATCAGCTCCAGACTTTCCCAGGAAACACAAGTAGATGTGTCTCACTCCTAGACAGTTTGAGATTACCACATTTCTTGTGAAAAGTCAAATCCGACTTTGAATTTTCCAAACGTTTATCAAAAAAGAGAATAAGTAAGTGTACATTGACAACTAAAGAGTGGATATAATAGAGTGTAGCAATATTTAGCAATATTACTTTTCTCGATATGTAGGACATTTACGCACACCAATACAAGGGGATTTGCTTAATTTTTTTACAGTTTTTATCTTCCTTATTATAATATTTGCATCGCCTTCTATCTTTTCCGGTTGGCTTACTTGTACGTTTTTGTGAATGTCCTTCAATATGCCACCCTTCACCCTCTAAAAGTGCATGAGCATGGCTTATATCATTATGTCGGGACATATAATTTCACCGCCTTTTCTTTTTTTATTATAGGCGAAATATGTTATAATGGCAAGGAAAAGGCAGGTGAGAAAATGGCAATTACTTATAATAAATTGTGGCATATGCTTATAGATCGAGGTATGAGTAAAACAGATTTACAACGAGCGATCAAATGCAGTTCAAATACCATTGGAAAAATGACAAGGAATGAAACAATCTCAATGAAAAATTTAATTGAAATTTGCGAATTATTAGACTGTCAGATTTCCGATATTGTAACAATCGAAAAAGATTTAAAAAATAAAAAATGATTAATCGAAAACGATTGACAAACTTCCTGATCTATGATATAATTAAATCAAGTTAAGGGAAGTAAGATTAAAACTAAAAAAGACTGGTTGCACACTCCGCAAAAAGTTTCAACCAGTCTAAGCACAACATAAGTTTTCACTTACCGTTGATACATTCTATTATATCCATTTCTTTAGAAAAGTCAATGAAAATCCCAAAACTAAGAATCAATGAATGCACATTGACAAATACGAAATAGAGTAAATGAGTATCTATGAGGGCTACCAGATCTACCTGTGAGGGCTACCTAAATGGTAATAAGTGCATAAATAGAGAAAATTAAAATAGAGTAGTCAAGCGTCTATCCTGAAAAATATTCTTTCCTGCCTATTTGCAAGCCTTATAAGCGAATAGGGAAACCGATACACAATTAGAGTGTACCGCAAATAAGGGTGAAGGAAACGAGGACTAGAACCCGTGTATAGGTTGCACGGCCTCAGGAAAATAAAGGAACGAGAATAGACAAAAACCGCTATAAGACTACAGACCGACAGACTGTAGAGGGAGCAAAAAAGCGGTATATAAATACATAAGTAGTAGTAGAATCTATAAAAGGAGGACAAAATGGAAGAAAAACTTTTAAAAAACCCTATAAAGGTTTTAACATTGAGAAAAACCTGGGAAGTAAACCCCGATGGTACAATCAGAAAAGAAACAGTCCTCTATACAGCATTTGGTATTGATGACGATGGCCTATTTGATGCAGATGTAACCCTTTCTGGCATCAAAAGAAAATAGATATTTACGTCAGGTAAAAGTTAATTACTTGATTATTGGAATAGAGCAGTGTAGATTATAGATAGATTATTGGAGACTTTGAAAAGTCTCTTTTTTGTACATATTTTATTATTTACCATGCTTACAAATCAGAATCAAACGTGCGGCGCTTATTAAAATCCCTAACCACTGCTCAAACAGGACATATGGGCAAATTAATGAGTTAGCCATATCCCTTGAAAAGTCTCTTTTGCAAGCGTGAATAACTAATAAAGCGGTGCAAAAAAATAGGAGGAAAACAAAATGAAAAAAATTGATCAAAAAACAATGGATACCATTGCATCCTATATGGATGATGATATCCGGGAAACTGTACACTTTGAGCTTGCCCCATGTACACCAGAAGAGTTTTTAATTAGATATTTAAATCTGGAGCCAGATTTCATACAGATTTTGAGTCTGAGTTTTCTATTGACGCGGATGAGCTGACTGCATAAACAATTTATATATTTAGACCTGTCCTAACGGGTTAACGGGGAGAAAGAAGGAAGAGTATGACGAGAACAAACATTAATTTTACAACCGGAGTTACACATACAGGAGTTTTCCACGCCGATGATGTATTTTCGGCAGCATTACTTAAAATTTTAAATCCGGAAATCAAAATAACAAGAGCCTTTAAAGCACCCGAGTCTCCAGGATCTGACACTATCGTATTTGATATTGGTTTTGGTCGGTATGACCATCACCAGAAAGACGGCAAAATCCGTGAAAACGGTATCAAATACGCCGCGTTTGGTCTGTTATGGCGTGATTTTGGACACTTAATTGTGTCCGATGAAAATGTCAAAAGTTTGACGAGTCTTTTGTTCAGGCTATTGATGATGCGGACAATGGCGGGCAAATCAATCCAATGACAACGGCAATTTCAGCTTTTGCACCTAATTGGGACGATACAAATCAGGATATGGATGCAGCTTTTTTCAAAGCAGTTGATTTTGCAAAGGATGTTTTACAGCGTGACTTTGCACGGTTAAATTCCGCAGAACGCGCAAAAAAGAAGTAAGTACCGCGCTTGAAAACTCCGATGGGAACATTGTTATACTTGATCGCTTTATTCCATGGCAGGACGTGTTAATTCCCTCAACCGCAAAGTTTGTAGTATTTCCATCTTTACGCGGTGGATGGTCGGCACAGGCGATCCCGTCAGTACCTGGCGGACGCGATCAGAAAGTTCCTTTCCCGGCAGAATGGGCGGGAGCAGATAAGAAAAAGCTTAATAGTTTTGTAGATGGAATGACATTTTGTCATCCAGGAAGGTTTATGATTGGTGCAGATACAATTGTGGCTGCGATCCAGGCGTGTGGAATCACTATGGAGATGGAGGGAATTAAATGAGTGTAGATGTAAGTACTAAGATTTTTGGAGTAGTTCCCAAAAACGAGAAGTACGAAAAAATGTTGAGAGTGTTTGACGCCTGTAAAGAGGCGGGAATTAAGTGTCCAGAAGAAGTAATGGATTTTTTTTTTCAGTTAGAGGACTTTTGTAATGATTATATTCCACCTCGTGATGGTATGGAAATTAATTTATGTGATAGTGATATGATAAAACGTACAGGCAACGCAATGTATAGAGGTGGTGCTTGTTATGATATTGATATATCTCAGTTACCTGAGATTATCAAAATGATTAGAGTAAAAAGTGTGTTGTGTTTAATTGTGGACAGTTAGAGGCCATCAGATTTCTGGTGGCTTTTATAGTGTTAAAAATCAAATAAAAAGAAAAGATGTGGAATACGGTAGAACATTTAAAACGCTGGAAGAATATGCAATTTGAACTGGAAATATTTTTGCGAAAACAGATAAAAACTAATTGACAAATTAGATTATGCATTATATAATAATAAATGTAAAGGAGGTAAGCGAATGGCAAGACAAACATTTGCTACTCTGATAGAAAAACCTTTACAGGAGTCCTTCAAAGAGGAATGTAAAAAACAAGGATATAAGCAAAATGAAGTCATTGAAATACTTATGGAAGGCTTTATAAATGGGGATATCCAAATTGAAAAGAAGGTCACTTACAAGGTTTCACAGGGTAAAAAATAAAAGAAGAGTTGCTCACCGTCCAAAGTTTACAACTCTTCCCGTTCACCGCCAAACGCTAACGCTTGACTAATTCTATTATATCAATTCTTTAGAAATAGTCAATCAAAATTCCATTACGAATTGAACACTGACAATTAAATAGTTACCACTCTGAACTATACAAGTACTTACCTAGATAATTAACGGGTAGTGCCGCATGGAGTACGGGAAAACCTAGAAGCAAAAGCGAATAAAGCGATAAAGCAGCTAGAGGAATCATAAGAGAAGGGTAACGGTTTTTTAGTGGATTGTGATTTTAAAAAAGAGAAATAGTAGTTATAGCAGATAATCACGGTTTATTATGAAAGGAATTGATAGTATGAACACAGAAGTAAAAGAAATACCTTTTTGCGGAAGGCTCCTTGTTAGGAATCAGAACGAAAGACGGAAAGTTTGGCTCAGGGTAAGAAAGGCATGTCGGGATATTGGATTGACGGATGCACAAGCTAGAGCAGAAGTTTCTAAAATTCAGGAATCATTATTATTGAAGGAGAGTTGTCAAAAGCTGAGTCTTAAATTTGAGACTCAGGTTAGAGAAACACTTGTCCTTGCTGAAAAATTCGTTCCTATGTGGCTTGCACAAATCAATTTAACTCCGTCAATGCAGAAAAAAGAATCCGGGAACAGTACAAAAACTCCTTAAATATCAATTGGAAGCTGCCGATGTTCTCCACAAGGCATTCTATGAGACAGAGGAACAGAAGTCTACATTCAATAGTAGAATGGGCTTAAAGGACGAAATTGCAGACTTAAAGGAACAGTTAAAAATGACGACTATACAGTTGAACAATGTAGAAGAAACATTGGATATTCAGAATGAAAAACTGGATGCTGTAATGGATAATATGACACTTACAACTGTACAGCAAGGAAGATTGCAAAGAGCGGTTAAAACTCGCGTGAATCACCTCCTTGGCGGCGCACATAGTTCAGAGTATAAGGAGTGGTCAAGAACCTATTTTATTAATATTTGGAATGGAATTAAAGAGAGATTCCAATGTGGATCACGTTGGCAGGATTTGAACCCGAAGTATTTTAATCAGGCATATGATTATATTTCGGAGTGGGAATATGTAGAAAATTAAATACACAAATATTACATAGGGCTTTCACTTGTCAAAGGTGAAAGCTCTTTTAAAAAAGAAAAAATAAATGAAAGAGAATAAGTAAGAGAGGTTAAATGGTGATTTATATGTCTACATATTATCAATATCAAGATGTTGGAGTTATGATTGCTCACAAATTAATGAATATGGACGGGTGGAAGGTCTATGGTTATCATGCGGATGAAAGCGACAGTATGATAGATTACTATAGTCCTGCTTACTGGAACAGAGTAGCAGAAAAGAACGGTTATATTTTATGTGTCAACGTTCACGGAGCCAGAGAACCTGAAGAAATTAGAAAATATAACTATGATGGGAAAATGGCAGATGTAAGTGTATCTGAAAAAATTCAGAAGTTACAGCAAATGACCGTTGAACGTGGAGCAAGTGAATCAGAGGCGGAAACTGCTAGAAACATGATAGAGAAATTACAGTCAAAGCATACGAAAAGCACAGATAAATATATAGTTGTTGGTATGATCCCTGGACATCTTGCGAATCCTCCGCGCTGTAATTGGCATATTGAGAAAAATGGCGTTATCATTGCAAAGGGCAACGGCTTATTAAAATATGCGGAAGTTGATGATTATTATAAATATAATCTTTGTTTTGAGGACTTGAACAAATGGAAAGAAGACGAGAAAACATACATTGATGACTTTATCCGTGACAATATGCACAGATGGAATGACTCAGAGGAAAGATCAAAAGAATGCGCATTATCCCACATTGAACAACTGAAAAAAGATGATACTTTGATTCAACAATTTGAAGCGTTCATACACAAAATAGATACTACTTGTGGCGGTTTACTTGGTGAGGGGGATGGCGTTGTATATGAAAAAATCACGGTAACAGAGTACAAAAAGAGAACAAAAGCTATTGAAACTACATATGGAAGCTTAAAAGATGGGCAGTGTTTTATACTGAAATCATCTTTTAATTATGGAAGATATAAAGGTTTAGTATATCGTATTCATGAAGTAGGCGAAGAAGGAAAGAAATATTTTACAGCTTACAAACTCAACGGAAAATTAACAAAAGAATGTCACGGTTTAGCAAGTCAAAACAATACTTGGTATATCGGAACGGCTGACACTATTACAAAGTGGGTTGATAAAGGCGCGATTTCTTGGTGTGACATTCAGGAAGTGAAAACACCTTATGAAGTGGAAAAGTAGTTAAAAAGACTTTAAAAGCGGAAAAGAAACCAGTACAGAAGACCGCAACAGAAGCCACAGAGGAAACAAGCGCAGCAGTTGACAACCTTACTTTTGAAGTATCAGAAGATACGGACACACGCACAAACGAAAAATATATCTTGTCAAGGTTGCGGAAAAATTAAGCCGTGAAGATTATATAAAAGTGAATAAATATATCAAGTCTTTGGGCGGTTACTACTGCACTTTAAGAGGGCATTCTTGTTTAGGGAAAATCCGGCAGGAAAGTTAAATGGAATCGTAATAGGAATAACAAAAGAGTCGGAAGATCAGACAAGCAATACAGAAGAAACAGAACGGGAAAAAGAAACTGTTTCCTATACTATAACAGAAGATCGGCACACAAAGACTGGCGAAACAATATGGATAGTAAAACCAGAGAAACAATTAAGTAAAGTTGATTTTGCGGAAGTGAAACGGAAGTTTGCAATACTACAAGGCTACTATAGTTCTTTTGTTAAAGGGTTTATTTTTAAGCATGATCCAACGGAAAAGTTAGAACTGCATAAACAACTTGAATATTTTTTCTAAAATCTGATATTATAAGATATAAGAAAATTCTAATTCATGATAAGGAAGTGATAAAAATTCTAACAATACAACAGAAAAATAGAAATGGCTTGCACTGTTTCAGGAATTACTAAAACAGAACTTGCTAAACGTTTAGGAATGACGCAACCAGCATTTTCACAACGTTTTAAGACTGGAAAATTTTCTGATGAGGATTTTAAAAAATATTGCTAGTGCAATAGGTGCAAGTTATTTTTCCGGTTTTATTTTCCCGGACGGAACAAAATAGAGTAGTTAAAAAGCATTATGTAAAAACATAGTGCTTTTTATATGCCCTAGAGTATAAGAAAAAAACTTATAAAAATAATGAAATAGTATTGACATATAATGAAAAAGTGCTATAATAAGCTTATAAGGAATAAGGAAAACCTTATAAAACTTAATAAACTGGATGGTTAGCCAGTATAAAAGCCCATATACAGCGAAATAGTCCTACGGTTTGAGAAATCACCGCAACTTGAAAAAAGTAGATATATGAAAGAGCAGAAGCGTTATAACGTGCTTATATTGTGTTGCAAGTCGCAAATGAAAGAAAACGGAGCAAAACGCTACTGTAAATAGAGAATAGATATATGAAAACTTTTAAGGAGGATTATTTTTGGGAAGAAAACTTGTTGATTTAACAGGACAAAAATTTGGACGATTAACTGTAGTTGAAAGAATTGAGAACAGAGGGCATTATGTATGGTGGAAATGTTTATGTGATTGTGGAAACTTTAAAAGATGTAAGTAGTGGCAATTTGAGAAACGGAACAACAAAAGTTGTGGCTGTTTAAAAGAAGAAGGCAATAATCTAAAACATGGAAAGTGTTATGATAGAATTTATGGCATTTATAAAGCAATGATAGCACGTTGTGAGAAAGAATATTCCTCTATATATCAATATTATGGTGAAAGAGGGATTTCTGTATGCCAAGAATGGAAAAATAGTTTTCAAGCATTTTTATGAGTGGTCTATAAATAATGGATACAAAGAAAATTTAACCATTGATAGAATTGAAACAAATGGAAATTATTGTCCAGAAAATTGTAGATGGATAACAATGAAAGAACAAAATTATAATAGAAGAAATTCACATAAATTTGAAATTGATGGTGTTGTTTATGGGATGAGAGAATTATCAAGTAAAATAGAAATTTCTGAGCAGTTAATCCAATCAAGATTAGATCATGGTTGGACGTTAGACGAAATTATAAATACACCTAAAGGACACAGAAGAAAGAAATAATAAGATAATATAAAAGGCGGTTGAAATATACCGCCTTAAATGAATGGAGGAAATTAAAATGTTGCCAAAAGATTTTTACCCGACGCCGGAAAATATTATAAATAAGATGCTTTTGATATTGATTTTAAGATGATACAAACCATTTTAGAACCATCAGCAGGAAAAGGTAACATAATAGAAGCAATACAGAAGAAAGAAAAGTATTTACAGTCTTGTCATTATAACAAAGATTTTCACTTTGACATTGACGCAATAGAAGCAGATCAAAGCCTTTGCGCAATATTAAAAAATAAAAATATGAGGGTTATATATAACGATTTTTTGACATATGACACGTTAAAAGAATATGACCTTATTATTATGAATCCTCCGTTTTCAAATGGTTGCAAACATTTATTAAAGGCTTTAGAAATGCAGTCTAGGAACGGTGGTGCAATTATTTGTTTGATCAATGCGGAAACATTGAAAAACACATATACGAATGACCGTTTGTTATTGGCTAGAAAGTTAGAAGAATACAATGCAAAAATTGAATATATACAAGATGCTTTTCTGGATGCAGAACGGAAAACGGGCGTTGAAATTGCTTTAATTAAAGTGCAGTTACCAGAAGTACAAAAGCATTCTTTTTATATTTGATGGACTACGGAGAGCACAGGAAGAAAGAGAAAGAAATACATATACAAACGATGGTCAATTAGTGGAAAATAATTTTTAGAAACTATTGTAAATCAGTACAAAATGGAAGTAGAAGCAGGTAAAAAGCTGATAAGAGAATATGAAGCAATGCAGCCTTATATATTGTCGGAATTTACAAAAGACAAGGAGACAGGTGAAACAATCCAACAGGGCGGTTGTATTCTCAAATTGATTTATCTAATAATAGGGATAGCTATTGAAGTATGTTATCAGTAAACGGATTTATAAAAGAGGTACGCGGCAAGTATTGAAAGCATTGTTTGAAAATCCTAAATTTATCGGACGTTTAACAGAGAATCTTCAGAGGGAATACTACAATAAAATTGAGGACTTAAAAAATTATGACTTTTCATTGTATAACATCTATGAGTTAAAAATTGATATAAACAAGAAGGTTATAAAGGGTGTTGAAGATACCATAATAGGACTATTCGAGGAATTAAGTAATAAATACCATTACTACGATGAAATGAGTAAAAATATCCATTATTATAATGGATGGAAAACTAACAAGGCATACATCATAAACAAAAAGGTTATTATTCCGCTAAAGGGATTTTTATGATCTGGAATATACGTGGGAGGTTTTAAGCCGACGCGCCATGAGGTAGTATCAAAACTACAGGACATGGAAAAGTGTTTTAACTATCTCGATGGCGGGTTAACAGAAGCTATTAATTTGGAGTCATCGTTAAAATTTGCGGAAGAGTATGGCGAGACAAAAATATCGTTTTAAAGTATTTTAATGTGACTTTTTACAAAAAAGGTAATTGTCATATTACATTTACAAATGACGAGTTACTAAAGAAGTTTAACATTTTCGGTGCGCAGCATAAGGGGTGGTTACCTCCTTGCTATGGTAAAAAATCATATAGCGATATGACAACAGAAGAAAAAAGCCGTTGTAAATGATTTTGAAGGTGAAACAGAGTATAAAAAAGTAATGAATAATAAGAAATATTATTTGTTTGATGGAAATAATCTGAGTTTACTCGAAAATAAAAAGAGAATGAAAGGTAGATTTCTTATGACAAGTAAAGATGTACTATTAGAATGGTAAAAAAGCAAACAAAGACCAATTATGGCATATGATATATGATTTTGAAATGATTGGATTTTATCGAGAGGATAAACGGGTTCAGAGGCAATTCATTATTGATTGTATTAATAACTGCTACACAACCGCATTGGTTGTGTATGATGAATTGCCTGATTCGGATTGTTTATTAATGGAAAAAGCAGTAATAAGAGCAATGAAAATGTGATTTCGAGGTAAAACGGAAGAAAAATAAAACTAAAAGGAGATAATAAAAATGAAAAAAAAGTAGAAGTATCAAAAAAAATAAAACGCTACAAATAGGAAGCATTATTTTTTACGGAAAAAGAATTAAAGGAAGTCTTAGTACCTAATGACAATGGATCTGATGATGATTTAATTCTATTCGGTAATATAAAAGACAAAGAATATTGCATTATTGTACGCTTATCAAGTGCTGGTAGGTCTTATTTCAAAAAAGACTCTGGAGAATTTGAAATAAATAATTACGGGGATAGTATTTATATAACATTGTGGGTTCCATTCGTGACCTACTACAATATTATAAAAAACGGAAAAAGTAGAATACTTGTTGAAGGTAATGGAAAATAGCGCAGTAGTATGGGGAAACTAAGATTTAGAGATTGTCAAAAGGCATTATAGAGAACAATTTATAGTGCCTTTTATAATGCAAAAAATGAGAAAGGAAAGTAAACCAATGAAAACAATATAGTAGCTGAATATGACTATTATACTCTGGATCAGGCCAGAGAAATTGTGTATCAGGAAATGAGACACGATAGAATAACCCGGGAATTTTGGACAAAAAGAAGATGATTCAGAAGAGGAAAGAAAAATTGTTCTATGTTAAACAGAAATTAAGTGGAATCGTGACTATAGCAATGGGTATGATTATCCCTGTTCTGATTAAAGATATTACATTTTCAATTGTTGCTATTTCATTGGGAATGTATTTGATATTAACAAAAAAGGAGGGTGATGTATTTTGGACAGTAAAAGGGTAAGAGTTACGATTAGCATTAATGGAATCTCTGTATCTCAAGAATATGGACATTACCTACCCAGAAGAACGGCGTAAAAAATGAGATGCGACATCGGAGAATTAAATGAATGTATTCCGGAATTTGAGGAGTATTTGAATGAGATTGAACAGGAACGGCAACTTGCGTAAAAAAGCAATTTTAGCTACCATTGTGTGTTTGTATTGGTCTTTTAGTAACTCGTTAGGGAGGTGACTGGATTGGTTATTTCGCAGGATGTTTTTGAAGCTATGGTTGATGATTTTATAGCCGATCATGCATATGAATTTAAAGATGATCCGCTTATGGATATGATACAAGAGAAGAAGTGAAGGTTTTAGACATAGGAATAGAACATCATTTTTTTTGAAACTTTGAAGGGCTAAAAAAAGATTCAACAGCATGTGAAGAATATATAAAAAATCATGATTATGAAATGTTGCTATTTGAATTTGCAACAGATAATAGTAATAATAACAAATATTGTATGGTATTTATATAGCAAACCAAACTAAATTCACATTTCAAGGTGATAGAACGGAGGAATACATGATTGCATATACACATAAAGACTATGAAAACAGACTAGAAACACGTACACGGTGGAATACATAGACAATCAGAAAGATATGGACTATGTACAGAGCGGAAAAACTTCTTTAGGTGAGCCATGGGGAGCGATATAAAAACGCTCTTATACTTGTATTGATGATGCAATAACGTCTTACATGATGTCGCTTTTCAATCCGAATGTATTAGATATTAAGTTAGTCGAGGAAATTTTATTTGACGGAGAAACAATCAGAGAATCCTATATAGAACCGAAAAGCTGTTATAGGAAATACGTTGAAGCAGGCTATAAATAAGTCAATGTATGAGGACACACGTAGAGCAAATAACGAAATAGAAACATTGAAGAAGAAACTTTACTTAGTGAATAAGTGGTTTATAGAATGTAAGTCAGTGGAAAATAGATTTAATGATTTTGTAAGGGAAAGTGTATTGTCTGGCGGTAAATTGACAGTGTATAGATATTATTCCTTGTTGCGTCCGGTTGGGCCTGGGACATATCCTCATTCATCGGAAGTAAAGAATATTGTAAACTTTGATGAAAGAACCTTTATAGATGATATCAACCGCTATGCATGGGGATATATCGAATATGAAAAGGAATTATCATGGGATGAAGCAAAAAAATATGATCTGAATGGAATAGATATACGAAAATGGAGTTCTAAAGAAAGATTGAGGGAATGTCATGGAAAAATTTACAGAACATATTAGAGAAATCTTAAAGGAAAAAGGTCACACAGATAAGGATATTGCTATTATGACGCCGGATGAAGCCCTTTTAGAATTGATGTAAATTAGTGTAAAACGCGGAGGTAGCATGATGAATTATATTATACATAACTACAAAGAGGGGAAATTAGTTCTTACAGAAAGGACAATAAGCAATTTGAGGTGTGTAAAGCCTGTCGGTTGTCCTTTATTGAGTATTCACTATTGGATTTACTAAAGGATTTTGTTGCTATGTATTCATGGAAAATTTCAGGACAGAGGTCAATTAAAGAATTTATAAGTCAATTAATGATGAAGGATATGAAAAAGCGATAGTGTATGGAAACGCAATTATTGAATCTGTTAGTGAACCGATAAATCAATGATTTCAGGGTAAGATAGGAGATTGCTATGGTTAGTTTATACACAACCACAACATATGATGAAGACGAAAAGAGTCATTAACCCCACTTTATATAAGGTAAATAGACTTTGCGAACATTGTATTATCAAAGGAACTAAAGCGGTGAAGAAATTTCTTGACAGATTTGATATGCCTTCAACATTATTAAATGAACAAATAAGTTTTTCTGTATTATGGAATCTTCCTAGAAAAAAGACTACGGAGAAACGAAAAAAGTGGGTTTGTTTATCTGGTGAAACACATAATGGATTCGCTCCATTCAAACATTTTGTTATATCTGACAATTTAGTCACAGCCGAAGCGCAAAAGAAAGCGACTGAAATAATCGAATATTTAAACAGGACAACAGAAGAAGAAATTGTGACACTAGGGAAAGCTATTAATACATATGGTGAAAATAATCTGTATTATGATACGGATATTCAATTATCAGATGAAGGTATTGTTTTTAAAAATTCTGATATTGCAGTTTATAAGTATAGGTTTGAAAAATATAGATGAAATGTACCATTCATGGTACGGAACGGATTGGAGGAAACTATGAACAAAGAAGGATTAATGACTTACATAAAAGAAGAATTTCAGGATGCATTGATAAACACTGGAACTGGAATCTCCTAGAGAATATCATTGACTACGGAATAGAAAACAAAATTATTCTGTTGAACAGCTTGTAATTTTTCTTGATGAAATGATTCCAGAAATAACATTAGAGGAAATCGAGCGGTTCATTTAAGTGTATTTTAATGTATAGAAAGAGAGGAAAGATATGTTAAAAATTGAGATATAGTTAAAGTAAAAAGGAAAGACAATGGTAGGAGATGAAGAACAGGAAGTGTTTCCTATTGGAACTATTTGCCGTGTTGTCGAAGTTGGAAACAATGATAAAAAGGAGTTATAGTAGGGATTGTTCCCGAAACAGAACCTTATAAGGGATATGGAGAATATTTGTATCTTGCATGTGACGTAGAAAAAGGACATATGGAATGGGTACAGGATGAATGATGTCTTTTATTGTGAATATGGAGAACAAAATAATATATGGAGGTACTTAAAATGTATAGTACAAGAAGGTTTAAAGGTTTAAATGGTGCCAAAGGA